>Ga0181537_10003124_pt1 | contig 14300 bp, 14 predicted proteins | sample PEATcosm2014_Bin_39_FD_119765 | JGI IMG/M metagenome (GOLD analysis project Ga0181537, IMG submission 119765) | Peatland microbial communities from MTU Mesocosm Facility, Houghton, MI, USA - PEATcosm2014_Bin23_10_metaG | ecosystem: Environmental > Terrestrial > Soil > Wetlands > Peat | place... | reverse complement strand
CCGTTTCTCCGGCGGCACGCGCGGTTTCTGCATCGGGCACGTTGGACCGGAAGCGGCGGTCGGCGGTCCGATTGGCCTCATCAGGGATGGCGATATCATCGTGATGGACGCGGTTGCCGGCACGCTATCGGTCGAACTCTCCGACGAGGAATTGGCCAAGCGGCGCAAGGCGTGGCAAGGCCGGAAGACCGAATACCAATCGGGCGCGATCTGGCGCTATGCCCAAACCGTGGGCGACGCGGAAAAGGGCGCGGTGGTGCATCCCGGAGCAAAAGCGGAAACCCACGTCTTTGCAGACATCTGATCTCGAACGCCGGGAACACGAGAACAAAACGCTGGTCACCGCGGCGGTGTTGATGTTCACCCTCGCGTTGACCGCGGGGCTGTTGCCCGTTTTCGTTCACCCATCGCTCAATTATCCCGACGAAATTTTCCAGAGCATGGAACAGGCGCACCGCCTGGTCTACGGCACCGGGCTGGTGCCGTGGGAATTCATCTATGGCACGCGGTCCTGGTTCTTTCCCGGGGTGATCGCCGGGCTGATGGAATTCGCGCGGATCTTCGGCGACGGCCCCGCCTTTTACCTGCCGATCATCGGCGTGGCCATGGCCACGCTGGGCGCCACCAGCGCGCTTTGCGCCTTCATGTGGGGCCAGCGTTTCTACGGCCTGTGGGGCGGCGTCCTCGCCGGCACCTTCACCGCGATGTGGATCGATTTGTGCTATTTCGCGCCGCGCACCTTGAGCGAGGTGGTGGCGGGCCATGTGCTGGTGATCGGGCTCTATCTCTTGGCGCCGGGCTATGCCGTGACGAACAAGCGGCGCCTGATGATCGCCGGTTTCCTGTTCATCATGGCGGTGATGATGCGGGTTCAACTGGCGCCGGCGGTGGCGCTGATCGTGTTTTGGCCCGCGGGCGATTGGCGCCGCAATCTGGCGCCGCTGGCGCTGGGCGGCTTGGCGGCGTTCCTGCTGTTCGGCCTGCTCGATTGGGCGACCTGGAGCTATCCCTGGGAGTCGATCTATCGCAATCTCTGGCTCAACGGTCTCCATGGCCTGAGCGGCGAATGGGGCGTCGAACCCTGGTACTACTACGTCGTCCTGCTGGTCGCCTATTGGACCGTGCCCTTCGCCATCATGATCGCGGTGCTGGCCTATCTCGGCGCAATCCGCGAGAAACGCATCGCTCTGGCGGGGCTGGCGGTGCTGCTGGTTCATTCCCTGGTCGGGCACAAGGAATACCGCTTCATCTATCCGGCCATCCTGCTGCTGGTGATCTCGGCCGGGATCGGCGCGGCTTATCTGCTTCACCGATTCAGCCAGAACACCAAGCCGATCCTGCTGGCGCTGCCGATGCTGGTGGCGGTGACGCTGATCCCGGTGGTGTTGCTGCGGACCCCGAATTACGCCGAGTTGTTTACCCGCGACGACGCGGTGATGCAGGCCTCGATCGAGGTCTCGAAGCTGAACAATGTCTGCGGCATCGAGCTGTCCGGCATTCCCTGGTTCTGGTCGGGCGGCTACACGCTGATGCATCAGAAAGCGCCGATTTACTGGTTCGATGCCGGCAAGGATTTCACCGATCACCAGGACGCCTTCAACACAGTGGAGGCCGTGGGCGACGTGCCGCCGCCATTCGAGAAAAAGACCTGCTATGGCGCAATCTGCCTGGCGCAACGCCCGGGAAGCTGCACGCCCCTGGCGATGCAGCCGACCGATATCCCTGCCGGCATCCCAGCCAGCATGACGCCCGAATTGAAGCCCTGAATCCGGCTTGCCGCTTCGCGCCATGAAACCCCGCACCCTGCGCAGCGCCGCCGATCTCGCAGAAGCGGGGTTGATCGCGCAAGCGCGCATCGCCGAGATCACCCGTGTCGCCAAGGAGTTCGAGCTGGCGGTGCCGCGGGAGCTGGCGGCGATCCTGAGCCGGGAGAAGAACGCGCCCGGGCCCCTCGGCAAGCAGTTCATTCCTTCCTCGGCCGAGCTTGAAACCGCGCCCGGAGAATCCGGGGATCCCATTGGCGACGAGAAATTCTCGCCGGTGAAGGGCATCGTCCACCGCTATCCCGACCGCGTTCTGCTCAAGCCCTCGCATCTCTGCCCGGTCTATTGCCGTTTCTGTTTTCGCCGCGAGCAGGTGGGGCGGGACGGGGAGAAGCTGTCCGCGCGCGAGTTAGAGGCCGCGCTCGATTACATCCGCAGCAGGCCCGAGATTTGGGAGGTCATCGTCACCGGCGGCGATCCCTTCCTGTTGTCGCCGCGCCGGCTGCGCGGCATCGTCCGCGATCTCGATGCCATCCCGCATCTCGGCGTGATCCGCTTTCACAGCCGCATGCCCATCCTGTCGCCGCTCGCGATCACGCCGGCGCTGGTGAAATCCCTCGCCGCAAAAAAAGCCGTTTACGTGGTGGTGCACGTCAATCATCCCGAGGAATTGACTCCACCCGCGCGCGCGGCCTGCGCGCGGTTGATCAAGGCGGGAATTCCGCTGCTGTCGCAAAGCGTGTTGTTGAAAGGCGTCAACGACGACGCGTCGATTCTGGAAAAACTTTTCCGCGATCTGGTGGCGATGCGGATCAAGCCCTATTACCTGCATCACGCCGATATGGCGCGCGGCACGGCGCATTTCCGCGTGCCTCTGGCCGAAGGCCGCGCCTTGATGAAAAAATTACGCGGACGGGTCTCGGGCCTGTGCCAGCCGAGCTACGTGCTCGACCTGCCTGGAGGTTACGGCAAGGTGCCGGTTGGCCCGTGTTATGCGCGCCCCGGCCAGGGCCCGCATCAATGGCTGATCGAGGATATGGCGGGTAATCTCCACTGTTACCCGCCGGGCACAGAGCGCCAGGATTAACGCCGAACGCCAATTTCGGCTTAATTCGTCATTATTTCCAATAAGTTGGATTCTCGCGATTCGTGATATCCGAATGCGGTGCGCGATTGCGGCGCGCGGATTGAGGCAGTAAAATTACCGAACGGTCATAGGGGGTTCGGCGCCGTTCCGGAAAATGTCCGGGGTGCCGGGTAGTGGTTATGCCAAAAGCGTCGGCGGTCATGAATATCTGGGAACGGGGCGGGGTGTTCCGCGCCGGCGTTTTGGCGCTCGCGGTTTTTCTGCCGCTGGCGGCACCCGCTTTTGCCGATGGCACGACGATCACCTATGCCGGCACGCTGGTGCGCGGCAGCGCGCCGATGCCGCAATTCCAACTCGCTTTTCCCGGCGACAATTCGGGTAATTCCGCCGCCAGCGCCGCCGCGACGGGACCGGCCGGCAATCTCGAGATCGACGTGACATCGGCCAATACCAATAAGAGCGTCTTCAGCTTCTTGTTCTCGCCGCGGCCGCAATGGGGCGAGAGTTATGACGCCGCCACCGGCACCACCAGCAGCGCCGCGGGATTTAATTGGGATGACCGGCTTTGGGGCAGCCGCTTCTATGGCGGCTTCGGCTTGGCCGGCAGCGTGCTAAGCCCGGGCGCGGATGATCCGACGCACCGCTTCCAGGGCTTGTCGCCGGCATTGCACGGCTCGGTGCATTTCGGTTACGCGCTGGGCGGCGAACAGGATCTGCTCCTGTCCTTCGATCGCGCGCGTTCGGCCGATTTCAGCTTCGACACCAATCACGGCGAGCTGGGCGATAATCTGCGGCTTAATTACGGGTTGAGATTTTAACTTGCGTGCGGCTTGATTTTTGGTTTTGCCGCGCTTCGCGCGGCGGGGCTGCTGTTCTAATTACCTGAATTTTTAAGACGCGATTTCGCACACCACTGGCGTGTGATCACTCGCCTTTTCCTGGCCGCGCGGAGACTTGTCGACGGCGCAGGATTCCAGCCGGTCTGCGGCCTGGGGCGAAAGCAGGACATGATCGATGCGCAGGCCTTCGCCGCTTTGCCAGCGCCGCTGCTGGTAATCCCAATAGGTGTAGAGCCGCTCATGGGGGTGAAGCGCGCGCAACGCGTCGGTCAGCCCCAGATTGAGCATCGCATGGAAACGCGCGCGCGATTCCGGCCGGCACAGCGCGTCACCCGCCATGCCCTCGGGGTCGAACACATCCGCGTCGGTCGGGCAGACGTTGAAATCCCCGGCCAGGGCGAAAGCCCGCTCGCTGTCGAGCAGATTCGCGGCGTGGGTTTGCAGGCGTTTCATCCAGGCGAGCTTGTAGTCGAATTTCTCGCCCGGCACGGGATTGCCGTTGGGCAGATAAATCGAAGCAACGCGCAAGCCCGAAATGGTCGCCTCGATATAGCGCGCCTGTTCGTCGTTTTTGTCGCCGGGCAAGGTGCGCAACACGTCCGCCGCTTTCTCGCGCGACAGGATCGCGACGCCGTTATAGCTCTTCTGCCCGGAAACTTCGGCGTGATAGCCCAGCGCCTGCAATTCCAACGCCGGGAAATCGGCCTCCTGGCATTTCAATTCCTGCAGGCAGACGATATCAGGCTTGGCGGCTTCGAGGAATTGAGTCAAATGGCCAAGCCGTGCCTTGACCGAATTGACGTTCCAGGTGGCGAGCTTGATCAAGCGGCGCGGAGCGTCGGGTTAGGCGACCGAGAAGGAATTGCCGCAGCCGCAGGATGAAACCGCGTTCGGATTTTTCACCTGGAAGGCGGCGCCCATCATGTCCTCGACGAAATCGATCTCGGCGCCGCCGAGCAGCCCGAGCGAGGTCTCGTCCACCACCAGCTGCACGCCGTCGCGCTCGAACACCCGGTCTTCCGGCTGGCGCGCGTCGTCGAAACTGAATCCGTATTGGAAGCCGGAGCAGCCGCCGCCCGAAACCGCCAGGCGCAGAAAAGCGTTGGGCAGGTTTTCTTGCGCCTTCAGCTCCTTCACGCGCTTGGCCGCGCTGGCGCTGAGGCTGACTTGCATTTCGCCGGTGGTATTGCCGCCTTCGGCCATGGGTCCGGACTCCTGGCTAACCTTGGTGTTATGTGGGGATTATAAGCGCTTTGTCAAACCGCGCCAAATCCCCGCAAATCGGCCCTCCGGACGTTGCAACGAATCGGGGTGGGGGATAGCTTCGCCGCATGACATCCTTGCCGCTGGCGGCCATCGCCGCTTTGCCAGAACGAAGCCGCGGAAGGCTTTTCCCCGAGCCGGAAAGCCCGGGCCGCAGCGCCTTTCAGCGCGACCGCGACCGCATCATCCATTCCACCGCTTTTAGACGTCTCCAGTATAAAACCCAGGTCTTCGTCTATCACGAGGGCGATCATTACCGCACCAGGCTCACCCACAGCCTGGAAGTGGCCCAGATCGCGCGCAGCCTCGCCCGCGCGCTCGATCTCAACGAGGATTTGGCCGAGGCGTTGGCGCTGGCCCACGATCTCGGCCACACGCCCTTCGGGCATGCCGGCGAAGAGGCGCTGGACGCGGCGATGAAGCCCTTTGGCGGCTTCTCGCATAACGATCAGACGTTGCGCATTCTCACCTCGTTGGAACGCCGCTACGCCGATTTCGACGGCTTGAACCTCACCTGGGAAACTCTCGAAGGCACGGTCAAGCATAACGGGCCGGTCTTGCCGCCTTATTCCGACACGGTGCGCGATTACAACGCGCGCCAGGATCTGGCGCTCGACACCTGGCCCTCGGCCGAGGCGCAGGCAGCGGGATTGAGCGACGACATTGCCTATGACAATCACGACATCGACGACGGCGTGCGCGCGGGGTTGTTTACCCTCGATGACCTGAAAGACGTGCCGCTGATCGGCGAAGCGATCCGCGAGGCGCGCGGGCGCAACGTCAAAATGGAGGAGGGCCGTCTTATCCATGAATCGGTCCGGCGTCTGATCAACCGCATGGTCAATGACGTCGTGAATGAGTCACGCCGCCGCATCGCAGCCGCCAAGGTCGCGTCGGTCGAAGATGTCCGCCGCCAGCACGGGCCGCTGGTTTCGTTCTCCGACGAAATGCGCGAACAGGAACTGGGCTTGCGCAAATTCCTGTTCGAACGCATGTACCGCCATCACCGCGTCAACCGCATGACCTCGAAGGCGCGCAGGGTGGTGACCGCGTTGTTCGAGTATTTTACCCGCGAGCCCGACGGGCTGCCGGCGGAATGGCGCGACCAGACCGACAAGAGCGATCCGCGCAAAACCGCGCGGGTGGTGGCCGATTACATCGCCGGCATGACCGACCGCTTCGCGCTCGACGAATACGGCCGGCTGTTCGATCACGGCGTGGCGCCGTGAAAAACATCTTCGTGCATTTCCGCGAGCGCATATCCTCCGCCATCGAGGAAGCGGCGCGCGAAGGCGCCTGGCCGCAGGGTCTGGATATGTCGCGCATCGCGGTCGAGCCGCCGCGCGAGAACGCCCATGGCGACATTTCCACCAATGCGGCCCTGGTGCTGACCAAGGAGGCCGGGGTCAAGCCGCGCGACTTCGCGGAAAAACTCCGCCCGCGTCTGGCCTCGCTCGAAGGCGTGGTCTCGGCCGAAATCGCCGGGCCGGGCTTCATCAATCTGCGTCTTGCCGATAGGTTTTGGCAGGCGCGGCTGGCCGATATCCTGCTCGCCGGTCCGGCCTATGGAGATTCGAATCTGGGTCAAGGCCGCAAGGTGAATGTCGAATACGTCTCGGCCAATCCCACCGGGCCGATGCATGTCGGCCATGGCCGCGGCGCGGTGGTGGGCGATGCGCTGGCGGCGATCTTGGAAAAAACCGGTTTCCAGGTTTCGCGCGAATATTACGTCAACGATGCCGGCGCGCAGGTCGATGTGCTGGCGCGTTCCGCCTATCTGCGCTACCGCGAGGCGCTCGGCGATAGCATCGGCGACATACCCCAAGGGCTTTATCCGGGCGACTATCTAAAGGTGGTTGGCACGGATATCGCCAAGCGCGATGGCAAGAAATGGCAGGGTAAGGCGGAGAGCGACTATCTCGCCACCTTCCGCGAATTCGCCGCCGGCGCGATGCTGGGGCTGATCAAATCGGATCTCGAACTGCTCGGCGTGCATCACGAGACCTTCGCTTCCGAACGCAAGATCGTTTCCTCGGGCGGCATCGAAAAGGCGCTGGCCGATCTCGAAAGCCAGGGCCTGATCTATGTCGGCACGCTCGAGCCGCCCAAGGGCAAGCTGCCGGACGACTGGGAGGCGCGGCCGCAAACTTTGTTTCGCTCGACATCCTTTGGCGATGACGTGGACAGACCGATCAAGAAAGCCGACGGCTCCTGGACCTATTTCGCCGCCGACATCGCCTATCATTGGGACAAATTCCAGCGCGGCTTTTCTGAAATGATCGACGTGTGGGGCGCCGATCATGGCGGCTACGTGAAACGCATGCAGGCGGCGGTGAAAGCGCTGACCAAGGGCAGGGGCGCGCTCGACGTCAAGCTGTGCCAGCTCGTCAATCTCTTCGATCACGGCCAGCCGGTGAAAATGTCGAAACGCGCCGGAACCTTTGTTACCCTGCGCGAGGCGGTGGAGCAGGTGGGCAAGGACGTGTTCCGCTTCGTCATGCTCACAAGGCGCAACGACCAGCCGCTGGATTTCGATTTCGCCAAGGTGGTGGAACAATCGAAGGACAACCCGGTGTTCTACGTCCAATACGCCCATGCGCGGGCGCGCTCGGTGCTGCGCCTGGCGCATGAATCGCTGAAGGGCTCCGATCTTTCGCCCAATGCCTTGGCCAAGGAAAAGCTCGATTTGCTGACCGAGGCCGATGAGATCGCGCTCATCCGCCAGATGGCGCATTGGCCGCGCACGGTCGAGGCGGCGGCGGAAACCCACGAACCGCATCGTATCGCTTTTTATTTGCAGGAACTCGCCGCCGCTTTTCATGCGCTGTGGCACCGGGGCAATGCGGATTCCGGCTTGCGCTTCATCGTCGACGGCAAGCCCGAACTCACCCGCGCGCGGCTGGCGCTGGTGCATGGCATGGCCTTCATCATCGCCTCGGGCCTTAAGGTGTTCGGCGTGACCCCGGCCGAGGAGATGCGCGGATGACCCATCTCGATATGGATCCACGCGACCGGCCATCGCACGTCCGGCCGCCATCGCCGCCTCCCTTTCCAAGACGCCGGGGGCGTTCCGGCATCGTGATCAAGGCGGTGGCGGCGGCAATCGCGGTGGCGGTGCTGGCCTGGGGCGTGCGCTATGGCGGCGATTATTTTTCGCCGTCCAATTCACCCGCTCCGGCGGCTCCATCAGGTCAGGTGCCGGTGATCGGTCCCGATGCCGGGCCGGACAAGGTGGTGCCCGACAATCCCGGTGGCGTCACCGTGCCCGACCAGGACAAGGTTATCCTCAATGGCGGCGCCGCCCAGCCCAAGGTGGAACAGCTTCTGCCGCCGCCGGAAAATCCGGTGGCTTCACCCGCGCCTCCACAAGCCATGCAAACGCCGCAGCCGATTCAGGCGCCCGCACCCATGCCCGCGCCGCAAGTGGCTCAGACTCAATCGCCGCCGCCGCCCGCAGCGGCTCCCAAGCCGCAAGCCGCAGGGCCGATCAACCTGGTTCCCTCGCCGCCACCGCCGAAACCCGCGGCATTGCAATCTCCGCCATCCGCGCCCGCGGCTAGTGCCGCGAAACCAGTGGCAGGTTCCGGGAATTCGCCGGCGGGGGCCGCGCAAACCCTGCCGCCGGGCAAGGGCTATTTCCTGCAATTGGGTGCGTTGCGCAGTGTCGAGGCGGCGCAAGCCAGCTGGACCCAGCTCAAGGCCGCGCAGCCCGATATCCTCGGCAATCTTCCCGCCAACGCGGTTAGGGTCGATCTTGGATCCGATCAAGGCGTCTTCTATCGCGTCATGGCCGGGCCCATCGCGGATGAGTCCGCCGCCGAACGCGGCTGCAACACCCTCAAGCAACGCCATGTCGCCTGCATCCTCGTCAAGCCGTGAGCCGCGTGCCGTCATTTTCGGCGCCGCGGGACCCGCGCTGAATGACGAGGAAAAGAAGTTCTTCCGCAGCGCCGATCCGCTGGGCTTCATCCTGTTCGCGCGCAATTGCGAAAATCCTGCCCAGGTGAAAAGCCTGGTGAAGGATTTGCGTGAGACCGTGGGCCGGGAAGACGCGCCGGTGCTGATCGACCAGGAGGGTGGGCGGGTGGCGCGGTTGAAGCCGCCGCATTGGCCGGAATATCCCCCGGCCTCTGCCATCGCCGCGGCGAAAAACCCGGAAGAGGCCGCGTTTCTCGGGGCGCGGCTGATCGCCGACGATCTCGCCGCACTCGGCATCACCGTCGATTGCGCCCCGGTGCTCGATCTGCCGGTGCCCGGATCCGATGCCATCATCGGTGATCGCGCCTATGGCACCGATCCTGCCATCGTCGCCACGCTCGGCCGGGCGGTTTGCGACGGGCTGTTGGCGGGCGGTGTGTTGCCGATCATCAAGCACATCCCCGGCCATGGCAAAGCGGGGGTGGACAGCCATTTGGCCTTGCCGGTGGTGGCGGCGGCGCGCGCCGAGCTGGAAGCGGGCGATTTCGCCCCGTTTCGCGCGCTCAACGCCATGCCCTGGGCGATGACCGCCCATATCGTCTATAGCGCCATCGACGCCGATGTTCCCGCCACGCTTTCGCCGCGGCTGATTGCCGGAACGATTCGGGCTAGCATTGGGTTCGGCGGCGTGCTGATTTCGGACGATCTGTCGATGAAGGCGCTGCCCGGAAGCCTGTCCGGGCGGGCCAAGGGTGCTTTGGAGGCGGGTTGCGACGTGGTTTTGCATTGTAACGGCGACATGAAGGAAATGACCGGCATCGCCGAGGCGGCCGGCCTCTTGAGCGCGCAAGCGCGTAAGCGCGTCGATGCCGGCGAACGCCGCCGCCGCGGCGCCGTTCGGCCGTTCGAACGTAAAGCGGCCGAAGCGCGTTTCGCCGCTCTGCTGGCGGGGCAGGTTTGATGTCGCCCCAAATCGCCGCGCTGCTCTCCGAGGTCACGGTGCTGGCGTTGCCGACGATTTTCGCCATCACCCTGCATGAGGCGGCGCATGGCTATATCGCGCATCGCTGCGGCGACGATACCGCCTGGATCATGGGCCGCGTTACCTTCAATCCGTTGAAGCACATCGACCCGATCGGTACGGTGGTGATGCCGCTGTTCCTGTTCCTCGCCTCGGGCGGAAAATTCCTCTTCGGCTACGCCAAGCCGGTGCCGGTGAGCTTCCACAAGCTCAACCACCCGCGCCGCGACATGGTCTATGTCGCGGCGGCCGGGCCGGCGACCAATGTGCTGCTGGCGGTGTTCTCGGCTTTGCTGATCTATGCGGTGCCGCTTCTGCCCGGTTCGTTCCAGGCGTGGACCGAAAGCAATCTCGTATACTCGGTCGAGATCAATATCATCCTCGCCGTGTTCAACATGATTCCGCTGCCGCCCCTGGATGGCGGGCGCGTCGCCGTCGGCATCCTGCCGGATTTCCTGGCGCTGCCGTTGGCCCGGATGGAGCGCTTCGGTCTCTTGATCCTGATCGCGGTGCTGTTCCTGCTGCCGATGATCGGCGATCAGCTCGGCATGAATCTCAACATCATGGCCAGAATCATCGAGGGCCCGGTGAATTGGATTATCGGCGCCATCGGCTGGATGACCGGGGTGCAGGTCGAATGAGCGCCGAAACCGAGGAATTCGAACTGCCGCGGAACCCGCCGCCCTTCAGCGCGCATCTGGTGGTCGATCTCGAGGGCTATGAGGGGCCGATTGACGTCCTCTTGAGCCTGGCGCGCGAGCAGAAGGTCGATCTCAAAAAGATTTCCATCCTGCGTTTGGCCGATCAGTATCTCGCCTTCATCGCCGCCGCGCGCAACCTCAAGCTCGAAATCGCCGCCGATTACCTGGTCATGGCGGCGTGGCTCGCCTATCTCAAATCACGGCTGCTGTTGCCGAAGCCGCCGGGCGTGGGCGAGCCGAGCGCCGACGAGCTGGCGGCGGCGCTGGCCCACCGGCTGCTGCGCCTCGAAGCCATGCAGCAGGCTGGTTCGCAGCTTTTCAGCCGGCCGCTGCTGGGGCGCGACGTGTTCCGCCGCGGAGCCCCCGAGGGCCTGCCGCGAAAATTCATCCCGCTTTACGACACCAGCATTTATGAGCTGCTCAAGGCCTATGGCGCCGGGCGCGAACGCCACGACAGCGCGGTGTTGCACATCGCCACCGCCGAGCTTTATTCCATGGACGACGCGCTGCAACGCCTGTCGCGCGTGGTTGGCCATGTGCCGGAATGGCGTACCCTGATGAGCTTCCTGCCGGCCCGGCTGGGCGACGCGCTGGTGCGCCGCTCGGCGGTGGCATCGACCTTCGCCGCGAGCCTGGAACTGGTACGCTCCGGCAAGATACAACTGCGCCAGGAAATCGCCTTCGGCCCGATCTTCATGCGCAGCCCGCCGGGCGAAAATTTACGGGATAAACGAGAAGAAAATGAGTAAGACCGGAAAGACCAAGGAAAAAGAAAAAGACGCGCAGCACGCCGATCATCTGCGGCTGCTGGAGGCGTTGCTGTTCGCTTCGGCGGCGCCGGTGGACGAGGCCAACATCAAGCTGCGCTTGCCCAAGAACGCCGATATTCCGGTGCTGCTCGCCGAGCTGGCGGAGCATTACAGCAAGCGCGGCGTCAATTTGGTCAAGGTGGCGGGCGGCTGGACCATGCGGACATCGCCCGAGTTGGGCCCGCGCTTGAAGCTTGAACAGAAGGTGCAGCGCAAACTCTCCCGCGCCGCGATCGAGACCCTGGCCATCGTGGCCTATCACCAGCCGGTCACGCGCGCTGAAATAGAAGACATTCGCGGCGTGGTGGTGTCGACCGGCACGCTCGACGTGCTGATGGAATCGAACTGGATCGCGCCCAAGGGCCGGCGCGAAACCCCGGGAAGGCCGGTGACCTGGGTCACCACCGAGGCTTTCCTCCAGCATTTTGGCCTGTCCGAGATCGGCGATCTGCCGGGGATGGAGGAATTGCGCGCCGCGGGGCTGATCGGCGCGCGGCCGGATTTTGCCTTGTCCGAGACCGGGCAGCTTGGCGAATTGCCGCTGCACCCGCCCGAAGACGAAGGCCACGCCGACAAGGCGGCGGAGGACGATGCAGCCGAAGAGCTGGCGCCGCGCGACCACGATGATTGAGCGCGCGATGATCGAGGCCACGCATGTTTGATTTCGCCTGGTCCGAACTGGCGCTTATCGCCGTGGTTGCCTTGGTCGTCATCGGGCCAAAGGATCTGCCGCGCGTCTTGAAGGTCGTGGGATACTGGGTGCGCAAGGCGCGCGGCGTCGCCCGCGAATTCCAGGGCAGTATCGACCAGATGATACGCGAGGCGGAACTCGAGGACGTGAAGAAGAACCTCGATAAGGCCACGGGCTTCAGCTTCGATAACGAGATCAAGAAGACCATCGATCCCAAGGGCGAGATCGAACAGGCTTTGACCGCGCCCGGGCTTTCCAATCCGCCTGCCGCCGTCTCCCCGCCGGAAACGAAACCGGCCGAGATACCGGCTCCCGCGCCGGACAAGAAAGTCACCTGATGAGCGAGACCGGAGAAGAGCTCGAAGAAGGCAAAATGCCGCTGCTCGAACATCTGGTCGAGCTCCGGAAGCGGCTGCTCTATTCGGCGATCGCCTTCCTGATCGCCTTCGCCCCGTGCTGGTATTACAGCAAGGAAATTTATAATTTCCTCGCAGCACCTCTGGCCGATGCGTTGTCCAACCAGGTCGGGCGGCATCTCATCTATACCGACTTGACCGAGGCGTTCTTCACCAATCTGCGGGTGGCGTTCTGGGCGGCGTTCTGCCTGGCATTTCCTTTCATGGCGACCCAGCTTTGGCTGTTCGTGGCGCCGGGGCTTTACAAGCAGGAACGCCGCGCCTTTCTGCCATACCTCATCGCCTCGCCGGCTTTGTTCATCGCCGGCGGATCGCTGGTCTATTGGGTGATCTTCCCGGTGGCGTGGCGGTTCTTCCTCAGCTTTGAAACTCCGGGCGGACCGGGTTCGCTGCCCATCGAAGTCGAACCGAAAGTCTCCGAGTACCTGACATTGGTGATGCGCCTGATGCTGGCCTTCGGCCTCGCCTTCCAGCTGCCGGTGCTGCTCACCTTGATGGCGCGGGTCGGGCTGGTGACGGCGAAACAACTGGCCGCCCAGCGCCGCTACGCCATCGTCGGCGTGTTCATCGCCGCCGCGATCCTGACGCCGCCCGACATTTTCAGCCAGGTGTCGCTGGCGGTGCCGCTGCTGCTGCTGTTCGAGATATCGATCGTCTGTTGCCGCATGGTCGAGAAAAGCCGCGCCAAGCGCCAGGCCGAGGAAGAAAAGGAACTCGGCCTGAAATCCGCGGCGCCAGGCGAAACCAAAGAAACCTCCGATAAAGACAAGAAGTAAAACGATGTACGACATCAAATGGATCCGCGATAACCCCGAGATATTCGACCAGGGCTTGAAGCGCCGCGGATTGGAACCGCTTTCCGGACAGATTCTGCGCCTGGACAAGGAATGGCGCGATTTCCAGACCCAGGCCGAACAGCTTCAGGCCGAACGCAACAAGCTCGCCAAGGAGATAGGATCCGCCAAGGCCAAGGGCGGGGATTCCGCCGTGCTGATGCGGCAGGTGGCCGAGAGCAAGGAAAAACAGGCGGTGCTGGAAGCCGAGGCCGCCCGCCTGCGCGCCGCCATCGATGCGGCGCTGGCGCCGATCCCCAATCTGCCGGCATCCGACGTGCCCGATGGCCGCGACGCCGCCTCGAACAAGCTGGTGCGCGAAGGCGGCAAGCCGTCGCAATTCCCCTTCAAGGCCAAGGATCACGTGGCGCTGGGCGAGGCGCTGGGTCTGATGGATTTCGAGCGCGCGGTCAAAATCTCGGGTTCGCGTTTCGTCGTGCTCTCGGGCGGTCTCGCCCGGTTGGAGCGCGCGCTCGGCGCCTTCATGCTCGATCTGCACGTCAAGGAATTCGGCTACACCGAAATTTCGCCGCCGCTGCTGGTGCGCGACGAGGCGGCTTTCGGCACCGGGCAGTTGCCGAAATTTTCGGAAGACCTTTTCAAAACCACCACCGGCATGTGGCTGATCCCGACCGCGGAAGTCCCGCTCACCAATCTGGTGCGCGACGAAATCCTCGACCAGGCGAAACTGCCCTTGCGCTACACCGCGTTGACGCCGTGTTTCCGCTCCGAGGCCGGGGCCGCAGGCAAGGACACGCGCGGCATGATCCGCCAGCACCAGTTCAGCAAGGTCGAATTGGTGTCGATCGCGCATCCCGATCAATCCAACGACGAACATGAACGCCTGACCCGATGCGCCGAGGAAGTGCTGAAGCGCCTGGGCTTGGCCTATCGGGTGATGTTGCTGTGCACCGGCGATATGGGTGCTGCTTCGCGCAAGACCTACGATATCGAGGTCT
>Ga0181537_10003122_pt1 | contig 14311 bp, 10 predicted proteins | sample PEATcosm2014_Bin_39_FD_119765 | JGI IMG/M metagenome (GOLD analysis project Ga0181537, IMG submission 119765) | Peatland microbial communities from MTU Mesocosm Facility, Houghton, MI, USA - PEATcosm2014_Bin23_10_metaG | ecosystem: Environmental > Terrestrial > Soil > Wetlands > Peat | place... | reverse complement strand
GCGAGCGGCCGTGAGCTGCGCACAATCAGCGGTCACACGGGCGCCGTCAACTCCGTGGCCATCAGCCCGGATGGCCGCACTTTAGCTTCGGGAAGCGACGACAAGACGATCAGGCTATGGGACGTGGCTAACGGAAGCGAACTGCAGACCTTAAACGGCCCCACAGATAAGGTCGTGTCTGTTGCCTTCAGCCCCGACGGACAAACACTCGCTTCCGGTAGTCAGGATCATTCAGTTAGGCTCTGGAACCCTGCCAGCGGGAGCGAAATAGGCAAACTTGTTGGTCATGCGCATTTTGTTACAAGTTTGGCGTTGAGCCCCGACGGCCGTACGTTGGCCTCGGGGAGCGGGGACCCCATTGTCAGGCTCTGGGACACAGTCGACGGGGGCAACCCGCGCACGCTTTCAGGCCATACGGATGTTGTCTGGTCTGTAGCCTTCAGTCCCGATGGGCACACACTGGCATCGGGAAGCTGGGACAAAACGATCAAGCTCTGGGACGTGGCCAGCGGAAGCGAGCTGCGGACCCTGGCTGGTCACACAGATAAGGTCTTTTCTGTCGCCTTCAGCCCCGACGGTCACATCTTGGCGTCTGGAAGTATTGATAAGACGATAAAACTCTGGGACACGGCCAGCGGGCGCGAGCTACGCACACTTAGCGGCCATACAAGCGCAATCAGATCCGTGGCTTTCAGTCCCGATGGCCACATCATTGCATCGGGAAGCGCCGACAAGACCATCAAGATTTGGGACGTGGCCAGCGGGCGAGAAATGCTCACCCTGCCCGGTCAGACGGACGCGATCAACTATGTCAGCTTTAGCCCGGACGGCCGCATCCTGGCTTCGGGGAGTTGGGACGGGACAATCAAGCTGTGGGACGCGACCAGCGGAAGCGAGCTACGCACTTTGAGTGGTCCCATAAACTTGCTAAGGTCCGCTCCATCTGCACCAGAAGGCGCGATCAGGTCGCTCGCGTTCAGCCCCGATGGCCGCACGTTGGCCTCGGCAAGCAACACCACCGTTAAGCTCTGGAACGTGGCGAGCGGGAGCGAGCTGCGCGGTCTTACTGGTCACACAGACTATGTTTTTACGGTTGCTTTCAGTCCTGACGGGCACAAGTTGATTTCAGGGGGTGGGGATGGCTCGTTACGGGTCTGGGATGCTGTTTCGGGCAATCAACTCGCAGCGGTGTATGCTCTCGATGCGACGGATTGGGCTGCGATCGATCCCCAAGGCCGGTTTGATGCATCTCCTGGCGGAATGGCGTTAATGCACTACATCGTCGAAGAGCAATGCGACGGGAGTGCGCTTTTTCCGGAACGCGTTAGCCTCGATCAACTGAAGGATCGCTACTATGAGCCAGGGCTTATGGCCAAGGCCTTCGGCTTCAATAAAGAGCCGCTCCGCAATGTGAGCAACTTTGATCATGTGAGTATGTATCCCCAAATCCGTAGGCTCGGCAATGTCGGCCCATCGGGGAAGCTGAGTCTGGAACTGATGAACTGCGGTGGGGGATTCGGGCAGGTTCAGGTGTTCGTCAACGACAAGCAATTCATTGCTGATGCGCGCCGCCCGCAGTCTGATCCCAAAGCGCAAGAGACCACCCTGGAAGTGGATCTGAAGGGTGCGCCCGTAATCCCAGGACAGCGCAACGAAGTTCGAGTCGTAGCTTGGAATGCAGAGGGCTACGTACATAGTCGGGGTGAGATTGTCGACTACATCCCGAGCGCCGGTACGTCCGCAAAGGGGTTGATTCCTATCGAGGCGTCTGAGCCGGAGCCAGGCAAATACAAGGCCGATCTCTATGCAATCGTTGCCGGGGTTTCGAGCTACAGTGAACGGAAGCTCAACCTCGGTTTCCCAAGCAAAGATGCCGAAAGCATGGCCAGGGCGCTGCAGTTGGCTGGTGATCGCTTGTTTGGCTGCGGCCACGTGCATATCTTCCTGTTTTCGAGCAGCGAGAAGGCTCCGGCCGTCGAGCCTTGCATGACGGGTTCGTCCGCTGCAAGCGACGAAGTCACTTGGGCAGCCCCGGCCAAGGCAAACCTGCAAAACGCGTTCACCGCGGCCGGGAAAGCTCGGCCACAGGATGTGCTGGTGGTTTATCTCTCCGGTCATGGTGTTGCTTTTGGAGACAAGTATGTCTATCCAACTGCTGACGCCAACACGATCGATCCAGAAGCCCTTTCGCGAGACAGTGAGCTGCTTTCTCAGACGGCGATCACCAGCGATGAGCTGGCAGACTGGGTGAACAAGGGTATTCCCGCCACCCATGAGGTGATGATCTTGGATACGTGTGCGGCTGGAGCCGCTGCCGTAAAGATGGCGCAAATGCGCGAGGTTCCCGGTGACCAAACGCGTGCTCTCGACCGGTTGAAGGATAATACGGGCTTTCACATGCTGATGGGGTCGGCGGCGGATGCGGTGAGCTACGAGGCAAGCTCGTATGGACAGGGGTTGCTCACCTACGCGCTCCTCGAAGGAATGAAAGGTGCAGCGCTCAAGAACGATGTTGACGTGGATGTTGTGAAGCTGTTCCAGTATGCGGCTGATCGCGTGCCCGGCCTCGCCCATGGTATCGGTGGAATTCAGAAACCGCTGCAGCTCGGTCGTCTCGGAGCGACCAGCTTTGCTATCGGAGAGATCGAAAGTGCTGACAAGTCCCGCATTCCGCTGGCTGCTCCAATGCCCGTGATTCTTGCGCCGCGCTTGATCGATCCGGATCCGGCTGTACTCTCGGACAATCTCTCGCTCGAAAGAGCGGTGAGCGCAAAGTTGCGCGACGCAACTGATGCGAACTCGCGCGGTAGCGCTGCTACTCTTGCAATCTTTGTGCCGGCAGACGACCTGCAAGGTGCCATCCGTCCCAGTGGGACCTACACGGTTTCCCATGCCCAGGTGACGGTGAAATTGGGACTCATTCGCGATGGCAAGTTAATTGCGAGCAGGAACGTTCTTGGCGCGGCAAACGATATTCCGGCATTAGCAGCAAAGATCGTGACCGTTATCCTTGAAGTGACGAAGACGATGCAGCCAAACATTTCGGCCAACATCTCCACGTCTCCTTCGCCTCATTGAAAGATCTGCGGTTCTGCCTCTCAATTTATTGAGAGAGCAAAGTCACTACTTCAAGTTCTCGGTTCGGTATGTACGTGTAGCAACGTCTCATACAGCCGTATTCCGGCGGAGTAAACCAGAATTTCGCTTCGCGTGGCAGATCGCTATCGGTTGTGCCCGGGTTGTCACCTCCTCGGACAGATGCTTCAAAAGCCCATTGCGGGCTTGTCGACCCCAGATATGAATGGCAATGGACATTATTATCTGTCAGCTCGATAGCGGACACGAAATAGGCTATTGCCGATGGCCGCTATTTTCAACGAGTGACAAATCGCCAGCGCACTCATTGATACATTCTGCCCTTATCAAGGGCAATGAGAAGATTGGACCAGTGCAGGCAAAAATTGAGCTTATTGACGGGAATTCGAGGGTGGAGAAGGGTTCGCTCTCGACCAGGTCCGCTATACAGTCTTAACTCTTTTAATATCTTAGAATTATGAAAATGGTTCTCCGAATTTCCCCGCAGAACTGGCTCCTCCTGCTCACCAAGGACACGAGAGAAGATTCTCCGCGTTTCGGAACCTGGCTCAGAACAGAGCCATTCTCTGATCGGGAAAAGCCGAGTGTCCTCCGGAAAGAGGGGACGTCGGGGGTGCCCAGAATTGAACCGCTTCCTGTCGGCCAAACTTCCGAATTGATGACAATAAACTCGCAACGTTTTGGAAGAACCGAAGGCTGCGCGGCGGCACAAGATGCCCCATCCAGCTCCTGGCCATGTGAGGACGGGGCATCCTGCATTTGGCGTTCAGGCTCGCTGCGGGTGCGAAGTTGCGCCGATCAAATTTGCCGATTGGCCGCGGCGGATCTGCACGACCTGGTCGGCATCGAGCGAATCGGCGTAATGGCGGCCGTAGTGGGCATAGGCGATGCGGCCGTTGACATCGATGATGAAGTCCGCGGGATTCCCCGTGATGCCGCCGTCGCTGGTAAACATGCCCGGCTTGAAGCCGGCCTTGAGTGCGCGATAGTAGTCACGCATCACTACGAAGGAAAACATGCCCGCCCAACCCCTCTCAACTCCGTAGGCCTTGAAGATGTGCTTTTCCGGATCGGCAACAAGATCGAAGGGCGGCAGATCCATGTTTTCGCTGGCCAACTTATCGGTCGGCGAGTGATAGAAGACGACGGTGGTAAGACCGAGAGCCTGCAGCTTATCGTGTTCGCTGATGAAACGATGCATGTGCAGATTGCACACCGGACAGGTGGCGAAGCGATAGAACTTGAGCAGGACGGTGCGGCCGCGAAGGGCAGCTAGGTCAACGGTTCGGTGGCCCAGCGCCTGTACTGTGAAATTCGGTGCGGTTGAGCCGACTTTGAGTCTCATGACAATCCTCCTCGGGAAGGTTTTCGGCGTGATCAAAAACGCCGGTTGATGTTCAAGGGCTGCGGCGAGAGTTCAGCCGCCGGCCGCATCGCGACTGGAGTGCGTCGCGGCGAACCGGGTTCACGCCGTTGCTTGCGATACCTTTGCCTGGGGAATGAAGCGCAGGTAGGGACGAGGCGCGTTCCAGCCGCCAGGGTACTTCTTGCGTGCCTCTTCGTCGGAAACGCTGCCGCTGATGATGAGGTCGTCGCCCTGCTTCCAGTTCACTGGGGTAGAGACCTGATGCTGGGCGGTGAGCTGGATGGAATCGAGCACGCGCAACACTTCATCGAAGTTGCGTCCGGTGCTCATCGGATAGCTGAGTGTGAGCTTGATCTTCTTGTCGGGACCGACGACAAAAACGGTGCGCACGGTGGAGTTGTTGGCAGCCGTGCGGCCATCCGAGGTTTCGCCTGCGTCGCCCGGCAGCATGTCGTAGAGCTTGGCGATTCTGAGTTCGGGATCGCCGATCATGGGGTACGTGACTTTGTGCCCCTGGGTCTGCTCGATGTCAATCGCCCACCGGGCGTGGCTCGCGACAGGGTCGACGCTGAGTCCAAGGATCTTGCAGTTGCGCCTTTCGAACTCCGGTTGGAGCCCCGCCATGTAACCCAGCTCAGTAGTGCAGACCGGGGTAAAGTCCTTGGGATGGGAAAACAGAACGCCCCATGAGCTGCCGAGCCACTCATGGAAGGTGATGAGTCCGTGGGTTGTGTCCGCTCGAAAATCGGGCGCCGTGTCGCCAATTCTGATTGTCATATTTGCCTCCGGGATCTGGATTTTGGCCGATTGGTGGCCACTGACAGATTGAGATATAGTGCTTCCTATCCCCGCTATCCATATTTGCGACATTTGATTTGTATGAGTATTCGATGAGTGACGCGGTGATCCTCAGCTTCGGAACGTTCGAGCTCCATTCCGATTCCAGTGAGCTGCGCCACAATGGAGACCTGGTAAAACTGCCCCCTCAGCCCTTTAAAGTCCTTGAGATACTGGCGCGGAAAGGGGGCCAGGTTGTCACCCGGGCAGATATCCGCGAGCAGGTCTGGTGCGGCGATACATTTGTCGATTTCGAGCAAGGGCTGAATTTCTGTATCCGCCAGATTCGCGAAGCGCTGGGAGACACTGCCGACGCTCCCCGATTTATCGAGACTCTGCCCAAACGCGGCTACCGCCTTCTCATGCCGGTTACATCCCAGGCGCCTGCACAGCCGATGCGGCTGACGCGGTTGATTGTGCTGCCCTTCCGCATGCTGAGGCCCGATCCTGAGACGGAGTTTCTGGCCTTCAGCCTGTCCGACGCTTTGACAGCGTCCCTCTCCACCCTTAAGAAACTGGTTGTGCGCTCAAGCATGGCCGCAGCCAAATTCGGAGCCAATGCCGAAATGAAAACCGTAGCGGCAGAAGCCGACGTGGACGTAATCGTGACCGGAACCTTGCTTCGCGCTGGCAACGAGGTGAGGGTGACAACACAAATGACGGACACTGCGACCGGAACTATGCTCGCCTCGCACTCTGCGCAAACGCCCCTGGGAAATCTTTTTCGCATGGAAGATGAGCTCACCGAACGAATCGTTGCTTCGCTCGCGTTGCCGCTCACCGCGGGTGAGCATTATGCACTCCATCGCGACGTACCTGCTAGTACCGTGGCTTATGAGTTCTATCTGCGTGGCAACCAGCTCAGCTATGACCCCAAACAGTGGTCCATTGCGCGCGATCTCTATCTGCGCTCGGTGGAAGAGGATCCTGCCTATGCGCCGGCATGGGCGCGCCTCGGACGAATTCACCATGTGATGTCGAAATATCTTCCTGCCGGCACGCCCGACGGTCTCGAAAAGGCGGAGACAGCATTGCAACGGGCGCTGGAATTAAATCCGGAGCTGTCGCTGGCGCACAAGCTGCTGGCGCAACTCGACGCGGACCGGGGCCGCGCTCGTGACGCTATGACGCGGCTAATCGAACAAGCGCAAACACTGGATCCCGATCTGATGGTGGGGCTGGTTACCGCGTGCCGCTATTGCGGGTTGCTCGACGCTTCAGAAGCCGCTCACAAACGAGCCGTCGAACTCGACCCGAAGATCAAGACGAGTATTCCGCACACATGGTTCGTGCGGGCGGATTACGCTCGCCTCGTCACCTTGAGAGTGGAAGACCTGCCGTATCTGGTGGCACTGGCGCTTAAAGAGCTGGGACGAGAAGAGGAATGCCCGCCCGCACTGCTGCGAGAACTAGAAAACAAGAACAAAACTCGCATTCGCGATTTCATCGTCGCGGGACGCGCGCTGCTCGAGGGTGATCGCGAGGAGAGCATCGCCGCAGTGAACCGGATCCTGGCCTCCAATTTCCAGGACCCTGAGGGATTGTTCTACCTTTCGCGGCATCTCGCTTACCTGGGCGAGGTTGGTCCCGCGCTGGAACTGTTTCGACGCGTAGTGAAGGGCGGCTACTTTTGCTATCCGGCCATGGTCAAGGACCCATGGCTCGACCCAATGCGCAAGGAACCTGAGTTTGCAAAACTCCTGCATGAGTCCGAGATTGGACATCGGGAAGCAGCAGCCGCATTCAAGCAACTCAGCGGCGAAAAGGTGTTGCGAATCGCGGTGTAGTGAATACAGGGAATGAGCCGACGATCCCGGGCGGACGCCTGTCAAACGGGAATTTTGACGGTGGAGAATGGTTCGCTCACTACTAGGTCCACCAATCACGCCAATAATCTTGGCATGGCGAACGTTCCAAGGCGGAGCGTTTGTGCCATGGTTTGTGTCATAACCCGCCATCCTGCTGCTATTGGCAAGGGTCTCCTTCGCCGTGCGCTTGGCTTAAACACTGCACCCCTACACTCGATGTTCTCGACTCAGTGGGCACGCGCATACATCGTGACTGGCGCTTTTGGGTAGGCGCGTTGCTAATGGCTGGGGCACTTGCGGTTTATATTCTGACCGGCGACCTGTCATGGGTTCCCGGCGGCCACAGGTTTCCCTGAGCCCTTTTTCATCTCAAGCATCTCAAGAATCCAAATCGAGCGGCAAACGGTCGGAGTACATCTGAAATGAAAAAAACTGATTGTGTTTGATCTGGATGGCGCGCTCGCTGCCAGCAAATCGGTCCTTGAAGCTGAGATAGCGTCCCTCCTCTATGATTTGCTCTTGATCGTCAAGGTAGCAGCGATCTCCAGAGGTGCATGGCTCCAGTTTGAAACTCAAGTGCTATCCCAACTCCCAGAGGGCGATCGGTTGGCCAGTCTTTCCATTCTTCCTACTTGCGGAACGCAATTCTTCCAATATGCAGGAATGTGGAAGAAGCTGTATTCGGAAGATTTCACTGCGGCCGAAAAGAGACGGTCGTGAGCGCCTTAAGGAAAGCGATCGCGACTGACGGCGTAGAGGTCGAACGGACCTGGGGCGACACAATCGAGGATCGTGGAAGCCAAGTTACTTACTCCGCGCTCGGTCAGCAGGCCCCGTTGGTGGAGAAGGAGAAATGGGATTCAGATTTCGCCAAGCGGAAGAAGGTGAAATCAATTCTCGACACGCTGATTCCCGAGTTTGCGGTCCGCATCGAGGGGCAAACCGAGACGATGTAATAACGCGGTGAAAAGGGACCGAAATGCAAGAGGTCCCCACAAAAGTCCCCACAGCAGCCAAATTAGCGTGGCCGGTGCTTCAGTCTAAGTTGCTGAAAGAGTTGGAGGCGCGGGCCGGGATCGAACCGGCGCATAAAGGTTTTGCAGACCTCTCCCTTACCACTTGGGTACCGCGCCTTGGCAGGGCTGTCTTTTCTATTATCGCTCCAGACCGCCGTAGCCAACCCGGCGGGCGCCGGAGGGCGGATTGGAGCGGGAGACGAGATTTGAACTCGCGACCCTCGCCTTGGCAAGGCGATGCTCTACCACTGAGCTACTCCCGCTTACTGCAAACCTGAGTATACCGGGCGCCTGAAAGCTGGTCAAACCGCTGGTGATGCGCCATTACTGCCATTTTTCGCCGCTCCCGGCCGCGATCCGTTCTCGATCTTCACGATCTCGCCGTCCCGCATGTGCAAGATCCTCCCCGCAACCGCAGCCGCTTCGGGATTGTGCGTGATCATCAGCGTCGTCTGACCCAATTCGCGGTTCGACCGATGCAGCATCTCCAGCACCGAGTCGGAGTTCTTTGTATCCAGATTCCCCGTCGGCTCGTCTGCCAGCACAATCGCCGGCCGCGTAATCAGCGCTCGCGCAATCGCCACCCGCTGCTGCTCGCCGCCGCTCAATTCGCTCGGCCTGTGCTGCAGCCGCCCCTTGATCGACAGCAGTTCGCTCAAGTGATCGAGGTAGGCCCGATCCAGCGGACCCTTGCGCCCGCTCACCGTGTAGGCAATCTCGATGTTGCCCATCGCCGACAACGTCGGCAGCAGGTTGAACTTCTGAAACACAAATCCGATGCGGTGTTTGCGCAGCCGTGTGCGCTCGCCATCGCTCAGGCTGGCAAAATCCACGCCGTCAATGACTACGCGTCCCGAGGTCGCTCGCGTCAGACCGCCCAGCAGATAAAACAGCGTCGACTTGCCAGACCCCGACGGCCCCACAATCGCCACAAACTCGCCCGGCTCGATCGCAAACGAAACGCCCCGCACCGCCGAAACCTGGATGCTCCCCGCGGCATAGGTCTTACTCAAATTATCGGCAACAATAATCGGCGCGGGCAAGGCTTCAGGCGGCACAACCCCTATTGTAAATGTCATCCCCGCGTCCATTCTCGTAGAATGAATGTGCAACCAACCGAAGGCAGGATTCCTCACGCATGACAGTTCAACCGAAATCCAATCTCGCGGCCTCCCTCCAGACCGCCGCAGCCGGCGCAGGCCTCACGCTTCTCTCCTCCACCACCGGCACTGACTTCAACGGCAATCCGACGGCCATCTTTCAGCTCGGCGTCCCCGGCGTCGACGGCCGCTCGCTTCAGCTCGAGCTCAGCGAGTCTTTTGAATTCGACAAGCCCGACCTGCTGCCGCAGATGACCGCGCACCTCGCCGCGCAAGCCAGGCGCCTGCGCAATCCGCGTCCCGACTGCCAGGTCACCCTCGCTGGCCTGCCCATCGCCTTCGGTCAGTTCAAGTGGCCCTTTCACCGCTCCACTTCCGGCGCAGACACATACATCGTCCACGGCGAAATGCATCTTGCCGACGGAGGCACTCACAATCTGCACGCCAAGGTGGCCGCCTCCGTCACCGTCACCTTCGCCGAGATCGTGCCCGCGATGGAGCAGCCTTACGCCGAGAGCTTCGTCTACAACGCCATCCGCAAAACCGTCGACCTCGGCCAGCTTGAATTCGTCAAGTCCGGCAATCGCCAGCCCGTCCCTGTCACCACGCGCTTCTACAGCCGCTGGCAAAAGAAGTTTCTCTTTACTGAAACCAACGACGCCGAGCGCCTCGAATATCTGTTGCGCAAGGTCTACTGGCTCTCCGGCGTTCTCGGCGAGAGCAAGCCCGTCTGGATCGCCGATCCGCGCGACGCGCAATATCTCAACACCACTGAGGCTGACCTGCTGCGCATGGCCGGCGACGAAGCTGGATTGGGTCTGATGAAACTCGACGGCGAGTACGCCTCTGCGACTCCCGCCCTGCTCGAGCGCGCGCCTGAGTATCAGGCCGCCCTCGAAGCCGCGCTGAACTTCACCAAGCCGCAGTTCAATGAATCGATGCGCTCCGGCCACGCCAATATGTAGCCGCCGTCCGCCAGATTCTGTGGCAAAAAACAAGGGCGCGATTTCGGTCGCGCCCTTTGCTTTGGCTGATCTCTGACCACTGATCCCTGGTCTTTACAGCCCCTGCCCGCATCCCGAGCAAAACCGCGCTCCCTGCGGATTCGTCTTCTGGCATCGGCTGCATGCGACCAGCGTATTCGGCTGCGCCGCGACAAAGCCCGACGCCGGCACAAAGCCCGTCATCGGAGCAGCCGCCCAACCCGGCGCAGTCGGCGCACCGGTCGCGGGCCACACAGGCGCGGCCGCGCCCACAGGCCAGCCGATCGGCGGACCCGGCATACCCAACGCCGCCGCAATTCCCGCCGCTTGGATCGCGTTGAACTCCCGCACCCGCCCCGGCATAAAGAAGCACTCCAGAAACCCGAGTATCGACGGAACACCTGTCCAGAAAAAGCAGCAGTAGAGAACTCCAAGCCCCGTCCGTCGCAGATAAAAATGATGAATGCCAAATGTGCCCAGAAACAGCGCCAGCAAAATGCCCACCACTTCATCGCGGCGCACCACTTCATACTGCTGATAAAAGATTGCCTGTGCGTTCGTATACGGGGCGCTGCTCATGCCGCTTCTCCTTGCGTTCCCTGCATTACAACATACGCGATCCAGCCCCCACGAGTTCCCGCCCGCGTCTTTCCACTCCCGCTCCCTTGTCCCTTAGTCCCTCAATCCCTTCCTTTACCATCTTCTTCATGACCAGCGCCTCCGCCGCAGCCAGCGGCGCCTTCCTCATCGGCGGCGACCTGCCCGTCAACCGCCTCGGCTACGGCACCATGCGCCTGGTGGGCGAGGGCGCCTGGGGAGACCCGTCCGACCCCGCCACTGCCCGCGGCGTGTTGCGTCGCGCCATCGATTTAGACGTAAACCTCATCGACACAGCCGACGCCTACGGACCCGAGATCGCCGAGCGCCTCATCGCCGAAGCACTGCATCCCTATCCTGCCGGCCTCGTCATCGCCACCAAGGGCGGCATCACCCGCCAGGGCCCCGCCAAAACGGAATACGTCGGTCGCGCTGGCTACCTCATTCAATGTGTGGAGATGAGTCTGCGCCGCCTCAAGCTCGAGCGCATCGACCTCTACCAACTCCATCGCATCGACCCGCGCACGCCCCTCGAGGAATCCCTCGGCGCTCTCAAGCAGCTCCAGGGCCAGGGCAAAATCCGCCACATCGGCCTCAGCGAAGTCACGCCCGCCCAGATTGAAGAAGCGCAACGCATCGTCCCCATCGTCTCCGTGCAAAACCGTTACTCGCTCGCCGACCGCCGCCACGAGCAGACCCTCGCCTGGTGTCAGCAGCGCGGCATCGCCTTTCTCCCCTGGTATCCCATGGCCGCCGGAAAGATCCTCAAGCCCGATCACCCGGCCGCGCAAACTCTCGCGCGCATCGCCGCGACCCACAACGCAACGATTGCTCAACTCACCCTTGCCTGGGTCTTGCAGCGCTCGCCGGTCATGCTGCCCATTCCCGGCACATCCAATCTCGCGCATCTCGACGAAAACATCGCCGCCGCCAGCCTCCATCTCACCACCGAAGAGATCTCCGACATGGAAACGGCGGCACAAGCCTGAGGGCCATGCCGCCGCACCATTAATGATTTTCCGACGCTATCTTGTGCTTACACCACCGCGTTCTTCGCGATCACGTCCTTATACCACTCGGCGCTCAGCTTCGGCGTCCGCTTCAGCGTTTTGAAGTCCACATAGTGAATGCCAAATCGCTTGCTGAACCCATCCGCCCACTCAAAATTATCCAGCAGGCTCCATAAGAAGTAGCCCTTCACCGGGTAGTCTTCCCTCACCGCGCGATGCAGTTGCGTGAGATGGTTGCGCAGATACATGATGCGGTCCACATCCTCAACGCGCCCCTCCGCCGTCAACACATCGTCCGACGACGTCCCGTTCTCCGTGATGTAAATCGCCTTCAGCTTCCACAGGTCGCATGGGTTGCGCACGCCCCAATAGATGCACTCCGGTCCCAGCGCGAGCCATGGCGAATACATGCGCGGATACGACGAAGGCATCGGCTCCACCACATAACCCTTCGGCCCGTCGTCCGCGCGCGCATACAGCGGCACATAAATATTCACGCCGAGAAAATCAACCGGGCTGCCGATCGTCTTCATGTCCCCCGGTTCGACCTTCGGCGCGTTGCCGCCCTCGCGCTCGAGATACTCGTCCGTATATTTGCCTTCCATCACCGCCGTGAGAAATTGCGCATTCTCCTGCCGCGTCGCCTTGCGCGCCGCCTCGATATGTTCGTGCTTCTCGATCACTGGAATGTAGACAATCGCGTTCTCCGCCAATCCCACCTGCGTTCCACTCGGCGCATTCGCGCGAATCGCTTCCACGCCCAGTCCGTGCGCCAGAATGGCATGATGCCGTATCTGATTCACCTGCGCGGCCGGCAGTTTGAGCCCCGGCGCAAATTGCCCGATGCTGTAGCCCAGATCGGTGAAGCAGATAAATTCGTTGGTGGTCATGAAGTGATGCACGCGGTCGCCGAGATGCTTGCTCACATAAGCCGCATAGTCCCCAAACGACTGCGCCGTCGCGCGATTCTGCCATCCACCGTCCAGCGCCTGCGGCAGATCCCAGTGAAACAGCGTCACGTAAGGCGTGATGTCGTTTTTGAGCAGCTCATCGACCACCCGGTTGTAGTAGTCCAGTCCCTTCGGGTTCGGCTCGCCCGCTCCATCGGGAATTACGCGCGACCACGAGATCGACATCCGGTACACGCTCACTCCCAGAGCCTTCATCAGCTGGATGTCGTCCTTATATAGGTGATAGGAGTCGTCGGCCACATCGCCCGTTTCACCGCGATAGGTCTTGCCCGGCGTATGACTAAACGTGTCCCAGATCGACGGCCCGCGCCCATCCTCGCGCGCCCCGCCTTCAATCTGATACGCCGCCGTTGCACAGCCCCATTGAAATCCCTTGGGATAGACGAAAGACGACGGCTGCGGCTCGCCCCATCCCAACCGCGGCAATAAGGCGCTCGAATATGCTGCCGCGGCGGTCGCGGCCACACTTTTGCCAAACTGGCGGCGATTCATTGCCTTCATTCTGCCAACCCTTTCCCCATAAACACCGGCAAGATAAACGTTTTAGCAGAGCAGACTCAGCACTGGCAAGGACGCGCATTACCCCTCACCTGCACTGCTCCAGCGGGCTTGGAATGCGCTCCGACCGCGTCCGCCCGCAACCCCAACATCAATCTCCGGTGAAAATCGCGTCCCCGCGATTGACGCGCCGTCCAGCCGAGACTAGCTTCTCGCTTATGGAAAACCCGGACTTCAACCAGCTTCTCCGCACTTACAAACAGGCAGTAGACAACTGGGTCGCCGCTATCCGCGCCGAAGAGGCGCTCGCCACCCCCGATCATTCCATGACCCAAATGGAACTGTGGGATGACGCCGGCTTCAAACTTCACGACGCAGAGCTTTCCGCCAAAAAAGCCCGCGACGCCTACAAAAACGCCCTGCGCAAAAAGAACTACGGCTTCTGAAACACCCACTTCTGACGCAAACAAAAAGCCGCAACCCTTAGGCTGCGGCCTTCTTCAGTTTTCAAATGCTAGGGGCGCCAAGTGCGTCTGCGCCACGCATCGATCACATCTCCTTCACGCCTTCGACAAATGCCTTCAGCTTCCGGCTCCGCGACGGGTGCCGCAGCTTGCGCAGCGCCTTCGCTTCGATCTGCCGGATGCGCTCGCGCGTCACCTGGAAGTTCTGTCCCACTTCCTCCAGCGTGTGCTCCGAACCATCTTCCAGTCCAAAGCGCATCTTGATCACCCGCTCTTCGCGCGGCGTCAATGTGCGGAGCACCTGAGAGGTGTATTCCTTCAGGTTCACGCTGATCACCGCTTCTGACGGCGACACCGCCTGACGGTCTTCGATGAAGTCGCCGAGGTGCGAGTCTTCTTCCTCGCCAATCGGCGTCTCCAGCGAAATCGGCTCCTGCGCAATCTTCAGCACCTTGCGCACCTTCGCCACGGGAATATCCATGCGCCGCGCAATCTCTTCGCTCGACGGCTCCCGGCCCAGTTCCTGCACCAGCTGCCGGCTCGTGCGGATCAGCTTGTTGATCGT
>Ga0181537_10003121_pt1 | contig 14313 bp, 12 predicted proteins | sample PEATcosm2014_Bin_39_FD_119765 | JGI IMG/M metagenome (GOLD analysis project Ga0181537, IMG submission 119765) | Peatland microbial communities from MTU Mesocosm Facility, Houghton, MI, USA - PEATcosm2014_Bin23_10_metaG | ecosystem: Environmental > Terrestrial > Soil > Wetlands > Peat | place... | reverse complement strand
CCACCATCACTTTCGGGAATTGCGTCCCGCAAGCTAGACACCAGCGTCGGGGTGTCAGGCCCCCACGGCTTTGCCGTCCGCAAGCTGCCTCAATCGTCAAGGAAGCGGCCCACGTCCACCGCCACCTGTCCCACGTTCGACACGTTCGCGAAACGCCCCTCTTGTCGGGTCAGGATGGGATGATTTATGGAAGTGATTTGCCCTATAGTGCAACAAATATTTTGGGAAATATTTTTTCAACTTGGGCTGGACAAACTTCCCTATTTCTGATAATCGGAAAAGTGATTTGCCCGTCGTGTTAAAAATGTCGCAGCCGTCATGGCCGCGCACCCTCACACGTCGTCCCGGCGAACGCCGGGACCCAACCACAAGCGTGCGTGGTTATGCAAAGCTGTTGCTCCAGCCTTCGCAAAATTACATCGGTGGTTATGGGTCCTGGCGTTCGCCGGGACGACGGAGATAGTTCATAGGACAACGAGCAGCGACAGTGCGACGATCCCCAAGCATGGGCCGGTCTCCCCTTGATCGCAGCAATGTAGAATCCGGCCGCCAGCGCAACCGTGCTCCAGCTCACTGACTGCTCGATCTTTTTTCGAGCACCAGCGGTGGCATCGCCAATCCGCTCCGCGCGCTGATCCATCAGGTCCGGAAAAACACGAACCAGACGAAGCCGAGGATGAGCACCGCAAGCCCGGTCGAGATGGTCAGGAGCGCGAGCACCGACGGGCCAGGTTCGGCCTGGCGTGCCTCGGTCGGGGTTTCGACAATGTGACCCTGTCGTTGTGTTGCCATGGCGACCTCGCTTGTTAAACGCCGGCGGCGCCGTGTTGCGCCGCTGGCCGAAACCAACGCGGCTTGGCAAACGATGTTCCTCACCTCGAAGTGAGTTCCGAAAGTATCTGAAGGGGTTACGCGGCCGCCTCGCCGCAGAACCATTCGGCCCCGGAACGGTTAACGTCGTTGGAAGATTTCCCGCCGCACTTGCTTGAAACCGGGTTCCCCGGTGGTATCCTTGCCGGTCATCCGGCCCGCGTTTTTGGAGTATCCCATGGCCCCCCGCGCCAACTGGAAAGGCTTTCTGCGCCTTTCGCTCGTGACCTGCCCGGTCGCGCTCTATCCGGCGACGTCGGACAGCGAAAAGGTCAGCTTCAACCAGATCAACCGCAAGACCGGCCATCGCATCAAATACGCCAAGGTCGACGCCGAGACCGGCGAGGAAGTCGCCAACGACGACATCATGAAGGGCTACAAGGTCGACACCGATACCTATATCGAGGTGTCGAAGGACGAACTCGACGACATCGCGCTGGAATCGACCCGCACCATCGAGATCGACGAGTTCGTGCCCCACAGCGATATCGACGACCGCTATTTGATCCGTCCCTATTATCTCGTCCCCGACGGCAAGGTCGGCCATGACGCGTTTGCCGTGATCCGCGAAACCATCCGCAGCATGAACAAGGTCGCGATCGGCCGCCTGGTGCTGACCAACCGCGAGCACATCATCGCGCTGCATCCGCTGGACAAGGGCCTGGTCGGCACGCTGTTGCGCTACCCTTACGAGGTGCGCAGCGAGAAGGAATATTTCGACGACATCCAGGATGTGAAGCTGACCAAGGATATGCTGGACCTCGCCAAGCACATCGTCGAAAAGAAATCCGGATCGTTCGAGCCGGAGCGATTTGAGGACCGTTACGAATCCGCGCTGATCGACCTGATCAATCAAAAGCGCAACGGCATGCGGATCACCGCGAAGGCCGCGCCGAAAACCGGCGGCAACGTCATCAACCTGATGGACGCGCTCAAGCGCAGCCTCGCCGGCGAAAAGCAGGCGACCGAGCCGGCGAAAGCCAAGGGCAAGAAGCCGCGCAAGGCGGCCGCCGGCCAGCGCGAGATGCTGCTTCCGATCAGCGGCAGCGGCAAGCGCGCCGCGAAGGAAGAGCCGAAGAAGGCCGAAAAGCCGGTTCGCGCGACCGCCCGATCGAAGAAGGCGGGATAGGCCGCCTCCGCTCAATCCTTCCTTGCTGGCGTTGAACCTGAAACCGCCCGATGGCGACAATAGCAGGGCGCGCAACAGCCGGGAAAGATCACTGCAAATGAACAGGCTTGTCTCCGTCCTCGCGCTCAGCCTCTTCGCCTGCACGCATGTTTGCGCCGCCGAGCCCGATTACTTCGGAACCTGGAAGTTCGTATCCGCGGCGGTAGCGCCCTGGGCCGACCGGGCGGCGGCGCCGGATCCGGCGGAGAAGAACGCGCTTCTCGGCAAAACCGTCGCCATCAAGCCGAAAGAGATCAGCGGTCCGAAAACATTCGCTTGCAGGACGCCGAAATACCGGATCGTCGACTATACCGCCGACCTCCTGTTCCAGGGCGCATTCGGCGAAATGCAAAGCCGTGACAAGTCGGTCGACCCGCTCAAGCTTGCAGCTTCCGTCGGCTTCAGCGGCGCTTCGTTCAAGACCCTTGAAACCGGCTGCGAATTCGATTGGCATTTCGCCAATCCGACGGAAATAAAGATCGGGCTCAACGACTATGTTTATACGCTGAAGAAGCAATGAAAGCCGTTACGATCCGGCTTCCGCGCGAAGCGCTGGGGGCGCTTACTTCAGCGAGTTGTTGACCGAGGTGAACTTGGCGCTGAGCTGGGGACCGATGCCCTGGACCGTGGCGATGATCGCAAACGCGATGCCGGTGGCGATCAGGCAATACTCGATGGCGGTCGCGCCGGACTGATCGGCCAGGAATTTTGACAACAACCGCTGCATGCAAAACTCCTGTTGACACATCGCGGGACTCTAGCCGCGCCGCCGCGCCACCGCAAAGCTAGGTTGAATTGCTTGCGAGTGTATCAATAAACAGGCTGAGCCATAAGTTAAGGCCGGCATCGCAACTTGATGCTGTTTTTCGTCAAAGGCCCCCGGCCCCGGGCGTAGCCGCCTTGCGAAGCTGACAAGGCAGCGGCGCGTTTGCGCGCTTTACCGATCGATAAAATCCTGTTCCAACTGTCGATAAATGGGTCGGGCCGAACCGACCCGGCCAGGGAGAGAGACCGTCATGAAACTCGGTACCGCGATTGCAGAAATCATGAAGCGCGAGGGGATCGAGGTCCTCTGCGGCTATCCGGTCAATCACCTCATCGAGCATGCCGCCGCCGCCAGCATCCGCCCCGTCATGGTCCGCCAGGAGCGCATCGGGCTGCATATGGCGGACGCGATTTCCCGCGTCACTTCCGGGCGCAGCATCGGCGCGTTCTGCATGCAGCACGGCCCGGGCGCGGAAAACGCCATGGGCGGGGTGGCGCAATGCTATGGCGAGTCGGTGCCGGTGCTGGTGCTGCCGATGGGCTATGCGCGGCGGATCGCCAATGTGGAGCCGAATTTCAATTCGAGCCAGGCCATGAAGGCCTTTGCCAAATCGGCCGAGCCGATCAACCTCGCCGCTGAAGTCGGCAACATCTTCCGCCGCGCCTTCACCAAGCTGAAAAACGGCCGCGGCGGGCCGGTGATCGTCGAAATCCCCTCCGACATGTGGAACGAGGAGGTCCCGGAGCCGCTGAATTACACGCCGGTGCTGCGCACCCGTTACGGCGCCGACCCCGTGCATGTGAAGGAAGCCGCCGCGCTGTTGATATCGGCCAAGCGGGCGGTGATCTATGCCGGCCAGGGCGTGCACTACGCGAAAGCCTGGCCGCAACTCAAGCGGCTGGCCGAACGGCTGGCGATACCCGTCACCACCAGTCTCGGCGGCAAGTCGTCATTCCCCGAAACGCATCCGCTCTCGCTGGGTTCGGGGGGGCTGGCGGTGCCGCGCGCGGTGCCGAAATTCCTTGGTGAAGCCGACGTGATCTTCGGCGTCGGCTGCTCGTTCACCGAGACAAGCTTCGGCATCGCGATGCCCAAGGGCAAGACCATCATCCATTCGACGCTCGACCCCGCGCATCTCAACAAGGACGTCGAGGCCAAAATCGGGCTGGTCGGCGATGCCGGCCTCGTGCTCGATGCGCTGTTGGAGGAAATCGGCAAAACCGTCACCGCCGACCGCGACGCCTCGGCGGTCTCAGCCGAGATAGCGGCCTCGCACAAGGAGTGGCTGGCGAAATGGCTGCCGAAGCTCACCAGCAACGACGCGCCGTTGAACCCCTACCGCGTGCTCTGGGATTTGCAGCATACGGTCGATATCAAAAACACCATCATTACCCACGATGCCGGCAGCCCGCGCGACCAGCTCTCGCCGTTCTGGAAGGCGGTCGAGCCGTTGACCTATATCGGCTGGGGAAAAACCACCCAGCTCGGTTATGGTCTCGGCCTTGCGATGGGCGCCAAGCTCGCCCGCCCCGACAAACTCTGCATCAATGTCTGGGGCGATGCCGCGATCGGCTTTACCGGAATGGATTTCGAGACCGCGGTGCGCGAGCGGATTCCGATCATGTCGATACTGCTGAATAATTTCAGCATGGCGATCGAATTGAAGGTGATGCCGATTTCGACCGAAAAATACCGGTCGACCGACATCTCCGGCGACTACGCCGCGATGGCGCGCGCCTTCGGCGGCCATGGCGAGCGCGTGACAAAACCTGAAGACATCATCCCCGCCATCAAGCGCGGCATTGCGAAGACCAAGGAGGGCATTCCGGTGCTGCTCGAGTTCATCACCTCAAAGGAGACCGAGGTTTCGCGACCCGGGACCTGAGCTCAAGGACTTGAGCCGAAGCGGTCTTTGACCAATACTCGGATGCGCCTCCGCCCTGGCGGGCGAATCGCAGCGGGTGCTGGGCCGGTGCCGAAGGCATCGCGCATGGATTGAAGTGAATGACCGCGCTTCCCGATGACCAGGTAGCCGATCTCTACCGGCTGGTTGCCGAGTTCGAGCAGCGGCTTGAGTCGAGTTTCGCCGCGCACGACCAGATCATTGCCCAACGCGACGCGATCGCCGCCGATAACGCCCGGCTGCAGAACGAGTTGAATATCTCCCGGGCGCGGCAGGCCGCGACCTCCGACATCCTGCGGGTGATCAGCCAGTCGCCGACCGACGTACAGCCGGTCTTCGACGCCATCGTCCAGACCGCGGTGGGACTACTCGGCTGCGACATGGTGGCCGTATTGCGTTGCGACGGCGCCACCTTCTCCCCTGCGGCAGCGGCAACACCGGAGGGCCACCTGACCAACAGGACGGTCATGGACGTGCCGATCGATCCCGACGCCAACTTTCCGTCGCGCGCGATCGTTGAAAAAAAGATGCTGCATCTACCGGATTACTCGCGCATCGACCTCCCCGAACATGAACGCCGCATCCAGGCCATCACCGGCATCAACTCGGCATTGTTTCTGCCGCTGCTGCGCGAAGATGAATGCATCGGCGTATTGGCGCTGACCAACAAACACTCCCGCACCTTCAGCGAAGGTGAAATCGCACTGGCCGAATCGTTTCGCGACCAGGCGCTGGTCGCGATCGAGAACGCACGGCTGTTCAACGAGACCCAGCAGGCGTTGGCGCAACAGGCCGCGACCTCCGACATCCTGCGGGTGATCAGCCAATCGCCGACCGATGTGCAGCCGGTGTTCGACGCCATCGTCCAGACCGCGGTGCGGCTGCTCGGCTGCGATGTGGTGGCCGTATTGCGTCGCGACGGCGCCACCTTCTCGCCGGCGGCGGAGGCCACGCCGGACGGCCTGACCGCGAACACCACAGCGAGGGAAGTGCCGATCGATCCCGACGCCAATTTCCCGTCGCGCGCGATCGTCAGAAAGAAAATGGTGCACCTGCCGGATTATTCGCGCATCGGCCTGCCCGAACATGAACGCCGCATCCAGGCCGCCATCGGCGTGCGGTCCGCGTTATTCCTGCCGCTGCTGCGCGAAGATGAATGCATCGGCGTGCTGGCGCTGACCGGAAAGCAGCCGCGCACCTTCAGCGACAGCGAAATAGCGCTGGCCGAGTCGTTTCGCGACCAGGCGCTGGTGGCGATCGAGAACGTCCGGCTGTTCAACGAGACCCGGGAGGCGCTGGAGCGGCAGACCGCTACCGCCGACATCCTCAAGGTCATCGCCAGCTCGCCTGACGACGTGCAGCCGGTATTCGACGCGATTGCGAGCAGCGCCAACCGGCTGCTCGGCGGCTTTTCCACCACGGTGTTTCGCTTCGTCGACGGCCTGATGTACCTGAAGGCGTTCACGCCGACCAATCCGGCGGCCGATGAATTGTTGCAGGGCATGTTCCCGCGTCCGTTCGCCGAATTTCCCCTCTTCGAGCTGGTCCATGATGGTGAAGCGGCGCAAATCGCCGACACCGAGGCTGAAACCGGCGTGACGCCCGTGCTCCGCGACCTCGCGCGCTCGCGCGGTTTTCGCAGCATGCTGTTCACGCCGCTGATCAGCAATCGCGAAACCATCGGCATGATCGGCACGACGCGGGTCGAGCCGGGGCCGTTCGTTCCTCACCACGTGCAATTGCTGCAAACGTTCGCCGACCAGGCGGTGATTGCGATCGAGAATGTGCGGCTGTTCGACGAGGTGCAGGCGCGCACCCGCGATCTCTCGGAGGCGCTGGAGCAGCAGACCGCGACCTCGGAGGTTCTGCAAGTCATCAGCAGCACGCCCGGGGAACTGGAGCCGGTGTTCCAGGCCATGCTGGCGAATGCGATACGTATCTGCTCGGCCAGGATCGGGATCCTGTTTCGCTACCGGGATGGCGACTATACCGCCGTATCGAAGCTCGGTGTATCGCCGGCATTCGCCGAATATCTCGACCGGGGGCCGGTTCGACCAGGTCCGGCCACCGGCCTCGGTCGCCTCGCCATTACGCGGCAGACGATCCACATCGCCGACATCCAGGCAGACCATGCCTATTCCGACCGCGAGCCCTTCCGTGTCGCGACGGCCGAGCTTGCGGGCGCGCGAAGCCTGTTGACGGTGCCGATGCTCAAAGAGGGCGAGCTGATCGGGGCGATTGCGATTTTCCGACTGGAAGTGAGCCCGTTCAGCGACCGGCAAATCGAGCTCATCACCAACTTCGCCAAGCAGGCCGTGATCGCCATCGAGAACACGCGGCTGTTGACGGAACTGCGCGAGCGCACCGCGGACCTGAGCGAGTCGCTGCAGCAGCAGACCGCGACCGCCGACGTGCTCAAGGTCATCAGCCGCTCGGCGTTCGACCTGCAGACCGTGCTGGATACGCTGGTGAGGTCGGCAGCACGGTTGTGTGAAGCCGATGCCTCTCACATCTATCTTCGTGAAGGCGATGACTCGACGCTTGCCGCGTGCAGCGGATTTAGTCGCGCATACGAGGAACTGCTGAGAGCGGGAACCATAAAACCCGGTCGGGGCACGCTTGTCGGGCGAACCGTGCTGGAGGGAAGCATCGTTCACCTTCCGGACGCCCTCGCCGACCCCGAATATACCTTCCACGACGCCCAGCGGCTGGGCCAGTTCCGAACCATGCTGGGCATTCCGATGTTGCGCGACGGCGCGACGATGGGCGTGCTGGCCGTGACACGTTCGAAAGTATTGCCATTCAGCGACAACCAGATCGAGCTGGTGCAGACCTTCGCCGACCAGGCGGTGATCGCGATCGAGAATGTGCGGCTGTTCGACGAGGTGCAGGCACGCACGCGCGAGCTTGCCGCGTCGCTCGACAACCTCCGTACCGCGCAGGATCGCCTGGTCCAGACCGAAAAGCTCGCATCCCTCGGCCAGCTCACCGCGGGGATCGCGCACGAGATCAAGAACCCGCTGAATTTCGTCAATAATTTCGCAGCGCTTTCGGCCGAACTGACCGACGAGTTGAACGACGTGCTGAAACCCGCCGAACTTTCCGGCAACATCAGACAGGAGGTCGACGAACTGACGGGCCTGTTGAAGGACAATCTCGAAAAGGTGGTCCAGCACGGCAAGCGCGCCGACTCCATTGTCAAGAACATGCTGCTGCATTCGCGCGAAGGCTCCGGCGACCACCGGCCCGCCGACATCAATGCGCTGCTCGACGAGAGCCTCAACCTCGCCTATCACGGCGCGCGCGCAGAAAAACCGCAGTTTAACGTCACCTTGCAACGTAATTTCGACCCCAACGCCGGGATGATCGAGTTGTTTCCGCAGGAAATCACCCGCGTCTTCCTCAATCTGATCTCGAACGGATTTTATGCAGTCGCCAAGCGCAGACTGGAAAATGGCGTGGATTTTGAACCGGTTGTCAGCGCCGCCACCGCGGACCGCGGCGACCACGTCGAGATCAGGATTCGCGACAACGGAACCGGCATTCCACCCGAGGTGAGGGAAAAAATGTTCAATCCGTTCTTCACCACCAAGCCTGCGGGTGAAGGTACCGGCCTTGGGCTCTCGATGAGCCATGACATCATTGTGAAACAACATGGTGGCACGATCGATGTCGAGACCGAGCCCGGCCAGTTCACCGAGTTCAGGATCGTGTTGCCGCGAACCAGTCAATTTGCAAGCAAAGTCAGAGGTCAGCCGTGAGCGTTATGGTTCTTGTGGTCGATGATGAGCCCGACGTCGAGGCGTTGTTTCGCCAGCAATTCCGGCGGGATTTGCGCGCGCAGCGTTTCGTGATGGATTTTGCGATGTCGGCGGCCGACGCGCTGGCGCGCATCGCCTCCACCATCGAACAGTCGCTGATCCTGATCCTGTCGGATATCAACATGCCCGGGATGACCGGGCTTGAAATGCTGCCCAAGGTCAAGCAGATGCGGCCCGACGTTCCCGTCATCATGATCACCGCCTATGGCGATGCCGAAACCAGGCGCAAGGCGCTCGAAAGCGGCGCCAGCGGTCTATTGACCAAGCCGATCGATTTCACCCTGCTGCGCGGAGAGATCGACACCAGGCTGGAGCAGGCAAGCTGAAGCCCTTCACGGCTTAAAACCTTCACGGCTTGAAGAAGGCGGGATCGTTCAGCGCCTTGATCATGGTGTCCACCATGTCGGCGGCGCCGTGATCCTCGCGTTCTTCCAGCAGTTCCCACATCTTGCGCAAATTGGCCCGCATCGGCGCCTTCAGCGACGGATCGCGCTCGATCAGGGTCCGCGCGATGCAGAAGGCAATGGCCTCGGTGCCCATCCGCGTCTGTTCGATGGTGGGTTTGCTCATGGTTGGCTCCTGGTCGGATTCGTCGATTTGGCTTTGCGGCCGCTGTTAGAGCAAATCGCGGCTCAGGGATAGCCGGCGCTGACGCCGCGGGCGAAACCGAAACCCTACTCCGCCAGCTCGATCCGGTGGCCCGGGCCGGCCAGCGGCTTTTCTTCCATCACAACCATGCACAGCGCAGCGAACGCCATCAGCGCGGCGGCGGCGGCGAATACATAATGGAATGCCGACACCATGTCGGCGGCGGGAATGAAACTCACGGGGCCGCGATGCTCGCCGCTCAGCGAAATATCGGCGCCGAGCGCCATCAGCAGGATGGCGGAAAACGCCGCCACCATGAAGGACGCCATGAGCGCGCGGAAGAAATTCATCGCTCCCGTCGCCGTCCCCACCTGCGATCGCGCCACCGCGTTCTGGATCGACACCACGCTGATCGGAAATACCGTGCCGAGGCCGAGCCCGAATACCGCCAGCAGCGACAATAATGCCCACAGCGGCAGTGCCGTCAGCGCCAGCGCGCATGCCGCCAGCGCCGCACCCACCGGACCGATGATGGCAACCTGCTTGTAGCGCTTCGCGCGCGCCATGGTCCGGCCGGCGATCGCCGCCCCGCCGGTCGAAACTGCCGCCAGCGGAATCAGCGCAAGCCCCGCCTCGCTGGCGCTGAGGTGATAGACCACCTCATAATACAGCGGCATGTGCACGGTGAGACCGAGCATCGCGCCCATGGCGCAGCCGCCGGCGGCCATCGCATAGGGCACGACAGGTCCGCCCATCAGCGGCAGCGGCAGGAACGGCTCCTCGGCATTCCGGGCATGCCAGACGAACGCCAGCGTCAGCGCGACCGACGCGCCGATCATCGCCATGATGGTCGGCGACAGCCAGAGATAGCGGTTGCCGCCCCAGGTCAGCACCAGCATGAAAACCACGGCGGAGGCCATCAGCAGCACGCCGCCGATCCAGTCGACCTTGCGCCGGCGATGGAAGACCGGGATCTTGCCCATCTTCGGCAGCAGCAACGCCAGCGATCCCAACCCGAGCGGCACGTTGATCCAGAAGATCATCGACCAGTGCAGGTGCTCGGCGAACACGCCGCCGAGGATCGGCCCGCCGATGCCCGCCGCCACCCAGACGCCGCTGAAATAGGCCTGGTACTGGCCGCGCTCGCGCGGGCTGACGATGTCGGAGATGATGGTCTGCACGATCGGCAGGATGCCGCCGCCGCAGCCCCTGCAGCCCGCGCGCGAGAATCAATACCGGCATGTTCGGCGCCAGCGCGCACAGCACCGAACCCGCCAGGAACAGGCTCATTGCGGAGATGATCATGGCGCGGCGGCCGTAGACGTCGCAGAGCGTGCCGAATACCGGCGCCACCGCGGTCGATGCCAACAGATAAGCCGATATCACCCAGGAAAGGCTGGAAACATCCCGGAACTGGCGGCCGATGGTCGGTAACGCCGTTGCGACAATGGTCTGGTCGAGTGCGGCCAGAAACATCGTCAGCATCAGGCTCATCAGGATGGTGCGGACTTCGTTCGGCGTCAGTGGCGCCCGTGGCGCGATCGGCGGCGCATCGCTGAGTTCGATCACCTCGCTCGGAATCAGCGAAAGCTCGCGGGCAATCTCTTCGGGCAACACCTGTTGATCGGCCGGCTGACGGCTCTGTCGTTCGAATTTGTTCATGCGGGACGTTGCGACTATTCGGCTGGCGCGACCGCAAGGCCGCGTGGAATCGGAAGCTCCGCCGGTTATTTAGGCGACAAATCGAAGCTGCGGCAGCATCTTACGCGCATGGGTGCGTCCCGCGAGGGCACTATCGCGATTGCGTGATCGGCGCCGGGTCCGATACCTGGAAGGCCTCGGCATGAGGCTTGCCGCAGTTTGCGGCCCGACCGGGCAAGTCCGGCTGTTTCGGGTTGCGGTCGATGCGTCCGGTCATACTCCCCGTGCTGGATAGGGAAATGCGGGCTTCGCTAATGCCGGATTGACGTGAGCCCGCAGTGCCGCATCGCAGACGGCATAGCCCCAGTTGATCAGGCGTTCCTGCGTTTCGTCATCCAGTCGCTTGAGGCGGGTCGGGATTTCTGCGAGTTCCCGCGTGCGCGCAAGAGGGCAATTCAGCGCGTCGTTCAAGCCATAATTGCCGATGTCGGTCCTGATGCCCCAATATGCGCCTGATCGCGTGCCGTTCGCCAGAGAGTCGATAACCTGACGCGTCCTCAGCGCGCGGACCTGGCTGTCGATAAGATTCAACACCCGGAAGGCTTGGGATGCCCAATTGCCCCAGGGCTTTTTCTCCGGGGCAAACTTTGCGCCGGCGTCGCTAACGAAGATGATCCGATGCCGCTTCCAGGCGGTCTCCAATCCGAGATTGTCGTAAACGCCGCCGTCGCAGAGTATTACATTGGTCGTGAAAGGCGGCTGCTGGAGATCCGCGCCTGATCCCGGCTCGAAGTCACTTGAATTGAGGCGCAGTTCCAACGGCGAAAGCACCGGCGGAAACGCCGAGGATGCCGCGACCGCCTCCGCCAGCTTGACTGTCGGCGCGGGTACCTTGCCGACGCGCCAGTCGCGCATATAGGGTTTCATGAAGCGCCAGAGCACGCCGGATTGCATATTGGTCGCATTGATGACGAACAGCGGCGTATCAGGAAGGTCCTGGAGCGTTGCGCCCTTGAACAGTTGCTTGTCGTAGGCCCTGGCGACATGAACGCTCGTTCGCCATGGAAGCAGGAAGCCCAGCAGGACGGATTTCACGTCGGTGGTGCTGCCGGCCAAACCGCGGAGCGGCGCGACAATCTCCGGGACGAAATCGTTTTGGAGGTTCGCGGATCGAAAACTCAGTCTGCTCCATTTCAGACCGAGCAAACCTGCCGTGATCGAACCGCCGGACACGCTGGAGATTCGCCGGATGCCGCCCAGCATGTCGGTTTCGTAGAGGCGCCAGAGCGCGCCCAGATGAAACAACATCGCACGAAAACCCCCACCCGAGAGGCAAAGCGCCGGCGTTGGATCGAGTTGGGGTTGCGCGGGATCGGTGGGGATAGAGACGACCGGCGCTTCCGTCATTCCAGCCTCCCAGCCAGCAGCGCTACCAGCGGATGTCTTTTCCACAGCACGCTACCTTGGAAAGCTAACGGTTCGAGCCGGCGATGTGAAGCCCGGCCGCGCGTCATTTTTGAGGAGGTCGGGGCCGCTTTTTCAGTCGTGCCCGCTTGGGCAGGAGCGTCGGCCATTTCACGATGTGATCCTCGAGATCGGCGTCGGGAACATCGTCCTCGGTGCCCTGCACCCGGCCGCGAACGGAGACACCGGCCTCATGAACGGTATTGGGATCGCCGGAAACCAGCGGATGCCACCAATAGAGATCGCGCCCCTCCGCCACCAGCCGGTAGCCGCAGCTTGGCGGCAGCCAATTGATGGTGCGGACGTTTTCCGGCGTCAGCCTGACGCAGTCGGGAACCTGCTCGGCGCGATCAGCGTAACTCTTGCAGGCGCATAGTCCGGCGTCCAGTAGCTTGCAGGAAACGTGGGTGAAATAGATCTTGCCGGTATCCTCGTCCTCGAGCTTTTCCAGGCAGCAGCGCGCGCAGCCGTCGCACAGGCTTTCCCATTCCGCGTTGGACATCTCCTCCAACGTCTTGGTTTTCCAGAAGAATCCCTCCTGACCGGAGGGCCGCGGCGATCGGACGGTCATGGGTCCTGACAATTCTGGACGGGGGAAGTGACGTGCTTGGCAGTTCTACGGGCAGCCGTGGTGGTGGCGCAAGCGGCCGCCCGGCTGTTTCCTCAATCGGCTAACATTAGCCCTCCCGGTCGAAATCCCAAGCCGGCCATTGGTTTATCGCTCCCGCTCGGCTAGAAATCACCGAATCCCCCGGTGGCGCAAAAAGCGCCTTGGGTTTGCCGCAACATTCCCGCAAGACGTCTTGAGGCTACCCCGCCGGGTGCTTGAGCGCTTTCGAACAGTTCACAGGGTGCCGGTGCGCCAGATCGTGCCAGAGCGATGGAAGACAAAGGTCCGGCACCTGCTGCTGGATCTGGATGCGCGTATCGATTCGACGCTGTTCTCTTCCGCCGTCGGCGCCCGCGAACTCTACGAGCGCTATTCGACGTTCATGGACCGCTTCTATGTCGGCCGCTGGAAACGCTGGGTATTCATCGAGCCGTTGTCGGAAGCCGCCACCATCGGGCTCGGCGGCCTGATCCTGCTGCTGGCGCTGGCGATACCCGCGTTTCGCGAAACCGCCGACGAGGACTGGCTGAAAAAATCCGATCTCGCGGTCACCTTCCTCGACCGCTACGGCAATCCGATCGGCAGCCGCGGCATCAAGCACAATGATTCGATCCCGCTGGAGGATTTTCCCGACAACCTGATCAAGGCGACGCTCGCCACCGAGGACCGCCGCTTCTACGAGCATTTCGGCATCGACGTCGCCGGCACCGCCCGCGCGCTGGTCACCAACGCGCAGGCCGGCGGCGTGCGACAGGGCGGCTCCTCGATCACCCAGCAGCTGGCGAAGAACCTGTTTCTCTCCAACGAGCGCACCATCGAGCGCAAGGTGAACGAGGCGTTCCTGGCGATCTGGCTGGAGACGCGGCTTTCCAAGAATGAAATCCTGAAACTCTATCTCGATCGCGCCTATATGGGCGGCGGCACCTTCGGCGTCGACGGCGCCGCGCATTTCTACTTCAACAAGTCGGTGCGCGACGTCAATCTCGCGGAAGCCGCGATGCTCGCAGGGCTGTTCAAGGCGCCGACCAAATTCGCGCCGCACATCAACCTGCCGGCCGCCCGCGCCCGCGCCAACGTGGTGCTGGACAATCTGGTCGACGCCGGCTTCATGAGCGAAGGCCAGGTGTTCGGCGCACGGCGCAATCCGGCCACCGCGGTCGACCGCCGCGACGAGAATTCGCCGAACTACTATCTCGACTATGCGTTCGACGAGATGCGCAAGCTGGTCGATACGTTCCCGAAGTCCTATACCGAGCGCGTCTTCGTGGTCCGCACCGCGATCGATATGCACGTGCAGCACGCCGCCGAAGAAGCCATCGAAAACCAGTTGCGCCAGTTCGGCCGCGACTATCACGCCACGCAGGCTGCGACGGTCGTTGCCGACCTCGACGGCGGCGTCCGCGCCATGGTCGGCGGACGCGATTACGGCGCCAGCCAGTTCAACCGCGCCACCGACGCCTACCGCCAGCCCGGATCGTCGTT
>Ga0181537_10003118_pt1 | contig 14320 bp, 7 predicted proteins | sample PEATcosm2014_Bin_39_FD_119765 | JGI IMG/M metagenome (GOLD analysis project Ga0181537, IMG submission 119765) | Peatland microbial communities from MTU Mesocosm Facility, Houghton, MI, USA - PEATcosm2014_Bin23_10_metaG | ecosystem: Environmental > Terrestrial > Soil > Wetlands > Peat | place... | reverse complement strand
TCGTCGTAGTTGGGATGCGCGAGCCAATCGAGGAAATAGGGCGCAAGAACGGACGTGGTGGTGGCAGAAGCGGGAGTGGGGAGACTGAAAACGGGATAACTGGAGAGTGGGAGCGTGTTTTCCGACCTGCGGGCGTTGGAGAATTTTCGGATTTCGCGATCGAGGCTGTCTTGTGCGAGACCGGAGGTCCACGATTCGTTGAACCACTGCTCAAAAGCTCCGCCCTGATAGGTCCAGCCATCGTGATAGTTGCTGGCGGTGACAACGGGACAAATACCAGCGAGGTGGGGTGGGTGAGCGGTGGCCGCGAGCATCTGCGTGGCGCCGACGTAGGAGCCGCCGAACATGCCGACTCTTCCGTCCGCGAACGGAAGAGTTGCCGCCCACTCAACGGTATCGTAACCGTCGTCGGCCTCGTGGATGAAGGGACGCCATTCCCCTTCGGAAGTGTAGCGGCCACGGACGTCCTGAAGGACAACGACGTAGCCGCGCATCGCAGCTTTGCGGGCGAATTCGAATCCCCAGCCGTGTTTATCGTAAGGAGTGCGCTGCAGCAGGATAGGAAATTTTCCAACGGCATCTGGACGATAAATATCGGCGCGAAGCGTGACGCCATCCCGCATTTGGACGGGGACGTCTCTCTCAATTTTAATGGTGTATGGTCCAGCGGCAACCAGCGGCGCGAGAAGAAAGAGGGAAAAAATAAATAATGTGGCAGTCCGGCGAAACAGCCAATTCGTGTAAATCAAGATTTCTCCTGACGGGCCGATCCGAAGGTGCACATCGACCTGGCCTGGCAAATCAACCCGTGAGCGAGGACTTACGCCCGAAGCTCGAATGCTTGAAAATCCCAGGGTTGGAGCGGTAGAAGCACATTGCCGTCAAGAACCGGAATACGTCGACCGGTTACGCGATCGAAGAGCAATCCAGCATCCACACCCTGCGGGAATCTTAGTCCAATGGTGCGCGCGGCGTTCGAATCGTTACCTACGGTAAGAACTCTGGGCAGAGACTCAAACAGCTGGGCTTGGCCCGAGTCGCAGAGCACATCACTGGCGGACATTTGCGCGCCGCAAATTTCCGGGTACATGTCGTAGTAGGAGCGCACGCGACGGGCGAGGGCGGCGAGCTGCTCGTGGCTCTCCTGTTCAACGAAGACGCGGTAGCCCTGAACAGCGTTCCAGAGGAGAGGTTTCTCGACCGGCCAACGTGGGGCGCCCTCGGCGTGGGGTTGCATGCCGTCGGCTTCGAAGGCGCGCATTTCCGGATGCAGAAAGCGAAGCAGAGGCACGGTGAAGGTCATGCGAGACCAGGCGTGGCCGTGGGACAGGGAGCCGTCGATGAATTCACGGGCTAAGTCGCCCACGCCTTCGCACAGCAGGATGATGTCGGGGTTTACTTTGTCTACTTCCTCGCGGACGCGCGCCAGGACGCGGCGAATGCCCCAGTTCCAGATGTCCGGTTGAGGGGAATGCTGGTGCCGAGGATTGAAGCACCGATGATTATCCGTGGCGAGCATGGAATCCATAAAGAAACCGTCGACGCCGGTGGTGCGGACAACGTCAGCGAGGGTGCGGGCGAACCATTCTTGCCACCCAGGTTCGGCCGGACACATATCGAAGAAACCGCGATAGTTTTCGGTGAGTTTGCCGTCGGCATCCATGAGAGCCCAATCGCGAGCGTGAGAGCGGCCGATGCGGGAGCGCTCCCAAACGATTAGGCCTTCGACATAGAAGAGAACGTGACCGCCTTGCCGGTGCGCGGCCTGGACGCCCTGCTGGACCGCGTCCCAACTGCCAAGGTTGGCGGCGGGATAAAAATAATCGCCGCGATTGAGAAAGTTTTCCGTGGTACCGAGGATTTCGGGTTCGGAGAAGCCCGGGAGAGACATCATATCGCTGCCAAGTGCGTGGCGTTCTTCGAGGAGCAGTGGGAGATCGTAGAGGCTCATGCCGGAATGGACCAAGCGGTTGGGCATTTCTTCGGAGAGGACGGTGGTTTCTTGATACCACTTGGCGGGGGATCGGCGAAAGGGCAGGTGCTGTCGTTTTTCGCGGAGCCAAAGAGCGCCTTGTTTCCAGGTGCCGGTATAGAGGTAGGTATAGACGGGGCCAAGGTCGAGGCTATCGCCGAGTTTGGTGAGCGGGAGTGGAGTGGGAGCTTCCGCTTGGTCGTATTCGGCTTGGCCACCGAAGCGCGAGGCACCAAGAAAGAGGCGACGATGACGCCAGCCAGCGTAGGGGCCGTCGGCGCCGGGGGGCAGGTCACGAGCGGCGTCCTCGTCAACGGGCAGCGGGAAACGGGTGGCAACTACGGCGCTCCGCTGCGAACAACCTCCGGGGTCAGCGGCGTAGTCGGCACGATTGTCTTCGAGCATGGCCAAGCCATGGCCAGCGCCTTCGATGAGATAGACGGGGGAGGAGAGGCCGCCGATGTAGGTGGAGCTGTAATTGATGGCGGCGGTAGGCCCTTTTTCAGATCCGGAGAGTTCGCCGGCAATCAGCCGATCTTTAGCGGCAGAATCGAAACAAATGCGGGAGAGCAACGGGAAGTAGCAATCGATCTCGGTATCGTCTGGACCGTTCCAAATCAACTGGCCGCGCCACGAGATGACATCGCCCTCCACGGAGACTTCCATGCCGAACTGCATGGGAACCTTGGGATGATGGAAATAGCCGAGGAAGCGACTGGAGGTATGATCGCTGCCGGTGAGGTTGAAAGAGTCGAGATCGTAGGTACCCTGATGGGCGCCGCTCCAGATGACCAGGGCCAAGGGATTGCCGATGGGGCCCGGACCAGATTGAACGAGAGCGCTGTCGGTGTAAAGGATGGCGGGATGATGTTGCTGCTGGATTTGTTCGAGCTTGAGGGACTTTTCCGTAAGGCGGAAGAAAACACTGACGGGGCCATCGCTAAGATGCAGAGAGGAGCTTGCGTCTGGCGGCGTAACGGCGAGGAGTTGCGGATGAGAGCAGAGGCCCAGGGCTGCGCCAGAGACAAGGCGCAGCATATCTCTGCGATTCATGGCGAAAGTCATATGGTCATGGTAACAGTTGCGCCGGGTCCGATTTTTTTTTCGCACGCAAGATTATCGCGGGGCGGACCGACTTTTCTATAAGAGAAGCTGAAATAATTCTTAGACAAATAGCATGAGCACTTTTATAAGAATGGAGATGATTCACAGGTTCATCGGAGGAAAGCAAATGCTATACTCGCGCGAAATGAATGCTACGAGATTTTTTAAAAAGTTCATAAATCTTCGGGCCGGTGCGTTCAGGGCTACGAAATGAGCGTACGAAAAATGAAAACCATGAAATGGATTAGCAGCTGTGCGTTGCTGGCTTTGTTGCCGTTTGGAGCCTGCGGGCAAATCAAACGCGATGGACTGGCGGCAACACCGCCGATGGGCTGGAACAGCTGGAACAAGTTCCAGTGTCATGTGAGTGAGGACCTCGTTAAATCGGTGGCCGATGCGCTGGTGACCAGCGGGATGAAAGATGCCGGTTACACGTACGTGGTCATCGATGACTGTTGGCAAGTGAGCCGCGATGAAAGTGGGAATATTCTGGCGGATGCCAAGCTCTTCCCTTCCGGTATAAAGGCGCTGGCCGATTATGTGCACGCGAAGGGATTGAAGTTTGGAATCTACTCCGATGCCGGAACACAGACCTGCGGAGGACGGCCGGCGAGCCAGGGGCACGAGTTCCAAGACGCGCGGAGCTACGCGAGTTGGGGCGTCGATTATCTGAAATACGATTGGTGCAACACGGGAACGCGCAATGCGGAGGAAGCGTACGCAACGATGAACGCGGCGTTGTTAGAGACTGGCCGTCCCATCGTGTTTAGTATTTGCGAATGGGGAACAGCCAAGCCGTGGCTGTGGGCGAAAGGGATCGGTAATTTGTGGCGGACCACGGGCGACATCCATGATTGCTGGGATTGCAAGACAGAGTACGAGAGCGGGTTGGTGTTATTGCTGGACAAAAATGCGGCATTGGAGTCGTTCGCGGGGCCCGGACACTGGAACGATCCGGACATGTTAGAGGTCGGAAACGGCGGGATGACGACGGCGGAGTATCAAGCACATTTTAGCTTGTGGGCCATGCTCGCGGCCCCGCTGATGGCAGGCAACGATATTCGATCAATGTCGTCCGAAACTCGAGAGATTTTGACCAACGCGGAGGTGATCGCCGTCGATCAAGACGCGTTTGGGCAGCAGGGGCGGCGGATTCAGAAAAATGGGGAACAAGAGATATGGTCGCGGCCGCTGGCAGATGGGGGTCGAGCAGTCATTTTATTCAACCGCGGAAGCGAGCCCGCGGTTATGAGCGTGAACTGGGAGTTGATCGGGTATCCCGGACATGTAGCGGCGAAAGTGCGGGACTTGTGGAAGCACCAAGACCTCGGATCCTTTCACGACAGGTATACGGGTACGGTGGGGCCGCGCTCTGTAATTATGCTGAAAATCCTGCCCTGAATGGCGTCGCGCAAGCCGTATCGGTTTTGAACTATTCAGTCCCGGCCGGGGGGTGCAGCCCTCGGCTTACTTCCCCACTGCTTGTTGGGATTGGGACCCATGTGGAATATCAGGAAGCCGCCTTGCGCAATGTCTTTATGGCTGATCCAAGGATGGTCTAAGGATTGGCCATTGAGTTCAGCGGATTGAATATATTTGTTGCGGGCCGAAGCTTGGCGAGCGACGATGCGGAAAAACTTGCCATGACCAAGATTGATGCGGATGTCGTTGAAGATGGGGCTGCCAATATCGTAGATGGGGCGGCCTGGGGAAACCGGATAAAAGCCCATGGCCGAAAACACATACCAGGATGACATGGCGCCGTTGTCGTCATCACCCGGGATTCCCAAGGGCTCATCTGAAAACCATGCGCGCATTATGTCTCTGACGCGTTTCTGCGTTTTCCAGGGCTGGCCTGCGTAGTTGTAGAGATACGGGATGTGAAAGGCGGGCTCATTGCCTTGAGGATACTGGCCCATGAGGCCAGTCGAGTCCGGGAATTGCGAGAGAAATACAAACTTGAGTTGGCCATCGAAGCCATCATTAAATAAGTCGTCCAAGCGAGCGATAAATTTATCGCCGCCTCCCATCAGTCTGATTAGGCCCGCGACATCATGCTGGACTTGGAAGGAATACACGAGACTATTGCATTCCGTGAAGTAATCACGTCCGGCCTGACCGCCGGACCATTTCGGGTCGAAGTCGGCGACGAACGTGCCATCGGAGGCGCGCGGAGCCATAAAACCGGTGGCTGGGTTGAAGACATTACGATAGTTCAAGGCTCGCTGTGCAAAATACGCGGCGTCCGCTGTTTTGCCCAAGGCCCGGGCGAGTTGCGCGATATTCCAATCGTCGTAGGAAGTCTCGAGGGTCACGGACACGGCCTGGCGGCGCATTTCGGGGTTCACCTCCGGGACGAACTCCTTCTCGCCTTTGGCAAGCGCTGGGAAATACCCTTTCTCAAAGTAGAACTTTTCGAGTTCCGAAACCCCTTGTCGACGGTCTGGAAGCATTGTGGCTTCGAAGGCATTTTTGCGGAGTCCTTCGTAGGCTTTCTGCAAATCGAAATCGCGGAAGCCTTTGAAATAGCTATCGGCAAATAGCGCAGCGGCATGGTTGCCGATCATGTAAGCCAAATCACCCTGCATATATGGGAAATGGGGCATCCAACCGGACTGCTCATACATAATTACGTAGGAGCGGAGAATGTCGTCCTGGCGCTCTGGCTCGATGATGGTTTGCAATGGATGGCGGGAGCGGTAGGTGTCCCAAAGGTTGTCCTCGATGTAGAAATGGCGTCCCGCCGCCTGGTGGACAGAATGATCGTAAGGGCCGAAGTAGCGGTCACCTTCCGTGATGTCTTTCATGTACTGCAGCGAACGATAGAGGGCGGTATAGAAAATCGTTTGTTGTTTGACACTGCCGCCACCCTTAACGAAAATGCGACTCAGAGCATCGTTCCACTCGGAACGGGCCTGCGTTTTTGCAGCGGTAAAATTCCAATTGGGAATTTGTGCGCGTAAATTTTGTTTGGCTTGTGCGGCATCGATATAGGAGAAGCCCATCCGGGCTTCCAGAACATCTTGATGGGAATCACCCGTAAATGTAAGTCCCGTAGGCTGCTCCCCGTTGGGAAGCAGCCCGGCAGCTGTTTTTGAAGGTTTAAACGTGGCAGGGGGCAAGAGAGCTTTTGAAAATTCCGTATAGAGATAGGTGCGGACTCCGGAACTGTCGTCGGTACTTTCGAAGGCGGTCGGGGAGACCACTTGGTATTTGGCGGAGCCACGGGAAGTAACGAATAAATTTGCCGGAAGACCTCTCGGGAAGTGGAAGCGAAAATAAGCGCAATTCTTGGAAGACGTGTATTCGACACGGACGTCGTAACGGTCGAGCAGATAGGAAGCGTAGTAGGGAGTGACGACTTCCTTATCGTGGTCAATTTCAGAGGCATAGTCGCTAGCAAGGTCGCCCGGGGATCCTGTGGCGGCCATCAACACCCAGGTGGCTGCTGAAAATCCATAAATTTTGCCAGCGACGTAAATGTCGGTAACGCCCGCGGCCGCAACCGGAGCGATGTGCACCACGCCGTGGGGACGCTGAACGTCAGGAGATACGGAGGTAAGCAGGTGACCGACCCCGCCGATGTTGGGGTTTACGTAATCGACTGGGGATTGAGAAGCAGCCGGCCGGAACGCCTGGCTTGCGCGGGTGGCAACCGATTGTGCGGCGGTCGAGAGCGCACAGGAGCAAATGCAAACGATTAGAGCGGTCGCCAGATACAGCGGACGCCTTCCAGGCGACGACCAGCGTGCGATATTGGCAAGAAGAGGCGAAGGTACTCCAATTTCGACAGTGAGTTCCGTACGCCAGCACGAAGGCACCTCCCTCGACGTTGCGCAGTGCCACCCGTGCTGGCTGGCTGCACCGTAGCAAAGCCCGCTAATAGATTCTGTAAGAATGGCGGCGTTTTTTCTGACGAAATTACTAATGCCGAATCGGGGGTCGTGGCCCTCAATTGGGAGATTGCAAAGCGGCGCGCATCTTGCGGGCCGTGGGATTGGCCGGATCTTCGAGCAAAGCAAGATCTATTTCGTGCAGAGCTTGCACGGGTTGTTGGTCTTTGTACAGGGCTTCCGCGAGCATAAGGTGGGTCTCCGTGTGCACGCCGGGGAGAAGATCGGCTTGCTGAAGCTCTGCGATGGCGTCCTTGAAATTGGACTGCTCGATGAAAGAGGCGGCTATTCCCATGCGAGCCTCGAGCAGCAAAGGATCGAGATCCCTGGCGGAAACAAGTTCTGCTCTGGCCTGCGGCCATTGCCGCTTCTTGAGCAGGACTTTCCCCAAGGCCAAAAAGCCGGATGGCGATGAAGCATTTGTTTGTAAATAATGACGGAAATCACCTTCCGCCAGGTCTAGCGACCCCATGCCGAGACTGGCCAGACCTAACCCATACCATGCGGAATCCACGCCGGGATGCTCGCGGAGCAATTGCGTGTATTGCTCCGCAGCCTCGGCGTACTTTTTCTGCTGTTGGAGAAGAGTGGCCTTGCGCAAGAGATCGGCGATGTAGTTGCCTTCGTGCTTGGCGGCGAGATCGGAGGCCGAGAGGTTTTCGATCTCCGCAGCACAGCGCTTGGCTTTCTCGGTTTGGCCGCGCTGCTCGTAAATTTTTAGCAGAAGATTGAGGCTGGAGATTCTACGACTCTCGTCGCGGAGGCAAACTTCCAAATCCTTTTCCGCAGGGTCCCACATTCCGAGCTTGATGTAGCTAAGGGCGCGGCCGGAATATGCGTCCAAGAAGGAACTGTCCTCCTCGATCGCACTCGAGTAATGGGTGAGACCTTGGGAATAGTTCCCGTTCGAACGACAAAATTCCGCGAAACGGAAGTCGATTTCCGGATTGCGACGGGCGGCGTGACGATTCAGATCGGCGGCCGCTTGGAATTCTCGCTGAGCCCCGTCGAAATCGGATCTTAGCGCTAACGCGGATGCTAGGCCGGAATGGGCCAGGGCGTTGCCAGGTTCGAGGGCGATGGCGCGGGCGAATTCCGAGGCGGCTGTGGAACCATTGCTTCGCAAATGAAGATCTCCGAGGCGCACCCATACGGATGCATCGTTCGGGGCATACTGGGTGCAACGAACGAGGAGCGGCTCCGCTTGCTCAGGTTGGCCAAGTTTTTCGGAAAGTTGGGAATAGAAGGTGAGAATAGCTATGGAACGAGGGGAGAGGGCCAGGACTCGCGATAGCACTTCGCTGGCATCGCCGGGTAAGTGAAGTTCCAGCAGGATTTGGGCATGTAAAATTGCGGCTTCCTCAGTTAGGGGGTGCAATGCGCGATAACGAACGACGGATTGTTCCGCTGCAGGCCAATTGTTCCGTTGAGCAAAGCAAATTGCACGGTGCAGCTCGTCTTCTGGCAAGGCGAAAAGTTGAGTGCAGTCCGTTTGCTGGGGCTGGGCGGGCAACGCTGGGGCGAATAGCATCGCGAGGCACAAAAAAGACGGGAAGTGGGCGCGAGGCTCCATGCGGAAAACAAAGATAGTGGCGAGCAAACAAGCAAATCTATAAGAAAACGACAATCGGCTTGTCATCTGCGGGAAGCCAAATAAGAATTGCGCGTGAAATTTTCACAGAAACAAGAAGACGCAACGTCTATGGTTAAGGATTGGCAATCGGTACCGGGAATGTGAGCGGAACATTCTAAACCTTTGCTGTGCAAAACGAAGCTCGCTTCAGGAGAATCCATTGCTTTCATGTTTTATACGACGCTACACGGCTAAATTCCTGTGGAGCGCGCTGCTATTGTGGCCGATCACCTGCGGAGCGCAAACCGTGGGAACGTCTGCCCCGCCGCTGTATCTCAATCCTGATGCGCCGACAGATAAGCGCGTTGACGATTTGGTTTCGCGCATGACGCCGGACGAAAAGCTGTCGCAATTGGTGGAGGTGGCGGCCGGCATCCCGCGCCTGAACGTGCCGCCATATCTGTGGGCCAATGAAGCGCTGCACGGAATCGCGAACGGGACGGCGACGGTGTTCCCGGAACCGATCGGGTTGGCAGCGACCTTCGACACCAAATTGATCTTCGATATTGGCGAAGCGATCGGGACCGAGGGCAGAGCGATATATCACGAGGCGGTGCACCAGGGGGATTGGAAGAAAATCGGACTGGATTTCTGGGCGCCAAATATCAATATTTTTAGAGATCCGCGCTGGGGCCGCGGGCAGGAGACCTACGGCGAAGACCCATTTTTGACGGCACAGATGGCCGTGGCCTATGTTCAGGGGATGCAAGGAAGCGACCCGCGCTATTTCCGGGTAATCGCTACGCCGAAACATTTTGCGGTGCACAGCGGACCCGAGCCCGCCCGGCATAGCATCAACGTGGTGGTTTCAAAACACGACGAAGAGGATACGTATCTGCCGGCGTTTCGGGCGGCCATCGTCGAGGGCCATGCGGGCTCAGTGATGTGCGCGTATAACCGCGTCAACGGAGAACCGGCGTGCGCGAACACTTTTTTGCTACAGGATGAGCTGCGTGAGAAATGGAAGTTTTCCGGATATGTAGTGTCGGATTGTGATTCCGTGGCGGATATGCAGCAGGGACACCATTACACGAAGACCATGGAGGAGGCGGCGGCAATTTCCATGCAGCGCGGGACGGACCTGGATTGCGACATTCCGGGAACGGACTATTCGAAGTACGCAGATGCGTTCAAAGCGGGACTATTGGATTCAGCCACACTCGATCGAACCGTGAAGCGATTGATGGCGGCGCGCTTTGCACTGGGGCTCTTCGACCCGCCTGAGCGAGTCGCCTACAGTACAATTTCGGCCTCTGAGAATGACAGCGCCGCGCACCGGCAATTGGCATTGAAGGCTGCCGAAGAGTCGATGGTCTTGCTGAAGAATGACGGAACATTACCTCTGGCCGCAAGCATCAAGCGAATTGCCGTGGTGGGCCCTTTGGCGGACCAGGTTCGGGTCTTGGAAGGAAATTACAATGGCACACCATCGCGAACCACTACCGTGTTGCAAGGGATAGAGAAAGAATTTGTAGGGAGGGAGATAACATTTGCGCCGGGTACACAGTTTCTGCGCAGCGCCGACGCCATACCCACGAAGGTGCTTACAACCGACGACGGCAAACCGGGCCTGCAGGCGGAATATTTCAAGGGACGCGATCTCGCTGGACCGCCGGCATTGCGCAGACTGGATGCGCAGGTGGATTTTGACTTTGCGAGTGCAGATCTGGTTCCTGAAGTCGGTAAGGAAAACTTTTCCGTGCGCTGGAAGGGCTATTTGACGCCGGAGAAGTCTGGTGAATACCAGATCGGAACCATCGCTGACGACGGCTACCGGCTGCGCCTGGACGGCAGAATGGTCATGGAGGATTGGACCACGCACGGGGCTTCGCCGAATTTGAAATCGGTGGTCCTCGAGAAAGGCCGTCGGTACGCGATTGAGCTCGAATATTTTCAGGGAGAAGGCGGGGCTGTCGCGAAACTGGTTTGGACCCTTCCCGGACCGAATCCCTTGGAGTCGGCGATCGCGGCGGCCAGAAACTCGGATGTAGTCATCGCGGTGGTGGGGATTACGTCAGACCTAGAAGGCGAAGAGAATGGCGTGAACCAAGAAGGCTTTAAGGGCGGTGATCGGACCAGCCTTGAATTGCCTGCGGAGGAGGGCAACTTATTGGAGGCTGTGGCCGAAACGGGAAAGCCGTTGGTGGTGGTACTTTTGAATGGGAGCGCCTTGGCGGTACGGTGGGCCAGCTCCCACGCCAATGCGATTTTGGAAAGCTGGTATCCCGGGGAAGAAGGCGGGTTGGCGGTTGCAAAGACATTACAGGGACGAAATAACCCCTCCGGTCGTTTGCCGGTGACGTTCTATTCGGGGGTGGAGCAACTGCCTTCCTTTGAAGATTATTCCATGAAGGGCCGCACATATCGATATTTTGAAGGTGTGCCGATTTACGCTTTTGGCGACGGCCTGAGTTATTCGAAGTTTGTCTATAGCAAGACACGGGTACGCAAACCCAAAATCACCGCTGGGCGGCCCCTGCAGGTGGATACGGAGGTGCGAAATATTTCAGTTCGTGACGGCGACGAGGTCGTCGAAGTGTATATAACGTTCTCGGGGCAGCCGGGTGCGCCCAAGAAGGCGTTGCGCGCATTTACGAGAATCCACTTAACGGCAGGAGCTTCGAAGGAGGTATCTTTCACGCTGAGCCCCCGGGACCTGAGCTTTGTAAATGAAGCTGGAGACCGCGTGGTAGAAGGAGGGGGGTATAGAATTAGCGTTGGAGGTTCGCAGCCAGGAGCCGCCGCAGGTACTGTGGAACGCGAGTTTACCATCGTGGGAACAATGACACTTCCAGAATGAAATTTGAGTATGGACAATGCCTGGCACCAGGCCGTGCAAAATAGGACCCGGTGGAACGTCAGTTTTCTCTAGGCGCCGAAGTAGTGTGCAACATGGCGTGAATTGCTTCGCGGAGAACCTCAGGCTCGAAAACCTGCTTCCAATCCGGTCGGATGATTTTTTCCGTGCCCCAGGAGATGGCGATTTTAGCGGCGTCCGAGAAAGGCGCCTTTTCCGCGCCAAATGCAATGGCCAGGGCGATGCGCGCATGGCCAGCCATAAAGGCCTCGGCAGCAGCGGCGGGTACGCCCTTTTCCAAAGCAAGGTCGAGCGAATCCTTCATAAGGCAAGCCAAGGTAGCCACCACGATTTCAGACATCGCCGGTTCGAGCACGGCGGCTTGTTCCGGGGTCACCCGATGGGCGGTCTTAACCGGAGCAAACATAGCCTTGCTGAGCTCAATCCCCTCCTGGAATTTTAGTTCGGAGCCGCAGAACAAGGAAACCAAGATATCTTGAACGGCGATGCCACCGAAGTAATCGTGGCGCGCCTCGACGGTGCTTTGCTCCGTGAAAAATGGCGGATGACACGGATGGGTGAGCATGAACGTCAGACCATTAGGTTCCGGTAGATCGTTCACATAGGCAGCGGCAGCGTCCAGCATGATCAGGGCAGCGGAGCGTTTCATTTCCGGTGTAATTTGCCGAGCGATGCGGCCGATCAGGGCATCGGGTACAGCTAAGACCACGAAATCGGCTTGTGGGAGTGCGATGTCGAGAGAAGTGACGCGAAAACCGGCCGTTTCTAGAGCGCCCGCTTTCCGCGGGTCCGTTTCGCAGAGACAAATCTCATAACGCCGCTCGGCGCCAAGCTTATCCGCCGCGCGCATGCCCATTTTCCCTCCGGCTCCGATGATCGCCACCACTTGGTTCATGAACTTGGTCCTTCCTGCCGCGGCAAAGCCGATTTTAGGAGTTTCAATGTGGCAAATATTGGCGCAAGTACCGGACACTTTCTTCAGCCCAGGCGCGTTCCAGCGCCACGGTGGCCTCGATTTCAGGCTGTTGCGGAGGCCAAAGTTCGAGAATGGCGTTGGGATCGGCTCCAGCGGCCTGAAGTTGCGCAAAAATCCACAGAAAGTCCACCTGGCCCTTACCGGCGGGTCGGCCCTCGACCACGAAACCCATGCGGTGCCATAGGCGATCGACTACAAAATCTTTCGCGTGAAAACTCAGGACGTGCGGAGCCAGCACCTCGACTACTTCCCGCGTGCCCTCGAGCACCGCCAAAGAATTCGCAGTATCCAACGTGACCCCAATCCAAGGACTGTCGAGTTCCTGCATCAATCGCGACAATTGGCGAGCCGGAATATTTCCGTTCTCAATTGCCAACCGAACATTATTGTTTTCTAGTTCGGGCAAGAGGCGCCGTAACTCGCTTACAATTTCGAAGATCTCGGGGGCCTTGCCAACCTCGAAATCGGGAGCCGTTCGCAATATGTTGGAGGAGAGTTTGCGAGCCAGGGAAATGTGATTTTGCAAATGGCTGGCCGCGAGGCCGCGCGTGCCACACTCGAGCTGAATGTTGTTTGCAAGAGCCTGCTCCCTGAGGCGTACGAGTTCGGAATCGGCAAGCAGGTCGATTGGCAAATTGGGCCCGAACTGGACTACGCCGACTCCCAACTCGCGGGCGCAAGCCAGAACCGAGAAGGCATCCATCCGGTTGCGGTGTTCTGCGCCGGGGAAACCGATAGACCACATCAAGGCGTAGGTGCTAAGGCCTAGACGCATTCGGACCTCGCGGCATTATCAACCGCAAATCTGTAGTTCCCAGTTTGGGGGGCGCTTCTCATTTCGCTGGGAGGAAATCCAAGGTAGCAACCGCAAAAGGCGGCAAGGCCATTTCGATTTCCGGTGATGGAATTTCCGCGTGCATCCTGCGCACATCGCGAAATTGCTCGGGGAGTGAGATGGCCTCAACCGCGGTGTCTTCACTCAGCATGCGATAACGAACGGAATCCGCGGGCGGCACACCTTGCACGCGAACCCGCTGTGTTCTAGCGGAGAGATTTGCGAGGATGACGCGCGTTCGGCCATTCTTTTGCAGAGCCACGCCGTCAAACTCCGTGGGACTTGATGAGCTGGTCGCAAGAGTTTCTCCACCATCAAATTCGCAAAAGTCGCTCAAGACATGGAAAAGCGGAAAAACTGTTCCGGGAACGGACGGGAATTGCCTCGGAAGCGCGGAAGGTTCTTGGGTCGCTAACACGCCCTTCGCACCGCAGGTCTCATAGTACGTCGCACTGCGAGCACCGGCTTGAGAAATGTTCTTGAGGCTGGCAACGGTCCAAGCCGCGCCAAACAACGAGGACTGCCGCGGATCGCGAGTGCTGGATAGGTAAGCGGAAGAGTCGGAGGCTGGTGAGTGGGAAAAGTAACGCGGTTTCAGCGATATCGGGCTAATGTGCACCGGCAAGCCATTGCTTAAATCACGCGCGGCGCAGACCACCTGGTATTGCATAGGAAGGCTTTGAACAAGCGTTTCGTGGTCGTCCGTATGAACCTGCGGATTCATGGAAAATGTCACAAAGTCGAGCAGATCCAACGGGAGCGGATAACGGTTCAGTTCGGCGAAATCTTCATCCGTACCACCGCCGAATTCCGCGCCAGGAGCGAGTTGGAAGAGAGACCCGCGAGCCAACGAAATGTCCGCTTCTCTCGTGGTATGGAACGGACCGCTGAAGACCAACCAGCGGATAATTGGGGCATGGACATTCTTTAGTAGATCTTGAATCGATTGCAGAAACGGTTCCGGATCCTCTGGAAGGAACAGTGCGACCTCAAGGTGCACCCCCAGGAGATTTGCGTCTTCCACCGCAAGGATCAGGCGCGAAACACTATCATTTGAGATTGATAGATCGAAACGCAAATGCGAAAAAC
>Ga0181537_10003117_pt1 | contig 14321 bp, 9 predicted proteins | sample PEATcosm2014_Bin_39_FD_119765 | JGI IMG/M metagenome (GOLD analysis project Ga0181537, IMG submission 119765) | Peatland microbial communities from MTU Mesocosm Facility, Houghton, MI, USA - PEATcosm2014_Bin23_10_metaG | ecosystem: Environmental > Terrestrial > Soil > Wetlands > Peat | place... | reverse complement strand
GACCCATGTCTATTTATGTCCTTCAGCGGCAAATCTTCAGCCCAAAACGCTGGGGAGTTCCTGCAAGATTACCTCCTTCCACCCAGGCTCGCCAGAATCTGACTCGCACTTTCAATTACACCCCAATCCCCAGTCGCCCTTGCGCTTTCCCCCCTTCGCCGACGATACTGGATAGTTCCCTTTTAAACTGAACCGACCATTATCATTATGAAGACCACAATTTCTCTCACAGCCCCGGCCCAACTGGAAACCGAGTCCCTCGTCGCCGTCGTACTCGATCATTCTGAGAAAGATCATTCTGAAAAAGATCACTCTGAAAAAGATCACGGCCATTCTTCCAGCGACAAAAATAAAGACGCCAAACCGCACCTCCGCGTCGAGAGCAACGACCCGGCGGTGCAATCGGCCGCCGCCGAGCTTCTCGCAAGCGGTGAGCTCAGCGGCAAGCCGTTTGAAATCAACCTGCTGCACAAGCCTGCCGGATTGAAAGCCAAGCGTATCCTGCTGCTCAGTGGCGGCAAAACGAAAAAATTTGCTGGTTACGATCTGCGCCGCCTCGCCGGGGCCGCCGTCCGTTCGCTTAAGTCGCGAGCAATCCGCAGCTTCGCGTTCATCGCTCCCTCCACCATTCCTCCCGAGGAAGCCGTGCGCGCGATTGTCGAGGGCGCGCTGGTCGGAAACTTCGACGCCGACTACTATCGCAGCGACCGCAAAGATCAGAAGATTGATGCACTTACCATCCTCACCAGCGGCAACACCGACAAAGCCGCTCTGGAAAAAGCTGCCGCCGAAGCGCAAATCATCGGCGAGTCGCAGAATTTCACGCGCGATCTGGTCAATGAGCCGTCAAACCGCATGACGCCGACCATCCTGGCCGAGCGCGCGAAAAAAATGTCCGCGGAAGTGGGTTTAAAGTGTGAAGTTTACGGCGCCGATAAGATTAAAGAGTTAAAAATGGGAGCGTTCTGGAGCGTCGCACAAGGCTCCGACGAACCACCCGCGCTGATCATCATGCGTTACGAGCCTGCGGGCGCTCCCGAAAAGCCCATGTTAGGCCTTGTCGGCAAGGGAATTACGTTCGACACCGGGGGCATTTCGATCAAGCCCGCCGACGGCATGGAAAAAATGAAATACGACATGGCCGGCGGCGCCACCATGATAGGCGCCCTGCGCGCTATCGCGCTGCTCAAACCAAAAGTCAAAGTCATCGGCATCGTCTGCGCTACTGAAAACATGCCTTCGGGCAAAGCGCAGAAGCCCGGAGACGTGCAGATCGCGATGTCGGGCAAGTCGATTGAAATCATCAATACTGACGCGGAAGGCCGCCTCGTCCTGGCCGACGGACTGCATTACGCCAAGCAACTCGGCTGCACCCATCTGGTGGACGCCGCGACACTTACGGGCGCGGTGGTGGTAGCGCTCGGCTACACCAACGCTGGCCTTTTCACCAACGATGATGCCATGTACGAGCGTTTCAGCAAAGCGCTCAACAAAGCCGGCGAGAAAATGTGGCGCCTGCCGCTCGACGACGAATATAAGGAGAACATCAAGTCCGGCATCGCCGACATCGTCAACTCCGGCGGCCGCTGGGCCGGCGCCATCAACGCCGCGATGTTCCTGAAAGAATTCGCCGAAGACACTCCGTGGATTCACCTCGACATCGCCGGAACCGCGTGGACGGAAGATCAGAAACCGTGGATCGCGAAGGGCCCGACAGGAATCGCTTTGCGCAGCCTGGTGGAATTCGTGAAAAGCTTCGCGGCTACAGAAAAAGCCTAGCCACGGGCAGTTCTCAGGACAGTTCTCAGTTCTCAGTGGGAACCGGGTGCCGAACTTGGTTACAGCCATTTCGCTATGCTTAGCATCCAATGCGCGCGGAACGACTGATCCGCTTTGCTAAATTCTGATTCCGGGGGACATTTCATGAAAGCTCTCATGCTGGTCGGAGTCGTTGTGCTGGTGCTGGGGATCATTTCCTTTTTTGTTCCCTTCCCTCATACCGAACATCACGGCGTCCGCCTCGGCGATGCTCACGTAGGCGTCACCACACACGACGACCGCAGCGTCCCACCGTTCGTCAGCATCATCCTTGTGGTGGTGGGCGGAGGTCTGATGATCGCCGGCAGGAAGAGCTAAGCCAGAACAACCGGCCAGGATTCTCAGGGTTAGACCTTCTCAAGAAATTTCGTGAGAGCCGGCGGCACGGGAGACCACGCCTCCCGGGTTTTTCAAGCTTCTGGGTTTATCCGTGAGAATCCGTGGCTGATGTTCTTACCGGCTTAGCGCGGGATTAGACAGTTAGCTACGGATGGCGGGTGATCGCAACGATGGTGATGACGGGAGTCACGGCGCCCGCAACCTCGCGAACGCCGGGCTCGAACCGTAAGATAAGAACAGGCTAGGTACGGAAGGCACCTGTGAGAACCAGTCCTTATCCTAGCCTTTGGGGTTATCCGCGCGAATCCGCGGCGAAGAAGTTATTTCGTTGTCGCCTGGTCGAAAGCCTTCTCAAGACTTGTGGCCAGCGGAGTTTCTCCGGTCTGTAGGCCGCTGCGGCCCATCATGCGCCACAGATACTGATCTCGCGGCCAGCCATGAGCATCGTAGACGGCGAGCACGTCTTCGCTCGGACGGCTCATCACCATCAGCACGACATCAGCCTGACGCGGCTCGTAGACCACGACGAACTTGCCCCACTTCTGGATCGAGTCCTGCACGGCGCCAATGGCGGCGCGGTCCGCGGGAAAGAGATTCGGATCGAACTGGTCGCCATCGTAGCTGGTGACATAAACGTAGCGCGCGTTCACCAGCGTGCCGGGAAATGCCGGGACGGCTGGCGTCTTGGTTTTGGAATCGGCTATGGCAACAGTTGTTGCCAGTAGCGTTGTAGTGAAGATTACGGCGGCGAGTAAGAAGTGCGAGATGGATTTATTCGGGATTATGTTTTTCGTTTTTATGTTTCTCATAATGCGTTTTCACGACCTCATAATTCTGTGACGGCTACAAGAGCCAGTCGAGCTATCGCTCGACTTGGACGGGCAAGAGGGCCCGTCCCCCACACAACACGACTTTGCACACGAACCTTTTCAATCACTTAGATGTCTGCTCAACGGGCCAAGATGCCCGACTTGCGCGCGTCTTTTCTAAGTTATTGATTTCATTGTAGCTGCGAGATAACTGCGAAAAAAAGCACATCGGGGCTAGCACTCGGGTTTCTGATCGCTCTCTGGAATGGCATTTCTTGGGCCGTAGATGGCTCAGGAGCGCAACAGAAACATTCTGACGACGTTCTTGCCTGGACCGCAAGATCTCCACGCTTAAATCGGCAATCTCCAGGAACGGATCGAACGCGGTATAGCTCCAAGATAATTCGTTTTACAAGCGGCAGAATGGATTCAATAACTTCCACCCAGGCCCTACAGCTTACAAAAACTTCTTTTGCCACGGATTTGCGCGGATGCTCACGGATAGCCCCAGGAGTCTGTTGCGCGCAGGTCTTCCCTTCTCTTACGTTTCAGGGCACTTGTAGTCAAGAGCGTTTCGAGCTGATAACCGCGCAGGTCGCAAAGGAAGGCCGCAAAGGCCGCGAAGAAAATCGTATGACAGGAGTTTTCACGTTTCTCCGATCTGGGGGTATAGTAGTGCGCATGAACGACCTGAAAACCAAAACTACTATGAACGAAAAAATGGATTCAACGATGGACAAGAAGATGGACTCGAAAATGGACCGCAGAACGTTTCTTGGTTCAACTGTTGCCGCCGGCGGAGCGCTGCTGGCGAGCACGGCGCTATCTTACGGAAAAATTCTGGGCGCTAATGATCGCATCTCTTTGGGACACATTGGGATTGGCAGCCGCGGGGGCGATCTTGAGTTTATTGCGGGCAAACTTAAAGACAGTCATCGCGTGGAGATGACTACGGTTTGCGATTTGTGGAAGGTGAATCGCGAGAAGGCTGCGGCGGGAGCGACGAAAGTTTACGGACGGGCTCCGCGAGCGCTGCAGCATCTTGAAGATGTGCTGGCACTCGACGATGTGGACGCGGTTTTGATTTCGACGCCCGAACACGCGCACTCGCCGATTCTCAAGATGGCTGTGGATGCAGGCAAGGACGCTTACGTGGAAAAGCCCATGGGCAATGTGCTAGCGGAAGCGAAGGCGGCGCGGGACGCGGTGCGGAAGAACAAGCTCATTGTGCAGGTGGGGACGCAGCATCGCAGCGAGCCTTATCCGCGGGCGGCGCACGATCTGGTGCAGACCGGCGTGCTGGGAGATGTGAGCAAAGTGGAAGTGGAATGGAATTACCACGGGCCGCGGTGGCGCGGGCGTTCCGAAGTAAAGCAAATCCGCGAAGAAGACACGGACTGGCGGAAGTGGTTGATGAACAAGCCTTATCGTCCGTTTGATCCGCAGCTTTATTTTGAGTTCCGGCTGTACCGGGAATTTTCCAGCGGCATTCCCGACCAATGGATGAGTCACGGCATCGACCAGGTGAACTGGTTCATGGAAGACAGTTTTCCGCGCTCGGCGGTGGCGCATGGCGGAGTATTTGCATGGCACGACGGGCGCGAGAATGCAGACACTTTCGAGGCGCTGTTTGAGTATCCCAAGGGATTTCTGGTGCGCTACGCCACCAGCTTTGGCAATGACGCGCCCAGCTTTTCGCGCTTTATGGGGAAAAAGGCCACGCTGTTCAATATTGGCGGCGAAGGCAGCCCGCGCTATCAACTGGTGGAAGAAAAAGGCAATCACGAAGATGACTCCGATGTGGATAAGCAGCGGGCGTCGCGTTATGTGACGTTGCCGGGGGAAACGAAACTGCCTCCCATGGGGATTGATGATCTTTCGCTGGGCCACATGGCGAACTGGTTCGAATGCCTACGGTCGCGGCAGCAACCGCATTGCACCGTGGATGACGGTTTTGCGCATTCGGTGGCGTGCATGATGGCGACGGAAGCGTATTGGTCCGGGCGAAAAGTTTATTGGGACGCGAAGAATGAGGCGATTGTGGATTCGGCGCCGACCTAAGGCAACTTCTTGGCCACGGTTTCTCACGGATAACCCGGATAAAACGAAGAAGACTTAGGCTGGCGTGCGTCAGCGGTTAGGACTGAGACTCCTGTGCCGCGATGAAAACGGCTTGGTTCGCAATGACAGGGGTCTTAGCTTGATGGCCTTCACCGACTGCGCCTTTTGAGGTAGCATTGGGCCGCATTTCAAGGAGGGTTCCATGACACAGAACACTGCAGTCGATGTGGTGCGTCAGGCTTCGACGCTCTCGATCGTGTGGGGGGTTTTGCTGATTGTGTTGGGCGTGGCGGCGGTGAGTTCGCCATTTCTTGCCGCCGTAGCGGTTAACGTGGCCATTGCCTGGCTCATCGTGCTGGCAGGAGCAGTCCACGTCATACTTGCCTTTCGCGCTCATGGAGCGGGCAGCATGATCTGGAAGCTTCTGGTTGGCATCGCCTACGTCTGCTTCGGGATATATCTGATTCTGCATCCGGTGCTGGCCGTGGCATCGCTTACGTTGACGCTGGCGGCGCTTTTCCTGATTGAGGGCGTCCTCAACATCGTTCTCTTTGCCAGGATGCGCTCGATCTGGCTGCTGATCGATGGGATCATCACGATCTTGTTAGGGGTGATGATTTACATGCAATGGCCATCGAGTTCCGCGTGGGCGATCGGCACGCTGGTCGGCATAAGCATGATTTTCAGCGGCGTGGCACGAGTAATGATGTCACTGGGCGCACGCAAGGCAGCGCAGACGGTATCGTCGCCGTCGTCATTAGCGGCTTAGTGACCGCGGCCGTCTCGCCTGACACTTCAACGGCGAGACGTGGAACAAGTCAACGCCTGGGGGAAAAAATGTGCCCAGCGAAGTCTGTGCTGCCGACTTCAAGAACGTCTCGCTACGCTTGACTGGACAGCCGAGACGGCTGACCCTACGTTGGGCTTGCTGACGCCGGGTGTTATGGGACTACTGGCAACTCTATGTATGACTGTTGCGTGGGGGAGCTGTAGATGCGCTGGGTGGCTTTGATGAAATCTTTGGGCTCGGCTTTGTAGATGCTGGGGACGAACTTTTGTGGGTTGCGGTCGATCACCGGGAACCAGGTGGACTGAATCTGGACCATGATGCGGTGACCTTTCAGAAAAACGTGGTCGTGGTCGCGCAGTGGGATTTTCCATTCCGTGGGCTTGTTCGGCATGAGCGGATGCGGCTTTTCATAGCTTTCGAGATAGCGGCCGCGGCGTACTTCCATGGCAATCGGGAGTTCGTAGCCGTTCAGCGATTGCGCGTATTGTCCGGGCTTGGGGCCGGCTTCGGGATTCCAGTCGTTCTTTTGCGCGTCGTCGGGATAGACGTCGATGAGCTTGACGATGATATCGCTGTCGGTGCCGGAGGTTGAGGCGACGAGATGGGCGGCGAGCACTCCGGTGATGATGAGATCGTGATCGAGCGGATCGCTGACGAAACTCAAGACGTCGGGACGGTGATCGACGAAACGCTGGTCGGCGACCTCCCAGGTGCGCCAGTCGCCGGCGGGATAGGTCGGCGTGATGGGGCGCTGGCGATAGGGCACGGGATTCGCGGGGTCGGAAATATATTCGCGGTACGGATTGGCCGCTGAAACGGCGGCTGGCGCGGTTTTCACCGTCGAGACAGGCGCGGAAAACGAGAGCGTGCCGTCGGCTTGCAGATAAAGTTTCGTGGGCTTGGCTTCCTTCGGAGGCCAGGCGGCATAGGTGTGCCAGGTGTTTGATCCGCTCTGAAAAGTGCTGGCTTGCCAGGCCGGCTTCTCGCCTTTTCCGTGCAAATAATAACGGAAGAATGGGGCTTCGATATTTTCGCGGAACTCGCGGGCGGTCTCGTGTCCGGCGAACGGGATAAGGCCGATCGTGTCGCCTTTCGGACTCCACCACTCGCCGTGATACCACGGGCCGGCGACCATGAGGTTGGTGTGCTGCGGGTCGTGTTCTTCGGCGTGACGGAAAATTTGCCACGGCCCCCAGGGATCTTCCTGATCCCAGAATCCGGCAACATTGAGATTGGGAACGGTTGAGGCGTGAAGCTGGTTCACCCAGGCTTCTTTTTTCCAGAAATCGTCGTAGTCGGGATGCTCCACGCTCGAATTCCAATAAGGAATGGAGCCGTGGAGATATTTCGCGTTGATATTTGAGAGCGGGCCGAGATCGAGATACCACTGGTAGGTGTCGTAGGTCTCGAAAGTGAAATAGGTGTTCTTGTTTTTGTCGGCCTGCTCCATCACCGCATATTCAAAGTCATAACTCTCGCGTAACGCGCCGTAGCGGTGATCGTCGTCATTCATCCATTGATCGACGGGCGAGGCCTGTTCGCTGATGGCTTTCAGCGCGGGGTGCGGGTGAAGAAGAGTGAGCGCGGCGGTGAGGCCGTCGTAGGAAACGCCGAAGATGCCGACGTTTCCATTGTTGTTGGGAACATTTTTCACGAGCCAGTCGATGGAGTCATAGGCGTCGGTGGTTTCGTTAGTGGCTTTGGGATCGGTGGGGTCGACCCAGGAGGAAAGATTGAAGACACCCTCGGATTTAAAGCGTCCGCGAAGATTCTGGATGACGAAGATGTAACCGTCTTGCGCGAGTTCCTTCATGAAGGCGGGCATTTGCTCGGGAGGTTTGTCGGGGACGCCATAGGGAGTGCGGCGGAAGAGGATGGGGAGCGGGGCGGGGTGGTCGCCGGGCTGAGGAATCGGAGTGAGGATGACGGTCTGGAGATGGACTCCGTCGCGGACGGGGATCATGACTTCCTGAAGAGTGAAGAGCGGCTGGGGCGCGGGCTGCGAGGGTTGGGCCGGTTGCTGGGCGGCGGTCGAGATTCTCAGCAGCAGGACGGGGAGAAGCAGATGGGATCGGCGCAACGGTTTTCTCCGTGAGTGCTTTCGTCGGGTCGAGGCAAAGTATAGCAAGGTGTACGGGAATTTCAGATCAACAGCAATAGTTATGCGGCCGAGTATGGCGAGAGCGAGGTCAAGGCTAGCGGGCATGAGTTCCTTCGACTTAGCTCAGGACGCCGAATCTGGATGTGCTTTTGCCGAAAATGAGCTATGGCGCGAGGGAGAACGCTTTTCGTCACGGCCTTGTTGGAAGCCCTGGAATGATCACGAACTGTGGGCGCTTATCGGGCAGCTGGCGGGCCGACCCGACCCGTCGGCAGCTCGGACGAAGTAACGGTCGAGGTAAGATCGCCGCGACATTCCTCGGGAGCTTGTGTTTCTAAGGCAAGAGGGCTGATCTCTCCACTAGAATAGATGCGTTCCGCCCTCTGATCGCACAGAGCTGGACTCACGAGGATGGCTTATGCAGCTGCGCGCGCCGATCGCCTTTGTTGCCATACTCGCCGCCTTTTGCCAGCTCTGTTCTGAAGTTAGCGCCGGGCAGACTTCGAGCCCGGTATGCCAGCCGTTGGTAAGCGTGCCGAGCATTGTGGCCACCCATGACCAGATCGTCGCGGCCGGGCTCCGGGCAGAACCACCGCTCACGGATACGAAGGGTTTCGGCTTCGCGTGGCCGGACACGCAAATGGGCGTGATCAAGACTGCGGCGGGCTACGAGTTTTTTACCAGCGATGGCGCGTTTCATCCCCGACAGCAGTGGCAGGGGCATGGGGCGGGCAACAATAAATACGGATCGGTGGTCACCACGGTGGGCACGCTGGATAACCCGCTAGGGACGGGCAATCCGCAGGATGTGACTATCTCGCCGAATCCCGATCCGGGGGTGAACCCAAACTATTCCAGCTACACCTACATGGGCGGAGGTCCGGTCTATCAGGTTCCGGAGGGGATGACGGGGGCGGGCAATTTGTTGGTGGGTTATCACGCCGAGCTCCCCAGCAATACGCTATACGCGGTTCACGGCTTGGCGGCATCGTGGGATAACGGGCTGCACTGGACCGATCTTGGAGAAGTTGTTCGCCCGAATCAGTCGTTCGCGCCCGAACTCGCGCCCGGCTTCGACGAAATCGGCGACGGGCCGCTGGTGCTGTCGCCGGACGGCAAGTATTTCTATTTTTATTTTCCTGACTGGCCCGCCACCACCATTTCCACGACCCATGTTTCGGTGGCCCGCGTGCGGGCGGCATCCTTGTTGGAGGCAGCGTTTGGCCCGACGCATCCGCACCCGGTTCCGTTCGAGAAGTTCTACGCGGGCGACTGGCATCTGCAGCCGGGGATCGGCGGAGCCTCCACCGACTTGGCTCCGACCTGGGCACCGCAACAGGCAGGTTATCTCGATATCCATTTCAACAGCGCGTTGCAACGCTACGTGATGATTGTCGACAACGACACGACTTTTTATTACGCAGAATCCGTCGACGGACTTGCCTGGACGACGCCGATCGCGCTGGGCGAATTTGCCGATGGTGTGAAAACGCTGGCGCCGTATCCGAGGGCGGTTGGGCTGGGAGACAATCCACACATACTGGGGAAGAGCTTTTACGTTTACTACACGTTCTTGCATGAGGAAAATGGTGGACTGCCGAGAGAGGGTAACTCGCTGCGGCGAATTACGCTGACTTGTCCGTGACTGCGGAGCGTTTAGAGCCGCCGGATTACAGAACATCGAAGTCGATCAGCGAACTAGAATCATCGAAGTCGAATCGAGGATTTGCCATGCTTTTTCGCTTTCCTGCCGCCTGCGTTGGCTTGCTGGCCGGCTTCTTCTTGTGTTCGTCGGGAGTCGGCGGTGCGCAGGCCCCTGCACCAGTTTGCCAACCGTCGGTAACTACGCCGATTGTGGTGGCAACGCCGGCCCAGCGTCTCGCGGCCGGCGGCCGGGCTCAGCCACCGATCACGGACACTTATAACGGCTTTGCCTGGCCCGACACACCCATGGGCGTCATCAAGACGGGCAGCGGGTACGAGTTTTTTGCCAGCGATGGCGGCGCGCACTACCGGCAGTTGTGGAATGGGCATTGGGTGGGCAACAACAAGTCGGGGTCGGTGGTCACCACGGTGGGCACGCTCGATAACCCGCTCGGGTCGAACGATCCCGAAGACGTGAGCGTGTCGCAGAATGCCGATGCTGGAGTGAATGCCAACTATCCCAGCTACGGGTACATGGGCGGCGGGCCGGTCTATCAGGTACCCGCGGGTATGACCGGGGCGGGCAACCTGCTCGTCACCTATCATGCGGAGCTTCCGAATGACGCGCTGTACGCGGCTCTCGGACTCGCCACGTCCTCGGATAACGGGCTGCACTGGACGGATCTGGGCGAGATCATTCGGCTGAACCAGGCGTACGCGGTGGGGCTGGATGGATTCGAGATTGGCGACGGACCGCTGGTGCTCTCACCGGATGGCAAGTATTTCTATTTGTATTTTCCGGATTGGATGGCCAATGGCACGCTGCACACCACGAATGCCGGCGGGAGCTCGACCACTACCAATGTCTCCGTGGCACGCGCGCCGGCAGCGTCGGTGCTGGACGCAGCGTTCGGATCGTCACGGCCGCATGTTGTGCCCTTCGAGAAGTTCTACGAGGGCAATTGGCATCTGCAGCCGGGAGTCGGAGGCGCGTCGAGTGACCTGATTCCGAGCGCGCCGTTTTCAGGGTATCTGGATATCCACTACAACGGCGCGATCTCGCGCTACGTGATGATCATTTCCGACGACACGAACTTCGCTTACGCCGAGTCGGTCGACCTTCTCCACTGGACCTTGCCTGTTTCGCTCGGAACCTTCGGACCTATTGCGGCTTATCCCACCGCGGTGGGACTGGGCGATGATCCGCACGTGCTGGGGCAGACCTTCTACGTCTACTTCACGCACTTGCCATCCGATGGGTGGCGGGGCGGATCGGTGCGGCGGATCACGCTGAGTTGTCCGTAAGGTCATGGGCCCCCCGGCCGAACGTCTATACCCCGAGGCTGGTGCGCGGCCGCATTTGAGAATGAGATTCCTTCGACGCGAAGAAAAACGCGGCGTTCGCGATGACAAGGTTTTTGGCACCGTAGACGAAGTCGAAATCCCCGCCCCTTCGACTTCGCTCAGGGGCAGACTCTAACCGCAAAAACCGCGTTTAGGATGGGCACCCGCTCGGTTTAGCTAACAGCTGACAGCCTTCTTCAGAACAATCTTCCGATGGAAAAGTTTACGCGGCTTTGGCCGGTGGGGCTTACGCTGCCGGCCAGGGCGAGGGGGCCGGCGATGGTTTCGGCGATCACGCCGAGGTTGAAGGTGCCGCGCACGACGACCGAGTCGGGATCACTGAAGGCGGTGCCGGCTTCATACCATCCGGCCCAATAGATTTTTCCGCCGACAAGTTGTGGCAGGCGGTAGAACTCGCGGCGAAATCCCACGGAAGAATATCCATAGTGGTTGCCGAGGAATTCCTGCGGCAGATATGCACCGAGATGGAATGGGCCTCCCAGCGCGAAAACCTGGAATGGCCCGGCAGTGCCGTGAAAGCTGGTGCCGGCGGAGGCGATGAAGAAGAGCGAGGTCTTCGGGCTGAGCGGCGCGAAGGTGGAAGTCTGCACATCAAGCTGGGTGATGGGACGGTCGAGGTCGGGGCTCTCAAGCACGCGCGAAAGACTGGAGATGATGCGCAGGCCGCGGCTGGGAACGGTGGGGCTATCCTGTCCGTCCCAGACATAACGCAGGCGGAATTCGCCGGTGTTGCCGCTGACGATGGGAAGTCCGGCGCTGCCGATGAGGGGGTCGAGTTTGCCGCTGAAGATTTCGTAGCCGAGACGGATCTCGCTGCGGCGGCCGGAGTCGTAGCCGAAATCGAAGCCGCCTCCGGCGCGTTCGTCGCCGAACACGGCGACGCGAGTCTCTCCGGTAAAGGAATTGCGGGCGAATTTGGAAGCGAACGCGAAGGGCGCGACGAAGAAACGGCTCATGGCCAGGGGCTGGTAAAACTCGGAGGCGGCGAGATTGCTGGAGCCGAAAAGAAGATCGTTGCGCCATTCGCCGCCGTGGCGGTCAATGTCCATGAAAGTGACGCGGGCGCCGCCGGAGACGTCGAAGGCGGCCACGCCGGAGCCGTCGACATTTACGGCGAGATCGACGAAGGGAGGTCCGTAGGATTTTTCGTGCGCGACCACGCGGAGGCCGGGGACTCCGTTCTGCACGAAACCTTCGTAGCCCATGCGGTCGAAGCGGCCTTCGCCGACGATCTGGGTTAGGCGGGCGTCGAGTTTGTCGATGTCGAGATTCTTGCCGGAATCTTTTCCGAGATCGGTGTGCAAAGTCTTCTGCAATCTTTTTTCGAGATGTTGCTGCTCGTCTCCGCTGACACCGGTGACTTCGAGAACCTCGGCGGATTTTTGCGGAGATCGCTTGCGGGCATCGCGGGCGGCGACGTAGGTTTGCCAGTCGGCGTCGGAAAGTGCGAAGGCGCGCAACGCGGCTGCCCGCGCGGCGGCGGCTTTGTAACCGAGGTTGATAATGGTTTCCGACTTGTCATAATCGAACGCGCCCAGTTTGCCGAGATCGAGGGAGACAACAACGTCGGCGAGTTGCAGGGCGCGGCGCTCGTTGTCGAGCATCATGACATCCACCGCGCGGGTGAGAACTCCGGTAACACTTTCGAACTGCGTGGCCGTGGGTGGTTGGGTGACGATGTCGACGGCGATCACAACGTCAACATCCATGTGACGGACCACGTCGGTGGGAAGGTTATCGACCAGGCCGCCATCGGCCAGCACTCTGCCCTCCAGTTCCTGCGGAGTGAACACTCCTGGAATTGCCATGGAGGCGCGCAGAGCTTGCGCCAGCGAACCGTCATGGAAGACAACGGCCTGTCCGGTAAGCAGGTCCGTGGCCACGCAGCGGAACGGCGTGGGCAGATCGTCGAAACTGGAGATGTCGGAATAAGCAAAGGACATACGGTCGAACATGAGTCCCACTCCGTGGCCGGGATCGAATCCGTTGGGGCCGTTAAAACCGTGCTTGAGGCCAAGTTCGCCGCCGAATTGATAGTCGCGGCGATCTTGTTTGCGGCGGTAAGAAAGTTGACCATAGGTGGGCTCGGCGAGCAGGGATTCATCCCATCGAATGGTTTTGACGAACTGATGCATCTCCGCGCCGTTGCTTCCCGTTGCGAAAAAAGCGCCAACCAGAGCGCCCATGCTAGTGCCGGCAAGCTTGTCGACGGGGATGTGGTTTTCTTCCATCCACTGGAGCACGCCGATGTGAGCGAGGCCGAGTGCGCCGCCGCCGGCGAGAGCCACGCCGATGGTGGGACGGTGAGGGGAAGCGGGAGTCTCGCTTGCTTGGGCCAGCGGAGTGGGTGCGGGTTCCTGCTGAGCCTGGGAAATCGTTGAGCAGAAAATGGCGGCGAGAAAAATCGGCGCGATCGGAATGTAGCGGGCTTGAGATGAAAACATCGATGCTCCTGAACTGCGGAAGCGTGCCACGTCAGTTGCAATACAAATCTAGTGCGCGGGGAAAGACGAGGCAAGGCTTGAGGGTGAGGGTGGTTGCGAATCTGGGTTCGTGGAAGGAAGAGCGCGCGGGCGAGTGGCCCGCGACCACACGGCCTATCTTTTTGTCGACTCGATGGTGTCGTCTACATGACTGGCGGGACAGTGATACCCATGACGCCCAGCGTGGCGATGAGTTCGCGGCGGACTACGGCCACCGTTGCCAGCAGGAATTGTTTTCGTTTTTCGTCCGGCTCGCTGAGGATGGGATGACGGTGATAGAAAGCGTTAAAGAGCTGAGCCAACTGGAAGACGTGTTTGGCGAGGTATGCGGGCTCGGTTGTAGCGATGCACTTGTCGATGACGTGCGAGGTTTGCGCGGCGGCGAGCCAGAGAGCCCAGAATTCGTCGGCGGCTTCGCCGTTTAGGAATTCGGTCATGTCGGCCGCGGGGACAGCTGCCGCGCTTCGCGCTGGCGGAATGGGCGAGGCGCCCGTCTCCACAGGAGTTGCGAAGCTGTCGGGATCTAGGCCCGCTTTCTTGAAGATGCTGGTGGCGCGAACGACGGCGTATTGGGCGTAGGGGCCGGTTTCGCCTTCGAAGCTGAGAGCATCTTTGAAGTCGAAAGCGATCACGGACTGCTTGGTGTACTTCAGCATGAAATAACGCAGTGCGCCGATGGCGATTTGCGTGGCGATGGATTCGCGCTCGGGTTCGCTGATTTGCGGATGACGCGAGTCGACTTCTTTTTTTGCAGAGGCGATGAGCTGGTCGAGCAGGTCGTCGGCTTTCACGCCGAAACCTTTGCGGCCACTGACTTCGATGTAGGAGCGGGCTTTATCTTCATCGCTGAGCGCGTAGCCGAGTTCGGCGGCGCAGCGCGGGGTGAGCGCGACCATCTCGTAGGAAAAATG
>Ga0181537_10003116_pt1 | contig 14325 bp, 12 predicted proteins | sample PEATcosm2014_Bin_39_FD_119765 | JGI IMG/M metagenome (GOLD analysis project Ga0181537, IMG submission 119765) | Peatland microbial communities from MTU Mesocosm Facility, Houghton, MI, USA - PEATcosm2014_Bin23_10_metaG | ecosystem: Environmental > Terrestrial > Soil > Wetlands > Peat | place... | reverse complement strand
TGTCCTTTCCTGTGTTGGCGTGGGGCGCCGGCGGCAAGCCCTTCGAACCCTTCGGAAAGGACTCGGGATAAGCTCAAGAAGGCGGAAGCACGGGACGACGGGCCGACTGGCCCTGCCACATCAAAACACCAGAAAGGGTGGAATTGCTGAGACCGTCCGTTCAGCTCCCGGCCGGAGACCACGGATGGCGGCGTTATAAGCATTTTGGGCGCGCTGGCAAGTGAAAGCCCGGGGGGCGCGGGAGAAAGATGCGATGGAACCAGCTCACGCGTCTCTGCTTGACAGGGAAGGCTCCCACAGTGTCTTTCGGGCCGGCTTGCGGGCGCAATCGGCGGTTTAGCGCGTCATAATGGTTCTGTATATTCTCGCAAGGTATTGAAAAATAAATATAATCCATGCTGTCATGCTTTGGCAAAGGCAGCAGGAAATGGATGTCCGAGGGCGCTCATGAAAGCAGCATTCACCTTTCCAGGTCAGGGTTCCCAGGCCGTGGGCATGGGCAAGGCGTTGGCGGAAGCTTTCCCAGTGGCTCGCGCAGTGTTCGAAGAGATCGATGCGGCGCTCGGCGAGAAGCTGACCGCCATCATCTGGGACGGCCCGGGCGAGACGTTGCAACTCACCGAAAATGCCCAGCCGGCGCTGATGGCGGTCTCCTTGGCCACCATGCGGGTTCTGGAGGCCGAGGCCGGATTTTCCGTTGCGAAGCATGCGGCCTTCGTTGCGGGGCATTCGCTCGGCGAATATTCCGCGCTGGCTGCGGCCGGCAGTCTCGCGATCAGCGATACCGCGCGTTTGCTTCGTATTCGTGGTCTTGCGATGCAGAAGGCAGTTCCGGTCGGGGCTGGCGCCATGGCCGCCTTGCTTGGCCTGGATTATGAGGCTGCGGTCGCCGTGGCGGATGAAGCCGCTCAAGGGCAGGTCTGCCAGGCTGCTAACGATAATGGCGGCGGCCAGGTGGTTGTTTCCGGCGACAAGGCTGCCGTCGAGCGTGCGGTCGAGATCGCGAAAACGAAGGGCGCCAGGCGCGCGATGCTGCTGCCCGTCTCCGCGCCGTTCCATTGCCGGCTGATGCAGCCGGCAGCCGACGCGATGGCGGAGGCATTGTCCGACGTTGCCATCAAGCCGCCGGCCGTACCCTTGGTGTCGAATGTATTGGCCGCACCGATCACGGAGCCCGACGAGATTCGGCGCCGGCTGATCGAACAGGTCACGGGCACGGTACGCTGGCGCGAGTCGGTGGCTTACATGGCCAATCACGGCGTGACGCGTTTTTTCGAAATTGGCGCCGGCAAGGTCCTGAGCGGATTGGTCAAACGCATCGCCGAGGGTGCCGTCGGCGTTTCGGTTGGCGGACCCGGTGATATTGGTTCAGCGAAAGACGCGCTCGCTTTGGCGCAGTCATCCTGATTTGGGAGAAGAAATGATGTTCGATCTCACCGGCCGGACGGCGCTGGTCACGGGCGCAAGCGGAGGCATCGGCGGCGCGATCGCGCAGGCCCTGCACCGGCAAGGCGCCACGGTGGCTATTTCGGGGACCCGCCGCGAGGCCTTGGAGACGCTTGCCGCCAAGCTGGGCGAGCGCGTCCATGTGCTGCCCTGCAATCTCTCTGACGCAGCCGAGGTCGAGGCGCTCGTTCCGTCGGCTGAGACGGCCATGGGTCAGGTCGATATTCTCGTCGCCAATGCCGGCATCACGCGCGACAATCTTTTTGTGCAATTGCGTGACGAGGACTGGGATGAGGTGATCAAGGTTAATCTGACCGCGACCTTCCGCCTCGCCCGCGCCGCAACCAAGCTGATGATGCGCAAGCGCTTCGGCCGGATCATCGCGGTGACTTCGGTGGTCGGCGTTACCGGCAATCCCGGCCAGGGCAACTACACGGCCTCGAAGGCCGGTCTGATCGGCATGGTCAAGACGCTTGGCGCCGAATATGCCCGGCGCAATGTCACCGCCAACTGTATCGCTCCGGGCTTCATCGCCACACCCATGACCGACGCATTGAACGAAAAGCAGCGTGAAGCCATTCTGTCAAAGGTTCCGGCGGCGCGGCTGGGGACGCCGGACGATATCGCTGCTGCGGCGGTTTATCTCAGTTCGAACGAAGCAGCCTATGTGACTGGCCAGACCATTCATGTGAACGGCGGAATGGCCATGTTTTAAGGCGGATGCTTGTCCTTGTGGCTGGGCGAAGTGTCGCCTTGGGGCGGGCGGGCGAGGCTTGTAGTCAAGACTTTGGAAGTGTGGTAACCGAACCCCGATGGGGGGCAAAGAACGCCATTGCAGGATGTTGAAACCCTGTATATTGGCGGTGCGGAGCCTGCCATCGTGCGCTGGGTCCGTGTCGGCCGTGACGGGCCTCAAGACTGTGCGCGATTGCGAATGAAATTCACGACCACGATGGCTCGTACGTCTTGGGTCGGTCCAATGGAACAGCACGAGGTTGAGCGATGAGTGAGATTGGCGAGCGGGTTAAGAAGATCGTGGTCGAGCACCTTGGTGTCGAACCCGAAAAAGTGGTCGACAACGCGAGCTTTATTGACGACCTCGGCGCCGACAGTCTCGATACGGTCGAGCTTGTGATGGCTTTTGAAGAAGAATTCGGTTGTGAGATTCCCGACGATGCCGCAGAGACGATTTTGACCGTCGGCGATGCCACCAAATTTTTGGAAAAGAACGCTAAGAGCTGACGCCCCCCGTGGAACTGACAAAGACGGAAGGGACCGTGGCCTCGCGGTCCCGCCGTTGGTTGCCGGGGGCCGCGAATCGCGGGCTGGAGTGATGTGGATGAGGCAGGTCGTCGTCACGGGCCTTGGCATGGTCTCGCCACTTGGCTGTGGTGTCGAGCCGACCTGGAAGCGCATGCTGAACGGCGAAAGCGGCGCGCGGAAGATCGAGACGTTTGATGTTTCCGATTTGACCAGTCGGATCGCCTGCGTGGTGCCTCGCGGCGACGGCTCTGGCGGTACCTTCAACGCCGACCAGTGGATGGAGCCGAAGGACCAGCGTAAGGTCGACGACTTCATCATCTTTGCGATGTGCGCGGCGCGCCAGGCGCTTGATGACGCCAACTGGCACCCTGCAAGTGAGGAAGACAAGTGCGCCACCGGCACCATGATCGGTTCCGGAATCGGCGGCCTGTCGGGGATTGCGGATACCTCGATCCTTTTGAAGGAGCGTGGACCGCGCAGGGTGTCGCCGTTCTTCATTCCGGGCCGCCTGATCAATCTCGCCTCCGGCTATGTGTCGATCGAGCACGGTCTCAAGGGCCCCAATCATTCCGTCGTCACCGCCTGTTCGACGGGTGCGCATGCGATTGGCGATGCGAGTCGGCTGATTGCGCTGGGGGATGCGGATGTCATGGTGGCTGGCGGCACCGAATCCCCGATTTGCCGGATCGGAATGGCAGGTTTCTGCGCCGCACGCGCGTTGTCGACCGGTTTCAATGATACGCCGGAAAGGGCCTCGCGGCCCTATGACAGGGATCGCGACGGTTTTGTCATGGGCGAGGGAGCCGGCATCGTCGTGCTCGAGGAATTCGAGCACGCGAAAAAGCGCGGCGCCAAAATATACGCGGAGGTGGTGGGCTACGGACTATCAGGCGACGCCTATCACATCACGTCGCCGTCGCCGGATGGCAACGGTGGCTTCCGCAGCATGAGCGCGGCGCTGAAACGCGCTGGAATTTCCGCCTCCGACATCGACTATATCAACGCCCATGGCACGTCGACGCAGGTGGGCGACGAAATCGAGTTGGCGGCCGTGGAGCGGTTGCTCGGCAATGCGGCCTCCCGGGTATCGATGTCCTCTACCAAGTCCTGCACGGGACATCTGCTTGGTGCGGCCGGTGCGATCGAGGCGATTTTCGGGATTCTTGCGATTCGCGACAACATCGCCCCGCCGACGATCAATCTCGACAATCCGTCGATGGAGACCGCGATCGATCTCGTGCCGAAAACGCCGCGAGAGCGTGAAATCAATGTCGTGTTGTCGAATTCTTTCGGTTTCGGAGGTACAAACGCGTCCGTGATTTTGCGGCGCGTGACCGACTAGTCGTCACCCAGCTGGCCACCACAGGCGCGCAATGCAAATGTCAGAATCGGTCCAACGGAGCGCGTCCCATCGCTCAGAACTTCACCGTTTCGCCGTATTCGGTGATGATTCCTAGATGCGGGCGAGACCACCGGCCGGGGTTAAGTTTAAGGCCACGATTGAACCGACAGGATTCAGGTTGCATCGATGAGTGAAAGGCCGCCCATCTCGCCGAGGTCTCCGCGCGCCGCGCTGGAGCCCGAGCAGGTTCCGCCGCCGCCAAAGCGGTCCGATCGCGCCCGCAATCCGTTCGTTGTGGTCGGTAATGCCATCATTACCTTCATTTTGGTTTTGATGGTCGCAGTCGGCGGCACCTATATTTACGGCAAGCAGAAGATCGAGGCGCCCGGTCCCTTGCAGGAGGACAAGGTCGTCAATATTCCCACGCGGGCTGGCGTAACCGATATTGCCGATATCCTGCAGCGCGAAGGGGTCATCGACAACAATCGTTGGGCATTTATCGGCAGCGTATTTGCTCTCAGAGCGCGCTCCGACCTGAAGCCCGGCGAATATCAGTTTCAGAAGAACGCCAGCCTGAGGGATGTCATCAGCACCATTGTCGATGGCAAGGTGGTTCAGCATTCCGTCACCATCCCCGAAGGATTGACCTCCGAGCAGATCCTCGCCCGGCTTTCCGAGAACGATATTTTCTCAGGCTCGGTACGCGAGATACCGCGAGAGGGAACGTTGCTGCCCGAAACCTATAAATTCCCCCGCGGCACCCCCAGAGACCAGGTGATCTCGCGCATGCAGCAGGCGCAAAAACGCGTGCTTGCCGAGATTTGGGATCGTCGCAATCCCGATATTCCGATCAAGACGCCGGAGCAATTGGTGACGCTGGCTTCGATCGTCGAAAAGGAAACCGGCAAAGCCGATGAGCGCAGCCGGGTTGCTGCGGTGTTCGTCAATCGGCTGCGGCAGAAAATAAAATTGCAGTCGGACCCGACGATTATTTACGGGCTGGTTGGTGGCAAGGGAACGTTGGGCCGGCCGATCAAGCGGAGCGAAATCCTGCAGCCTTCGCCTTACAATACCTATGTGGTGGACGGGTTGCCGCCCGGTCCGATCGCCAATCCGGGCCGCGCCTCGCTGGAGGCGGCAGCCAATCCCGCGCGGACGCGCGATTTGTTCTTTGTTGCCGACGGCACCGGCGGCCACGCCTTCAGCGACTCCTACGATCAACACCAGAAGAACGTTGCCAAGCTCCGGGCGATGGAAAAGCAGATCCAGAATGATACGGTCGAGCCGGCGGATGATCCCCCGCCGCCGGCCGCGGCGAATGCGTCTGCGGACCCAGGCCAGCCGGCTGCGCTGGCAAAGCCGGCCCCGGCAAAGAAGCCGGCACGCCCTGCGCCTTCGGTCCGGCAAGGCGCTTCGCAGCCCTCAGCATCTTCTCCGGTAGTCCAGCAATAGTGCCGAAGGTGTGATCGCGATCCCCGTCGTTCGCGATCGAAAATGGATCAAGCGGCACGCAAATTCCACTTTGGCTTCAGACGCGCTAGACTTGCGGGCATTCGGCCAGCGAATCTCTATCCCTGGCGCTTGTTTCGTCCGGAGAATTCCACGCGATGGTCTTATCGAGCATGACCGGCTTTGCCCGTAGCCATGGCGCCAGTGGACCCTATGCGTTCGAGTGGGAGCTGAAGTCGGTCAATGCCAAGGGGCTGGATCTGCGCCTGCGTCTGCCGCCAGGATGGGACGAACTGGAGGCTTTCGCCAAAAAACGGGCGGCGGAGGTGCTGTCGCGCGGCACGATATATGCCAATTTCAACGTGAAGCGCGCTAACGCACTGTCGACGGTGCGTGTCAATGAGGGCGTTTTGTCATCGATCGTGCGCTTGGCCGGCGTGCTTGCCGGCAAGATCGATGCCGTGGCCCCCAGCATCGACGGGTTACTTGCCATCAAGGGCGTGATCGAGGTCGTCGAGCCGGAAAACGATGAAGCGGAAGACAAGGCGGCGAAGGATGCTGCTGCCGCTGCATTCGATCAGGCATTGGCCCAGTTCGTCGACATGCGCCGGCGCGAGGGCATCGCACTCGGTCAGATTCTGTTGCAGCGAATGGATGAGATTGAGCAGTTGGCGAAGAGGGCGGAGGCGGCGCCGGGACGCAAGCCGGAGGCGGTCAAGGCGCGCCTGGCCGAGCAAATTGCGGCGCTGCTGGAGACGTCCGATCGTTTCGATCCCGACCGTCTCAACCAGGAAGCGCTTCTGATCGCGGCGAAAGCCGATATCCGCGAAGAACTCGATCGCATCGCATCCCATATCGCCCAGGCGCGCGAAATGATTGCCAAGGGCGGGCCGGTCGGCCGACGCCTTGATTTCCTTGCGCAGGAGTTCAACCGCGAGGTCAATACCTGTTGCTCGAAGTCGAACGATATCGAGTTGACCAACACCGGCCTTGAAATGAAAAACGTGGTGGAGCAATTCCGCGAACAGGTGCAGAATCTGGAGTGACGCATGACAGATCGAGGGCACGGCGATGTCGGTTGAACGGCGCGGATTGATGTTCGTACTGTCCTCGCCGTCGGGCGCGGGCAAAACGACGTTGTCGCGCCTGTTGATCGAGCGGATGCCCGGCCTGAGGATGTCGGTATCGGCAACGACCCGGCCGATGCGCCCAGGCGAAGTCGACGGTCGCGACTATCTGTTTGTCGAACAGTCCCGCTTCAAGGAGATGGTCCAGCGCAACGAACTGCTCGAATGGGCCACGGTATTCGACAACAGCTATGGCACACCGCGGGTACCGGTCGAAGCGGCCTTGTCGGCAGGGCGGGATGTATTGTTCGACATCGACTGGCAGGGCACCCAACAGCTACGCGAGAAAGCCCGGGCGGATGTGGTGAGCGTATTTATTTTGCCGCCGTCGGCCGCCGATCTGGAGAAGCGGCTGCATAGCCGCGCACAGGACAGCGACGCGGTCATTCGCTCCCGCATGAGCCGTGCCACCCACGAGCTCAGTCACTGGGCGGAATATGATTATATCGTGATCAATCACGATATCGACGAGGCCTTTGCCGAGGTTCAATCGATCCTGAAGGCAGAACGGCTCAAGCGCGAACGCCGTACCGGCTTGACGACATTCGTCCGGGAATTGCAGCGGCAGTTGGAGAAATAACCGATCTCACCTCGTGGCACGTCGGGGCGGACGGCGGACGAATTCCGGTGAAGCTGTGGTGGCGCCTCCGGTGTTACGGGCAAATCGGGGTCGATAATCCCGATTGTCCATGGACGGGTAATCCGACAGCACGATGCGGTCGTCATCGGTCGTTTCCCAAACCGGGCCCCGTGCGGATTGCACCTTGCGGCGGCGTAGCCGCGTGCGGCGACGCCTGGAGATGAGCGCAGCCGCTCCAGCAAACGCGAGCGCGCCGACCGTGGCGGCGAACAGCGTCGGAATCGTTTCCGGCCGAATCGGTACGGACAAATAGGCGAAGGGGACCGATGATTGAGCGGCCGTCGGAACCGGATCGGCTGACGATTGCGTTACGTCGCTGGCTGGAGCGGCCGTGGCTGGTGCCGCATTGGGTACGGTGCTTGCCGGCGGCAATTCCGACCAGCGTGATGCCACGGCTGCGGTTGCGTTCCAGACCGAAGCATTCGTGGAATTGGTTTCGTTGCCGGCGGCATTGGCGGGCGGGCTGGCTGCGGGATTGTCTTCGCGGTTAGCTTGTGGGCGGAGTTCGGCGCGGGCATCGGCGATCGATGGCTTCGCCGCAGGTGGAGCGACCGGCGGATTGCTCTGCGGCAGGACCTGCGAAAGCCCGCCGCCCTCGTGGCGGAGATACCAGCAGTTGCGCTTGTTGACGTGATCGATGCGATAACGCCAGTGGCTGCCTGGCGGCGTTTCGGCCTTCGGACTGGAAAGGCAGTCCTCGGCATTTGCGGTTTCACCGCGCGCCGTCGTCGTAAGCGGGAAACTCGCGAGAATGTTGAAAAAAATAGCTGACACCAATTTCGCCGTTCGGCTTGGCATGCATATCTCCGGTGAACGCGATACTTTTCACATGCCAAGCCTCCCCAAAAACTTGGGTCGCAATACGCCACAAATCCGGACAGCGTAGGGCTTAATTCGGGCCCGTCCTCGTCGCCTTCAAGGCAGGCAGCGGGCGACTTGCGCCTCAGTTTTTCAGGACAATGCGCCCGACAACATGTCCCGCCCGCAGCGCGTCGATCCACTTCTGGACGTCCGCCATCGGCTCCTCTTTCATCGGCGTCGGCCTGATCTTGCCGGCGCGCGCCAGCGACATCAGCTCGTGCGCCTCAGTGAGCGTCCCGACCATGAATCCCTCGATCGTCATCCGCTTGTAGACCCATTGCACCATGGGCAGGCTGAAATTGCCGCCCATGAGGCCGGAGACCACGATCTTGCCGCCGCGCGCGAGAACTGAGACGGCGAACGCCATCGACTTTTCATTGCCGGCGAAATCGACGATCTCATCGAATCCGCCCTCGGTTTCCTTGATGATGCGCCGGCTGATCTCCGGCTCCGAAGGGTCGTAGGCGAAAGCCGCCCCGTTCTTGAGCGCGGTTTCGCGGGCGGCTGCGCTCAGGTCTGCTACCGTGATCGGCTGTTTGAACATGGCCTGCGCAAAGGCGAGCCCCATCATGCCGACGCCGCCGAGACCGATCAGCAGCAGGTTGCGTTGTCGTGGGCGGTCGACCAGCCGCTTCAGCGCGCCATAGGCGGTCACCCCCGAACACATCAGAGTTGCAGCCTGATTGACCGGCAGCGGGTCGTATTCCAGGAGATACTTTGCGTCCGGCACCAGCACATGGGTGGCGAAGCCACCGTCGATGGTGACGCCGAGAAACCGCTGCTTGGCGCAGAGATTTTCATCGCCTGCCAAACAGTCGCGGCACTGACCGCAGCCGATCCAGGGGAATACGGCCCGCTTTGCGCCGATCAGATCCTTCGACACGTCGGGGCCAACTTCCTCGACGACGCCCGCAATCTCGTGGCCGAGCGTGAAGGGCAAGGTCATTCCGCGGGTGGTGTCGAGTTTCTTGCCGCCGCCGAGGTCGGCATAGCCATCCTGGATATGGAGGTCGGAATGGCAAAGTCCGCAGCGCTCGATCCGGACCAAAACCTCGCTGGCTACTGGCTTTGGCGCCTCGATGACGGTTTCGCACAGCGGCGCATCAAACTTGACCAGGGACTGGCGGCGCATGAGCGGCATGAAATGTCTCCGGGAAAATGTTCAGCTATTTTTGCGTATATGGGTCAATTCCCGCGCCATGGCAACAAAGCCGCCAACGGGAATGGTCTCGGCGCGCCGGGTCACATCAACCTGGGCTGCGGCGGCCAGGCGGGCCGGGTCGACGGCCAGCGATTTCAGGCTTTGGCGTAACATCTTCCGCCGCTGACCGAAGGCCGCCGCGGCCACCTGCTCAAGCGCCCGGCGGTCGCAGGCTTCAGGGGCCAGGCGCGGCAGCAATCGCACGACGGAGGAGGTCACCTTGGGTTGCGGCACAAAGGCCGCAGGTGAAATATCGAACAGGATCTTTGTCTCGGCGCGCCAGTTCGCAAGTACACCGAGCCGCCCATAGGCTTCATCGTTTTCACGCGCAACGATACGTTCGGCCACCTCTCGCTGAAACATCAGCACCATCGTCTCGTACCAGGGCGGCCATGGTTCGATCGACAGCCAGTCGATCAGAAGTGCGGTTGCGATATTGTAGGGCAGGTTCGCGACGATTTTGGCGCGTCTGGACCCAAGCCATGGACGCGGATCGAAATGCTGCGCATCGGCGCAGACGACCTCCAGCCGTCCCGGATATCGTCCGGAAATTTCTTCGAGCGCGGGCAGGGCGCGCTCGTCGCGCTCGACCGCGATCACGTGGCGCGCGCCCATGGCCAGCAGCGCACGCGTCAGTCCGCCGGGGCCGGGCCCGATCTCGACCACGGTCGCATCGTCAAGCGGGCCTGCGGCACGCGCGATCCTGGCGGTGAGGTTGAGGTCCAGCAGAAAATTCTGGCCCAGCGATTTGCGGGCCGATAGCGAATGCCGGCGAATGACCTCGCGAAGCGGCGGAAGGTCATCGATCGCGCTCATGCTAGTGTCCCAGTTCTGACATTCGTATCACATCGCGGCGGGCAAGCTTACGAATGTCAGAACTCAAGGGACACTAGTAAATCTACAATTCCAGTGCGGCTTTGACTCTGACGTTTCTTAAATGAGGTCGCGGCAAGGCTGAAGGAACGTCAGAGTCAGCGCACTGGCCTGGCACCAGCCATCCGTGCGGCCAGCCTCAATGCCGCGATCAGGCTCGACGGATTGGCCTTGCCCGTTCCGGCGATGTCGAAAGCCGTTCCGTGATCGGGCGAGGTGCGGATGAACGGTAGCCCCAGGGTGACGTTGACGGCGTCCTCGAAGGCCAGCGTCTTGATCGGGATCAGCGCCTGGTCGTGGTACATGCAGATCGCGCAATCATAAGTCCGCCGCGCGGCTTCGTGGAACATCGTATCCGCCGGCAACGGTCCGCGGATTTCCAATCCCTCGCCGCGCAGGAGCTCGACGGCGGGCGCCACGATCGTCTGGTCCTCGGTACCCAATGAGCCTTCCTCGCCCGCATGCGGGTTGAGCCCCGATACTGCAAGGCGCGGCCGCGCAATTCCGAAACGGGATTTCAGGCCGGCCACCACGATACGCGCCGTCGTGACGATCAGGTCGGTGGAAAGCTGTTCCAGTGCCTCGCGCACGGAAACATGGATGGTCACGGGCACGACGGCAAGCGCGGGTGACCACAACATCATGACAGGCTGTGGTGTGGAGTTATTCGTCGCAGCGAGTTCCGCAAGATATTCGGTATGGCCGGGGTGACGAAATCCGGCGCGGTAGAGCACGTTCTTGGCAATCGGGTTGGTTACGACCGCGGCCGCCCGGCCGGCCATGACGTCCGCTACCGCCTGGCGAATCGAGGCCATGGCGGCGCCAGCGCTGCTGTCATCGGGGTGGCCGGGAAGGGCAGTCGCAGCGTGACCAGTGGGAACGACCGGCAAGGCTTGCGCGAATGTGCGGCTAGCGTCCGCAGGGCGAACCTCGGCGAGCCTGACATTCAGTGCGAGCGCTTTTGCCCGACGCTCAAGGGAGGCGGCGTCACCCAACCAGTAGAAGGCGGGTAATTTGAGTTCGTCTCGGCGAAGCCACGCCTTCAGCGTAATGTCGGGTCCGATGCCTGCGGGCTCACCCGAGGTCAGCGCGAGAGGCTGTGCCATTCGTCAACGACATTCATTCATTGCGGCTTCATATATTCGATCATGGACGCGCCGCGAATATCCCGCAAATACGACTTCGCCTTCGCCTCGAATTTTTCGCTGAACATCTTTTCGCGAATTTCCCGCTTTTTAGGCGTGTCGACCTTGGTCGGGTCCTTTGCGCACAGTACGACCATCTCAACGCCCTGCTTGGTTATCTCGGGCGGCGTCAGGTGGCCGACCGGCGTGTTGTCGAGGATTTCGCGAAGCGAGGCGGGCATATCGGCTGAGGTTTTGGTCACGATTTCGCGTATCGCCGCGTTCTGCATCGATTTGAAGAAGGCGTTCGCCTCGATGCAGGTCTGGATGCGCGCACGCAAAGCCTCGGCTTCTTTTTTGCGCGCGTCAATTACGTCCTGCGCCGACCCGCGCGGCACAACCAGCACGATCGGCTGCATCTTGTATTCGACGCCTGCCGTCTCCGTCTGTTGCTGGTCTCCCAGTTCTTTGGCTTTCTCCTCCACGTCTTTTTCGCCAATTTGAAGGCTTTCCTTAAATCGGCCGCGAACCAGGTTGCTCCAGACCATGTCGGCCCTGATGCGTGATTTGAGCGTGTCGGCACGAATGCCCTGGGTCTCCAGCGTCTTTGTCAGTTGGTCCGGAGTGATTCGCATTCGTCCGCTCATGGAGGCATAGGATTGATCGACATCGCCGGCCGAAGGTTCGATGCTGAATTTTTTTCCTTCCCTGATTTTCAACTTTTCGTCGATCAGCTCGTTAATCACCTGCTGGCGTTCCGGCATTTTGTGGGTGCTGAGCATGATCAGTTTGGAACGTTGTTCGATGTCGAAATTGGTGATGGGTTCCCCATTGACCATGACAGCGACTTGCTGCGCCCAAACCGGCGAGGGGGAAACCACCGTCAAAGCGAGGGCGATGCCGCCGCCAAGGATAAACGTTGAAAGCCTTCTGAAGAATGTAACGGTCATGGTCATCTTCGCTAAGTTAGCTCGAGTCGGATGAAGCGGAATTGACGTCATGTCGCCGGCAATTCCACGCTTGGCCGATGGCGCTTGCTTTCAGTTTCGCAAGGCCTGCTACGGCTTTACTCGGCAACAAACCCCGCTGAAGCCTCAATTTTGCGTTGACGTGTTCGTATTGGCAAGGGTCCGCAGGCCGAACTGCAACATGAAAGCGTGACCGAGTATCGGCGGCGACGTGGTCGTTGCATAGGAGTACGAGGTGACGTAGTTGGCCGCCAGCACAAAGCAATCATCCACATAGCCAGCGCCGACGACGTATTGGTTGATCTGGTTTGCAACCAGATCCCAGCGGGCGGCGCCTTGAGCGACCCAGTTCGAGGCGATCTTGACCGAGCCAGAAACCAGAATGCCTTCGCGGCGCGTCAGGTATCCGAGATCGGGCTGCGGGGCGTAGTCACCGTAGAGGATGCTGACCGCCCAGCGGTCGAAGTTGGCGCTCGCTTCAGCCTCGAAGCGCTCGATGTTTCCGGTCGCCTGGTCGAAGCGCGCACGTGTCGCGAGCGTATAGGTTCGGTTCGGCGAGTAACTCAGGCTGGCGACGTAGTCTGATTTCGGGGTCTCAAGGCCCGAATCGACCCCTGTGTTGGTGGCGTCCTGCACCGCGAAGGAGTTCATGCCGAACAGCTGATAGGACTGGCCGAACACTGCGGTGATCGATCCGCCGCGGTCGAACTGGGTCGTCGCCTGGACGCCGGCATTGGCCCGCCCGCCGCCTTCGACCCGGTCCCAGCCGGAGAATTTGTCGACGTCGAACAGGTTGGAGGTATCGAAGGTCATGCTCTGCGAGTCTTCGTTGGGCAGCTTGCCGGCATAGGATTCGTTCGGGCGGATGATGACCTGCGCAATCGGCTCGATGGTGGTGGACCCCCACGGTTGAACGTTGATGAAGGGGTAGCGATATTCGAGGCCGACGGTCGGCATCACGCGCAGCGCCTGGGTGTCGCCGACGGGCAGGAAGCTCGAGACGCCCGGCTGGTTGGAGATGTCGGCATTGATGGCGTCGGCGCGCAGGCTCGCAAACGGCGTCCAGATTTCACCCGCCGAATCCGTGAACGAGCGCCGCCAGTCGACCTCGGCCGACGCCCGCGTATAGGTTCCCGGCATGCCGCGCAGCAGGCAGTTCGCTTTGGTGATGCTCTGCGCCGAATCGGCCGTATTGGCGACGCACGAGCCGTTGGCGGCGGCAGCCGCGGTGGTCGGATCGAATACCGCATCGGTGCGGGTCAGGTTGGTGAAGTTCGTCTTGTAGCTGACCTCGCCGCCCAGAACCGAGTGATTGATCACGTTGGAATAGTCGACCACGGGCCAGACCACCGGCACCTGTGTCTGGGCGCCCGAGAGGCTGAGATAAAAGATCGTCCGCGCGTCGAAGTAACTGCGGTTGCCCACACCCGTCAGGTAGAGCTGCGATGGTGCCTCGGTCGGAAGGGTCAAGAACGATTGAAACGGGTCCTTGTAGATGGAGAGCCGGTAATCCGACAGCAGCATGTAGTCGGTCAGCACGACGCCTTCCCAGCCCCAGACCCACTTGTCGTTCAGCGCGAATTCGCCCTTGGTCTCGAGGCCGCCGCGGAAGTCACGGTCGCCCACTTGACCGGCGAAGGCGCCGGGATCGAGCTGGTCGATGCCGTAGGCGCGGATTTGATAGGAGCCATCCATCAGGCGCTGACGGAATTCCGCCTGCATCAGCACGCCTTGCTGGGTCATAAAGCGCGGGTTGAAGGTTGCGTCGTAATCGGGTGCGATTGCCCAGTAATAGGGGACTTCGACCGCATATCCGTAAGTGGTGTTGCTCGAAATATTCGGTGTCAGGAAGCCGCTCTTGCGCTTCACCGTCGGATCGGGCGCGGAGAAATACGGTATATAGGCCAGCGGGACGCCAAAGAACTCCAGCTGCGCATTTTCGAAATAGAGCATCTTGTCGATCTGGTCGTGGATGATGCGCACCGCCTTGACCTGCCACAGCGGCGGCTTCTTCGGATCGTCCTTGCAGGG
>Ga0181537_10003114_pt1 | contig 14327 bp, 11 predicted proteins | sample PEATcosm2014_Bin_39_FD_119765 | JGI IMG/M metagenome (GOLD analysis project Ga0181537, IMG submission 119765) | Peatland microbial communities from MTU Mesocosm Facility, Houghton, MI, USA - PEATcosm2014_Bin23_10_metaG | ecosystem: Environmental > Terrestrial > Soil > Wetlands > Peat | place... | reverse complement strand
GGGGATCCCGCAGCGCCGTGGCGGATGACGATCATGTCGGCGTTCAGCGCCTGGATGTTCTCGGCCGTGTCGCGCAGGGTCTCGCCCTTCTGCGTCGAGGAGCTCGAGGCGTCGAAGGAGATCACGTCGGCGCTCAGGCGCTTGGCGGCCATGTCAAAGGCCATGCGGGTGCGGGTGCTGGGTTCCAGGAACAGGTTGACGATGGTCTTGCCGCGGAGGACCGGCACCTTCTTCACGTTCCTCTGGAGGATCTTCTTGAACGCCGATGCCGTGGCGTGGATCTGCTCGATCTCAAGGAGGCTCAGCTCCTCGATTGTGATCAGGTGGCGTCGGGTCCAGGTCATTTGAGAGCCGCGGCGCGTCGGGCACCGGCCTTGCGCGCACGGATCTCGATCCGGTCGTTCGCGGGGTTGTCGTGGAGCGCGACCACGACGTCCTCGTCCTCGGCGGCCGTCACCTGGGTGCCCCAGAAGTCGGCGACGATCGGCAGCCTGCGGTCCCCGCGGTCGACCAGCACGGCGAGCTCGACCTTGCCGGGCCTGCCGTGGTCGAAGAGCTCGTCCAGCGCGGCCTTGACGGTGCGCCCTGTGAAGAGGACGTCGTCGACGAGGAGGACCGTGGCGCCGTTCACGTCGCCGGGAAGGAGCGTGGGCGTGAATTCCTTCGGCACCGGGTGGTTGCCGATGTCGTCCCGGTGGAATGAGATGTCGAGGTCGCCGACCCGGGTGATCCCGAGGCGGGCCCCCAGCCGCCTCGCAAGCGCGATGCCCCCATTCGCAATGCCCAGCACCAGAAGGTCTTTCGTATGCCGATGCCGACCCTGAATGGCGGCGGCAAGCCGTTCTATGGCGGCGTGAACCTCCCGGGAGCCGATCGTCTTGGGCGGAGCCACTGCGCCAAGTACTGCATGGAGGGCGAGCCCCGGTAAAGCGAAATTGGATTAATCGTCGCGTCCAAGCCAGGCCCCCAGGTCCTCGTCCTCGAGGATGCGCCGCCCGTCCTGGTATTCCGGGGCGAGGAGGCGCTCGTACCCCGGCTCGGCGAACCGCCGGCAGTGCAGGAGCACCTTGGCGTGCTGTCCCGGCGCGCGCACGAGCCGGCCGAGCGCCTGGTTCACCTTCACCATGCCGGGGATCCTGTAGACGCGGTCGAATGCGCCGTCCCGCCCGAGCGGCGCGAAGGCGGCGAGCCTCGCCCGCTGGACGGGGTTCACCTCGGGCAGGGCGGGGCCCACCACCATCGCATGGGCGACCCGGCCCCCGAGCAGATCGATGCCCTCTGCGAAGCCCGAGCCCAGGACAAGGAACAGGGCGTCGCCGCGCTCAAGCGCGCCGCTTATCCAGGCGGACTGCGCCGCAAGGTCCGAGCGGCGGGGCTGGAGCACGGCGCCCCCATGCTCGCGGGCCACGGCCTCGGCGTACGCGTAACTCGGGAAGAACACCGCGACCGGCGCGCCCGGCCCCGCCGAGGCCTGGAGGGCCGCGACGGTGCGCGCCGTCTCCGGGACGTAGGTTTGGCGCTGCTGGAAGGTGGTGTCGACCCGCAGGTCGACCGCGACGTCATAGGCCCGGTCCCTCCAGGGCGTGGCGGCACGGATCACCTTGAGCGGCCCGGTCCCGCAACTCTCCGCAAACGGGTCGGCGGGCCCAGGCGTCGCCGTCGCGAGGACGACGCCCCCGAAGTCGCGCAGCGCCGCCCCGATGGCCGGGGCCGCGTCGAGGCAGGTGACCGAGAGAACGCCGTCCTGGGGGCTCCACCAGAGGCGCTCGAGCTCGACCGCTGCCAGCTGGGAGGCAAAGGACGGGATCCTCCATATGATCCCGGAGACGTGCGGCCCGAGATCAGCATAGTCCATCGGGTAGGCCCCAGCGCCCTCCGCGAGGGCCTCGACCCGCGAGCGGGCGCCCGTGCGGTCCTCATCCGTCAGGGATCCCGCCTTCCGGCGGAGAAGAAGGAACGCGGCCCAGTCGTCCCAGAGGGCGACCCACTTGGAATGCGCCCCGCTGGCCCGCAGGGCGTCGCACACCGCGCGCGCGTCGTCCGCGGCGAAGGAATGGGAGTGGGCGTCGGCCGCCCGGGACGGGAGGTTGTGCGCCTCGTCGATGAGGAGCAGCGTGCGCGCCGGGTCGAATCCCGGCCTCTCGTAGAAGAGCCCCCGGCTGTCGGGCGAGAAGACATAGTTGTAGTCCCCGATCCAGACCTCGTTGAACGCGAGGGAGGCCCTCGTGATTTCATAGGGGCAGATGCGGGCCCCGATGCCGGCGCTGCGCAGCGAGGCGAGGTCCCTCGGCTGGTCGTCCAGCAGGTAGAACCGCGAGAGGCCGCTCGCCGGCCACCGCTTCTCCGCGTCGTCCAGGTAGGCGCAGGCCTCGCGGACGCACTGGAACACCGCGTTCACGCAGTGCTCGGACTTGTTGCGCACGTGCCACGCAGCAACCGGGGGGCCCGAGCCCATGTCCGGCCCCGGGGCGGTCATCGAGCGCAGCGTCTCCATCACCTGGAGCTGGCCGGTCGACTTGCTCGTCAGGTAGACGAACCGCTCGAACGCCCCCTCCCGGAGCTCGCCGAGCGCGCACCCGAGGAGGACGCCGGTCTTCCCGAACCCCGTCGGCGCCTCGAGCAGGATCGCGGCCTGGGCCGAGCGGATAGCGGTGCGAAGCTCCTCCGCGGCGGCCTCCTGGCCCTCTCGGGGGGCGGCGAAGGCCGGGCGGAAGCGCAGCTCGCGGAGCCTCTCGCGGGTGCGCAGGCGCAGGTCGAGGAACTCCGCCACGCGCTCCAGCCGCTCATCGAGCACGCGCGTGTCGGCGGCGGTGAGGGCCACCGGCTGCGCGAGCCCCGTGTCGGCCTCGACGAACACGAGCTCGCAGTCCTCGAGCCCGCCCCGCAGCGCAGCGTAGGCCGCCAGCTGGGCAAAGTATCCCGGATAGTCCGCGCGCAGCTCGGCCTCGGGGGAGGGGAGGGCGCGGGTCACCGTCTTTATCTCACGAAGGACGGTCCTCCCCGAGACCCGGACGACCTGGTCTATCCTTCCCGCGAGCGTGACGAGCCAGCCCCGTCGCGCGAGGTCGCCCTCGACCACGACCTCGAACTGGGCGTCGGCCCCCTCGGACTCCACCTGGGCCCTGAGCTCGTTGTGCCAGAGGGTTCCGAGCTGCGCGCGCCAGAGGCCGCCGGACCCGCCCCCGGAGCCCTGCGGGCCGATCGAGAAGTCGGACAGCTCTCCGACGCTCATCTGGATCCTGCGCCGGTCCAGGTCGAACTTCACGGGATGATGATCTCGGTGCTGGAGCCGAGGTAGTCCTCGAGGCTGCCCCGCAGCCGGGCGACCTGGTCCGCGTCGGCCGTCTGCCCCTCCAGGGGCCGCCCGATGAGCTCCTCCGCGGCGCCCCGTTCCGCGGCGGGCAGCGACGGGAGCCACTCCTGCTTCACCGGGTAGCCCTCGTCGCGCGCGAAGCGGAAGAGCGCCTTCAGGTGCACGATGTCGGGGCGCGCAGCCGAGGCGAACGCGTCGAGCGCCGTGCGCAGGAGCTGCGCCACGTTCTCGCGGCTCTCCTCGTGCACGTTGTTGCGGCCGATGACAGAGACCAGCGCCGACGCGAAGCGCAGCGCGTCGTAGCTGCGGCCGATCGCGGCGCGGCGCACGCCGATGCGCACCTCGCGCACAAACCAGGTGCGGCCCTGGTTGGAGCTCTCGAGCATCGCCGAGACCTCGTCGAAGAGGTCCGGGGCCACGTGGGAGGAGGACGGCCGCCGCGGGATGCGCTGGAGGGCGAGCAGGTTTCCGTGCCCGGGCGAGAAAAGGCCGAACGTCTGGAAGGCGTCCGAGGGGGGACGCTTCTCGATGACGAACGCCTCGGTCGTGAGGGTGAGTCCGGGCACCGGGTTGCGGGCCTCGCGCTACCTCGCGTCGCGCAGCCTTGCGGCCTCGGCGGCCGGCCAGGGAGGGACAACCGCGCCGCCCGAGATGATCATCTTCATCCCGTCGCCGACCGCCATGTCGAGCTCGATGATCTCGCTGCGCGGCAGGATGAGCAGGAAGCCGCTCGTCGGGTTGGGCGTCGTCGGCACGAACACCGTCCAGGCCTCTGTGGCCGAGCGGGACTGGGCCTCGCCCTGGACCGTGTTGGTGAGGAACCCGATCGTCCAGCAGCCCTTCCTGGGGAACTCGACCAGCACGACCTTGTTGAACATGTGGCGGCTCTGGGAGCTGAACGTGTTCACGATCTGGCGGACCGTGTTGTACACGGCGTTGACGCCCGGGATCGACTGGATGAAGCGGTCGCCGATGCTGAAGAAGAACTTGCCGAAGACGTAGCGCGAGACGTAGCCGAGCCCGGTGACGAGGGCCATGACGATCAGCGTCGCGAGGATGGACCACACGGCGTCGAGGCCCGGCCTGTCGCGCACGCCGTCGGGCACGAAGACGAGGAAGACCGGCTTGAATGTCCCGCCGACGAAGTCGATGATCTTGCTGAAGACCCAGACCGTGAGGCAAAGCGGCGCGACGAGGATGAGGCCCGAGAAAAACGCGTTCCGGAGCGCGACGTAGCGGGAATCTGTCGGTGGGGTCGGGTCGGGCATGTCGGGGGCGATTGTCGTAGCTGCCGCCGGCCCTCTACGCCAGCTTGAACCGGGGGCGCGCGGCGTGGGCCGCGAGGAGCCGCATCGCGCGGGCCTCGGCGAGGCGCATCGCGCGGCGCTCGGCCGGGGCCTTGTCGCCGTAGCCCGCGAGGTGGAGCCACCCGTGCACGACGTAGAGGGTGACCTCCCTCGAGAGGCGCGCCGCGGCCGCTCCCGTCCGCCGCCTCGCGGCGTCGACCGAGACGCACACCTCGCCGGCGCTCCCGAGCGCCGGGTAGCCCGGGAAGGTGATGACGTCGGTGGCCGACGCGTCGCCGAGGAACTGGCCGTGGAGGCGCGCGAGCGCGGCGTCGGTCAGGAACGCGACCGATAGGGCGCCCGGGGGGCAGCCGCCCCGGAAGCGGCGCGCATGGGCGTCCAAGACGGCGACCGCCGCGGAAAGGCTCCCCCGGTCGACCTTCAGGCGGGGGTGGCGGATCGCGATTTCAAGGGGCCGGGGCGCGCCCATCACGCCTTGGCCTCGTTCGGCGTCTCGTTTGCCGACGTGTACGCCACCCGCGCATGCAGCATGTTCAGGAGCGTGAACGTGAAGCTGTTCTTGATCTTGGCCAGGTCCTCGAAGGTGAGCGGCGCTTCGTCCAGCTGCCCGTCGGCGACGCGGTCGGCGACCAGCCGGTCGATGAGGGCCGAGAGCTTCTCGGCCGTGATCGTCCTCACCGAGCGGGTGATGGCCTCGACCCCGTCGGCGAGCGACACGACCGCGCTTTCCTTGAACTGGGGCTTCGGCCCCTCGTAGCGGAAGGGCGCGTCCGGGACGGAAGGGGGCTCCACGCCGGGGAAGGGGGACTGGGAGAGGGCGAGCGCGCGCTCGTAGAAGAACTTCACGAGCGTCGTGCCGTGGTGCTGGCGTATCACGTCGACCACGGCGCGGGGCAGGCGGTGGCGCTGGGCGAGCTCCACGCCGTCGGAGACGTGCTGGCGGATGATGGCCGCCGAGACCACGGGGTCCTTCTCATTGTGGGGATTGCCGCTGTTGCGCTGGTTCTCGGTGAAATACGCGGGATTGGAGGCCTTGCCGATGTCGTGAAAGAGGGCGCAGGCCCGCGCGAGGAGCGAGTTGGCGCCGATCGCGTTGCAGGCGTTCTCCGAGAGCTGGGCGACGACCAGCGAGTGATGGTAGGTCCCCGGGGCCTCGAGCTGCATCCGCCGCAGCAGCGGGTGGTTGAAATCCGTCAGTTCGAGGAGCGTGATGTCCGTCGTGCGCTTGAAGAGCGACTCGAGGACGGGCAAGAGGCCGACGACGGCGATGCCGGTGAGGAGCCCCGTCAGGAGCCCGGCCGCCATCTGCCAGACCAGGATTTCGTACGGGGTCTGCTGGGCCACGCCGATCAGCGCCGCGAAGGCCGCGACCGTGAGGCCGCCCATGCCCGCCGCCCGGACGACCCGCCCGCGCCGGCGGGCGTCGCGGCAGCCGAAAATCGCGACCATCGAGGCGAGGAAGGTGAGGACCAGGAGGTCGAGCCGGTTGCCGTAGATGACGCCCGTGAAGATCGATATGAGGAGCGCCATGAAGATGGCGGAGCCGGCGTCGATGAGGATCGCGACGATGAGCGGCGCGAGCGCGGTCGGGGCGAGGTAGGGGAGCGCCGAGGCCCACGTAGGGTCCCGCAGGAAGAGCTCCGCGCCGCCGACCGAGTAGACCCCGCGCACGAGGGCGAGGTTGAAGATTACGACAAGGGCGAGGAGGCCCAGGCGGACGTTGCTGGCGAGCGTCTCGGGGTCCTCGAGGCGCACGTAGAGGATCGAGGCGAGCACCATGGCGAGGACGAGGAGGACGCGTCCGAAGAGCTCGAGGCCGTCGTCCAGGTCGACGGCGCCCCCCTCGAGGGCGGAGCGCCGGTAGGCCGTCGCCATCTCGTACTGGTCCTCGGTCACGCGGTCGCCGGCGTCGACGATGGTCCTGCCCGCCGGCACGCTGACCGAGACCGGCTTCAGCTTGGAGACGACCTCGGCCTCGCGGGCCTCGGCGAGCGTGCGGTCGAACACGAGGTTGGGCTGGACGCCGCTGCGGAAGAGGCGGAAGAGCGCGTGCTCGGCCGGGGCGGGCACGCCCTCGGAGGCGAGGCTCACCCTGAGGAAGGTGAGCGCGTCCTCCATGGACTGGACCGGCCGGGCGGCGGCGCCGCCCGACGGCCGCTCGACCTCGAACATCATGATGGCGTCGGTTTCCGCGCCGGGGGCAGCGGTCTCGTGGACGCCCTCGCCGTAGATCTGGCGCAGCGCGGCGAAGCCGTTCTCAAAGAGCGCGGCGCGCGCCGCGGCGTCGCCGGCGGTGAGGAGCGCGGCCAGGTCGTCCGCGTTCGTCTCGTACGGCCCCGAGGCGTTGTAGGCGTCGGCGAGGTCCCCGAGCGCCTTGCGCCGGTCGTAGAACATGGCGGAGGGGTTGGGGTGCGCGGCCTCGAACGAGGCGAGCTTGCCCAGGAGGTCGCGCGCCGACCCCTCGAACCGCTCGAGGGGGGCCGTGTCCAGGCGGTAGATCGGCGGCAGCCGCAGGAGGGCCTGCTCCCGCTGGGCCTGGGTGCGGCTGGCGCTCACGTAGCTGAACGGGAAGCCGGCGACGATGCGCACCGGGGCGATCTGGCTCGGCAGCACCGGCAGGTCGAGCACCCGCATCCCCGCGGAGCTCACGATTACGATCGCGGCCACGGTGACGACGAAGATGAGGCCCGCCACGAGGCGGCTCTGGTCCAGGAATTCCCTGAACCCGGAGCCCGGCGAGGTGGCGGCCTCGCCGCGCCGCGCGCTGAGGCCTCCCACCAGGAGCTTGAGCTGGTTGCGGACGGACATGTCAGCGGGCTCCCCCCGGGGCGGCGCCGTCGGCGGGGTTCCTGTGGCGCTCGTAGGCGTCTACGATGCGCTGGACCAGCGGGTGGCGCACGACGTCCTCGCTGCCGAACGCATGGAAGACGATGCCGGGAACGCCCTCGAGGACGCGGCGCACCTCGAGCAGCCCCGAGACCTTGGCGCGCGGGAGGTCGATCTGGGTCACGTCACCGGTCACCACCATCCGCGAATCCTCACCGAGGCGCGTGAGGAACATCATCATCTGCTCGGGGGTGGTGTTCTGGGCCTCGTCCAGGATGACGAAGGCGCGCGAGAGGGTCCGGCCCCGCATGTAGGCCAGGGGCGCGATCTCAATGATGCCCTTCTCCGTGAGCTTAACGACCTCGTCGGGCTGGAGCATGTCGTGGAGGGCATCGTAGAGCGGGCGAAGGTACGGGAGGATCTTCTCGCGGAGGTCGCCCGGCAGGAAACCCAGGGCTTCTCCTGCCTCGACCGCAGGACGGGTGAGCACGATCCGTTCCACCTCGTGGTTGAGGAGCGCCGAGACCGCGGCCGCCATGGCGAGGTAGGTCTTGCCCGTCCCGGCGGGCCCGATCCCGAAGACGATGGTCTCCTTGAGGACCGACTTGAGGTAGTCCTTCTGGCCGATGGTCTTCGGTACGATGGAGCGGCGGTTCGTCGCGATGACGAGCGGGTCGTCCAGGAGTTCCCTCCAGCGGCTCGCCTCCCCCTTGGCAAAGGAGTCCACCATCCGGGCGAAGTCGGGCGTCCTGATCGTCATGCCCTGGGCGCGGGCCGCGTCCAGGAACGCAAAGAACTCCTCCGCGAGCGCCAGGGGCTCACTGGGGGCCTCGATCTTGAGCCAGTCCTCCCGGGTCACGAGCTTCACGCCGAGCGCTCGCTCGGCGTGGGCCAGGTTCTCGGTCCGGTCGGCATAGAGCTGGCTCAGGTGCCGGGGGCTCTGGAAATGGAGCGTCTTGGCGGGCACGGGCTCCGGGCTCAGGGATTGGGCGCAAGCAGCGCCACGGTCGCGGACAGCCGGTCCCACGTCCCCTCCAGGGACTGCGGCAGGACGCGGGTCTGCCCCACGACCGGCATGAAGTTGTTGTCGCCGTTCCAGCGGGGGACCACGTGGCCGTGGAGATGGGCGATGCTTCCGCCGGCGGCGGAGCCCAGGTTGAAGCCGATGTTCACCCCGTCGGGCTTCATGGCGGCGGTCAGCAGGCGCCGGGCGAAGGTCATCTCCTCCATCAGGTCGGCCCGCTCGGGCTGGGAAAGCTCCTCCAGCTCCACCACCTCCCGGAAGGGCACCGCCAGCAGGTGTCCCGGGTTGTAGGGGAAGCGGTTGAGGACCAAGTAGCTCAGCTTCGTGCGGTGCACGATCAGCGCCGCCCGGTCGTCGCCCATCTGGGGCAGCTCCGTGAACGGTCGCCTCATCGTTGCCGGATAGCGCGGCGCCTCAATGTAATCCATGCGCCAATAGGCGTGAAGCTGCTGCATCGTGAAAAGGGCCCCCCATCGGATCACAGGGGGGGGGTAAAGTCAAAGACTTGCCAATCCGGCCGAGCTGGGCGTCCCTTGGTATCCATGCCAGGCAACGATACCTCCAGACGGGTGGTGGTCACGGGACTGGGCGCCGTGACGCCCGTGGGCCTCTCCGCGCCCGCGTCCTGGGATTCCCTGACCCACGGGCGCAGCGGGATTGGCCCTATAACCCACTTTGATGCAACAGGATGTACCGCAAGGATAGCCGGGGAGGTCAAGGGGTACGACCCGACCGCAAGCCTCGGGACGCCCATCAGGCCGCGGGGGGCTGATTCCGAGGCGGTCTCCGCGCCCCTGACCCCCAAGGACGTGCGCAAACTGGGCCGTTTCACGCACTTGGGTATGGGGGCGGGCCTGGAGGCCTACATCGACTCCGGCCTCGATTCCCACCGCGGGTCGCTGCCCTCCGAGCGGATCGGGGTGAACCTCGGCGTGGGCTTGGGCGGCCTGCCCGAGATCGTGGCGATGCATGAGACCTGGCGGGCGGGCGGCTTCCGCAAGATATCCCCCTTCTTCATCCTGCAGTCGGCCCCCAACATCCTGGCCGGCCAGCTCGCGATCCTCCTGAACTGCCGCGGGCCCAACATGAGCATCGCCTCGGCCTGCGCGACGAGCGGCCACGCGCTCGGCGAGTCGGCCCGCGCCATCCGGCGCGGCGACGCCGACGTCATGGTGGCGGGCGGCGCCGAGGCGGTCATCACCCCGGTCGCCGTCGGTGCCTTCGCCCAGATGAAGGCCCTCTCGACCCGCAACGAGGAGCCGCAGCGGGCCTCGCGCCCCTACGACGCCGACCGCGACGGGTTCGTGATCGGCGAGGGCGCCGTTGTATTCGTGCTTGAGGAGTTGGAATTCGCGCGCCGGCGCGGGGCGCGGATCTACGCCGAGCTCCTGGGCTACGGCGCGACCGCGGACGCGTTCCATCTCTCGTCGCTCGCCCCGGAGGCGGAGGGCTCGCGCCGGTCGATGGCGCTCGCGCTCGGCGATGCGGGAATCGGCGCCGACCGGGTGGGCTATGTCTCGGCGCACGCCACGTCGACGCCGGGCGGCGACGGCGAGGAGGCCGCCGCGATCGCGTCGCTTTTCGGGGGAACCCCGGGCCGCCTCCACGTGAGCGCGGTCAAGTCGATGACGGGGCACCTGCTCGGAGCCGCCGGCGCGCTCGGGGCCTTCGCGGCCGTGCTCGCGATCGAGAAGGGCGTGATCCCCCCCACCATCAACCTGGAGAACCTCGACCCCGCGTGCGCGGCGCTCGGCCTCGACTTCACGGCGGGATCCGCCGTGACGAAGCGCGTCGACTACGCGCTCGCCAACAGCTTCGGCTTCGGCGGGACGAACGCCTCGCTCGTCTTCGGCCGGGCCTGACGCGGCCCGCGCCGGGTCAGCCGTCGGCCGGCGGGGGGGGAAGCTTTGTCGGTCCCGTCGGCTTCACGACTGGGGACATCCCCGGTGAAAGGTAGGGGCGGATGACGACATGCGACGCTTTGTCCGGCGAGAGGTAGGCCTTCGCCAGGGCGTCCAGGTCGGCCTTGCTGATGGAGGCGAAGTCCGCCTCCCTCGAGCGCGCCCAGTCGAGGACCTCGGGCCTCTCCTGGGCCCTTCCGAGGACGGTCATCCAGTACCCGTTCGTGCGCTCCGATTCCTTCAGCGCCTTGAGCGTCGGGTTCTTGGCGCGGTCGAGCTCGTCCTGCGTGACGCCGTTCGCGTACAGGTCCGCGGCCGCCGCGACGACCGCGTCCTCGATCAGCTTGGTCTTCGCCGGGTCGACGACGCAGAGCGCCGAGATGTAGCCGTAGCCCGGGTAGAGGTCGCTCGCGCTGCTCTGGGTCTGCGGGGAATACGTGCCCCCCAGCTGCTCGCGCACCTTCACCCTCAGCCGGTCCTCAAGGACCTCGCCGAGCATGTTGAGCCGGCGGGAGCGGTGGATGTCCATGCCGTCATCCGTCGGCCAGTAGACGGCGATGACGCCCTTGGGGATCTTGGTGTCGACATTGAACTCCTTCGTGAAGGGGGTGGACGGGTACTTCACCTTCTTTCGGTCCGCGAAGGCGGGCTTGGGCTCCCGGGCCGGGAGGGCGCCGACCGTCTTTGAGGCGGCCTCGATCGTCGCGTCGATGTCGATGTCGCCCGCGATGGAAACCTCGAGGGCGCCGGTGGCGAGCTGGGGCCCCAGCCAGGCCCTGAGCTCGTCCAGGCTGCGGGACATCATCTCGTCCTTGGGAGGCAGCGCGAACCTCGGGTCGCCGCTCGAGAGGAGCTTGGGAACCTCCAGCGAAAGCGGCCCGCGCTCGGTGTGCGAGAACGCGAGGTAGGCCTCGTCGATCCGCTTGCGGGCGACCCGCATCGCCTCGGCGCGGTAGCCCGGGTCGGAGATCGACGCTGCGAGGAGCTGCAGCTCGAGGACCAAATCCTCCTTGTTCGTCTGGCCGTTGAAGAGGAACGCGTCCGGGGTGGAGGCGAAGCCGAGGCCGACCGTCTTGCCGGCGAGGATCCTCTGCAGGTCGTCGACGCCGAACCTCCCGAGGCCGCCGGCCGAGAAGGTCAGGGTCGAGAACATCGAGAGCCCGGGCTTGGTCGCCGAGGGCTCGGAGAGGAGCCCCGCCCCGAGGCGGGCGGCCACGTGGATCGCGTTGGCCTCGAAATCCGTCTTCTTCAGGTTGAGGCGCACCCCGTTGGCAAACGTGACCTCGGTGATGTCCAGGTCGTCGATGTGGGTGCGGCTCGCGACCGCGCCGGGCTTGCCGAAGTCGGTGTAGTCCCAGGCGAGGCTCGTTCGCTCGCCCGTGCGGCCGACGCCCACCGCCTCAGCCTTTTCGTAGGTGTCGGCGACGATCTGGTTCGGGTCGCCGGCGAGCTTCAGGTTGCCCGAGACGAACACGTAGCGGCCCGGGCTCGCCCACACGGCCCTGAGCGCCTCGGCGCACTGCTCCGCGGTGACCTTGTCCAGGGCGGGCCCGAAGAGGGCGAGGTCGTCTGCGGGCGACGTGAACACCTGCTGGTCGACGAGGCTGTCCGCGATCTGGCCGGCGAGCTCATCGGAGCGGCGGGTCGGCGCCGTCTTGACGGCCTGCTCAAGCTGGTTGCGGAAGTCGGCCTCGACCTGCTTTAGCCCGTCCGGGTTGAAGCCGAAATGGAGGGCGCGGCGCAGCTCCTGGTCGGCTACGCCCATCGCGGCGGTCCACTGGTCGGGCTTGCAGGCGATCCCGATGGCGGATTCGCGGTAGAGGCCGTACTCCTCCTCCACGGACGCGCTCGCCCGCGAGAAGGGGGCGTTCTCCTTCTTCGAGAGGATCTCCAGGCGCAGGTTCAGCATCTCGAGCGCGAGCATGCGCGGCAGGAGCGAAAGCTCGTATGCCTTGGTGTCCGGCACGCGGGTGTAGGGGGTCACGGCCGCGATCTCGACCTGGGTGTCCGGCGCCTCGGGCTCGCCGTGGTAGAGGGTGCGGACCCCCTTGAACTGGGCGACCGAACCCATGTCGACCTCCTTGGGCTCGGGGCTGCGCGCGGTGATCCCGGAGAACCCCGCGACGACCTGCTTCTCGAGTGCGGCGGCGTCGATGTCCCCGACCACGATCACGACCATCCGCTCGGGCCGGTACCAGGTGTTGTAGAAGGCGACGAACGGGTCCCGGTTGGACTTCTCGATGACGTCCGAGAGCCCGATCGGCAGGCGGTCGGGGACCCGGGTGCCGGCCTCCATGAAGTCGAGCTGCGCGACGAAGGTGCGGTACTGGACGGAGTCGCGGGTGCGCTTCTCGCTCAGGATGATCCCGCGCTCCTTGTCGACCATCTTGTCCTCGAGGAGGAGGCCGCCGGCATAGTCCGCCAGGATCTGGAGGCCCTCTGCGGTCGACGCCGCAGAGGTGTCCGGGAGCTCGAGCTGGTAGAGCGTGCGGTCGAAGCTCGTCGAGGCGTTCGTGTCGGCGCCGAAGGCCATGCCTCGGCGCTGGAGCTTCTCGACCAGCGTGCCCGGCGCATAGTGGGTGCTCCCGTTGAAGGCCATGTGCTCGAGGAAGTGCGCGAGGCCGCGCTGCGCGTCCGTCTCCTGGAAGGAGCCCGAGAGGACAAGCAGGCGAAGCGAGACGCGCTCCTTCGGCTCATGGTTCGGGACGATCACATAGCGCAGGCCGTTCGGGAGCGTCCCGAAGTGCATGACCGGGTCGGCGCGCATGTCGCTCTCGTCCTGGGGGAAGGGGATGGCCGCCCGCAGCGCGGGGGCCAGCGCGAGCGACAGGGCAAGCGCGGTGGAAAAGAGGAGGCGGCGCATGGGGGGACCATCGTTAGCCATGCCCGGCGCGGACTACAGCAAAAAAGGCGCCCCGAAAACTTGTTGTGGCGCTCCCGGTAGGTTTCGGCGTGGATCAGCGTCGTCACCCCCGCATGATCTGGATCTACCGGCTGCTCTTCCCGTTCGTGCTGCTGGCCCTGTCGCCTTACTACCTGCTGCGGATGCGCCGGCGGGGCGGCTACGGCAGCGGGTTCTCGCACCGCTTCGGCCGGCTGCCGGCGCTGCCGCCGAGGCGCCCCGGCGTGCGCAGGGTGTGGCTGCAGGCTGTCAGCGTCGGTGAAATGAACGCCGTCGAGCCGATCCTGCGGGCGCTGAAGGCGGACGGGACCGAGGTTGTTCTGACGACGACGACCTCGACCGGATACAAGCTGGCCTCGCAGCGGTTCTCGGCGCTCACCGCCGCGGTCGCCTACTTCCCGATCGACTGGATGCCGTTCTCAAGCCGCGCCTGGGACGCGGTCGCGCCGGACCTGGCGGTCCTAACGGAGGGCGAACGCTGGCCCGAGCACCTGCGCCAGGCGGCGCGGCGCGGCGTGCCGGTCCTCTGCATCAACGCCCGGATCTCGGACCGCAGCTTTGCCCGGCTGCGCCGCTTCCCGGCGGTCGCGAAATTCGTGCTGCAGGGGATGACCCGGCTTCTCGCCGGCTCGGAGCAGGACGCCGCCCGGTTCCGCGAGCTCGGGTTTCCCGCGGAGCGGATCTCGGTCACGGGCAACATCAAGCTCGACGCGGAAATCCCCCGGCTGGACGACGGGGCCCGCGCCGGGCTGCGGCGTGAGCTCGGGCTGCCGGAGACGGGCCTCGTCCTCCTCGGCTCCTCCACCTGGCCCGGCGAGGAGGCGGCGCTCGCCGCCGCGCTCGCCGCGGCGCGCGCGCGGGGGGTCGCGTGCTCGCTCCTCCTGGTACCGAGGCACGCCGAGCGCCGGGACGAGGTCGCCGGGGTGCTGGGTGCCACGGGGTTCTCCCATCACCTGCGCTCGCGGGGCCCGGCCCCGGGCACGGTCGACGTCGCCGTGGGGGACACGACCGGCGAATTGACCGCGATGACGCAGCTCGCGGACCTGGTCTACGT
>Ga0181537_10003113_pt1 | contig 14330 bp, 13 predicted proteins | sample PEATcosm2014_Bin_39_FD_119765 | JGI IMG/M metagenome (GOLD analysis project Ga0181537, IMG submission 119765) | Peatland microbial communities from MTU Mesocosm Facility, Houghton, MI, USA - PEATcosm2014_Bin23_10_metaG | ecosystem: Environmental > Terrestrial > Soil > Wetlands > Peat | place... | reverse complement strand
GGTACCTCTTCTTGCCGATCGAGGGCTGCGGCACGGACGCTTGCGCATCCGGGCCGCAGCTCAATTCACCTGATCAGCGTGTTCGTCGTGACTCGAAAGCTCCAATGACCTCAGAAGCTCCCATCAGCTCGCAAGCTCGATTAGCTCAGAAGCTTCAAGATGAGCTGCGGCTGCTGGTTCGCCTGCGCGAGCACCGAGATGCCCGCCTGCTCCAGCACCTGCGCCTGGGTCAGGTTCGCCGTCTCCTGTGCAAAGTCCGCATCCTCGATGGTGCTGCGGGACTGGGTCAGGTTCTGGCTGGTTGACTGCAGGTTCTGCACGGCCGCGGTGAAGCGATTCTGGATCGCGCCGAGCTGGCTCTGGAACGCGCTCACCGTGGAGAGCGCTGCATCGACCGAGGCTATCGTGCTGTTGGCGTCGGCCACCGTGAGCACGTCCTGGTTGGCGAGCGTCGCGGTTGCACCCGCGGTGGTCTGCGTGAGACCCGTCGCCTGACCGCTGACGAAGCCCAGCGCCACCGAGCCGCCGCCCGTGCCGACGTCCGTGATGGTGACAGGGTCGGCATCGGTCAAGGTGACCTTGCCGTACGTCGTGGTGCCCGCGCCCGTGGTCGCCACGGCCGCCGTCGCACCCGTGCCCGCACCGGCCGCGCCCGCAGCGCCGCCCACCGAGCCGGCCGCACCCAAGGTGATGGTCTGCACCGCATCGATGTTGCTGCCGTCGGTGTTGGAGAGCGAGAGCTCGCCGCTGGTGTTGACCGAGGCGGTGACGCCGGTCGTGCCGGTGTAAAGATTGACCTGCGCCGCGACCTGAGCCCCCGTGAGCGTGGCGCCCACGGCGACGTTACCGGTGCCGCCGAAGATCACCGTGCCGTTGATGGTGAGGTTGTAGGTCGAGGCCGTGGCGCCCGTGCTGCCGGCGCCGTTGGTGCCGCCGCTGATCGTGCTGAAGGCCGCGGTGTCGGTGACGCTCGTAGCGGCACTCGCCGTCAAGCCCTGCAGACCCGCGCCGTTGATGGCGGCGGCCTTCGCATAGGCCGAGGTCGCGCCCTGGTAGGTGGTCGAGCCGACGAAGTTCGCCGTCGGGCCGACGGTCACCGTCGAGGTGCCATCGCTCAAGGTCACGGTGGAGGTGCTGGTGAGCGCGGCATTGGTCACCGCGCCGCCCGTCGCCTGGGAGTACTGGCCGATCTGATCGGCCGCAACGCCCTGCTGCAAGCTGACGGCGATCGTGTCACCCACGTTCGCGCCCACCTGATACACGGTGGTGCCGCTCGAGCCGTTGAGCACATTCAGGCCGTTGAAGGTGGTCTGCTGCGCGATCTGCGTGATTTCGGCGATCTGCTGCTGCACCTGGCTGTTGAGAGCCTGGCGGTCGGATGCGCTGTTCGAGCCGTTCGCGGCCTCGACGGCCAGGGTGCGGATGCTCTGCAAATTGTTGACGATCGTCGAGAGCGCGCCCGCCGTGGTCTGCGCTTCGGACACGGCGTCATTCGCATTGTTGATCGCCTGGTTCGTGCCGTTGATCTGCGTGGTGAACTGCTGGCTGATCGCAAGGCCCGCGGCATCGTCCGCCGCGCTGTTGATGCGCAAACCCGATGAGAGGCGCGTGAGGGACTGCGAAAGCAGCGCCTGCGAGCCTGTCAGGTTGTTCTGCGCGACAATCGAATCGATATTCGTATTGAGCACTAATGACATGGTTTACTCCGTTGATCGACCGGCCCCGCAAGGCCACTGATTCGCTGCTGTGTTCACTTCACCCGCCGTGAGCGGGCGGACCGGTGACCACACACAAGAGGGTGTATCGGACGGGCCGCCGGGTTCTTGAGGGAGACCCCCAGTGCCCGCCCGGCGATTCCGTGCACGAGGTCACGGTTTTTGCGCGCAAGTCTTTGATTCAGGGTATAGTTCGCTCCTTTGATCCGGCCCGCTTCGCGCCCCTTCCGGGCTCTGCAGGCCCCATGTCGACCCCGATGAAGTTGCCAACCACGACCCGCCGCCCGCCCCCGAAAGTCGGCTTCGTCAGCCTCGGCTGCCCGAAGGCGCTCGTCGATTCCGAGCGCATCCTCACGCGCTTGCGCGCGGAGGGCTACGTGGTGGCGCCCACCTATCGCGATGCCGATCTCGTCGTGGTGAACACCTGCGGCTTCATCGATGCCGCGGTTGATGAGTCGCTCGAGGCGATCGGTGAAGCGCTCGCCGAGAACGGCAGGGTGATCGTCACAGGTTGTCTCGGCGCGCGTCCGGAGCGCATTCTCGAGATGCATCCGACGGTACTGAAGGTCACCGGACCGCAGCGTTACGAGGACGTGATGCGCGCGGTGCACGAGCATCTGCCCCCGGCGCACGAGCCGTTTCTGGATCTCGTTCCGGCGCAAGGCATCAAGCTCACGCCACGCCACTACGCCTACCTCAAGATCTCCGAGGGCTGCAATCATCACTGCAGCTTCTGCATCATCCCCTCGATGCGCGGCAAGCTCGTGAGCCGCCCCTTCGGCGAGGTGCTCGGCGAGGCGGAGCGGCTGGTGCGCGCGGGCGTGAAGGAGCTGCTCGTGATCTCACAGGACACGAGCGCCTACGGCGTCGACCTCAAGTACGCGCCGGCACGCTGGCGCGAGCGGGAATGGCGCACCCGTTTCTACGACCTCGCCGCCGCGCTCGGCGAGCTTGGGTCCTGGGTGCGGTTGCATTACGTCTACCCCTACCCGCATGTCGATGAGGTCATCGAGCTGATGGCCGCAGGGCGTGTGCTGCCCTATCTCGATATTCCGTTCCAGCATGCGAGCAAGCGGGTGCTCAAGCACATGCGCCGGCCCGCGGCCGCCGAGAACACGCTCGCGCGCATCGCCGAGTGGCGCCGCGCGCTGCCGGATCTCACGCTGCGCAGCACTTTCATCGTCGGGTTTCCCGGCGAAACGGAGCAGGACTTCGAAGAGCTTCTGCAGTGGCTCGAGGCGGCGCAGCTCGATCGGGTCGGCTGCTTCGAATACTCGCCGGTGGCGGGAGCGGCTGCCAATGAACTGCTCCTCGCCAAGGTGCCCGACGAGCTGAAGAAGGAGCGCTACCAGCGTTTCATGGAGCGCGCCGCGCAGCTGAGCGCGCGGCGCCTCGAGCGCAAGGTCGGGCGGGAGATCACCGTGCTGGTGGATCGCATCGAGGCGGGTGTGGCCTATGCCCGCTCCGCCGCCGATGCGCCGGAGATCGATGGCGTGGTACGCATCGCCGGTGCCGGCGGCAACGCGGGCGCGGGTGCCGGGGCGCTTGCCGTGGGTGAGTTCGCCCAGGTGCGCGTCACCGCCGCCGGTGCCTATGACCTCGAGGCCGAACCTGCACGCGGGGCACCCGATGCCCGCGATGCGCCCGACGCACGCGAAGCACCCGACGCACGCGGTGCACCCGATGCGCGCGCCGCGCATGCGACGCGCGGCCGCCGCGCCGCGCGATGAAACCGTATTCGGCAAAACTCAGTCTTATCTAGATTGACGGCGGCGATGCGCTGCGGCGCGGCGCCATGACAGGAGAACTTCGATGCAAATTGCGGCAGATGCGGTGGTGACGATCCACTACACGTTGAAGGACGACAGCGGTGCGGTGCTCGACAGCTCCGCGGGCGGCGAGCCCCTGGCCTATATCCAGGGTCATGGCAACCTCGTGCCGGGGCTCGAGAAGGCGCTCGAGGGCAAGGAGGGCGGCGCCACCCTGGCGGTTACGCTCGAGCCCCGTGAGGGCTACGGCTCACGCGATGCGGCCCTGGTGCGCCGCGTGCCCAAGCGCTCGCTGCAGGGCTCGGGCGAGATCCGGAAGGGCATGCAGTTCCAGGCTAAAACCGAGGAGGGCATGCGGCTCTTCACCGTCACCGGCGTCGCGGGCGACATGGTGACGCTCGATGGCAATCATCCGCTCGCCGACCGCACGCTGCACTTCGATGTCGAGGTGGTGAGCGTGCGCGCCGCGACCCAAGAGGAGCTCGAGCACGGCCACGTCCATGGCGCGGGCGGCCACCATCACTGAGCAAGCCGCCTCGTTCCCGTGCAGCGATGGCGGAGGCGGACGAGTTGCTGCGCCGCCGAGCTGAAATGTTCGAGTAATCCGATCTCGAAGGCCGCTACAAATATTTGAAGAGCGACAGCCCCTGGGTGAGCGAGTACGCCTGCAGCGCCGCGCTCAGGGTCGTGTTCTGCTGATCGAGGCTGGTGATGGCGCTCGCATAGTCGAGGCTCTGCAGCCCGGAGATGTTTTGCTGCAGCTGGGTCTGCTGCGAGGTCGCGACCGACTGCTGCGTGGTGATGGTATTGAGGCGCGCGCCGACGCTCGCCTGCACGGTCTGCACGTGAGTGAGCGCCTGATCGATGTTGTCGATGGCGGCCGAGATGGAATTGCTCAAAGAGACCTGCGAGGGGGCCGCGCTCGCGGCCTGCTGAAGCGTCGTCACCAGGCCCTGCACGCTCGCGAACAGACTCTGGTTCGTGCTCGGCGCGATCGCGAAGGAATCGCCCGTCGCGGGCGTACCGGACAGGGTCACCTGCACCCCGTCGAAGCTGATCGCCTGCCCCGAGGTGTAGGTGCCCGTGGCGATGACCGTGTTGCCGGCGTTGAGGACCTGATAGGCGGTCGGCGAGGTGAACTCGATCGAGTAGCTGCCCCCGGCGTAGGCGCCCGGGCTCGTGATGCTCGTCGCCCCCACGAGGCCGCTGCCCGTATTGGCGGCCGCCGGGGTCACGGTGAAGCTGCCGTTGCCGTTCTTGATCTGATTGAAGACGAGGTCACCGTTATCGCCGACGATCACCGTCTGGGCGGCGCCGATCTGCACCTGCCGCTGGCCCTGATCGCCGCCATAGGTCGAGCCCGTGGCGGTGAGCGCAAAAGGCGCGGTCTGGGTGTCGAAACCCGCGAAGATGTAGTTGCCGCTCCCGTCCTGGGTGTTGGCGAGCGACAGCAGCGTCTGCTGAATCTGCCCGGCCTCGGTGGCGAGCGCGCCTAGGTTCTGCTGATTCACGCTCCCCGCGTTCGCCTGGACGGCGAGATCGCGCAGGCTTTGCAGCGCGCTCTGCACCTGCGTGAGCGCGCTGTCCTCGGTGTTGAGGCTGCTCTGCGCGCTGTCGCCGTTCGCGGTGTACTGCTGGGATTGCGCCAGCACTTGATCGTAGTTGCTGACGAGCCCGGCGGCGACCGGGTTCTGCGCGGCGGTGGTGAAGGCCTGGCCGCTCGAGAGCTGCTGCTGCGTCTGCGAGATGCTCGCCTCGAGCTGATCGATGGCGGCGAGGAATTGCGATTGCTCCGCCCCCGTGGTGATGCGCATGGCTGCGGCCTCTTCAGGTGTAGGTGCCGTTGATGGAATCGATCATGAAGGTGAACAGCGAGTTCGCGATCGTGAACGCCTGCGCCGAGGCCTGATAGGCCTGCTGCCACTGCACCAGATTGGCAGCCTCGGTATCGAGATCGACGCCGGAGACCGATTGCACGGCCGACTGGGCCTGCGTGTTGAGTGCCGTCTGTGCGCTCTGCGCCGTGTTGATCTGCTGGGTCTGGCTGCCGATTGCGGTGACGAGGCCGCTGACCGCGTTGCCGATGCTGGTCGCGCCGTTGCCGAGTACCCCCTGCGACTCCTCATTCGCGGCCGCGAGCGCGTTGGTGTTGTCGCCGGTTCCGTTGGCATTGCCCGCAACCGTGAAGGCATCGCCCACCGCCGGCGTGCCGGTGATCGACACCTGCCAGCCGTTCTGGCTGATGGTCCCGCCCGAGGTGTAGGCGAAGCTGCCGGCGCCGTTCACCGAGTAGGTCGTCGGACTGGTGAACTCGATGGTGGTGGTCGCGAGCAAATTCGGATTGGCCGCATCGACCACGCTTGCGGCGCCGATCGCGCCGCTGCCGGTGTTCGTGTCGGCCGCCGAGGTCGTGAGCGCGCCCGCTGCCGCAATGCCATTCGGATCGGTGAGCGCGACGCCGAAGCTCCCCGCCGCCTGCGCGGTCGGCTGGATGAGGAACTGATCACCCGCGGCCGGCGCACCGCTCACCACGATGGAGAGGCCCGCGCCGGTCAATGGGTTGGCGGCGGAGCCTGCGCCCGTGAGCGCGACCGTCGCGCCCGTCGTCGTGTCGGTGAGCGTGTAGGCGCCGCCGGCGTAGGAGAGCTGATAGTCATCCGCACTGAGCGCTCCCACGTTCGCGAGACTGACGGTGAGAGTCGCGTTGCCCTGGTTTGCCGAGGAGGCGGTGGCGAGCGGCGGCGCGATGGAGAACAAGGGGCTGCCGAGCTTACCGTCGAGATCGAGACCCTCACCCTGCTGGGTGTTGGCCGTCACCGCCACGGCGGTCGCGACCTGGCCGAGCTGATTGAGGGCGGGATTCACCACCTGCGTACGTGCGGCGAGCAGGCCCCCGAGGTCGCCCGAAGTGAGCAGGTTGCTGATCGAGTGGCCGTTGCTGGTCGAGGAGGAAACCTCGAGCTGCGAGGCATTGAAGGGATTCGCGATCGTACTCAGCGTCGTGGTTGAGTTCTCCAGCACCAGCGGCTGGCCGGTGCCGATGAAGACATTGAGCGAGCCGTCGCTGTTGGTGCTCGTGGTGACTCCCACCAGCGAGGACAGATTGGAGACGAGCTGGTCGCGTTGATCGAGGAGCTCGTTCGGATCCTGCCCCGTGCCGGCGGCCGAGGCCGCCACGATTTGCTGATTGAGGCTCGCGATCGATGTGGCGATCGAGTTGATCTGCTGAACATCGGAGCCGATGCCGGTATTGATCGAGCTCGCGAGCTGCCCGATCTGCCCTCCCGTCGTGTTGAGGTTGGAAGCGAGCGCCTGCGCGGCGCCGAGCAGCGCCTCGCGGGACGCGCTCGAGGACGGGTCGTCCGCGACCGTCGACCAGGCACTGTAGTAGTTCTGCAGTGCCGTGGTGAGACCGCCCGCGTTCGTGCCAAAGAGGTTGTCGATCTGGCTTGCATAGCTCTGCAGCGCATTGATCGAGCCGAGGCCGCTCTGCGAGCTCGAGAGCTGATTCGCGGCCGTTTGGCTGTAGGCGCGCGTGATCCCATCGACCACGACACCGGCGCCCACGTTGAGGCCGGCGCCGTCATTCTGCGGCGCCGCCGCGGACAGCTCGATCGTCTCCTCGTCATAGCCGGGCGTGCTCGCATTCGCCACGTTGTTGCTCGTGACCGCGATCGCCTGCTGGAAGGCCTGCAGGGCCGAGACGTCGATTCCAAATGCATTTGCCACGAAAAAAACCTCCGCCGCGGTGCGCGAAGCCGGGAGCTGCCCTTGCTGCGCGGGTTATCGGCGCGGGCCGTTCTTTCTATAGGGCCGTGCGCTGCCCAAGCGCGCCGCGCAACAGGCCGCTGTTCAGGATCTGATTTAACTTATTCGCGTAGCCCGGGTCGGTTGCATAGCCCGTCTGCGCGATCCCCGCGACATAGCCGGCCGCGCTCGCGCCCGATTGCAGAGCCGCGCGATAGCGGGGCGAGCTCGCCAGCAGGCGCGCGAAGTCGCCGACGCTCTCCTCGATCGAGCCATAGGCGCGAAAGGTGCAGCGCTTCGGCTGCGCGATGCCGCCGCTGAATTCCACGGTATCGGCCACGGCGCGCGCACCGCTCCACTCCTCGCCCGCCTTGACGCCGAACAGGTTGAGGCTCGAGGTGCCGTCGGCATTGCGCGGCATGCGCTGCCCCCAGCCGGTCTCGAGCGCGGCCTGCGCGAGGAGTCCCAGGGGATGCACCCCCAGCGTGCGCGCGGCCTGTCGAATCGACGGCAGGATTTCCTGGATGAAGGCGCTGGCCGACGCCGCGCTCGGCGGCGCGGCTTCCCCGGCCGGCTGCGAGGCGGCGTATCGCGCCGCAAGCGTGCGTGGGGATGCGCCGACCGGGATCATCGTAGTCGGCGCCGGCGCGGTCGCGCCCGTGCCCGCCGCACCCGGGGCTGTCGCGCCCCCCCGCGTCGCGCCCCCCCGCGTCGCGCCGCCGCCCAGTTGGCGCTCGAGCAGTCGTGTGAACCCAAGGTCCTGATGCTGACTCAACGTGAGCGCGACCTGCTTGTCGAACATGTCCTCGTACATGCCGCGCTCGCTGCTTTCCGCGACGCCTTGAGCCTCGCTCGCATCGCGCATGCTCTTCAGCATCATCTGCAAAAACAGCGCCTCGACCTGCTCGGCCACCGCGTGCAGTGTCGCCGGCGAGGGCGGCGCATTCGCAAGCGCCGCGAGGCCGCCCGCGTTCGTGTAGGTGTCCGCGGCGCTCGCTGCGGCTCCCGCCGCAGCGGCCGGGAGCGCTTGAGCGGGTGTGAGGGGCGAGCTCATCAGATGACGATCAGCTCGGCGCGCAGCGCGCCCGCCTCGCGCAACGCCTCGAGAATCGCGACGAGGTCGCTCGGCGCGGCGCCGACGTCGTTGACGGCGCGCACGATTTGCTCGAGATCGACGCCGGGAGGGAAGAGGAACATGCGGTGCGGACCCTCGTCGATCTTGATGGTGGAGCTGTTCACCACGGTCGTCGTGCCCTTGCTCAAGGGCGCCGGCTGGCTCACGCTCTGCTCCTCCTTGATGCTCACGGTGAGGGAGCCGTGCGAGACCGCGGCCGGGCTCACGCGCACATTGCTGCTGATGACCACCGTGCCGGTGCGCGAGTTGATGATGACGCGCGCGGGGGCGCTCGCCGGATCGACCTCGAGGTTCTCCACCTGCGAGAGGAAGGCGACGCGCTCGGTGATGTCGAGCGGCGCCTTCACCTTGATCGAGCCGCCATCGAGGATGGTGGCCGCTCCCTCGCCGATGCTCTTGTTGACGCTCGCGACGAGCCGCGTCGCCGTGGTGAAATCGGGCGTATTGAGGTTGAGAACCACCGCATCGCCCTGCGCGAGCTGCGTCGGCACGCCGCGCTCGATCGTGGCGCCGTTCGGAATGCGCCCCGAGCTCGGCACGTTGACCGTGAGCTTCGAGCCATCGTTCCCCTCGACGCCGAAGCCGCTGACGATGAGGTTGCCCTGGGCGATCGCATAGATCTGGCCGTCGAGGCCGTGCAACGGCGTAACGAGCAGCGAGCCGCCGCGCAGACTCTTGGCGTTGGCGATGGAGTTGACGGTGATGTCGATGGTCTGGCCCGGTTTCACGAACGCAGGCATCACCGCGTGCACGGACACGGCGGCGACATTCTTCAGCTGGGGATTGGCGGTCGCAGGGAGCGTCAAGCCGAGCTGCGCCAGCATGTTGGTGAGGGATTGCACGGTGAAGGGCGCCTGGCTGGTCTGATCGCCCGTGCCATCGAGCCCCACCACCAGGCCGTAGCCAATGAGCTGATTGGTGCGCACACCCTGCACCTGCGCCATGTCCTTGATGCGCTCGCCGCGCGCGCCGGATGCGAGCAGTCCGAGGAATGCGAACAGCGCGAGCGGCGCTGCGCGCGCGAACAGCGCGGGCCGCGGCCCTGCGGGCGTGATGCGATAGCGGGTGAACCTCATGGCAAGCTCTCGGGCCCTACAGCGGCGCGAAGACCGAGTTGAAGAAACGCGTCAGCCAACCCATCCGGTTCGAGTTGTCGATGACGCCCTTGCCCGAGTAGCTGATGCGGGCATCGGCCACCTTGTCGGAGGTGACGGTGTTGTTGGTCGCGACGTCCGCCGGACGCACCACACCCGAGATGTGGATGAACTCATCACCCTGATTGAGCTTCAAGGTCTTGTCGCCTTGCACGACCAGATTGCCGTTGCTCTGCACCTCGACCACCGTGACGGTGAGGGCGCCGACCAGGCTGTTGCCCTGCGTGACGGCTCCCTCGCCATCGAACGTGTTCGAGCCGGCGAGCGTCGTGTCGAGGATCGGCACCCCCTTGGTGGTGATCGACCTGCCGAAGATGCTCGGCCCGGTGTCGGTGGTCGCCGAGGTCTTCGTGGTCTTGGTGGTGGCGCTCTTGCTGGCATTGGTCGACTCGTTGAGGGTGATCGTGAGCACGTCCCCGACGCGACGCGCCTTCAAGTCCGCGAACAGCTCGAGCTCCTGCCCCGCCTGATAGATCGCCCCCTGGGTGCGCGCTGCCGGCGGGGGCAGCACGCGCGGTGTCGCGGGCTCGCTCTTGTGCTCCCCCGAGTGCAGCATCGTGCAGCCGCCCAGCACCAGGGCCGGCGCGAGGCGCAGGGCGATCCGGGAAAGGCGCGCCGCGGCGCGCGGCTGGCACGGCATGCCTGAGCCGCTCGGGCTCATGTCAGATTCGTCGTCAGATAGTCGAGCATCTGATCGACCGTGGTGATCGCCTTGGAGTTCATCTCGTAGGCCCGCTGGCATTCGATCATGTTGACGAGCTCGGTGACGGTGTTGACGTTCGAGGTCTCGAGCGCGCCCTGCTGCAGCGTGCCGAGCCCGTTCGTGCCCGGCGTGCTGACCTGCGGGGCGCCGCTCGCCGCCGACTCGATGAGCAGGTTGTTCCCGGTGGGTTGCAGGCCCTCTTCGTTGACGAAGTCGGCAAGCTGCACCTGGCCGATCGTGGTCGATTTGTTCGCGGCGGAGAGCGTGGTCACCGTGCCGTCGGTGCCGATGGTGACCGATTGCGTCCCCTGCGGGATCGTGAGCGCAGGCGAGATCGGATAGCCGGTCGCGGTGACGACGTTGCCCTGATTGTCGAGCGCGAAGGTGCCATCGCGCGTATAGGCGAGCGTGCCATCGGGCATGGTGATCTGGAAGAAGCCGCGCCCCGAGATCGACACGTCGAGCGCGCCATTGGTCTGCGTGACGCTGCCCTGCGTGAAGTCCTTCTGCGTGGCGACGATGCGCACACCGGTGCCGAGCGTGAGCCCGGTCGAGTACTGGGTGTTCTGCGTGCTCTGCGCCCCCACCTGCCGCACGTTCTGGTAGAGCAGATCCTGGAAGTTCGCGCGGCTCGACTTGTAGCCCGTCGTGTTCGCGTTGGCGAGATTGTTGGCGATGATCGCCATCTGCGTGTTCTGCGCGTCGAGGCCGGTCTTGGCCGACCAGAGTGCTATGTTCATGGGTGTATTCCTGTCATCCGGTTAGGCGGCGTTCGACATGAGCTGCTCCGCCGCCTGCTCGTTCTGGTCGGAGGAGTTCATGCTCTTCACCTGGAAATCGTACAGGCGCTGCAGCTCGATCATGTTGATGAGCGACTGCGCCGCATTCACATTGCTCGACTCGAGCACGCCGGAGGTGAGCGTCACGTTGGGATCGGCCGGTGCCCTGGCGCCGCTCTTCAGCCGCAGCAAGCCGTCATCGCCCTTCTGCAGCTCCTTCTCCGGCGGATTGACGAGCTTGACCCGATCGGTCTGTGCGATGGCCTGCGGTGCGAGGCCGAGCGGCAGCACCGAGACGGTTCCATCGCTGCCGATCGTCACGTTGGTGGCGGGCGGCACCACGAGCGGTCCCGACTCGGTGAGAACGGGCAAGCCGCTCGCCGTCGTGACCGCGCCCGTCGGGTCCACGCGCAGGTCTCCGGCGCGGGTGTAGGCCTCGGTGCCATCCGCGCCGCGCACGGCGATGTAGCCCTTGCCGTTCACCGCGATGTCGAGCTCGCGGCCGGTGCTCTCGAGCACGCCACTCGAGAAATCCGTGCCCGCATCGCCCGCGACCGCGTTGACACGCGTGGGGTAACCCACACCGTAGATCGGCTGGCTCACGAAGGACACCGCATCGGCGCGGAAGCCGACCGTGCTGATGTTGGCGATGTTGTGGTTGTTCACCGCCTGCGCCTGCATGATCTGCTTGGCGCCGGTCATCGCGACATAGAGCCCTCTATCCATTGGTCGCGATCGAGATGACGGTCTGGGACAGCTGGTCGGCGGTGGTGATCACCTGCGCATTCGCCTGGAAGGCGCGCTGCTCGGTGATCATGTTGACGAGCTCCGTGGTCAGATCGACATTCGAGCTCTCGAGAGCGCCCGACTGAACGCTGCCGAAGCCCGCCGAACCCGCGGTACCCTGCACAGGAACCCCGGAGGCGAAGGTCTGTGCCCAGTTGGTATCGCCGAGCTGCTGCAGGCCCTGGGGGTTCGGGAAGTTCGCCATGGCGAGCTGTCCGAGCTGTGTCGTGCGCCCGTTGGTGTAGACCGCGGACACCACGCCGTTCGCATCGATCGACACGGTGCTGAGCTGTCCGGTGGTGTAGCCGTCCTGGGTGATCGAGCTCACGCCGAACTGCGTGCCGTACTGCGTGCTCTGGGCGAAGTTGAAGGCGACGCTCATCGGCGCCGCCCCGTCGGGCGGATTGAAGCCCGCAAAGGTGAGGGTGCCGTTCGCGGGGGTCGTCACCACGCCGGAGTTCGAGAAATCGAGAACCTGCGCCCCGCCCACCTGCGTGCCGTTGATGGTCGTATAGACCTGCCACTGATCCGGGTCGGCCGCGGTGTCGTCCTGCACGAAATAGAGCGTCGCCGGATAGGAGTTGCCGAGCGAGTCGTACACGGTGGTCGAGGTCGACTGGTTGTAGGTGTTGGCGTTGGTCGGATCGAAAGGCGCCGCCGTCGGTGCGGTGTCGTTCGAGGGCAGATTCAGGATCACGTTGGCCGTCGTGGTCGCGACCGGCGCGCTCTGCGCGGTGTTCAGATTGAGGTTCTGCAGAGCGCCCGTGTTGAAGCCGCCGTTGGCGAGCGGCGGATACACCTGCAGAAACTGGCCGGTCGAGGTCACGACGTTACCCTGGTTGTCCTCGGAGAACTGGCCGTTGCGCGTATAGACGTAACCGTTCGCGCTGTTCAGGGTGAAAAAGCCGTTGCCGCTGATGGCGAGATTCAGGGCGCCCGCGGCGGTGCTGATGTCGCCCTGCGTGAATTGCTGCGCGGCCGTGACGAGTCGCACGCCCTCGCCGCCCGTTGCGCTGTTGAGGTTGACGGCACCCGAGGAGTACACGTCCGCGAACTCCGCCTCCGAGGCCTTGAAACCGACCGTGTCGGCATTCGCGACGTTGTTCGAGGTGATGTCGAGCGCCGAGTTCGCGGCGGTGAGGCCGGACAGGGCGATGCTGAAGGTAGCCATATCGATGCTCCTGGATGATGCTCAATTCGAAACTTGCTGGACGCTTGCGAAAGGCACGCTGCCCAGACCCGAGACGTTCAGCGTGAGGCCGCTCGAGCCCGACGTGCCCGAGGTCGAGCCGCCGCCCATGGTCACGCTCTCGATCGTGCCGTTGACGTAGGTCTGCACCGCGGTGCCGCCGGCGACACCGGCGACCTGCGCGCTCAAGGTGTAGGTGCCCGCCGGCGCCGCTGTGCCGCTGGCCGTCTGGCCATTCCAGCTGAAGTTGGCGAGCCCCGCGCTCTGCGCGCCGAGATTGATCGATTGCACGAGCACGCCGCTCGCATTGGTGACGTTGAGCACCACCTGTGAGCTCGTCTGCGGCACGCTCACCGCGCCGCTCAAGGTGGCCCCGGCCGCGCTCAGCGTGCCCGTCGAGCTCGCCACCATCGCCTGATGTCCGAGGAGCGAGGAGGCCTGCAGGGCCTGGCTCGAGACGAGCGAGCTCTGCAGCGTGCTGAACGAGGTATTGAGCTGCTGGATGCCCTGCACCTCGGAGAGCTGCGCGAGCTCGGTCAGAAATGCGTTGCTGTCGGCGGGGTTGGTCGGATCCTGGTTCTTGAGCTGCGCGAGCATGAGCGTGAGAAAGTCAGCGCCGCCGAGCGAGACCCCGGACGCCGCCGAGCTGCCGCTCGATCCCGAGGTGGCGCCGCCCGCCGCGCCGCTGCCGCTCGCCGCGCCGCTGCCGCCCGCCGCGCCGCTGCCGGCCGCGGCGGCGCTGGCCTGTGCGGCCGCGGCCTGCGCCTGAGCAATCTGCGCGTGATTGATGATCATTCGGTGTTACCTCCGGAGGCTGGCTCAGTGACCCATCGCGATGACTTTGAGCAGCAGGTCGCGCGCCGTGTCGATCGCCTGGATGTTGGTCGCGAAGGAGCGGTTGGCGGAGATCATGTTGGTCATCTCCTCGATGGAGTTTACGTTCGAGGAGTACACGAAGCCGTCCTTGTCGGCGAGCGGGTGGTCGGGCTGGTAGCTCTTGAGCGGCGGGGTCGTGCTCTGCACGATCCCGAGTACCCGCACCCCGGTAGCAGCCTGCGCCTCATCGGCATCGGCGGCGCTGTTTTCCATCATCGCCTTGAACACCGGATGGCGAGCGCGATAAACCTGCGTCGGATCGCCGTTCACGCTCTCCGCGTTCGCGAGATTGCTCGCGGTGGTATTCAGCCGGATCGTCTCGGCATTGAGGGCGCTGCCTGCGACGTTGAAGACATCAAAGAGTGACATGCAAAGATCTCCCGATCGCCCGGTGCCGGTGGAGTGGCCGGGCACTACTGGCCCATGATCGCGAGCTGCAACTCGCTGATCCTGGAATTGATGAAGTTGAGGCTCGCC
>Ga0181537_10003111_pt1 | contig 14332 bp, 5 predicted proteins | sample PEATcosm2014_Bin_39_FD_119765 | JGI IMG/M metagenome (GOLD analysis project Ga0181537, IMG submission 119765) | Peatland microbial communities from MTU Mesocosm Facility, Houghton, MI, USA - PEATcosm2014_Bin23_10_metaG | ecosystem: Environmental > Terrestrial > Soil > Wetlands > Peat | place... | reverse complement strand
CTCTGTGCGCCCGAGGAACTGAAAATCAAGGTGACCAAGGACGAGTGCGTGATCGAGCCTGTTTGGCTCCACGCGCAGGAAGAAACGCCGCCCCTGCTGACAGACGCCGCCTTTGCCTCGTTCGTTGAACTTGGTCGTCGCGGCACAGGGCATTTGGTGACGGCGAAAAGGGTTGAGCTGAAGCGCAGCGCGGCGGCGGCCGGGTTCCACAAAGCGTATTTCAAGGGGCCGATCACGTTCGGAGCGAGACGGAATGCGCTCGTCCTGCATGCGGCCGATCTCGACCGACCCTTCCTTACCTACAATGCCGAGTTGCTTGACATGTTGAATCCGCAGCTCGAACGCGCGCTTGAAGAGCGCCGTGCGCAAAGTTCGATCAGTGAGCAGGTGAAATGGATTCTCAAGCGCCTGCTCGCGGGAAGCCGGCCGGAGATATCGGCAGTGGCTCGCGAACTCGGGCTGAGCGACCGGACTTTGCAACGGCGAATTATCGATAACGGCGCAACTTTCCGGCAGTTGCTTCTTGAGGCGCGGCAGGAACTGGCGCACGAGTACCTCAAGCGGCCGGAGATGGATGTCAAGGAAGTGGCATTTCTGCTCGGCTACGAGGATTCGAATTCTTTCTATCGAGCTTTCCGAACGTGGGAAGGGACGACACCCTCCCTATTGAGGGCAGCGCTCAGGGAATCTGAAGCTGGACAATAAGTGCAAACAAGAAAGGCAGGAAGTGAGCCTATCCGGTTCAGCAGGGTTTTCGTCCATCGAATTTTGACCTTCGAACGGGCAACCTTTTTTGCTTATTTATGCGCCTCAAATACGCCGTTCTACCGGCTGCCCCAAGACATTCCTTGCATCGTGCTTTTTTCTGCCAAAAGCACGAAATCGGCCTAATTTCGCCACATCCGGCGCACTTGCGGTGACCGGCCGGAATCGCTATCTTCGCCTTTACGAGAGGGGGGATCGGTTCTGAGAGCACAAAAAGCACGTCTGCGAAGAGGCCCTCAACCCCCGATCTCAAGGGTGCCAGAATTACCACCGCCAAAATGCCCAATCAACCTTCGTCCAATATCGCCCGCATGGTTTGGAGAAGGGTTCCAGCCGTGTAGGGTTTTGTCAGGAAGTATTTCACGCCGGCCCCGGCTGCTTTGGCCGTACTTTCATTCGCATTCAGACCACTCGTCGCAATGATTTTGATCTTCGGGTTGATTTTCATCAGCGCCCGAATTGCAGTCGGACCATCCATCCTCGGCATGTTCGTGTCAGTGAGGACGACGGCGATGTCGTTCTTTTGTTCAGAATAAATGGCCACGGCGTCCTCTCCATTGCTGGCAGTGAGAACCTGGTAGCCATAAATTTGCAGGATCTTGCCGGTGACGGTGCGGATGGAGGCCTCGTCATCAACCAGCAAAACTATTTCACCATTTCCTCGCGGAAAACCGGCCCGTTCCGGCCATTCGTTGTGCGACTCTATGGAACGTTCTGCTGCGGGAAGGCACACTTTGAACGCCGCTCCTTCGCCGGGTCGGCTGTCAACATGGATGATACCTTCGTGGCTCCTCACAATAGCCAGGCTGGTCGAAAGACCAAGACCGGTGCCCTGGGTGAGCGTTTTAGTCGTAAAGAAGGGTTCGAAAATTTTATCCAGGAGATTCGGTGGTATGCCTGTTCCCGTATCGCTCACGCTGATCGTCACGTACCTCCCGGCCTTGGCCCGGAGATTCATTGCGCCATACTGCTCACTCAGCACGGAGTTTTCGATGCTGACGGTTAAACTGCCGCCGTTAGGCATGGCATCCCGTGCGTTCAAACAGAGATTGAGGAAAACCTGGTGCACCTGCGCGGGATCGCCCAAGATCGTCCACGTATCTTTGGGAATGGAGAATTGCAACCGAATGTTTTTTGGGAAGGTATCCTTGATAATTATTTCCAGCTCCTTCAACAGATGGTTGGGCTGGACTTCGATTTTCTTGCTTTCCATGCCGCGCGCGAAGGAAAGAACCTGACGCACAATATCCGCGCCTCGGTTGGCGCTCAGTCCAATCGTGTCGAGAATGCTCTTCGTCTGAGGATCTTCCGCCATACTCTTCAAAAGGTCGATGGACATCACGATGGGCGCGAGAATGTTGTTCAGGTCGTGGGCGATTCCCCCGGCCAACATGCCGATGGTTTCCATGCGCTGGGCGCGGAGAAGTTGTTGCTCGAGCCTCTTGCGTTCAGTCACATCGAGATTGACCCCGACGACGCGCACCACCTGACCGGTGTCGTCCAAAATCACCCCCTGGGCTCCTTCGATGTAACGAATCGATCCATCGGGAAGGGTAATACGGAATTCCGTTAACCCCTGCGACTTTGAAGCGATGACCTTTTGCAGGGCTGCTTCGGCCCGGGGCAAATCCTCGGGTACGACGATGCGAGTCCACGTCTGATAATCAACCACTACGTCCCGGGATACACCGTAGATTTCGTTGATTTTTTCATCCCCGATGGTGAGATTGGTTTTCAAATCCCACTCCCAAACACCAGCCTGCATAGCTTGAGTCGCCAGGCTAAGCCGTCGGGCGGAGGCTTTGAGCAGATCTTCCGCCTGCCTACGCTGAGTGATATCGCGGGTAACTTTGGCAAACCCACGCAACTTGCCCGCATCGTCACGGACGGCCGTGATCACGACATCAGCCAAAAAGCGTGAACCGTCTTTGCGTACGCGCCAGCCTTCTTCCGCATGCTGTCCGTCAAGTGTGGCAAGACGCAACGTCTCAGCGGGATGCCCAGTTGCGATGGCTTCAGGCAAATAAAGACATGAGAAGTGCCGCCCGATAATCTCATCCGCTTGATAGCCTTTAATCCGTTCCGCGCCCGCATTCCAGCTGATGACGTTTCCCTCGGGATCGAGCATAAACAGGGCGTAGTCTTTGACCGAATCAACCATGAGCCGGAAGCGTTCTTCGCTGGCGTGCAACTTTTCTTCCGCTTGCTTGCGCTCCGTGATGTCCCTCGCAATGCCGACGAAACCGGCAATTGCGCCACTTGCATCATACGATGCGGTGATCACCAAGCTGGCGGTCAAATGGCTGCCGTCTTTTCGCACATAAGTCCATTCCTGCTCCTCAGGCTGGCCGATGCGGGCCTTCGCGGTAAAGACATCGAGGCCATACACCGGCTTGCCCATTTCTTTGGTCAGCTCCAATCCACGTGCAATGACCTCAGATTCCAGATGGAAGATGCCCGGGGTTTGTTTACCCACCATTTCTTCCGACGTATAACCAAGCATTCGTTCGGCACCGGGATTGAAAACCGTGATAAGCCCCTCGGGAGTTCCGGCGATTATCAAGACCTGAGTCGCCGCATCGAGCACGGCCTGCAACCGCGCTTGGGAAGCGGCGAGCTCCCGGGTGCGCTCCGCGACCTGCAATTGCAGAACCTTGATCTGCTCAATCTTTGAGACCAGCAAGTCAATAAGGAGAACGCGCAACTTGAGCACGGCTTCCATTTCGACCCTTTTCCAGGGCATGGAGCGGTTAGTGACTGTTTCGCGCCAAAGTTCAAAACTCTTGCGCGGGGAGAGACGTGGTCCATGGGGACCCTCCAAAACGGGAAGTTCATTCGGATTTCCCGCCCAGGTCAATGTTTGCAGTGTCTCGGGTTTAAAATAAAGGACCAACCCCAACGGATTTCGCGAAAAACAAAAAGCCATGAGGCCACTGGCGCAAACGGCAAAGTCCTTGGCTGCCGGGTAATGCGCGGATAAATGATCGGTGACGAAAAGGGGAGTTTGAGATCCATCCTGGCATTCCGGCTGGGTGAGAAGCCATTCGCCCAATTCGGTCAATTCCTGAATTGAAGGAGTTTGTCCTGCAGTGTGCCAGCTTTCCTGACAAAAGATGGCCACTCCTCCACAATCCAACCCGCTGCCCAGACGAACAGGGCCTTCCGTAAACGCGGACATCTCCTGGGCAAGCGCCATTTTCGAGATAAGCGCATAGTTCGCGGCCTCCAGGGATAGCCGATAGCCCGTGTTTTCCTTCTCCTCGGCTAGCGCGAGTTGTTGTGACGCTCCGCGCGCCAGAAATTCGGCGGCGGCCCGTATCCGGTACGACATGAGCTTGGGTGTGTCGTGATGGCAGGCGATCAGGCCCCAAAGTTCACCCTCCCGCATGAGGGGCAACGTCAAGGCCGCCCGAACGCGCATGTTTTCGAGATATTCCGTGTACATGATGGACGCCCCGCGCAGAGAGCAATAGGTCATGTCCAGAGGCTTTCGCGTATCTGGATTCAAAAGGGGAACCATCTCGAAGAGTTCCGCTCGAACGTCTGGGACCGGTCGCGACCAAATCTTTTTGAAGATTTCCCGGGCAGGACGGGGAATGTCATGGGCTGGGTAACGCCAACCTAGCCACGAATCCTGATCCTCCCGCTTGGATTCGGCCACAACCTCTCCGCTGTCGTCGGCATGGAAGTAGTAGACCATCACCCGATCCAACTCGGTGATGCGCCGCAATTCCTCGGTCACCGCCTGCGTGAGAGCTTTGATACTCGATGCCTCCTGAAAGCGGGTCAGGGTCTTCCTGACTAATCCGTAGTAATCCGGATCCCAGGGAAGCTGGTTCGGCAGCTCCGCGTCGGAGGCTGTCGCGTCTTCCAATTCCAGAAATGCCAGCCCCGAGTGGGTATGAAGACTCACATGGAGCGCGCGACTATTTTCCCTCTCCCTGGGTCGAAGCGTCGTCAGATAAAGCGGTACCTTGTCCAACCTTTCATGGTCGAGGGCGGTTCGAATGGCTTGCGCCACCGGTTCACCGACCGCAATGGTGACGTTTTTCGCCAGCAAATCCTGAGGGGAAAATCCAAGCCAGTCCTGGCTATTTTCACTGATCTGCAGGATCGTGAGATCGCTCCGGCGAAGCACCAGAAGGACGCCGTGCGCCTGAATGCAGCCCGGCGTCTGCACCGGCTCGTCCTCGCATTTCTCCAGCGTCGTTCCATGGCGCTTGATGCTATAGGGATATTCATGGAACATGGACGAAAAGCTCCTCTCGAATCATCGAGTCAAGAAATTTCCGAAAGGTCGATTGCGCGCCATTAACGGCTTCATCAATTTGGTCGTCAGTGACGCAGTAAGCGGTGGCGCTGGTCTGGAACGATTTCCACATCTCGCCGGTCTTCGCGCCGTAACCATTGAAAAAGCGCCCGCCATTCTCCGGCCCGATGCCCAGCTTCGCGAGATGACGGCTGATGACTTGTCCACCCAAGGTAGCCCCTTCCAGGACGTAAAGGCATCCCAGGGCAAAATCGAGATTCGTTCGGTCCAACGGCTGCTTACTTTCCTTCGTTTGCGAGTGGGGAATGCGTAAGAAGCACATGTCCTCCTCAAGGAGCGGCGTCTTCCTGCGGGCGACGAAGTTAATTCCGACGGCGGTCCAGTCCAACGCGGCAAGTTCCTCTTCCAAGGGACGGTAAAACGCCCAGGTTTTTTGAACGTGAACCTTGTAAGCATTCAGCGAACAAAAATTTTTCATGGGGTCGATCACGACTTCGATTTCCCGATGGTGCTGCTCGGTACCTGATTTTAAACGCGCAAATAGAGAGGACATAGAGTTTTGAATGAATCAGAGGGCGTGACTATCCCAGTAACGGCCGGGGTATTCGCTGTGGTGAGAAAGTCGGCGTGATCGACGCGCTGAATGCGTCACCAACCTGGTGACGCTTCGTCATAAAGTTCGTATTGATGGCATAAGTTTAAAGCCCGAGTCTCTATAATCGAAATGGGGTTAATACCCCATGTAGCTATTTTTTGCATACCTTCCGGCATTCGCTTGGACGGGAGGCTTTACGGACCACTGGCAGGAAAGCCTTCCGAGAATCTGTTGGCATGAGCATCCGCAGTTTGGGTGGGCTAATCATGGTTCGTCCAGTATCCGCCGCATTGTCTTCAGCAAGGTTGCCGCCGTGTAGGGCTTCGTCAGGAAGTGTTTCACGCCAGCCCCGGATACTTTGGCCACATTGCCATTTGCATTGAGACCGCTTGCCGCAACGATTTTGACCGCCGGGTTCATTCGTATAAGCGCGTGAATCATGGCAGGCCCATCCATCACCGGCATCATCATGTCGGTGAGGACGACGGCGATTTCCTTTTTGTGTTCGGCGTAAACACCCAAGGCGTCCGCTCCGTCGGTCGCCGTTAGAATCCGGTAACCAAATGCCTGTAAGGTTTGGCCGGTAATAGTGAGGATGGAGGCTTCGTCATCGACCACCAAAATCATCTCACCGTTTCCTCGCGGTAAACTGGCGGCTTCCGACTGTTCCTTCCGCGCCTCGGAAGAGGTTTCCATGGCCGGCAGGTACACTTTGAAAGTCGTGCCCTTACCGGGCTCGCTGTAAACATTAACAATTCCATCGTGACTCTTCACGATGGCCATGACCGTCGACAGGCCCAGACCGGTGCCTTTGGTAAGTTCCTTGGTCGTGAAGAATGGCTCGAAGATTTTGTCGATAACATCCGGTGGCATACCCATTCCCGAATCCGTTACGCTTATGAGGACATAACGTCCGGGCTTGGCCTGGATATGCATCGCGGCGTAGTGATCATCGAGCACGCAGTTTTCAACGCCAACGGTTAAATTGCCACCATTCGGCATCGCGTCCCGGGCGTTCACACACAAGTTAAGCAGGATCTGGTGAACCTGAGTGGGATCGCCCAAAATCGTCCAGGTATCGTTGGGAATGGAGAACTGCAACTGGATATCTTTCGGGAAGGTATCCTTGATGATGCTTTCAAGGTCGTTTAACAGGTGTTTGGGCTGGACTTCGACTCTTTGACCTTCCAAGCCGCGAGCGAACGAGAGAACCTGTCGTACGATGTCCGCGCCCCGTTTGGCGCTTATCTCAATCGTTTCCAGGATTTTCGTTGTCTGGGGCGTGTCCGACGTACTCTTGAGGATGTCGATGGACATCATGATCGGGGCCAGGATGTTGTTCAGATCGTGGGCGATGCCGCCAGCCAGGGTGCCGATGCTTTCCATGCGCTGCGCCCTCATAAACTGGGCCTCGATCTTCTTTCTCTCGGTGATGTCCGTATTGATCGCTAGCACCGATTTTGGGTTCCCTTTTTTGTCGCGGATAAGGGTCCAGCGCGCCTCGACGGTGATTTCGCCTCGGTCTTTGGTGAGGTGCTGGAGTTCCCCGGACCACTCACCCTGGCTGATCGCTAGCCCGTTGACTTCATCAAACTTTCTTGGATTGGTGTAGAGAAGTCCACCGATATTGCGGCCCACGACTTCCTGGTGCGTCCAGCCATACATGCGCTCAGCTCCCTTGTTCCAAAAGAGGATTCCGCCTTCGAGATCGCGAACGAGGATCGCATCGCGCGCCTTGTCCAGAAGCGCCGCCTGTTCCGCGATTTGCTCGGCGTCTCGTTTTCGTTCGGTGATATCGCGCGCCACCGTTACTGACCCAACGATGACACCCTCGTTGTTACGAATGGGGCTGAAGCTGTAGGTTCCGACCCAAGTTTCGCCCGTATCTTTGCGACGAAGGGTAAATTCAGCATTCGCTACCGTCTCTCCCCGGAGCGCTCTTGGAACTGCCCACATATCGAGTGGGGCTAATTCCCCATTAGGCAGGAACACCTCAAGAAAATCCGCATATTCGGAAAATACCTTGTAGCACTCGTCCCTGTTCCTGAATCTGTGGAGCGAAACAAAAGCGTCGTTGAACTCGATAAATCGACCCTTGCTATCGGTAATGAACACCGCATCGCTCATGCTGGCCAACGCCGAATCCAGGGTCGCCCGACTCTCCCGCAACGCCTCCTCCGTCCTTTTGCGCTCGGTGATATCGGTCCCGGTTCCGATGACATATTCCACCACCCCCTCCGCATCAACGAGTGCCGTATTGGACCACGCGATCACTCGAGGCTCTCCCTCCTTGGTGAGCCAGTGATTTTCGTAGGTGTTCGGAAATTGGCCGGCACAGAGGTTTCCAAACTCGGCTTTGGTGGACGCCTGCTCTTCTGGCATGATGACCAAGTCGATAAGGTTTTGCCCCAGTGCCTCATCAAACGAATAACCGGTTAATTGCTCGCACGCCCGGTTGAAACGGACGATTCGTGCCTGTCGGTCAAGAACCACGACGAGAGAGCCGACGGTCTCCACGACGGCAGAAATGAAGTCACGCTCCTTCTGCAAGACATTCTCCGTCAGTTTGCGCTCGGTGATGTCCCGCGCCACTTTCGACACACCGATGGGTTTGCCCGTGGAATCTTTGATCGGTGAGGCGGTGACCGAGACGTTTATCAGTCGTCCATCCTTGGTCCGGCGGAGCGTTTCAAAGTGTTCCACGCTTTCGCCGCACTTGATTTTCCCAAGAATTTGGTTCTCCTCATCCTGACGGTCGGCTGGGATGAGCCGCATGATGGATTTCCCCACCATTTCGGCGGCTGAATAGCCGAAAATCTTTTCCGCGCCATTATTCCAACTGGTAATGATGCTGGTAAGGTCCTTGCCGATGATGGCGTCGTCCGAAAATTCGACAATCGCCGCCAGCCGGAGGGAGGCCAGCTCCGCCCGCTTGCGTTCGGTGATATCCGTGACCACCACTACGACCAGCGTCACGGCACCATTCACCATGGTCGGCTCATACCTGATCTCGTAATGGCAATCGCCGTCCGCCATCGGCTTATGCAATTCATAGGCGACGCGTTCTCCGGAGAAAGCGCGATCCAACCGTGGACCAACCTGCTCCTGGTAAATTCCGGCCAACACATCGGGGACGCATTGGCCGACGATGTCGGAGGAGATGAGTCCAAGAAGGTCGGCGTAGGCTTTGTTGGCATACACGTAACGTCGATCCTGATTTACGATGACAAGACCCACTCGCGCACTATCCGTCACAATCCGCAACCGCTCCTCGTTCTCGGCCAATTCGCGGGTTTGGTGGCGCAATTCAAGCAGGGCAACCACCTGTCGGCTCAATGCGCGCAACGCCCCCATCTGCTCTTGGCTTAATTCACGAGGTACTTGATCATTCACGCACAACATTCCCAATGCATGGCCATCGGACGTGATGAGTGGGGCTCCGGCATAAAAGCGAATTTGGGGACTGCCGGTCACCATCGGGTTTGAGGTAAACCGTTTGTCTGCTAGGGCATCCTTGACCACAAACACGTCCGGTTGCAAAATCCCGTGCGCGCAAAAGGCAATGTCGCGGGATGTTTCCCTCTCGGCCATGCCGATCTTGGATTTGAACCACTGACGGTTCTGGTCAATCAAACTGATTAAGGCAATCGGTGTATTGCAAATATGGGAAGCCAGGAGAGTAATGTCATCGAAGGACTGTTCGGGGGTCGTGTCGAGGATGTCATAACGGTGCAGCGCTTCCAGCCGCTCCTTCTCATCTGATGGCAACAAGGCTTTCATAGAGTACGTTTCTCTGGCTCACATCGAGGTACAACTCCGCCGTCCGGCCTCTCAGGCTTTTAGGAAGCCACTCTTCTTCAATAAGCCTGAAATAGCTATGGGGTGTTCACTCCATAAGGATTCCTGAGTTTACTTATGTAACTTCTGTGTTCCTATTTTCGCGGATAAAATCTCCCTCAAGATTTTTAGGAGCTCGTTGGCCATATACGGCTTGCAGAGGAAGTGAGTGATGCCAAGGCTGCCGGACTGTGAGACGTCCCTAGTGGCCGAGAGTCCGCTCGCACCGATGATCGGTAGCGTGGGTTTTAGTTTGCGCAAAACCCGGATCAGCGCTGGGCCGTCCATCGCTGGCATCATCATGTCCGTAAGAACGACGGCTATCTCCGGACCCTGACGGGCGAAAATCGATAAGGCTTCAACACCGTCTGAGGCGAGAATGACGCGGTAGCCAAAAGCCTGGAGCGTCTGCTGCGTGATATGGCGCACGGAGGCTTCATCGTCCACCACGAGGATGATTTCACCGTTGCCACGGGGCATTTCGACGGCAATTTCTTTCGCTGTCTCGGATGATGCTTCGGTTTGTGCGGGGAAATAGACTTTGAACTTCGTCCCTTTCCCCATCTCGCTATAGACCCGCATGAAACCGCCGTGGCTTTTGACGATGGCCAGCGAGGTCGAGAGGCCGAGACCGGTGCCTTTCCCGATCTCTTTGGTGGTGAAAAAGGGGTCGAATATCTTTTCGATAACACCCGGCGGCATACCGCTGCCGGTGTCCTCAACCTGCAGCAAAAGATAAGGACCGGACTGCGCTTCGGAAACCAAGCCCGCGTAGTGCTCGTCCACTAGAATATTTTCAGCGGAGAGCGTCAGGGTACCCCCGTCAGGCATCGCGTCACGCGCATTGACGCAGAGATTGAGCAAGACTTGATGGACTTGCGTCGGATCGCCCATAATCGTCCAAGGGTCACGGCCGATAATCGTTCGAACCTGGATGTGCTTGAGAAACGTGTCGGTGGCGATTTTTTCAACGTCCTTGATCACATGCCTGGCCTGCACTTCCATGTGTCGTCCTTCGACGCCGCGCGCAAAGGAAAGAACCTGCCGGACCATGTCCGCGCCGCGTTGCGCGCTGGAACTGAGAGTCGCGAGCAACGCCTGGCTATCTGGATCGGTGAACTTCATGCTCAGCAAGTCGATGGACATCATGATCGGCGCGAGGCTGTTGTTGAGATCATGCGCAATGCCACCCGCCAGTGTGCCGATGCTTTCCATGCGCTGGGCGCGGAGAAACTGGTTTTCCAGCTTTTTGCGCTCCGTGAGGTCGAGGACAAAAACAACGCCTTCATCAGGATTGTCCTCGTAAGCTGCCGTGCCGATCAGGATCGGCACGCGCGAACCATCCTTGCGGATATATTCCTTTTCGTATGGCCCACAGACGCCCGTCTTATCGAGCGTTTCGAGAATGACCACTTCACGGTCGGCGTATTCCGGCGGAGTCATGGCCATCCAGTTGATCCGGCCTGCCTCCAAGTCTTCACGGGTGTAGCCGACAAGATTCAGGAAGGAATCGTTGGCATCCTTGATTCCGCCGTTCCTATGGTAAAAAAACACGCTTTGCGCATTGGAATCAACAAGTCGGCGAAACCGCGACTCACTTCTTTTTCGTTCGGTGATATCGAGGACAAAGGCCACTCCCGCATCAGGATTATCCTCAAAAGCGGCTGATCCGATAATAACGGGCACGAGCGAGCCGTCTTTGCGGATATATTCCTTCTCGTACGGCGGGCAGATTTTCTTCGCGTCGATTTGCTCCAGGCTTTTCTGGTCGAGGGAGGCATATTTCGACGGCGTTAGCGTCATCCAGTTAATGCGCTCGGCCTCCAAGTCTTCCCGGGTGTAGCCCACCATGCGCAGGAAGGCTTCGTTGGCCCCGGTAATTCCGCCCTTCCTGTTCCAAAAGAGCACTCCTTGGACATTGGAATCCACCAATAGGCGAAATCGGGCCTCGCTCTTCTTCCGCTCGGTGATATCGCGTGTTGCTCCAACCACGAAGTCTACCGCGCCATCGGAATTGAGGGCTGGCGAAAAAATATACTCATAGTAACCGCTTGACCCGGTTGGGCTGAAATAAGGAGTTTCGTCGGTAATTTCCTGCTTGGTCTCGAAAACGCCCTGTAACTGTCGGTGCAATTTTTCAGCCAGTTCCTTGGGATATCCCAAATCGAAAAAATTCTTCCCCATCACTGCGTCAAGCGTGAGTCCCCATAGGTTAAGGAGTGGCTTATTGGCAAATAATATCCGTCCTTCTCGATCATAGATCTGGGCGAAGTCGCTCGTGGATGCAAGCGCCGTGCTTAAAAGTCGCTCCCGTCGCTCGGTTCGGAGGGATAGCTCTTCCAACTCCTGAGCCGTGTGCTCGCGTTCAGTGATATCGTGCGAGGTACCGACGATTTTCGACGGCTGCCCCGTCCTTTCATCAAAGAGGACATGCGCCTGCTCATGGATAATGCGTTCCTCACCATCGGGCCGAATGAGCCGGTGGACAATGGAGTAGGGTTCGTGGCTGGAGATCGCCACCACCACCGCTTGTTGAAGCTTGGTGTGCTCCTCTAAAGGAACAAGACTATAGAATAATTCCCTGGTGACCTTGACCGCGCCCGGCTCATACCCTGCGATACGGAACATTTCGTCAGACCATTCCAGGGGATAAGCGCCAAGGACGTCGGGAGGGTTCAAATTCAGTTCCCAACTTCCTAGGTGGGCGATCCGTTGGCCAATAGCCATTCTGGTTTCACTGGAGCGCAGGGCTTGCTCCGAGTTTATGCGCTCCGTGATGTTGACGTGCATGACGACCGCGCCCGCCAGGTGGTCGGAGTTGACGGGCGTGACCGCGAGCCGGAACCAGCATTTCTCGGTCGGTGAGTGGCAGGGATATTCCAACGAGAATTCTTTCTCTTCGCCCAGCAGCACCTGGCGGATGCCTTTGGCGGCAGCCTGCGCTTCCTCCGAACAATCGCCAATGACGCGTTCACAAATTTCGAGGTAGTTCTGGCCGACGCCAAACCCAGGACTTTGCAAGACATTGGTCGTGGCAAACTGCCGCCACGACTCGTTCACCGAAACAATGGCCCCCTGGGTATCGAGCAAGGCGATTTGTGCTGGCAAGGCATTGAGAATGGCCGCCTGTCTAGTGCTCTCACTGAAGCGCAACTCCTCCTGCGCCCGCCTTAAAAAGAATGTCTGGCCTTGACGATCCACGACCGAATCCACTTGGCCTGCCGTCAGTTCCTCCAGACGTTGTTCGGTCCGATTCAGTGTTTCGACCAAATCGAAAATTTCCTCACCTTCGTCCTTCGGAATCGATGGCAGCGCCGTTTTCATGCGGGAGAGGCTTCCAAGCCGAAGGTCTCCAGCAGGAGCTCCGGCTGGCTGAGCGTGCCGATCATTCTACGGACAGGAACGGGTACAAGCTTGACGAGAGTTGGCGTCATAAAGATGGCGTCAGCCATGGCGCGCTTTGGCTCCCGAAGGACATCCACGACCTCGATCTCGTGCCGATCCACCAGGTGTTCCCGGCAAAAGGCATTGAGGTTGGCCGTTGCCCGCACGGAATTCTGCGTATCGGCCGCGATATAGAGCCGGAATTTGAACTTGAGGTGACGGCTCATAGCGATCCCCTATTCTGGCGCTTGCCCGCCCGGTCACCGCCGCGCAACTCGCTCATACGGATGCGGCCTCGCGACAACTCTCCCTTGCGGCTCTGCGTGGTGCGGTCCAGCAAGGTCTTCTCGACCTGCTTAGCCAGGAGTTCCGTATCCATGGATTTCGCGCGCACCTTAAGCACGGCCTCCTCGGCATCAAGCGTGACGCGCTTGAGCTTCCCGGCGACTTCGGCCACTTCATTGGCGACACGCTCCGCACTTTCTTTTTCCCATCGCAGCGTGCCCATTAATACCTCACCGCCGGCGGTGTAGATGTCGGCCAGGGTAACCCCCGAATCACTAAGGATCAGTTCTCGGACTTGATTGGAATGCGATGTGCCACGCGACTTGATGATGGACAGGCCCCGGTTGCGTTCTCCCGCCTGGACCAGATAATTAAGGTGGATCCAGGTATCGGCCATCGTCGAGATTTGCAGTGGCGTACCGCCTTCCAACTGGCCCGACAACTCGTCCAAGAGGCTGGTACAGACCAGGGTGTTGCCGTCGTTTTTCGACCAGTCAACCAGCCGTTCTGCCACGCCATGCGCCGTCAACTCATTGCCGGATTTTGCCAGGGTGGAGACCGGGTCGATCACCAGGCACCGAGCTTTATGCTCCCTCGCGAGGGTCTTGATGCGCACCAGAACGCTCTCGGCACTACCACCCATACTGCGGGCAGAGATCATGCTCAAAACACCACTTTTGAGGTAACGATCCAATTTGATCCCGACCGACTTGAGATTGCGGATGATCTCGCTGCCATCCGAATCAAAACTGAAGAATATGGAGCGTTCGCCCCGGCGACAGGCTGCCTCAATGTACGCACCGCTCAACGTTGTCTTGGCTGTGCCGGGGAAACCCGTGATCAGCACGCTGGCGCCACGGTAGTAACCGCCGCCCAGCATGGTGTCCAGCCGAGCCACGCCGCTGGAAACGCGTTCATTGCTGACAGCGGTATCCTTACGACCCAAGATGCGAGCGATGGCGACATCAAATCCGTCTTTGCCGATTACGAACGGCGCTTCATTCTCATCGAAGGCCGAGCCGCGATACTTCTGTACGCGCAGATTGCGTTGCGACACACCGAGTGACACGGCGTGGTTCAAGGCCACGGAGCAATCCACCATGAATTGCATGAAGCTGAAGGGGTGCTCGGTAAGCGAGCTTGCTTCGTCACCGCCAGCCTTTGCCGTGATAATGGCCGTGATGTCGTGCTCCAAT
>Ga0181537_10003110_pt1 | contig 14333 bp, 14 predicted proteins | sample PEATcosm2014_Bin_39_FD_119765 | JGI IMG/M metagenome (GOLD analysis project Ga0181537, IMG submission 119765) | Peatland microbial communities from MTU Mesocosm Facility, Houghton, MI, USA - PEATcosm2014_Bin23_10_metaG | ecosystem: Environmental > Terrestrial > Soil > Wetlands > Peat | place... | reverse complement strand
CTTCGCCGCCAAAAAATTCGGGCAACATCAACGAGCAGGAAAATACCAGCTCGCCGATGCCGAGCGTGATCATGGCGAACGTCGTACCCGCACGCTTGGTGGTGACATAACCGAACAGCACGCCAAAGAACGCGCCCGCCAGCCCACCCACCAGCGGCAATAGCGACACCGGCATCCAGAGCTGGCCCTTCGACGCCAGGTTCAAGGTGTGCGCGGCGACGAGAGCTCCCAGTCCGGCGTACACCGCATGGCCGAACGACAGCATGCCGCTTTGCCCAAGCAGCATGTTGTACGACACCGCAAAAATAATCATCACGCCGATTTGCGATAACAGGGTGATCGCAAAGCCCTGGGTAAATATCTGCGGCAGACCTGCCAGTGCCAGCGCGGCGAGGCCCCAGGCCAGCCAGGGCCAGGCGTTGGAAGGAAGGCGTGCCGCCCGCTCGATGGTGGGGACGTGTGCCATCAGTCCGCGCGCGTTCCGAGCAGGCCCTTGGGCCGGAATATCAGCATCAGCACCAGGAGCAGGTACGGCAATACCGGGGCGATCTGCGACAGCTGCAGCTTCCACAGCGAATACAGCGGCGTATCGGGGCCCACCGCGATGCCGATGGCGCCCAACATGCTGCCGAGCGACGCATCCACCGCGATGGCAAACGTCTGCATGATGCCGATCAGCAGCGACGCGATGAATGCGCCGGCGAGCGAGCCCATGCCGCCGACCACCGCGACCACGAACACGATCGGTCCGACCGAGGCCGCCATCGAGGGCTCGGTGATGAACGCGACGCCGCCTATCACTCCCGCCAGCGCGGCGAGCGCGGTGCCGCCGCCGAACACCAGCATGAACACGCGCGGCACGTTGTGGCCCAGCGCTTCCGCCATGTGCGGATGGGTCAGCGACGCCTGGATCACCAGACCGATGCGGGTACGCTTCAGCAAGAGATAGACGCCGAACAGCATCAGGAGCGCAACCAGCATCATGAAACCGCGCAGCCGCGGGAACGAAGTCGAGTACAGCGTGAACAACGGGCCTTCCAGGATTTCCGGCAGGCGGTAGGGCACGGCAGCGAGGCCCCATATCACCTTCACCAGCTCCTCGATGATGTAGGCGAGCCCGAAGGTAAACAGCAGTTCGGCGACGTGGCCGAAACGATGCACCCGGCGCAGGCCGTAACGTTCGATGAATGCGCCGAGCAGGCCGACCAGCAGCGGAGCCATGAATAGAGCCGGGAAGAAGCCGATTTTCAGGCCGAGCGTGTAGGCAAGATAGGCGCCCAGCATGTAGAACGCGGCGTGCGCGAAGTTGAGCACGCCCATCATGCTGAAAATCAGCGTGAGCCCCGACGACAGCATGAACAACAGCAGCCCGTAGGACACGCCGTTCAGCAGCGAAATGACGAAGAATTCCATTTCAGGAGTCCGGGCAGGTCAGGGTTCCACACAGCAAAAGGCCGGACTTGCATCCGGCCTTTGCTTTCGCTGAAGCCCGATTCCGATCCTACTGCGGCCTCTGCATCTGGCACGACGTCGGCTGGGTGGCAAGGTAGGTGGGCAAGGACGCCACGGTCTTCCAGCCGTAGCCGGTCTTCTCCTGCTCGTACTTCACTGTCTTGCCGTCGACTTTGACCCACTTGGCGATGGTGAGCGGCTGCAGCGCCTGGTGGTCGGTCTTGCGCATTTCGACCACCCCATTGAGACTGTCCACTTTCATGCCTTCGAGCGCCTTCGCCACTTTCATCGGGTCGGTGGAGCCGGTTTCCTTGAATGCCTTGGCCAGAAACGCGATGCCGGTGTAGGTGGCCATCGTGTAGTAGTCGTCGTTGAATTTCTTCTGATAACCCATGGCGACGTCGGAGCCGACGAATTTTTCGTTATTGATGTTCCAGTAACCGACGTAATACACCTTGTCTTCACCGGCCGATCCCATTGCCGTCGGCACACCGGTGGTGGCGCCGTAGTAAGTGTAGAAATTGGCGGTGAGCCCGGCATCCTTGGCGGCCTTGATCAGGAGCGCCAAGTCGCTGCCCCAATTGCCGGTGATCACGGTATCGGCGCCCGACGCCTTGATTTTGGAAACGTAGGGCGCGAAGTCCTTCACCTGCGCGAGCGGATGCAGGTCCTCGCCGACAATCTTGACGTCAGGGCGTTTGCGCGCGAGATATTCCTTGGCCGCCCGCGCCACCGCCTGGCCGAACGAATAGTTCTGGTTGAGCAGGTACACGCTCTTGACCCTGGGGTCCTCAGCCAGGAACGACGTCAGCGCCTCCATTTTCATGTCCGAATTGGCGTCGATGCGGAAGTGCCAGAAATTGCACTTGCTGTTAGTGAGGTCGGGGTCGACCGCGGCGTAATTCAGGTAGAGGACTTCCTTTCCGGGATTGCGCGCGTTGTGCTTGGCAACCGCGTCCGAGAGAGCCAGCGCGACCGAGGAGCCGTTGCCTTGCACGATATAGCGGATACCCTGGTCGATCGCCTGCTGCAGGACGTTGAGCGATTCCTGCGGCGACAGCTTGTTGTCGAAACCGACGATCTGGAATTTCGGCCCGCCTGACCAGTTCTTCTGGTTGGCGAGATCTGCGATGTACTGCCAGCTATGCAACTGGTTCTGGCCGACCGGGGCCATCAGCCCCGAAAGCGGGTCGATGAAGGCGATCTTGACGGTTTCCGCGGCGGTCGCGGTGAATGCGGCAAAGGCCGCTGCGGCTGCGCACAATACTGCGCCGAAAAGCTTCGGTGCTCTCATGGTCCCTCCTCCGGTGGTCGGCGGCATGCCCCGGCGTGACGCCGCGCTGCCTTACTTCCCGGCTGATCTGATTTTATGGCCGGGCCGCAATTGTATAAGGAAGAACGGCAAAAGTCGCGCGTTTTGGCCCGCGTGCGAAGCTTAAGCGGGCGGCGGCGAAGTACTTAGCAGGCTGTCGCCCAATCTCCCTGCGCACGCGAGCCTAAACTCGCGTTTGCCTCAGTCTTATACCTTTGTCTGATACACGTAAGGCTGCATCGGCACCTTGGACTCGCGCTGACGGCGCTCCTCATCGCGGTTCAACATGTGGTCCCACCAGATGGCGCGGCCTTTTCGCTGGTCTTCGACCAATTCCGGACGCTCTTTCAGCAGCTCGCGGATGAAGCGCGTGTGTTCCGATTCGTACATGGCCATGGCAAATATTCCCGAAAAAACTGTCGGAATTCTAACGCACTGACGGGGTCACGACGCAAATCGCGGGAATTAAAGAGAAAAGTGTGGCTTTCTTGGCAGATAGTCCTGGCACGAAGCACGCTAGCTTATGTCCAGCAGCGTGTTTATCGTCTGCGCGTGTAACCGGAGGGCAACATGAACTCAGTACGCAATTGGATGGATTCGATCGAGCAGGCGGCTATCGACGACTACGGCTATGGCGCCGACGAGGCCACCAAGTTTTCAGGCGACGTTTTCAACGATACGATCGAAGACGTGCTCGACCTGGAAGAGCCCGATCTTACCGACCTCGACGACTAGCCGGGCCGGTCTGCCGCAGCTTTTCCCGGCCCGAACGCACCGGGCCTGCCGGTGATTTCCGCGGCACAGCCTGATCGCAGGCCGCGCGCCTCCCGCTTCAATCCAGCGGGCTTTCTGGCCCGTCGGTTCCCGCTTTTCCCTTCCTTCGGAAGCTTCGCTTCCGGCAAGAATCCATTCCGTCGGGCCGAATTTGAGGCGAATCGCGCGTCCTGACCCTGCTTTTCGGGGCAGCCTCTCCATCTCGCACGCCCGCAACATCCATATAACAATCAGTATATTGAGTTGTTAGTCGGCTGAATTCGCAGCCGACGTTGGATACGGCCGCTCAAAAAAAGACTTGCACGTGAACCTGTGTTGTAGTTAACTATAACACCATATAGCCTGATGAACCGGGCTAGGGAATATAGGACGAAAACACAGGATGGATCGTGAGTGGAACGACAGCCAGCCGATTTACCGCCAGCTTCGTGAGCGCGTCGTGGCGATGATTCTCGACGGCGTTCTCGACGAGGGCGATCCGTTGCCGTCAGTGAGAAACGTCGCCGCCGAGTACCGGGTGAACCCGCTTACGGTGTTGAAGGCTTACCAGCAACTGGCGGACGACCAGATCGTGGACAAGAAGCGGGGCCTCGGCATGTTTGTGAACACCGGCGCCCGCGGCCTGCTGCTGCAGGCGGAGCGCCAGAAGTTTCTTGCGGAAGAATGGCCCAGGGTGCACGCGATCATCCAGCGCCTCGGCCTGACGCCGCAGGAGCTGCTGGACGCCGCGGGAGCAAAACCTGCCAGCAAAAACGGCGCGGGCACGCCGGCATCCAAAGGGGGGAGCTGAAGCCATGCCATGCATCGAAGCACGCGGCCTGCGCAAGGCTTACGGCAACACCATCGCGCTGGACGGCGTCGATTTAAAGGTGGATGAGGGCCGCATTCTCGGCCTCATCGGTCCTAACGGCGCGGGCAAGACCACCGCGCTCAACGCGATACTCGGACTCGCACCCTACCAGGGCGAGCTCAAGGTGCTCGGGCGCGACCCCTGGACCGAACGCGAGCGGCTAATGCGCGACGTCTGCTTCATCGCCGACGTCGCCGTGCTGCCGCGCTGGCTGAGAGTCTCGCAAGCGCTCGATTACGTCGCCGGCGTGCATCCGCGCTTCGATCGCGCCAGGGCCGAAGGCTTTCTGGCGAAGACCGCCATCAAGCGCAAAAGCCGCGTGCGAGAATTGTCGAAGGGCATGGTGGCGCAGCTCCACCTCGCCCTGGTGATGGCGATTGACGCCAGGCTGCTGGTGCTGGACGAGCCGACGCTCGGTCTCGACATCCTGTACCGCAAGCAGTTCTACGACACGCTGCTGAACGATTATTTCGACAACAGCCGCACCATTGTGGTGACGACGCACCAGGTGGAAGAAATCCAGCATATCCTCACCGACCTGATGTTCATCAACCGCGGCCGTATCGTGCTCGATTGCAGCATGGAGGAATTCGAGTCGCGCTACACCGAAGTGATGGTGCTACCCGAGCACGCCGCCGCGGCGCGCGCGCTGAATCCGATTCACGAGCGGCAGGTGTTCGGCCGCAGCATCCTGCTGTTCGATCGCGCCGACCGCCAACAGCTCGCCGCGCTCGGCGAAGTGCGCACTCCCGGCATCGCCGACCTGTTCGTCGCGGTGATGGGCAACCAGGCCGGCGCGCCGGAAACCGCAACCCAAGGAGCGGCTAAATGAATACCGAGTCCACCGGCACGCCGGGCCTCGCTCCCGAACCGCGACCAATCACGGCGACCCACCCCATGTTGTGGTCGGTGAAACGCGAATTATGGGAGAATTTTTCGATTACTCTCGCGCCGCTCACCGTCGCCGGCCTGGTGCTGTTCGCCTTCCTGATCAGTGCGATGCAGCTTGCCGACAAAATTCGCGACGTGCTGCTGCTCGACCCCGCGAAGCAGGCGGCGGCGCTCGACAAGATGTTTGGATTCGCCGCGATTCCGATCATCCTGACCTCGGTCATCGTCGCGGTGTTCTATTGCCTGGACGCGCTGCATGGCGAGCGCCGCGACCGCAGCATCCTGTTCTGGAAATCACTGCCGGTATCCGATGTCACAACCGTGCTGGCGAAGGTAACCATCCCGATGGCGGTGCTGCCGCTGGTTGCGTTCGTGGTGGCCGTGGTCATGCAGTTCGTCATGCTGGTATTGAGCAGCATGATCCTGATGGCGAACGGCGTGGCTCCCGGGATCCTGTGGACTCAGTGGCCGATACTCTCGCAGTCCCTGGTGCTGCTGTACGGCCTGGTTACGCTGGCCCTGTGGTATGCACCGATCTATGGCTGGATGTTGCTGGTCTCCGGCTGGGCGCGGCGCGCGACCTTTCTATGGGCTGTGTTGCCACCCGTTGCGGTCGCGATCTTCGAAAAAATCGCTTTCGGCACGGCGTATTTCGCCGCTCTGATGAAGTACCGGCTGCAGGGCAGCTTCAAGGAAGCCTTCATCGTCGACGACCCGCATCTCGTCTCGGTCGATCTGGCGCACCTCGACCCGGTCCGGTTCCTGAGCAGTACCGGCCTGTGGACCGGCCTCGCGTTCGCCGCGGCCTGCATTGCCGCCGCGATCTGGCTGCGTCGCTATCGCGAGCCGCTCTGATTTGGCGCCGGCACTGGCGCCACGAAAAAGTAAAGGGGACAAGAATGCTTACCGACAATGACGGCGCAAACATCGCGGATGCGATTTGGGCGAGTTTGAAAATAGCTTTTCTGTCGCTGCGAACGGCCGGCTTGAAGTTTTTGCGCTACGTCATCGTTCTGTGCGTTGCAGGATGCGTGCTCCCGGCGCAGCGCGCGATGGCCGCGGAAGACCTCAAAGGCAATCTCGTCAGCGTCGACTGGCTTGAAAAGAACATGAACAATGCGGACGTCCTGGTGCTCGACGCGTCTCCCGGCCAGATCTACGCAACCAGGCACATACCCGGCGCGCTGACAGTCGACTTTCTCGCCTTCGGCTATCCGGAGCGGACCACTGCCGAAATGGAACAGCGCTACCAGTCCTGGGGCATCAGTCCCGGCAGGAAGATCGTCATTTACGATCAGGGCGGCAGCTACTTTGCCACCCGGCTGTTCTACTCGCTCTACTATCACGGCTACCCCGCCAAAGATCTTTTCGTCCTGAACGGCGGGCTTTCCAAATGGCAGGCGCAGGGCTTGCCGGTGACGAAGGACGTGACGCCGGCCCCGGTGCGAGGCAGTTTCCGCATCGTCAAAATCAACGAAGACGCAAGAGTTAGGCTTCCGGAATATCTTGCCGCCTCCGGCGACCCGGCCAACAACGTATTGCTCGAAGCACTCAGCCCCGAAACGCATTTCGGGGAAACGGTTTTCCTGGACCGGCCCGGCCACGTCCCCAACGCCCGCATGCTGCCCACCGACGACTATTTCAACGCGGACAAAACGTTCAAATCCCCGGACGAAATTCGCAGGATGCTGACTTACCTCGGCATCCGGCCCGAACAGCAGATCTATACCTCCTGCGGCGGCGGCGTAGCCGCCAGCGTGCCCTTCTTCGCCGTCAAATTCATGCTGAATTACCCGAAGGTCGCGCTGTACACCGAATCGCAGATGGGATGGATGAGCGATGAACGGGAACTTCCGGTCTGGACCTACGATGCGCCGTCCCTGATGCGGGAAACCAACTGGCTGAGTGGCTGGAGCAGCAAGATGCTGAGGATGTACGGCGCGGCGCGAGTCAGCGTGGTCGACGTGCGCTCCGCGGACGAGTTCAAGGAAGGTCACGTGCCTTTCGCACTCAACATCCCCGCCAGTGTGTTCAGGAGCAACATCAACGACCCCGACAAGCTCGCAAAAATTCTGGGGCCGGCCGGCGTCGATGCGTCGCACGAAGCTGTCGTCGTTTCCGGCGCGGGCCTGACAAAGGATTCCGCCCTGGCGTTCGCCATACTGGAGGAGATGGGGCAAAAAAGAGTATCCGTCTTCATGGACTCCGTGGATAAATGGCGGCAAGCCGGCTTCACGGTCGCGACGAGCGCAACAACCGTGGGGCCGAAAACGAACCCATTTGACCTGTCGATTCCTCCCATTAGCTATCCTGAAAATTTCCGCAAGGACGTGATTATCGCGAACCCCGACCTTACCCGCGGAATTTACCCAAAGGTATTCATTGCGTCCGGCAAGAACCTGCCTGCAAGAGTTGAGGACGGCAAAGTCATCCACCTCCCGTACACGAAACTGCTGAACGCCGATGGCACACCCAAAGCAGCGAAAGACATCTGGAACATCCTGACCAAGGCCGGCATTCCCCGCTACGCGGAGATCGTCTGTTTCTCCGACGATCCCGGCGAAGCGGCAGCCAATTACTTCATCCTGAAGTTGATGGGCTACCCCGATATTAAGATGTTGGTGATCTGAAATTTTTTCGGAGCAGGTAATCGCCTGGAAGGAGACAAGCATGGGCACAGCGGCATTGACCAACTCGTTGCAGCAGCCTCCAGCGGTCGCCGGCGCACTGGATCCGGCGCAGCAAACCGCGGCCCGCGTGGTCGGTGTGCTTTACCTGTTGACGATGGCCACCGCAATGTTTTCGCAGTTATATGTGGACGGCCAGTTACTGGTGCGTGGCGACGCGTTGCTGAGCGCCCGGAACATTGCGGCGTCCGAGCAGTTGTTTCGGGTTGGCATTGTGTTCGATCTGGCGACGGTGGCGGGTGTCGTCGCCCTGGTGTGGGCGCTTTACGTCATCCTCAAGCCGGTAAATCGGAATCTGGCCATGCTTGCGGCAGTGTTTCGGTTTGTGGAATGCTCGATCATTGCAGCCACCATCTCCAACGCCTTTGTGACTTTGCGGGTGTTGGAGGGAGCCGACTACCTGAGCGCACTCGGCACTGAGCATTCGCAGGCGCTGGCGCGATTGGTCCTCGTCGGACAGGGTGCCGGATTTCTGATCGCATTCGTGTTTCTCGGAATAGGGTCGACGGTGTTCAGCGTTCTCTGGTTCAAGTCGGGCTACATTCCGCGGGCGCTGGCGGCCTGGGGAGTCTTCTCGTCATCGACACTTGCAATCGTCACCTTGGCAAACATGGTGTTCCCCAGCCTCGGGGACCTGATGGGTCTCGCCTACATGGCGCCGATGTTCATCTACGAAGTGGGTTTGGGACTGTGGTTGCTGGTTATAGGTATAAAGGCACCGGTTGCCGCTTAACGGCGGCTGTCGGACGACCCGCTCGATAAAGAACAGATTGAAAGGAACATGACATGGCGCCTTCACCTTCATTCCTGGTGTTTTTCCATATCTGGGCCGGCACCATCGGTATCCTGTCCGGCTTCGCGGCGTTGTTCCTGCGCAAGGGTTCGCGCCTGCACCGGCTGGCCGGAAACGTGTTTTTCGTCTCCATGCTGGCCATGGCCGGCACCGCCGTGGTCCGGGCCGTCATCGTTTCACAACCGAGCAACGTCGTCGCCGGCCTTTTCACTCTTTACATGATTTCCACAGCTTGGATGACCGTCAGGCGCAAGGCCGGCGAAACCGGCCGCTTCGAAGTCATCGCGATGCTGGCCGCGGCGGCGCTCGGGATCACGGAGATGGTCCTCGGCTGGAGCGTCGCGACCAGCCAGAGCCCCCCACCGTTCGGCGTTCCGGCTGCCGTGTACTTTGTATTCGGATCGGTGGTGTTGCTCGCCGCCGGCGGGGACGCGCGCATGCTTGTTCGCGGTGGAGTCTACGGAGCGCAACGCATCCTGCGCCATCTTTGGCGCATGGGCCTCGCGCTCTTCGTCGCGACCGGTTCTCTGTTCCTCGGCCAGCAGAAAGTGTTCCCCGAGGAACTTCGCGGGTCGTTTCTGCTCGCGTTGCCGGTCATTGTCGTGGTGGTGACGACGATTTACTGGGTGATTCGAGTCAGGTTTTCCAAGGCGTACAGAAAATCTCCAGAACTCGTGGTGGACGTGAAGCGGCAGGACGCGACGCAGTTCTTCAAATCGCCGCTGGCCGCGAAGTAACGGGGCATGGAGTCGGCTAAAAAGCGGGCGCGTATTGCCGGCCTGTATTATTTATTGACGGTACCCACCGCCCCCTTCGGTCTCATCTACGTCCCCAGCGTGTTGATCGTGCCGGGAGACGCAACGGCGACCGCCGATCGCATCCGGGCCTCGGGGTGGCTGTTGCGTCTCGGCATCGGCAGCGAATTGTTCCATCAGGCCATTTTTATTTTTCTGGTCCTGGCTCTGTACCGCCTGTTCAAGACGGTAAACGAAAAACAGGCCTCGCTGATGGTAAGCCTGGTACTTGTCTCGATTCCGATTGTGTTCCTCAACGTGCTCAACGAAATCGCCGCGCTGATCCTGGTTGGCGGTGCCGATTTCCTTTCGGCATTTACCCAACCTCAGCTGGATGCCCTCGCGTTCCTGTTTCTTCGTTTGCACAATCAGGGTTTGATCGTCGCCCAGATATTCTGGGGACTTTGGCTGTTCCCGTTCGGCGCGTTGGTCATACGGTCGGGTTTCATCCCAGGCGCATTGGGCATGTTGCTGATTGCCGCGGGTGTCGGAAATCTGGCCGGTTCCATGACCTCCCTGCTCCTGCCCCAGTATGCGCACGCGGTTGGCCCAATTGCGATGATTCTGCAATTCGGCGAATTGCCGATCATATTTTGGCTGCTTATTTGGGGCGCGAAGGAGCCAACACTTCCCTCGGCACAACGTTGATGCGGGCAAACCTAGCTGACGCCGGTCCCGATCTATGCGTATCTAGGCGAGTTCGCGGCTGACCGCGAGCGAAAGCGAGAACAGCAGCAAGGCGCCGGCCTGGTGAAAGGCGGCGAGCGGTACCGGGACCACCAGCAAGAGAGTCGAAATCCCCAGCCCGATCTGCAGCGCGAGCATTCCCGTCATGCCGGCGACCAGGCGGCGCGCGCGCGGCGCGAGCGCCGCTTTTCGCGATCCCCACCAGAACGCCGGTACCAGGATGGCGAGCAGCCACGCCAGCAAGCGGTGGTCGAACTGCACCGTCGCCATATTATTGAAAAAGTTGAGGTACCAGGGTTCGAGCTGGAAAATCTCGGGAGGCACCCAGTTGCCGTTCATCAGCGGGAACGTGTTGTAAGCGAGCCCGGCGTGAAGGCCGGCGACAAAACCGCCGGTGAGCATCATCACGAAAACCAGCGCAGAAAGGCCGAACGCCGCCTTGCGCAAGCCTGTTCCAACGTGAACCGCAACCTTGCCCCATAGCAGGTCCAATGCCGTCCACAGCATGGCGCCATAAATCAGCACCGCGAGCCCCAGATGCGCCGTCAGCCGGTACTGGCTCACGCGCGGATCGTCCACCAGGCCGCTTTTCACCATGTACCAGCCCAGCGCGCCCTGCAAGCCGCCCAGCACGAACATTACCGCGAGTCTTGGCAGCAGGCTGCGCGACAACCTGCGGGTCACCGCGAAGTAAATCAGCGGCAGCAGAAACACGGCACCGATCAGCCGCCCAAGCAGGCGGTGCGCATACTCCCACCAGAAAATTTCCTTGAACTCGGCGAGCGACATGCCGTGGTTCACCAGACGGTACTCGGGAGTCTGCTGGTACTTGAGAAAGGTCTCGTTCCACGCCTCGACGCTAAGCGGCGGAACGGTGCCGACGATGGGCTGCCATTCGACGATCGACAATCCCGAATGGGTGAGCCGGGTCACGCCGCCCACCACTACCATGGCAAACACCATGGCACAGCATAGGAGTAACCAGACCGCTACCGGCTTTTGTGCTGCAACTCTTGCTGCTGCTTCCGCCGTCGCGTCGCTATGCATGCCGGCACCCGATCTTGGAGCCCGATTTCATGCCGTCATTTTACCCGAGCGCGCTCGGCTTCCGCCAAACGGCGGTCCGTTAACGGTCCTTCGGGCCCGCCGGGACGATCAGGGGTAAGCGAAAGGCAGCGGATAAGGCCGCCCATAAGGCCGCCCCGCCTTCACCGTATGCGCGGGCTTGAGAAATGCTTTGCCGTCGCGCTTGTTGCCGCGGGTATCGACGAAACTCACCGGGCCTTCGATCCATTCGAATACCGAGACATCCGCCGGTGCACCCACCTGCAGCGTGCCGAGCCTGTCGAGCTTGCCGATGATTTTCGCCGGTGCGGAAGTTGCGAGCTTCACCACCTGCTCCAGCGAGAAACCCATCGCGAGGAACTTGCTCATGACCCATGGCAGGTAGGGCATGCCCGGCGTATTGCCGCTGAAGGCGTGGATGTCGCTCGAAATAGTGTCGGGCAGCATGCCCTGCTGGATCGCGGGCTCGGCGACGGTGAAATCGAAGCTGCCCCCTCCGTGGCCGACGTCGATAATGACGCCGCGCTGCTTGGCCGCGAGCGCAGCCGGGAGCAGCTTGCCCTCCTTCACCGTGTTGTTGCCGGCGCCGCTGTAGGCGTGGGTGAGAATATCGCCGGGACGCAGCATGTCCAGCAGCACCGACAAATCGCCCGGTGCGTCGCCGATATGGCACATGACGCGGCCGCCGGTGCCGGAGCGCTCCGCCGCCATGATTGCGCGTTTCAACGGTTCGACGCCGTTGGTTCCGACCACGTCGTTCGATTCGCGCACCTTGATGCCGAGCAGCACGTCGTAATTTTCCGCCAGCGTCTTGGCGGCGGCATCGACATCGGCGTAGTCGATGTTGCGCATCTCCCCTACCGGAAATCCGGCAAGCCCGATCGAGGAAATATGCACGAAGGCGTAAATGCGGCTGCGCGACTGCGCCATCACGTAGTGCTTGAGCGCGGAAAAATTATTCGCGCCCGCGTCGCCCGCGCTCACGTAGGTGGTGGTCGAGGTATAAGGCACCAGTTCTTCGGACGGCAGGCCGATCGCCGAGCCTTGCGGGTAGACGTGCGCATGCAGGTCGACCAGCCCCGGCGTGACGAGCTTGCCCTTGACGTCGAGCACCTGCTTTGCGCGCTCGAGCGGAATGTCCGCCTCCACCGCCACGATTTTTGCGTTGCGAATGCCGATGTCGCGTTTCGCGCGCAGATTCTGGCTGGGATCGATCACTTCGCCGCCTTTGATCAGGAGGTCGAACTTGTCGCCGCCCTGCGCGAACAGGTCGCCGCCGATTGCACCCATGGCGGCAGCGGTCGCCGCGCCCAATACAAGATTTCTTCTGGTTATGCCGCTCATCTCCCCTCCCTGTGTTGTCTCTTAGCTGGCCAACGCCTTCACCAAACGATAGAGAAACTCCCTGCCCTCGTACAACTGTTTGATCAGGATGCGCTCATCGAGGCCGTGGGAGCGCGCGTCAGAAGGCTCGACGAACATGCCCGAGATGCCGTACATCGGGATGCCGACGTTCCGCAGGAAGCGGCTGTCGGAAGCGCCCGTGCTCATCGACGGGATCACCGGCACGCCCGGCCACATCTGGGACGTGATTTTCTCCGCCGGTCCCATGATTTCATCCGACAACGGCGACGGCGGGCTCGGCGTGGGCGGCAGCAACGCTCTTACTTTGACTTTGTCGCCCGCCAGGGTTTTGAGCTGCTGCTCGACCCCGGCAATGTCGTCGTGCGGCAGGATGCGGCAGTTCACCGTGGCGGTGGCGCGTTGCGGCAATGCGTTTTCCGCATGACCGCCTTCGAGCATGGTGGCAACGCAGGTGGTGCGAAACAGCGCATTGTAGGTCGGCGTTTTCGACAGCCGCGCGATCGCGTCGGGATCCGGGTTGTCTTTCGCAACCGCCAGCATGTCAGTTGATTGCTGGCCGCTGAAGAAAGGCGCGCTTTTCGCGAAATACGCCTTGGTGACCTCGGCCATTTTCACCGGGAACTTGTATTGCTGCAGCCGCTCCAGCGCGTCGGCAAGCTGGTAGATCGCGTTTTCCTCGCGCGGCACCGAGCTGTGGCCACCCGGGTTGGTGACCTCGAATTCGTAGGTCTCGTAGACTTTCTCGGCAACCTGGATGCGATTGATTTTTGGCACGCCATCCTTGAGCTCGCCGCCGCCGCCCTCGTTGATACCGAAAGCCGCCTGTATCAGGTCGCGCTTGTGATTAACCAGCCAGGAGGCGCCGTTGGTGCCTTCATCACCACGCTCCTCATCGGCGGTGAGCGCGAGGATGATGTCGCGATCGGGCTTGAAGCCCTCGCGTTTCAACTGACCCAGGATCGACACGAAGCTCGACGCCATGGCCTTGTCGTCGATGGCGCCGCGCGCGGTGAAGTAGCCGCCGGTTTCCTGCAGCTGAAAGGGATCGGTCTTCCAATCGGCGCGTTTGGCCTCGACCACGTCGATGTGCGCAAGCAGCAGAATCGGTTTTTTTGCGCCGCTGCCCTTCCAGCGCATCACCAGGTTGCCTTTCTTCGGAAAGGGCTCGAAGACTTCCATATCCGACGCGGAAAAGCCGGCCTCCTGCAACCTTTGCGCCATGGCGCGCGCGGCCACCGTATTGTCGCCAGCCGAATGCGAGGTATTGATTTCGATGAGCTGCTTGTAAATGTCGTGGAAACGCTGCTGTTCCGGCGTGAGGTCGGCGGCGAAGGTGGGGAAACTCGCACCCAGCGCAAGGCCCGTTGCGGCAATCAGCGCCGGCAGCGTACTGCGATAGGCAAGATTTCCCGTTGTATTGGCTTTCATCGTCTGTATCCCAAGGTTGTGAATGATAGTGAGTAAGAGCCGCGCCGCCTGTTCAGGGCGTCACGATATTGAATAGTGGATCGAAAGTCTCCAGGTTGGTGAAAACCGCGCCCAGCGCCCTGGGTTCCCCCTCGAACTTTGCTTCGCCCGACATCACCAGCTCGCGCAACGGCGTTTTGTTTAGCAGCATCTTGTAGAGCGCGGCGTGCGTTAGTGTAAGCGTTGCGTCAGGATT
>Ga0181537_10003109_pt1 | contig 14334 bp, 15 predicted proteins | sample PEATcosm2014_Bin_39_FD_119765 | JGI IMG/M metagenome (GOLD analysis project Ga0181537, IMG submission 119765) | Peatland microbial communities from MTU Mesocosm Facility, Houghton, MI, USA - PEATcosm2014_Bin23_10_metaG | ecosystem: Environmental > Terrestrial > Soil > Wetlands > Peat | place... | reverse complement strand
CTGATCGCTTGCCGCGAAGCGGTGCGTCGCATGTCGACGACGCATGGCGGCAAGGGCGGCTCGATCGTGCTGTTGTCCTCGATTGCTGCGGTGACCGGCGGCGCGACCGAATATGTGTTCTACGCCGCCGCCAAAGGCGGGGTCGATGCGCTGACCAACGGCCTGGCGCGCGAAGTGGCCAAGGAAGGCATTCGCGTTAACGCCATCCGGCCGGGTCCGACTGATACCGAAATTCACGAACCGGGCCGCCTCGCCCGGATCACGCCGCTTTTGCCGATGGGACGGCCGGGCGAACCGAACGAGATTGCGGAAGCCGTGTTGTTCCTGCTGTCTGATGCAGCGTCCTATATCAGCGGCGCGGTGCTCAACGTCTCCGGCGCGCGCTGATTGGAGTTTGGAAATGGTCGCCGCGATCCGCGTCCACAAATTCGGCGGCCCCGAAGTTCTCACCTATGAAGACATCGACGTGGCGGCGCCGGGTCCTGGCGAGATCCGCGTCCGGCAACATGCCTGCGGTGTCAATTTCATCGACACCTATTTCCGCTCCGGCACTTATCCGTTGCCGTATAGCCTGCCCTTTGTCGCCGGCAGCGAAGCCGCCGGCGAAGTCGTCGCGGCCGGTCCCGGCGTTACCGAATTCAAGCCCGGCGATCGCGTCGCCTATGTCACCGGCCTCGGCTGCTACGCTGCCGAGCGACTCGTCGCGGCGGACCGCGCGGTGAAATTACCCGGCGCGATCAGCTTCGAACAGGCCGCCGCCGGGCTCGCCAAGGGCATCACGGCGGAGTTTCTCCTGCGCCGCACCTTCAAGGTCGAGAAAGGCATGAACGTGCTCGTGCACGCCGCAGCCGGCGGCGTCGGTCTCCTGCTGTGCCAGTGGGCGAACTATCTCGGCGCCAATGTCATCGGTACGGTCGGCTCCAAAGACAAGGCCGCGCTCGCCAAGGCGAACGGCTGCCATCACACCATCCTCTACCGCGAGGAAGACTTTGCCGCCCGGGTCAAAGACATCACCGGCGGCAAATTGTGTGAGGTGGTCTATGACGGGGTCGGCAAGGCGACGTTTCCAGCTTCGCTGGACTGCATCCGCCCACTCGGCATATTCATAAGCTACGGCAATGCCTCAGGACAGATCGAGGACTTCAACATCAGCCTGCTGCAACAGAAAGGCTCGCTGTTCGCCACCCGTCCGGCGACCTTCACCTACATCGCCAAGCGCGCCGACCTTATCGCCATCACCGACCATCTGTTTGCCGCAGTCCGGGCCGGCGCAGTGAAACTCGATGTCAGCCGGAGCTATGCGCTGCGTGATGCCGCGCAGGCTCATCGCGACCTCGAAAGCCGCGCCACCGTCGGCTCATTGATCTTGCTGCCCTAAGCGTATCCACTCCGTTGCTCCCTTGCACGCTTGGCGCGACTACCTATGATCGCGCGCCGGAACGGCGGCTTCGCCGCCCGACGAATGGCGTTGAACAGGAGAGGAAAATGATTGCTGCGGTACGCGTACATAAAGTCGGCGGCCCCGAGGTTTTGACTTACGAAGAGATCGAACTGCCGCCGCCCGGACAGGGCCAGATCCGGGTCAAGCAACACGCCGCCGGCGTGAATTTCATCGACACCTATTTTCGCATGGGCATGTATCCGTCGCCCGTCGGCTTGCCGTTCACTGCCGGCAATGAAGGCGCCGGCGAAGTCGTGGCGGTCGGCCCGGGCGTAACCGACTTCAAGGTCGGCGACCGCGTCGCCTATGTCGTCGCGCTTGGCTGCTATGCCTCGGAGCGCATCGTGCCGGCCGACCGCGCGGTAAAACTGCCGGCGAATATCAGCTACGAGCAGGCCGCCGCCATGATGCTCAAGGGCATGACGGCGGAATATCTGGTGCGCCGCACCTTCAAGGTCGATAAGGGCATGAACGTGCTGATGCACGCCGCGGCCGGCGGCGTCGGCCTGATCCTCTGCCAGTGGGCGAACTATCTCGGCGCCAATGTCATCGGCACGGTCGGTTCCAAAGACAAGGCCGCGCTCGCCAAGGCCAATGGCTGCCACCACACCATCCTCTATCGCGAGGAGAATTTCGTCGACCGCGTGAAAGAAATCACCGGCGGCAAATTGTGCGAAGTGGTCTATGACGGCATCGGCAAAACCACGTTCCCGGCCTCGCTCGATTGCCTCAAGCCGCTCGGCTATTTCGTCAGCTTCGGCAGCTCGTCGGGCCAGATCGAGGCTTTCAACATCAACATTCTGCAACAGAAGGGCTCGCTGTTTGCGACGCGGCCGACGCTCAACACCTACGCCGCCAAGCGCGACGATTTGCTGTCGATCGCCAACGGCCTGTTCGACGTCGTCGGCAAGGGCGCGGTCAAAATTCCGATTAACCAGAAATACGCGCTCAAGGACGCCGCGAAGGCGCACCAGGATCTCGAAGGCCGCGCCACCACGGGCTCTTCGATTCTGGTGCCGTAACTCAGCGTCATTCCGGGGCGCCGCTCCAAGGCGGCGAACCCGGAATCCATAATCACAGAGCGCGCAGTTTGAGCGCAGGAGCATTTCCTTCACCGATTGTGTTTATGGATTCCGGGCTCGCGGGCTGCACCCGCGCCCCGGAATGACGAGGCCGCGATGAAAATTTGGGGTTATTGGGCGACGCTGTGCTGGGCGGTCTTCGCCTTCATGGCGGGGCAATTCGTTGCCTTCGGCCTGCTGCTCGCGCTGCGCGTCGGTGACTGGAATTCCATGATCCAGACGCCGTACGACGGCGAGCTGGTCACGCTGTTTATCGTGATCTCCAATCCGGTCATGGTTGGGCTGCTCGCGCTTGCTGTTCGCTTTGCTCATGGCAATCAAACCGAATATTTCGCGCTGCTTCGCCCGCAAATGCGCGACGTCAAGCTCGGAATCGTCTGCCTCGTCGTTTTCATCGCGGTCTGCGACGCGCTGCTTTATCTCAGCGGCCGGGCGCTGGTGACGCCGTTTCAATTGCAGTCCTACACGACGGCCGCGGCCGAGGGCTGGCTCCCGGCCATGCTGGTCGCCGCGGTGCTGGTCGCGCCGGCTGGCGAGGAAGCCATGTTCCGCGGTTTTCTGTTCCGCGGCTGGGTACGCTCGGAGCGCTCAGCGTGGCCCGCGATCGTCGCGATCTCGCTTCTTTGGGCAGCGCTGCACATCCAGTACGATTGGACCGGAATGCTGCAGATTTTCGTCATCGGCCTGTTTCTCGGCTGGATGCGGCTGCGCAGCGGTTCGACCTTGCTGACATTCGTCCTGCACGCGCTGTTCAATATCGAGGGCACCATGGAAACCGTGGTGCAAATGCATTTTCTCGCCAAATAGACCAGGCCTTAAGAGCCGAAGATGCGGCTCAACGCTTCCGCTGTGGTGCCAGGACCGTTGCTTTGCTCAGGCTCCTGACGCTGATCTTGCGGCGGCTGGCGACGCGGCAATCCGATCACCGGCTGGACGAAGCGCGCGATGGCGGCAACCGTGTCATCGAGCGAGACGGTCGAGCCAGGTGTCTCGCTGATAACGACCGCCAGCACCTTGAGGCCGCGACGGTAGAGCGCATCAAGCGCGGTGAGCGTGTGGCTGATGGTGCCGAGGTAAGAGCCGGCGACCAGGATCAGCGGTATCTGCAGCGTCATCATCACGTCGAGAATGGTGCGCTCGCCGTCAAGCGGGACCATGACGCCGCCGGCGCCTTCAATGAGAAGAATATCCTGCCGCTGATCGATCGCGGTCTGGCAAAACGTGATGACGCTGTCGACGTCGACGCTGCGGCCCTCGCGCGCGGCGGCAAGATCGGGCGATAAAGCGGCGCGGAAACGCCACGGCGCGATCCGGTCAATTTCTTGCCCGGTCACCGGCAAACCGAGCGCGTGCAGAAGAATGCCGGGATCGCTCGCCGCGGCCTGCTCCGGATCGAAGCCGCTGACCACCGGTTTGATCGCATCGACCAATCGGCCCATCTGGCGCAGGTGCCGAATAAGCGCGGCGGTGACGTAGGTCTTGCCGATGTCGGTCCCGGTCGCGGTGATGAAAATCGCCGTCAAGGGTTTAGCGCCTCAGCACGCGCCGCCGTACAACATCCGCAAGGCGCTCAATATCGGCATCGGGATGCTGAGCAGTGAAGGCAAACCGCAGCCGCGCCGTGCCTGCCGGCACTGTCGGCGGTCTGATCGCCACCACCAGAAAGCCTTCGTCGCGTAACAGCTCCGATGCCGCCAGCGCCGCATCGCTGTCGCCGACGATAACCGGCACGATCGCGCTCCGCGCTTCGGGCAGGTTGAGCGCACGCGTAAACAGCCGCGCCTTGCGCAACGGCTCGGCGGCATAAGCGGTATCGCGCTCGATCACTTCAAGTGCGGCGATCGCCGCGGCAACGATTGCAGGCGGCAGGCCGGTCGAATAGATGAAAGTGCGCGCGCGCGTCTGCATGAGATCGATGACCGCGCGTGACGCGCAGAGATAACCGCCGTAGGCGCCGACCGCCTTCGACAGGGTGCCCATCTGCAGCGGCACATGGGCTTTGCCGTTAACGAACGTCGAGCCGCGGCCACCGCCGACCACGCCAAGCCCGTGGGCATCGTCGGAGAGGAGCCAGGTATCGAAACGCTGCGCCAGCTGCGACAGTGCGGAGAGCGGGGCGAGATCGCCGTCCATGGAAAACACGCCGTCGGTGGCGATGAGCGCGCGTTTCTTCGCTCCGCGATGCGCGGTCAACAACTCCTCGACGTGATCGGTATCGCAGTGGCGATAGTGGTAAACGGCCGCGCTCGACAGTTTCGCTCCGGCATGGATGCAGGCATGTGACAATTCATCGAGCAGGATCAAATCATCGGGTCCGACCAGCGCCGGGATTATCCCGGCATTGGCCAAATAGCCCGAGCCGAAAACGCAGGCCGCCTCGCTGCCTTTGAGCCGCGCCAGGCACCTTTCGAGCTCGGCGTAGAGCGGATGATTGCCGGTGACGAGGCGCGAGGCGCCGGCGCCGACGCCGTAACGCGCCGTCGCATCGATTGAGGCCGCGATCACCTCGGGATGCTGACTGAGGTTGAGATAATCGTTGCATGAAAAGGAAAGCAGACGACGGCCGTCACGCTCGGCCCAGATGCCGGCGCGCGCGGTCACAGTCGGCGCGCGGCGCAATTTGGCCTGCTCCAGGCTCTTGAGCTTTTCGCCGGCAAATTCGTCGAGCGAGCGCATCGCTTCGTCCTGCGTAACCCCGTGACCTTGGCAGAACCGAAGGGCACAATGCGGGCAGTCATCTGCATGAAAGCGCCGAATGTCGGGCGAAGCCAGCGAAAACAAGGGCCTAGGGAGTGCGCCAAACTTGTATGCGCCGGGCCTTGACCATGTCTGGCTGCCCTATGCGCAAATGAAGACCGTGACGCCGCCGCTTGCGGTCACGGCAACGCGCGGAAGCCGCATTGTGCTCACCGACGGCCGGGAGCTGATCGACGGCATTGCCTCGTGGTGGACCGCCTGCCACGGCTACAACCACCCGCATATCCGTGCGGCGGTTGAACGCCAGCTTCGGGTCATGCCGCATGTCATGTTCGGCGGCATAGTGCATGAGCCGGCGCTGACGCTGGCACGGCGGCTTTCGGCGATGCTCGGCAAGGGTCTCGACCGCGTGTTCTTTTCCGACTCTGGCTCGGTCGCGGTCGAGGTCGCGCTGAAAATGGCGATGCAATACTGGATCAATCAAGGCATTCGCGGGCGCAGCCGCATTGTCGCGTTCAAAGGCGGTTATCACGGCGACACGACCGGCGCGATGAGCGTATCCGATCCGGACAGCGGCTTTCACGCGGCCTATCGCGGAGTATTGCCGCAACAAATCGTAGCCGATCTTCCGGTCGATGCGGCGAGCACGGCGGCGCTGGAAAAACTTCTAGCGAGGCACGCGGAGGAGACCGCTGCGATCATTGTCGAACCGTTGGTGCAGGGCGCCGGAGGCATGCGCTTCCACGCCCCGGCTACGCTCAACACTCTACGAGAATTGGCAGATCGTTACGAGCTGTTGTTGATCTTCGACGAGATCTTCACTGGTTTCCTGCGGACCGGCACGATGTTCGCCTTCCAAGAGGCGAGCGTCGTGCCCGACATCATCACGCTATCAAAGGCGCTGACCGGCGGCACGCTGCCGCTCGCCGCCACCGTCGCGCGCCAGAAAGTGTTCGATGCATTCTGGTCGGACGATCCGGCGAAGGCACTGATGCACGGTCCGACCTTTATGGCCAATCCGCTCGCCTGCGCGGCGGCCAACGCGTCACTCGATCTGTTCGAGCGCGAGCCGCGGCGCGATCAGGTCGCGAAAATTTCAGCTGCGCTCCAAACCGGTCTCGAGCCGTGTCGGAAGCCTCCGCGCGTCAAAGATGTGCGCATTAAAGGCGCCATCGGTGTGGTCGAGTTCGATCGCATCGACGATCTCAACGCCCTGCGGCGGCGCTTCGTCGCGGAGGGTGTGTTTATCCGGCCGTTCGGATCGATCGTTTATCTGACGCCGGCTTTCACGATCGGCGAAGACGAGCTGGCAAAATTAACCGATGCGATCCGGCGCGTCCTGGCGTGACGCGCGGCCTCAAATAATCGACTTGCCGCGGATATCGACGGCGCGCTCAATCTTCATCAGCGCGCCGATGCCGGTATCGGCGCCAACATGGGTCTGCTCGCGCGGCAGAAGTTTGGCGAAAATCGCATCGTGGATTGGTCCGCTCTCGTGCAATGCGACGCTGCCGTAGAAGCGCAGAAAGCCGCTTTCGAGCACGCCATCCCGCTGTGCCTTGAAGTTTGCATAGATCACGCAAATCCGCTTGTCGTGGGAGAGATTCTCCAGCGCTGTTTTCTTCGAACGCTCCCAATAGGCGAGATGTGTGTCGTCGAGCACGATCATGCTGCCCTTGACCGAAATGTTGGGGCCGGCCGGTCCGGATGTGGCGACGAGGCACGGACAGCCGTCGTCCCAGGCGTTGCGGATCAGGGTTTTGATAGTGTCGGAAAGCGGCATGTCGTGCCCCGATGGTTAGCGAAGGCCGGCTACTCTAGGCATCGCTTGTGGCAAAGCAAGCGAACGGCCCGGCACCGGCATCAGTAGCCGACCACGGTGCCGTGGAGATCGTAGGCGTCGGCGCGTTCGATCTTGACGGTGGCGATTTCGCCGACGCGTAGCGGGCGATGGCTTGCGATATGCACCGCGCCGTCGATCTGCGGCGCGTCGCCCTTGGTCCGTCCTTTGGCGGTGCGCGATTTAGCATCGACTTCATCGATGATGACGCGCTCGCGGTTGCCGATTTTGCGCTTGAGCCGCTTTTTCGAAATCTCTTGCTGCCGCGCCATGAAACGATTCCAGCGCTCCTCTTTCACCTCGTCTGGCACCGACGCCGCGAGATCGTTGGCCACGGCGCCGGCAACCGGCTCGTAGCGGAAGCAACCGACGCGATCGAGTTCGGCCTCGCTAAGCCAGTCGAGAAGCTGGGCAAAGTCATCATCGGTCTCGCCGGGGAAGCCGACGATGAAAGTCGAGCGGATGGTCAGGTCAGGGCAGATGTCGCGCCACACCTGGATACGCTCCAGTGTTTTTTCCTGCGCCGCGGGCCTGCGCATGCGTTTGAGCACGTCGGGGCTCGCATGCTGAAACGGCACGTCGAGATAGGGCAGCACCTTGCCGTCCGCCATCAGCGGGATCACGTCGTCGACGTGCGGATAGGGATAGACGTAGTGCAGCCGCACCCACACGCCGAATTCGCCGAGTTCGCGCGCGACATCCAAGAACTTGGCCCGGACTTCACGGCCCTTCCAGCGGCTCGCCGTGTATTTCACGTCGACGCCATAGGCCGAGGTGTCTTGCGAAATGACGAGAAGTTCCTTCACTCCGGCAGCGACCAGCCGCTCGGCCTCACGCAGCACGTCGGCGGCTGGCCGGGACACCAGATCGCCGCGCAATTTCGGAATGATGCAGAACGTGCAGCGATTGTTGCAACCTTCTGAAATCTTTAGATAAGCGTAGTGCCGCGGCGTCAGTTTCACGCCCTCGGGCGGAATCAGATCGCTATAGGGATCGTGCGCCGGCGGCACGGCACGGTGCACGGCCTCAAGCACGCTCTCGTATTGCTGCGCCCCGGTGACCGCGAGCACGCCGGGATGAGCCGCGATGATCTTTTCCGGCTCGGCACCCATGCAGCCGGTGACGATGACTTTGCCGTTCTCCGCCATCGCCGCGCCGATCGCGGAGAGCGACTCCGCCTGCGCGCTGTCGAGGAACCCGCAGGTGTTGACGATGGCGAGGTCGGCGCCGGCATGCTCGCGCGCGAGCTCGTACCCCTCGGCGCGCAGCCGCGTGATGATGCGCTCGGAATCGACCAGCGCCTTGGGGCAGCCGAGTGAAACGAATGAAATGCGGGGGGCGGAGGCGCGCGTCATGGCAGCCGATCTGTGGGTGGGCGGTTGATAGCACAAGGCGGGATAGGCCGGGCCGCCATGAAAAAGCCGGGCCGGCACCGTGATTTCACCCGCTGCACGGGGCAATACTGGACCCTATTCGGGGGAAATTAAGGATTTCGGCGTCTCCTCAAAGCTCGGCGCGTGATAGGTCGATTCTGGGGTGCCGTCCCTCCTGGTTCCGTTGCAACTAACCGTGGGAGAATTGGGCTCAGCGGCCTGCTTGCTTTTGTTGTACCGTATATCGACGCAGGGAAACGCATGGTGCAATCACGCCACCTAGTGGTTCTGCTGCTCGCCGTTTTGCTGGCGGGCTGCGGCGGCTATGCCATGTTCGATCCGGGAGCTTCGTTCAACTCGTCCGGCAAGCAGGCGGAATGGATGAATGAGACCGGCGGACAATCCTCCGCACCCGATCCATCCGGTCCCGCGACGACCGGCTCGACGGCGCAAACCGATAAGTCGGACGCAGCCACGCTCAACTCGCTGTTTGCCCGTGCCGCCCAAGGTAAGCTTGATGGTAAGCCCAACGATCCGGCGGCAGCTCCTGATTCGCCCGTCCTCACGCCAGCGATGAATACGGTCGTCGCCGATGCCGGCGACGCTACGGCTCCGGCCGCGCAGTCGCCGGTGCCGCAGAAAGTCATGACGCCGCGCGGCCGCGCCTATCTGTTCCGAGGTATTGCCGGCCTGATCTATTCGCGCGGCGTGGACAAGCTTGCCGACCGCATCAAGCGCATCGGGCTTCCCGCCAGCGTCGATACTTATCTGGTGTGGCGCGGCGTCGCCGCGCAGGCCATCGCCGATTATCGCCGCGATCCGCAACCGATTATCCTGATCGGACATTCCATGGGCGGCGATTCCTGCCTGGATTTCGCCGAGGAGTTGGAGACGCAAAATATTCCGGTGAGCCTGCTGGTCACCTACGACCCTTCGCGCCTGGCCGATGACGTGCCGGGCAATGTCGAGCGCTATATCAACATCTTTCAGTCCTCAAACGTCATGGGCGGCGGCAATATTAAGCAAGGCGGCCATTTCCACGGTCATTTCGCCAGCTACAACCTCAAGGACCACAGCGAGATCATTCACATCAATATCGAAAAGGCCGATCGCATCCAGGAGCAATTGGTAAGCAAGATCGCCGATCTTCCCGCGACGCCGGCCACCGGCGAGGGTGAAGCGGTGCCGATCCGTCTCGAAGTTCCGGCTGACGCCGCGATCGAATTGTGGGATTCAGGCCAGCCGGTTGCCGCGCATGCCGGCGATACGCTGAAGACGCTCGCTGTGAGTAATCACGTGCCGCTGTGGGCGCTGGCGCAGATCAATTCCGTTTCCGCCTCTGAACCGCTCAGTGAGGGACAGCGCGTCGTCGTACCGCGTTATCTGGTGCCCAATCCGGGCGCGGTCGCGAGCGCCATCAGCAGCTACGCGCCGGTCGGACGCTAATCACATCGCGGCGCGAGGCAAAGTCCGCTGGACTCCAAACAGCGCCAGAACGGCACCGGCGTCGATTGGCCGTTGATGCAGGCATAGACCTGGCACCAGTTGAGTGGGTCGCAATCGGAAACGCAGCGGCCGCTCGGCTGGGCACACGCGCCGGTCGGTTTCGCAGGTTTGGCGGCGAAGGCCGGAGATAGGGGCGCGATACCTAAAATGCCGGCAAGCGCCACAGGCAAAAACGCTTTCGTCTGCATCGACGTCTCCCGGTTCAATCGGTCAAACAAATTTCCCATATTCACCAAACACGGACAACCGTAGGCACGCCGCAATGCAGCTTCCTGACCCGTCGTTATTGCTGGTGACCGACCGCGCGCAGGCAAGACGCGCCGTGGCCGAAATTGTCGGCAAGGCGTTCGCAAGCGGTTGCCGCTGGGTCAGCCTGCGCGAAAAGGATTTGCCCGAGGACGAACAGGTCGTGCTGTTGCGCAATTTGCTGCCACTCGCGCGCAAGCACGGCGCGCGGCTGACGCTGCACGGCGAAGCAGCTTTGGCGAAACTCGCCGGCGCCGACGGCGTGCATCTACCGTCCGGCAGCGACGCCGCGGCGGCGCGTGCGCTTATTGGCACAGGCAAACTCGTCGGCGTCTCGATTCATACCGTCACCGAAGCGGAAGCGATCGATCCGCGCGCCGCCGATTACGCGCTCGCGGGACCTGCTTTCGAGACGCCGAGCAAACCGGGCTACGGCCCGGAGATCGGCCGCAAAGGCTTGTCTGAAATCGCGCGCGCTTCGCGCGTGCCGGTGCTCGCCATCGGCGGCATCAACACCGCCCGCGTCGGCGAAGTGATCGCCGCCGGCTGCGCCGGCGTCGCGGTGATGGGTGGTGTGATGCGCGCCGCCGATCCGGCGCGTGAAACCGCAGCGCTCCTGGCAACGCTCAACGGCGTTCGCGTCACCCGCGGGCTTGGTACGTCCTGATGCCTTGGTCCGGCACCCACACGCCCGCTGGGAGTTTACCGGCCTGCCAGAACACGTCGATCGGCATGCCGCCGCGCGGGTGAAAATAGCCGCCGATGCGCACCCATTTCGGCTTGAGTAGCGCGGCGAGTTTTTTGCCAATCGTCACCGTGCAGTCTTCGTGGAAGGCGCCGTGATTACGGAAGCTGTTGAGATAAAGTTTTAGCGACTTCGACTCTACGAGCCAGTCTTTCGGCACGTAGTCGATCACCAGCGTGGCGAAATCCGGCTGACCGGTAACGGGGCACAGCGCCGTGAATTCCGGAAAGGTGAAACGCGCGACGTAATTGTCGCCGGGATGCGGATTACGCACGCGGTCGAGCACATCCCGATCCGGCGATGCCGGGAGCGGGGCGGGGCGGCCAAGCCGGGAGGGCTTACGTGCCATCTCGTCTGCATGCCCCGCTTTGGCAGGACATGACAAGGGCCTCGCCGATCCGCTAGAAGCTGCCGGTACATTGGGAGTTTCCATGACCGCAATCGTCGACATCATCGGACGGGAAATTCTGGACAGCCGCGGCAATCCGACGGTGGAGGTCGACGTCGTTCTGGAGGATGGCTCGCGCGGCCGCGCCGGGGTGCCATCGGGCGCCTCGACCGGCGCGCATGAGGCGGTCGAACTGCGCGACGGCGACAAGACGCGCTATCTCGGCAAGGGCGTGAAGAACGCAGTCGAAGCGGTCAACGGCGAGATTTTCGACGCGCTCGGCGGGATGGATGCCGAGGCGCAGGTCAAGATCGACGAGACCATGATTGGCCTCGACGGCACGCCGAACAAAGGCCGGCTCGGCGCCAATGCCATTCTCGGCGTCTCGCTTGCGACCGCAAAGGCCGCGGCGGTGGCCAATCATCTGCCGCTCTACCGCTATGTCGGTGGCGCTGCGGCGCGGCTTCTGCCGGTGCCGATGATGAACATCGTCAATGGCGGTGTGCATGCCGACAATCCGATCGATTTTCAGGAATTCATGATTGTGCCGCTCGGTTTGCCGACTTTTGCCGAGGCGCTGCGCGCCGGCGTCGAAGTGCTTCACACCCTGCGCGCAGCGCTCAAAGCCGCCGGCCACAATACCAATGTCGGCGACGAAGGCGGTTTCGCACCCAACCTGCCGTCGGCGGAAGCCGCGCTCGATTTTGTTTTGTCGGCGATCGAGAAGGCGGGCTACCGGCCCGGCGAGCAGGTCGCGCTTGCGCTCGACCCGGCTTCGAGCGAATTTTTCGCTGACGGCGCGTACCAGTACAAAGGCGAAGGCAAGACGCGCTCGATCGATCAGCAGGTCGATTACCTCGCCGAACTCGTTAAAAGATATCCGATCGTGTCGGTCGAGGACGGCATGGCTGAGGACGATTATGCCGGCTGGAAGAAACTCACGGAAAAAATCGGCGGCAAATGCCAGCTCGTCGGCGACGACATTTTCGTCACCAATGTGGCGCGGCTCACCGACGGCATCAAAAACGGTATCGGCAATTCGATCCTGATCAAGGTCAACCAGATCGGCACGCTGTCGGAAACGCTGGCCGCAGTCGAGACGGCACATAAAGCGGGCTACACCGCGGTGATGTCGCACCGCTCGGGTGAGACCGAGGATTCCACCATTGCCGATCTGGCCGTCGCAACCAATTGCGGCCAGATCAAAACCGGCTCGCTGGCCCGTTCCGACCGCACCGCCAAATACAATCAGCTGCTGCGCATCGAGGAGGGACTCGGCGCGCAGGCCGCCTATGCCGGGCGCGCCGCGTTCAAGGCGCTTGGATAAGTTCTAAATTCCCCGTGCTTGTCCGGTCACAGCGATCGGCTTATACCCTCATCATTCCAGCCGGGGATCGTGTGCACGATGGACCAGACGCTTGATTTGAAGCCGGGCAACCGCCGGCTCGCGGTCGACCGCTTGAGCACATCTATCGTCAGCTCGATTGACGCCGCGACGATATCCGACGCGCCGTTCGTGCATCTGACTTTCGAGCACGTCTTTCCCGACGACGTCTACGCGCTGATGCTCGCCAATATGCCGGAGGCGACCGACTACCGGCCGATGCACGGCCGCAGCAAGGGTCACGATCTCACCGATGGCACGCATACGCGGGTGAAGATCGATCTGTTCCCGGAATACATCCGGCATCTGCCGCCGCACAAGCGCGCGGTGTGGGACCTCGTCGGCCGCGCGCTGTGCTCGCAGCCGGTGAAGGAAGCGTTCAAACGGCGGCTCGCCGGGCCGCTCGCGTGCCGCTTCGGCAAGCGCAAGGTCGGCATGTACCCCATCCCGATCCTTACCCGCGATATTCCTGGGTATCAGATCACGCCGCACACCGACACGCGCTGGAAGGGCATCACCGTGCAGCTCTATCTGCCGCGCGATCGCTCCACCACGCATATCGGCACGATCTTTCACGACAAACATGCGGATTGGAGCTGCGGAGCGAAAGCAAAGCAGATGTCGTTTGCGCCGAATTCCGGCTACGCATTCGCCGTCGGCACCGATACCTGGCATTCGGCCGATCCGGTCGGGCAGGAAGTGAAGACCCGCGACAGCATCCTGCTTACCTATTTCGTCGATCAGGGCGCTTTGCGATTCTTCCGCAATCGCGGCAAGCGATTTGGCAATTTCGTCCTCAGCGAAGTGCGCAACAGGCTGCCGTAAGTCCTTATTAAGACCGCCTTAAGCGGCCCCCGCTCATGCTGGCGGCATGGTCACGCGCAAACGCCTCCGCACCTTCCTCAATGCGCTTTTGCTTTATGGTCTTGCCGCCCTGTTGATCGGCTATTTCGGCGCCAACGCCTATAGCGGCAATCGCGGGCTGAAGGCGAAAGAGGACATCGACCGGCAAATGGCCGCGCTCAATGCTGACTTGCAGCGGCTCAAGCTCGAACATGAGCAATGGGAACGGCGGATTGCACTCCTGAAATCCGACGGTATCGACCCCGATATGCTCGACGAGCGCGCTCGCGCCTTGCTCGACTATGCCGACCCTAACGACCTGACCATGATGGTTGCCCCGCCGCGGCGGCCTGCCGTTTCGACCGGGCCTTGAAGTCGCCTGCGGCGGTTCCGAAATTAATTTCACTGCCAACGAGTTGGCCGCCCGCAGCAATGCTCCTTTGACGCCGCACCGCCTTCCGCATTGGGGTGAATTCGGCTATGGGAGAGAGCCTGCCCGGGATGTCTCTGTAACAACGGTTTTTCGAGGACAAGGATGGCGGTCGCCCAGACCAAATCGGCTCAGAGCGCCCAACCCCTCAGTGCGGAAGGATTGCTGCCCAGTGCGGATCTCGCGTTCGGCGACACGGCCTCCGCACCGGCCTTCAGCAAAGAACAGGAACTCGCGGCGCTTGGCCAAATGCTCCTGATCCGCCGCTTCGAGGAAAAAGCCGGCCAGATGTACGGCATGGGGCTGATCGGTGGTTTCTGCCACCTTTATATCGGCCAGGAAGCCGTCGTCGTCGGCAT
>Ga0181537_10003105_pt1 | contig 14366 bp, 14 predicted proteins | sample PEATcosm2014_Bin_39_FD_119765 | JGI IMG/M metagenome (GOLD analysis project Ga0181537, IMG submission 119765) | Peatland microbial communities from MTU Mesocosm Facility, Houghton, MI, USA - PEATcosm2014_Bin23_10_metaG | ecosystem: Environmental > Terrestrial > Soil > Wetlands > Peat | place... | reverse complement strand
CTGGGTCATCAGCCGCGCCAAGGCGCAGCTCGATGCCCACGGCCGGCTGCTGCGGCTGGTGGGAGTCGAACTCGACATCACCGAGCGCAAGCTGTACGAGGAGGCGCTGTTTCGCGAGAAGGAGAGCGCGCAGATCACGCTGCAGTCGATCGGCGATGGCGTCATCACCACCGATGCTGCCTCGACCATCGACTACATCAACCCGGTGGCCGAACAGCTCACCGGCTGGCGGCTGGAGGATGCGATGGGCAGGCCGGTGGAGGAGATCTTCCGCGCCTTCCACGAGGAGACCTGCGAGCCGCTGGAGAACCCGTTGTCGGTGTCGATACGGCGGGCGCGGCCGATCAAGTCGGTGCGCCCGATGCTGCTGATCCGGCGCGACGGCAATGAGCTGTATGTCGAGAGCACCGCCTCCCCGATCCGCGCCGGCAACGGCAAGGTGGGCGGCGGCGTGCTGGTGTTCCACGATGTCAGCGAGTCGCGCGAACTCAACCGCCGCCTGAGCTACCACGACAGCCATGACCTGCTGACCGGACTGGTCAACCGGCGCGAATTCGAGGAGCGGCTGGAGCGGGCGCTCAAGAGTGCCAGGGCCCGCGAGGCGTCGTATGCGCTGTGCTATCTGGATATTGATCAGTTCAAGATCGTCAACGACACCTGCGGCCACAGCGCCGGCGATGCGCTGCTCGGCCAGGTGGGAGCGCTGCTGAAGTCCAAGGTGCGCTGGCGCGACACGCTGTCGCGCCTGCGCGGCGATGAATTCGGCCTGCTGCTCGAGAGCTGCACGCTCGATGAAGCGATGCGCATGGCCGAGTCGCTGCGCGAGGCGGTGCGCAATTTCCGCTTCAGCTGGGAGGAGCGCGTGTTTCGCCTCGGAGCGAGCATCGGCGTGGTGCCGATCACCGCCGACAGCGAGGATGTCGCGGCGATCCTGTCGGCGGCCGACGGCGCCTGCGCGGCGGCCAAGGAACAGGGCCGCAACCGCGTGCATAGTTTCGCCGAGAACGACATCGAGCTGATGCGCCGGCGGCGCGAGATGCAATGGGCGGCGCGCATCAACGCGGCGCTGGAAGAGGGTCGCTTCGAGCTGTTCCGCATGCCGATCATGCCGCTGCAGGTGCCGGAAGCCGGCGCTCACTACGAATTGCTGCTGCGCATGCGCGATGAGTCCGGGCGCATCGTGCCGCCCGACAGCTTCATCGCCGCGGCCGAGCGCTACGGCATCATCCCGAGCATCGATCGCTGGGTGGTGGAGAATGCGCTGCGCTGGCTGGTGTCGGAGGCGGATGAGCGCGCGCGGCTGGCGATGTGCTCGATCAATCTGTCGGGGCAGAGCCTGGGCGACGACAAGTTCCTGCCGTTCGCCATCGACCAGATCAACCGCAGCGGCCTCGACGCCACCAAGATCTGCTTCGAGATCACCGAGACCACCGCGGTGGCGAGCTTCGCCCAGGCCAACCGTTTCATCCAGGCGCTCAAGGAGCTGGGCTGCAAGTTCGCGCTCGACGACTTCGGCGCCGGCATGTCCTCGTTCGGCTACCTGAAGAATTTCCCGGTGGATTACCTGAAGATCGACGGCAGCTTCGTGCGCGAGATCCTGCACGATCCGATCGATCGCGAGATGGTGCGCTCGATCAACGAGATCGGCCACCTGACCGGCAAGAAGACCATCGCGGAATTTGCCGAGAACGCCGAGATCATCCAGATGCTGCGCGAAATCGGCGTCGACTTTGCCCAGGGCTACGGCGTCGCGCAGCCGCAGCGCATCCTCAAGTCCTCCGGCAGCGCCTGACTACTGCTGCAGCGACTACTCCGGCAGTGCGTACGGCAGCGGCAGCGAGCTGACCGCAATGCCGCCGCTGGCGAGCAGCTGGCCGCTCTCATCCGCCTCCTGCGGCGCGCCGGTGGACGACGCCACCGCCAGGAACTCGCACAGTCCGTCCGCGCGCACCGTGGCGTCGACCACGCGAAAGCTGCGGCCGTCGTTCAGGCGGCCGGAGTCCCCGGGCGCAAGCGCAATCGGCTCGGCGCTGACGAAGCGCTGCATGCGGCGCTTGATGCGGCCGCGGTAGTGCGCGCGCGCGATCACTTCCTGGCCGGTGTAGCAGCCCTTGGTGAACGAGATGGCGTTGATGCAATCAAGATTGAGCATCTGCGCGACGAACTGCTCGGAGGTCGTGCTGTAGACCTGCGGCAGGCCGGCGGCGATGTCGAGCGCGCGCCACTGCTCGCGCGGCAGCGTTGCCTGCGGCGGCGGCGCGTCGCGCCCGCTTTGCAGCAGCAGCGCGCGCGCATCGCCTGCCACCCCATAGCCGATGCGTGGTCCCGCCAGCGTGTCGGCGGCCGTCAGCGCCGGCAGGCCGAGCACCCGTAGCTGCGTGCTGGCATCGCTGATCGCCACTTTGGCGCGCAGCAGGTAGCGGCGCAGGTGCGCGGCGACCGCGCCGACCAGCTCGAGCGGCAGCAGCGCCAGGATGTCGCCCTGCTCCACGGCCGCCAGCGCCAGCAGTGCCAGCGTGCGGCCCTGCGGGTTGTGCAGCCCGGCGCGCAGCAGCGTGCCACCGGTTGCCGTGCCACCCGGCGGCGTACCACCCGTCGGCGTGCCACCTGTCAGCGTGGTGACGTCGTTCGACACCTGGCCCTGCAGGAATTTCACCACGTCGGCGCCGCTGAATCGCAGCACGCCGTAATCCTCGAGCAGGCAGAGCGCGCCGGGCTGGTTCATCAGATGCGCCGTGTGGTACCGCTCGGGCGGTAGTCGGTGGTGGGCAATTCTGGCACACTTGTGTGCATGCCGGTTTTCGCAGCACGGTCCGACGCGTCGGTTGAACGCACAGCGAACGACGCGGCCACGTCAGCGCCTGGCACCGTGCGGCCTGCTGCGCCGGCGGCAGCATCTCCAACGAGCGCAGCGCCGCCAGCGCCGGCAGCGACGGAAATCGGCGGGCCGCCGGGGCCGGAGCCGACGCGCTATGGCGATTGGGAACGAGGCGGCCGCTGCATCGATTTTTAACGCATCGACTCTTGACGCATCGACTGTGGACAGGGAGTAGGCATGGCTGAGCGGCCGCTGTCACCGTTCATAACGGTGTACCGATGGTCCTACACGATGACGCTGTCGATCCTGCATCGGATCACTGGCGTTGCCCTGGCGGTTGCACTGCTGGGGCTGGTCGCCTGGCTGCTCAGCGCCAGCCGTGGCGCCGATGCCTACGCCGCGCTCACGCCGCTGCTGCTGTCGGCTCCGGGCAAACTGCTGATCGTGCTGGCGATGACGGCACTGATTTATCACTGCTGCAACGGCCTGCGGCACCTGGCCTGGGACATGGGATGGGGCTTTGAGCGCGCCGATGCGCGCCGCAGCGCCGCGCTGGTGGTGATCGTCACGCTGATCGCCGCCGCGCTGTGCCTGTACGCGATGTTCCGGCCCGGCACGGGCGGCGCATGAGCCTGCGTGCACCGCTGGCCAGGGCACTGCATCACGGTACCGCGCGCGCGGGCGTCAGCCACTGGCTCATCCAGCGTGTCACCGCCACTGCGCTTGCGCCGCTGGCCATCTGGCTGCTGATCGCGCTGCTGTCGCTGCCCTCATCCGACTACGCCAGCGTCACGCGCTGGATCGGCACCGGCCTGCATCCGGTGCTGCTGGCGCTGGTGGTGCTGATCGGCGCCTGGCATGCCTGGCTGGGCGTGCAGGTGGTGATCGAGGATTACGTGCACGGCTTCGTGACAAAGACCGCAGCGTTGCTGGTCTCGCTGTTCGTGCACGTGCTGGTGGCGGCGAGCGGGCTGTACGCGCTGCTGCACATCGCGCTGGCAACTCCGGCATGAGTGCCGCCGCATGAGTGCCTATGAATTCGTCGACCACACCTATGATGTGGTGGTCGTGGGCGCCGGCGGGGCCGGATTGCGCGCGACGCTCGGCCTGGCGGAAGCCGGGCTGTCCACCGCCTGCATCACCAAGGTGTTTCCGACCCGCAGCCACACGGTGGCGGCGCAGGGCGGCATCAGCGCGGCGCTCGCCATCATGGGCGAGGACGACTGGCGCTGGCACATGTACGACACGGTCAAGGGCTCGGACTGGCTCGGCGACCAGGACGCGATCGAGTTCATGTGCAAGGAAGCACCGGCCGCGGTGATCGAACTGGAGCACTACGGCGTGCCGTTCTCGCGCACCGACGCTGGCCGCATCTACCAGCGCCCGTTCGGCGGCATGACCACGCACTACGGCAAGGGCATTGCGCAGCGCACCTGCGCGGCCGCCGACCGCACCGGACATGCGATGCTGCACACGCTCTATCAGCAGTCGCTGCGCCACCAGGCGGAGTTCTATATCGAGTATTTCGGACTCGACCTGATGATGCAGGACGGGGAGTGCCGCGGCGTGGTCGCCCTCGACCTGGCGGAAGGCAAGCTGCATCGGTTTCGCGCGCAGATGACGATCCTGGCGACCGGCGGCTACGGTCGCGCGTATTTCTCCTGTACCTCGGCGCACACCTGTACCGGCGATGGTGGCGGCATGGCGCTGCGCGCCGGCCTGCCGCTACAGGACATGGAGTTCGTGCAGTTCCACCCGACCGGCATCTACGGTTCGGGCTGCCTGATCACCGAAGGGTCAAGGGGCGAGGGCGGTTACCTCACCAACGCGCTGGGCGAGCGCTTCATGGAACGCTACGCGCCCAACGCCAAGGACCTGGCCTCGCGCGATGTGGTCAGCCGCGCCGAGACCATCGAGATGCGCGAGGGCCGCGGGGTGGGGGCACACAAGGATCATATTCATCTGCACCTGGAGCACCTGGGCGCCGCGGTGATCCATGAGCGCCTGCCGGGCATTGCCGATACCGCGCGCATATTCGCCGGCGTGGACGTGACGCGCGAGCCGATCCCGATCCTGCCCACGGTGCACTACAACATGGGCGGCATCCCGTGCACGATCCAGGGCGAGGTGGTGACGCCGAAGAACGGCGTTGCCGACAGCGTGGTGCCCGGACTGATGGCGATCGGGGAGGCGGCCTGCGTCTCGGTGCACGGCGCCAACCGGCTCGGCTCCAATTCGCTGCTCGACCTGGTGGTGTTCGGCCGCGAGGCGGCACGCCACTGTGCCCAGCTGGTGAAGCCGGCGGCGGCGCAACGGGAATTGCCGAAGGATGCGGTGGATCGCATGCTCACGCGCTTCGACCGGCTGCGCCATGCCAGCGGCTCGCGGCCCACCGCGGGGCTGCGGCTGGAGATGCAGCGCATCATGCAGGCCGACGCGGCGGTGTTTCGCACCGGCGAGTCGCTGCAGCAGGGGATCGAGCGGCTGGGGCAGACCTTTGCAGCCTTCAGCGACGTCGCATTGTCCGATCGCGGCCTGATCTGGAATACCGACCTGGTCGAGACGCTGGAACTGCACAACCTGCTGCTGCAGGCGGTGGCGACCATCCACTCGGCGGCCAATCGCCAGGAGAGCCGTGGCGCGCACGCGCGCGAGGACTTTCCGCAGCGCGATGACGTCAACTGGATGAAACACACGCTGTGCTGGGTCGATGAGCAGGGGCGAGCGCGCATTGACTATCGCCCGGTGCACCAGCATACCCTGACCAACGACGTGGACTTCATCGCCCCCAAGGCCAGGACCTACTGACATGGCTGACTACTGACATGGCTGAATTCAGGCTGCCGCCCAATTCTCGCATCGACACCGGCGCCGGCAAGACTTATGCCGCTCCGGCCGGCGCCGTGAGCGTGCGGCGCTTTCGCATCTACCGCTTCGATCCGGCATCGGGTGCGCGGCCGCGCATCGACAGCTACCAGCTCGACATGGCGAACTGCGCCCCGATGGTGCTCGATGCGCTGCTGAAGATCAAAAACGAGATCGACCCGACGCTGTCGCTGCGCCGTTCGTGTCGCGAGGGCATCTGCGGCTCCTGTGCGATGAACATCAACGGTCTCAACACGCTCGCGTGTACCAAGGCCTGCAGCGAGCTCGGCGGCGGCGACATCAGCATCTATCCGCTGCCGCACCTGCCGGTGCTCAAGGACCTGGTGACCGACCTGACCGATTTCTACGCGCAGTACGCCGCGGTGAAGCCGTGGCTGCAGACCTCGAGCCCGACGCCGCCTGACCGCGAGCGGCTGCAATCCAAGCAGGAGCAGCAGCGCATCGACCGGCCATCGGCGTGCATCCTGTGCGCCTGCTGCTCCACCGCCTGCCCGAGCTACTGGTGGAATTCCGAGCGCTATCTGGGGCCGGCGGCGCTGCTGGCCGCCTACCGCTGGATCGTCGATAGCCGCGATGAAGCCACCGGCGAGCGGCTGGATGCGCTCGAGGATCCGTTCCGGCTCTACCGCTGTCATACGATCATGAACTGCACCGAGGCCTGCCCCAAGGACCTGAATCCGGCCAAGGCCATCGGCGCCATCAAGAAGATGCTGGTTGACCGCCAGCACTGACCGCCGGAGGCTGCGCTGGCGCTGCCGCCGTGGCATGAAGGAGCTGGATCTGCTGCTGACCGGCTGGCTCGAGCGGCAGTTCGAGGGCGCCAGCGAGGCCCAGCGGGCCCAATTCGAGGCGCTGCTGGCGCTGCCCGACCCGCAGCTGGCCGGCTACCTGGTGGGCGGCGAGCGCCCGGCGGCGGCCGAGCTGGCCGCGCTGGTCGAGTCGATCCGGACCGGGACCGGCATTATGTCGAGCCTGCCGTCGTCTGGGGCCACGGGACGGGAACCTTAGACGCGGCGCCGGCTCCAAGTCTCGTTGGTACCACCTGATACCGCCGACCGGCTTAGGGGTCTCATGTCTGCGACTGCTGATACACTGACCGCGAACAACGTGAACAAGGGTTCCGGGTCTGCGTTGACAGGGTTATCCATGGTCGCCAATGCGAGTGACTTGAGTCTGGTACGGCGGGTGCAGCGCGGCGAGCGCGGCGCCTACGACCTGCTGGTGCTCAAGTACCAACACAAAGTGGTCAAGCTGGTGATGCGCTACCTGCGCAACCCCGCCGATGCGGAGGATGTGGCGCAGGAGGCGTTCGTCAAGGCCTATCGTGCGCTGCCGCAGTTCCGCGGTGACAGCGCCTTCTACACCTGGCTGTATCGCATTGCGATCAATACCGCGAAGAACGCACTGGCCGCGCGCGAGCGCAACCCGGTCAGCTACGAGCTGGATGTGCACGGCAGCGACGACTCAACCGACATGGTCGGCCGGTTGAAGGATCCGGAGACACCCGAGGGGCTGGCGCTCACCGAGGAGATCCGCGATACGGTCAACCACGCGATCGGCGAGCTGCCCGAGGACCTGCGCACCGCGATTGTGCTGCGTGAACTCGAGGGTATGAGCTACGAGGAGATTGCCGCGTCGATGGACTGCCCGGTCGGCACGGTGCGTTCCAGGATTTTTCGCGCCCGCGAGGCCATCGATCGGCGGCTGCGCGAGGTGTTTGACGGCGGCTTGGGTCGGACGGAGGAGTTGGTGTGATCCAGGAAGAACGAGAAAGCCAGCTGTCGGCGATGTTCGATGGCGAGCTGCCTGCGACCGAATGCGAGCTGCTGTCGCGGCGCATCGATCGCGATGACAATCTGCGTGCCCGCTGGTCGCGCTACGCGCTGATCGGAGCCGCGATGCGCTCGGAGCCGGTGGCCACCGCGCGCAGCGGCTTCGCCCGGCGCGTGAGCGTGGCGCTGCGCGGCGGCGAGGCCAGGATGCGCGGCAGCCGTGGCCGCAAGATCGTGCTCAACGCCGCGGTGTCGGCCTCGCTGGTGGTGGCGGTGGCTGGATTGTCGATCACGCTGCTGCGCCATACGGCCGCCGGCGGCGGTATCAGCACCGCCGGTCGTATCGGCGCCGATGCGGTCGGCCTGCAGGCGGCCGCCGTCGCCGCGGTGCCCGGCACCGCCTCGGTACGCGATGCCGCGCTACTGGCGAACAGCGTCGTGGCGGGCGCGACGAGCGTCAGCGGTACGACGACGGTCATCACGGCGGCGGGCGCTGCACCGGTCAGCGGCACGGCGGCGCGGCGCGGCAGTAACGGCGAGCCGGTCAGCTATGTGACGCCCGCCACCGCTAGCCCCGCCAACACCGCGCTGCGCACCGAGCTTGCGGATTTCATTGTTGCCCACAGCCAGTATTCCACGCCGCTGATGCGGCGCAATCTGCTGTCCGCGCTGATCAGCAGCGAGGATGGAGCGGACATCGCAGCGCCGGGCGCCGCGGTGACGGCGAGCCCGTCGGTCTCTGCGGCAGGTGCACTGCATGCGACCCTTGCGGCTCCAGCTTCGAGTCGCTAGCCGCTCCTCCGCCGCGGCGAGGCTATGGGCGGCCGGCAGCTGCGTGGCGCTGCTCGCCAGTGCCGTCGCCGCGGTTGCCGAGGACGATCCGCTCGAGTGGCTGGCGCGCACTGACCAGGCGCTGGCGACGCGCAACTACGAGGGCGTGTTCGTGCACGAACATGCCGGGGAAACCGAAACGCTGCGCGTGATCCACCGCGTTGGCCCCGACGGGGTATCCGAGCGGCTGCTGTCGATGGACGGCTCGGGCCGCGAAGTCATCCGCAAGGGCAGCCAGCTGACCTGCTACCTGCCCGACCAGCGCACCGCGCTGATGGAAAAAACCAGCGATGCCGGGCTGCTGCTCGGCAGCCTGCCGCGCATCAATGCCACCTCTGCCGGCCTGTACCAGGTCAGCGAACTGCATAAGGCGCGGGTCTCCGGCCGCAGTGCGCGCGTGATCGCGGTGCTGCCGATGGACCAGATGCGCTACGGCTATCGTGTCTGGATCGACGAGGCCACCGCGATGCCGCTGAAGACGCAGTTGCGCAACAGCTCGGGCGAGGTACTCGAGCAGATCGTATTCACCGACCTGCGCCTGCCGGCGCATATCGCCGACAGTGAACTCGAGCCGGCAGTAGACGCGCGCAATTACCGCTGGGTGCAGCACCTGGCGGATTCGGCCGATGCGCGTGGACTGTCGATCTCCTGGGAGGCGAGCGTGCTGCCGCCGGGATTTCGCCTGACGGTGGACGCGCGCCAGGTGCTGCGCAGCGGGCCGGTGGAGCACCTGGTGTTCAGCGACGGGCTGGCTTCGGTATCGGTGTTCGTCGAGATCGGCCGCGCGCCGCGCCCCGACCACGGCAGCGACGACGCCGCCACCATCGGCTCCTCATCGGCCTATTCGACCGTGGTGCAGGGCTACCGCGTCACTGCGGTGGGCGAAGTGCCGCCGGACACGGTACGCGCGATCGCGCAGTCCATCCGCACCGCCGGCCCGGTGCCGAGCATGTCCGAATCGCTGCTGGGCATGGGCAGCCTGGGTTTGCCGACACGCCACGCCGACGGCAGCTCCTCGATCTTCGATGAGATCTCCGCCAGCCAGGCCCTGGCGCAGGATGCGGACAGCCACGGCCCGGGCGGCGCCCGCGCCAGTTTCGGCGCTGCCAGTGGCGCCGGCGGTTTTGGCGCTGGCGCGCCCGCCGCCGCCGGCGCCGCCGCTTTCGGCGGTCCGGCCGGTCCGCCTGCGGGCGCGGGCCGGCATTGAGCATGGAGCGGCATTGAGCACGCCTGGGGGTGCCCCCGGGCACTACTCGCTGACGCTGCTGACCCGCCCGGAATGCGGGCTGTGCGAGGAGATGCAGCACGCGATCGATGCGCTGCGCGCGCGGCACGCGCTGCCGCCACTGGCGCTGCTCGATGTGGACTCCGATCGCGAGCTGCAGCGCCGCTATGGGCTGAAGATCCCGGTGCTGCTCGTCGACCAGGTCCCGGTGTGCAGCGGCCGGCTCGACCCGGCCGAGCTGCTGCGCGTCGTGCGCGCGCAGCGCGACCGGCACGACGCGGCTTAAGGCTATAATCCGCGCGCCCGGCCCGCGGGCTCCCAAGCCTTTCGATGCAACGCATACGCAACTTCTCCATCATCGCGCACGTTGACCACGGAAAATCGACGCTCGCCGACCGGCTGATCCAGCTGTGCGGCGGCCTTGAGGCGCGCGAGATGCAGGCGCAGGTGCTCGATTCGATGGACCTGGAACGTGAGCGTGGCATCACCATCAAGGCGCAGAGTGTGACGCTCAACTACCAGGCGCTCGACGGCGAGCGCTACCAGCTGAACCTGATCGACACCCCGGGTCACGTCGACTTCTCCTACGAGGTGTCGCGCAGCCTCGCGGCCGGGGAGGGTGCGCTGCTGGTGGTCGACGCCTCGCAGGGCGTGGAGGCGCAGAGCGTCGCCAACTGCTATACCGCGATCGAGCAGGGCCTGACGGTGCTGCCGGTGATCAACAAGATCGACCTGCCGTCGGCTGACCCTGCGCGCGTGATCACCGAGATCGAGGAAATCATCGGCATCGACGCCCAGGACGCGGTATGCGTCAGCGCCAAGACCGGCGCCGGTGTGCCGCAGCTGCTCGAGGCGATCATCGCGCGCATCCCGGCGCCGCAGGGGGATCCGGACGCGCCGGTACAGGCGCTGATCGTGGATTCCTGGTTCGACAACTATGTCGGCGTGGTGTCGCTGACGCGCGTGGTGAACGGCGTGCTGCGCCGGGGCGACAAGATCCGCGTGATGTCCACCGGCCGCGCCCACACCATCGACAAGCTCGGCCGCTTCACCCCCAAGTCGCTCACGCTCGAGACGCTCAGCGCCGGAGAGGTCGGCTTCGTGATCGCCGGCATCCGGGAAATCGACGGCGCACCGGTGGGCGACACCATCACGCTCGATGGGCGTCCGAGCGCCGCGCCGCTGCCCGGCTTCAAGCAGATCCAGCCGCGGGTATTCGCCGGGCTGTTCCCGATCAATGCCGAGGACTATGAGAACTTTCGCGACGCGCTCGCCAAGCTCAAGCTCAACGACTCGGCGCTGCACTACGAGCCGGAGTCCTCGACCGCACTGGGCTTCGGCTTTCGCTGCGGCTTTCTCGGCCTGCTGCACATGGACATCGTGCAGGAGCGGCTGGAGCGCGAGTACAACCTGAACCTGGTGACCAGCGCGCCGACCGTCATCTACGAGGTGGCGCGCACCGACGGCAGCGTCGAGTACGTGGACAATCCGTCGAAACTGCCGATCCTGAACGTGATCGCCGAGATCCGCGAGCCGATGATCACCGCCAGCATACTGGTGCCGCCTGACTACGTCGGCGCGGTGCTCGGGCTGTGCAGCGAGAAGCGCGGCGTGCAGAAGAAAATGCTGTATCTGGCCGCGCAGGTGTCGCTGCAGTATGAGCTGCCGCTGGCCGAGGTCGTGCTCGATTTCTTCGACCGGCTGAAGTCAGCCACCCGCGGCTATGCGTCGTTCGACTACGTGTTCAGCCATTTTCAGGCCGCGCCGCTCGCAAAGCTTGATATCCTCATCAACGGCGAGCCGGTCGATGCACTGTCGATCATCGTGCACCGCGACCACGCCTATGCGCGCGGCCGCGAACTGGTCGACAAGATGCAGGAGCTCATCCCGCGGCAGATGTTCGAGGTGGCGGTACAGGCCGCCATCGGCAGTCACGTGATTGCGCGCGCGACGGTGAAGGCGCTGCGCAAGAACGTGCTGGCCAAGTGCTACGGCGGCGACGTGTCGCGCAAGCGCAAGCTGCTCGAAAAACAGAAAGAGGGCAAGAAGCGCATGAAGCAGGTAGGACAGGTGGAAATCCCGCAGGAGGCCTTCCTGGCGGTCCTGAAAGTCGGGCGCAAATGAGGCGCGGCGAGGAAGCGGCATGCTGACGCAGATTCTCTCGTTGCTGACGCTGCTGGCGATACCGGTGCTGCTGATCGCGATCGTCGATGACTGGTTCCTGCGGCCGCGACGGCGCCTGGCCGGCGGCGCGGCGGCCGCCGATGCGCCGCTGCTGGCGGCGGTGTATTACGCGCTGCCGCTGCTGCTGCTGGCGGCGCTGCTGCGCCTGCTGCTGTCCGAGCGGCTGGATTTCAGCATGGTGCTGGTCACGGTGGTGGCGATCGCCGGGCTGGTGTGGCTGGTCGATCACCTGCTGTTCGAGCCGCTGCGGCGCCGCGCCGCGCTCGCCGCCGGGCGCGATCCGGCCGGCCAGCCGGTCCCGGTCACGGTGGACTACGCGCGCAGCTTCTTCCCGGTCGCGCTGATCGTGCTGCTGGTGCGCTCGTTCATCTTCGAGCCGTTTCGCATCCCATCGGATTCGATGATGCCGACGCTGCTGGACGGGGATTTCATCATCGTGAACAAGTACGCCTACGGCCTGCGGCTGCCCGTGCTCGACCAGAAAGTGGTGTCGATCGGCGAACCGCAGCGCGGCGACGTGGTGGTGTTCCACTACCCGCCCGATCCGGCGGTCAACTTCATCAAGCGGCTGGTCGGGCTGCCGGGTGATCACGTGCGCATTCGCTCCGACCAGCTGATCATCAACGGCATGCCGGTGCCGCTGCAGCTGGATGGCCGCTACGACGATGGCTGCTATCACAACATGCGCGAGTCGACCGAGATCCTGGGCAGCCACCGCCACCAGACGCTGTCGTGCCTGACCCCGGACGAAATCGCGATCGCCCCCGGCGCCACCTGCAACCGGGCGCTGGACCACAACTACGAATGCATTGAGCCCAATGCCTTCGGACTGCGCGACCACAGCGACAGGGATGAAATGGTGGTGCCGGCCGGCCAGTACCTGATGATCGGCGACAATCGCGATAACAGCTACGATGGCCGCTATTGGGGTTTCGTGCCCGAGGATCATCTGGTCGGCAAAGCGACCCGAATCTGGTTCAATTGGGACCTGCACCGCTCGGGCGGCCCGGTCTGGAGCCGGATTGGCCACCGCATCGAGTAACGCAACGGAAAGCCACAAGGGAGTCTACTCATGCGCCACTCACAGCGCGCCATCCGTGCCACCCGGCCCGCCGGGCGTCATGCCCAGCGCGGCGTCACGATCATCGGCTGGCTGTTCCTGCTGGTGCCGGTCGCGATCGTGGTTTACGCGGGCATCCGCCTGGCCCCGATCTACCTGAACTACATGCGCGTCGCCAAGTCGATCGCCCAGACCGCCAGCGAGTCGCGCGGCGTCGATTCCACCAACGCCCAGTCGCTGCGCGTGGCGCTGGAGAAGCACTTCGATATCGAGGGCATCACCAAGCCGGAGACGCGCGAGATCGACATTCACCGCGACAATGATCACTGGGTGGTGATTGCCGACTACGAGGACCTGGCGCCGATGTTCGGCAACGTGTCGCTGCTGGTGCAATTTCACAAGGAGGCCGAGGTCCGCCAATAGACATGAATCGCCCCGAGCGCCTGCGCTGCTGGCTGCGCGAGGCGCTTGCCTATGAGCCTGAGGACCTGGCGCTGTTCGAGACTGCCCTGACGCATCGCAGCGCCGACGCCCCGAACAACGAACGACTGGAATTCCTCGGCGATGCGGTGCTCGGGCTGGTGAGCGCGCAATACCTGTTCGAGCGCTTTCCGGACGCCGACGAGGGCGCATTGAGCCGGCTGCGCGCGCACGTGGTCAGTGGCGAGTCGCTGGCACAGCTGGCGGCCGGCCTTAAGCTCGGGGAGCTGCTGGCGCTGGGGCAGGGGGAGCTGAAAACCGGCGGTTTCCGCCGCCAGTCGATCCTGGCCGATGCGCTCGAGGCGCTGTGCGGCGCGCTCTACCTGGAGGCGGGCCTGGCGGCGGCGCGGGTCGCGCTGCTGCGCCTGCTGGGTCCGGCGCTGGACTCGCTGACGCTGCCGGCCGAGCTCAAGGACCCGAAGACGCGCCTGCAGGAACTGCTGCAGGCGCGCGGGCTGCCGCTGCCGCGCTACAGCGTCGAGAGCGTCGCGGGCGAATTGCATGCGCAGGTGTTTCGCGTAACCTGCGAAGTGGAACCGATGGCGGCGCGCGCGACCGCCGCCGGCTCGAGCCGGCGGCGAGCCGAGCAGGCTGCCGCCGCGTGCGTACTCGAGCAGATCCAGGCCGACCCATGACAGATTTTCGCAGCGGATTCGTCGCCCTGGCCGGCCGCCCCAGTGTCGGCAAGTCCACGCTGCTCAATGCGCTGGTGGGGCACAAGCTCAGCATCGTCACGCCGCGGCCGCAGACCACGCGCCACCGGGTGCTCGGCCTGCTGCAGCTGCCCGCGGCGCAGATCGCGTTCGTCGACACCCCGGGGCTGCACCTGGGCCCCAAGCGCGCGCTCAACCGCGCGATGAATCGCAGCGCCAGCGCCGCGGTGGGCGAGGCGGACCTGGTGGTGTTCGTGGTCGAGGCGCTCAAGTGGACGGACGAGGACGAGCTGGCGCTCGGCCGCATCGCCAGCGCCGGCCACGAGGTGCTGGCGGTGGTCAACAAGGTCGACCGCGTGCACCCGCGCGAGCGGCTGCTGCCGTATATGCAGCAGCTGGCGGCGCGCCATGCGTTCCGGGCGATCGTGCCGGTGTCGGCCTCCAAGGGCGACAACCT
>Ga0181537_10003104_pt1 | contig 14372 bp, 12 predicted proteins | sample PEATcosm2014_Bin_39_FD_119765 | JGI IMG/M metagenome (GOLD analysis project Ga0181537, IMG submission 119765) | Peatland microbial communities from MTU Mesocosm Facility, Houghton, MI, USA - PEATcosm2014_Bin23_10_metaG | ecosystem: Environmental > Terrestrial > Soil > Wetlands > Peat | place... | reverse complement strand
TCCCCTGAGTTTACGGTAGCGCCGGATCAGACTGTTGGTGGAACTGTCGTGGTCGAGTTGGGGTTCCACCGCGCCGGCAAGTTGAGGGATGATGCGCTGGGCGAGAACCTTGCCGAGTTCGACACCCCATTGATCGAAGGAATCGATCTGCCAGATGGCGCCCTGGGTGAAGACGCTGTGCTCGTAGAGCGCAACGAGTTTGCCGAGCGCGCCCGGTGATAGGCGATCCAGGAGAATCGTGTTGGAGGGACGGTTGCCCTCGAATACACGATGCGGCACAAGCCAATCGGGCGCCCCCTCAGCCTTGACCTCCTCGGCGGTCTTGCCGAGGGCCAGCGCCTCGGTCTGCGCGAAGACATTGGCGAGCAGGATGTCGTGATGTCGGCCAAGCGGATTCAAAGCTTGGGCGAAGGCGATGAAATCACAGGGGATGAGCCGGGTGCCTTGATGGATCAATTGATAGAATGAATGCTGGCCGTTGGTCCCGGGCTCGCCCCAGTAGATCGGACCGGTGTCGTAATCGACAGCGATCCCATCGAGCGTGACGTGCTTGCCGTTGCTCTCCATGGTGAGTTGCTGGAGATAGGCGGGGAAGCGCTTGAGATATTGCTCATACGGCAGTACGGCGACGGTCTGGGCGCCGAAGAAATTATTGTACCAGATCGCGAGCAGCCCAAGCAGCACCGGCAAATTGCGTTCGAACGGAGCGGTGCGGAAATGCTCGTCCATCTGATGGAAGCCATCCAGCATGGCGCGGAAATTGTCCGGGCCGACGGCGAGCATCGTGGATAGCCCGATCGCCGAATCCATGGAGTAGCGTCCGCCGACCCAGTCCCAGAAGCCGAACATATTGGCGGTATCGATGCCGAACTTCGCCACTTCCTCGGCATTGGTCGAGACGGCGACGAAGTGCTTGGCGATCGAAGATTCCTCGCCATTGAGGCCGGCGAGCGTCCAATCGCGCGCCGTATGCGCGTTGGTCATGGTCTCCAAGGTCGTGAAGGTCTTGGACGAGATGATGAACAAAGTCTCGGCCGGATCGATGTCGCGAACCGCCTCGGCGAAGTCAGTGCCGTCGACGTTGGACACGAAGCGAAAGCTCACGTCCCGCTGGGCGTAATGTTTCAACGCTTCATAGGCCATGACCGGCCCGAGATCCGAGCCGCCGATCCCGATATTGACGACGTTACGGATGCGTTTCCCGGTGTGGCCTTTCCAACTGCCGCCGCGCAACCTCTCGGCGAAAGCCGCCATTTTGTCGAGAACGGCATGGACCTCGGGAACGACGTTCTTGCCGTCGACGGAAATGGAGGCGCCGCGCGGCGCGCGCAACGCCACATGGAGCACGGCGCGCCGCTCCGAGACATTGATCTTGTCGCCGGCAAACATAGCGTCGATGCGCGTCCGTAGCTGCGCTTCTTCAGCCAGTCGAAGCAATAGCGGCAGCGTCTCGTCGGTGACCCGGTTCTTCGAGTAGTCGAGATAGACACCGGCACCTTCCGCCGCCAATCGCTCTCCGCGCTTGGGGTCGCCGGCGAATAGCTGCCGAAGGTGCAGCCCCTTAATCTTTTGATGATGGGCCTCAAGCGCGGACCACGCGGGTCGCTTACGCAACGGCAAAATGGCCATCTTTTTTTCCTCGTAGAGACCGCCGATGACCCTCGGCGAAACACGCCAGCCCCGATCTCAGCTCGCTTTCCGAATCGCCGCGCTTTTCGATTCGACGCAAGACATCAGACTGTTCCAAGATTTCACGAAGGAATCCGCGCCCTCGTCCTGGAGACGCTCGGCGAGAGCGTCGACATTAATCCCCGCTTTCGCGAAGCTCGCCAGCGCCGGCTCGCAGTCGCCGCCGTCGGCGGGCAAGATGTCGCCGACCTCGCCGTGATCGGCGAAAGCCTTCAACGTGCTCTCGGGCATGGTGTCGACCGTGAAAGGCGCGGCGAGAGCCTTCACATAGAGAATATCGGAGGCCGCCGGATCCTTGGTGCCGGTGCTGGCCCAGAGCAGACGCTGAGGCCGGGCGCCGGCATTGGCGGCCCGGTGCCAGCGCGTCGAGCTCAGCAACTCGCGGTACGCCCTATAGGTGCGTTGGGCGATGGCGATGCCAAGCCGGTTGGCCAGTTCCAATGGCACCTTCCCCGCTACGGCGACGTCCCAGCGGCTGATGAAGATCGAAGCGACCGACCCAACCGCTGGATTGAGTCCCGCCGCGATGCGCCGCTCGACGCCGCGCAAATAGGCCTCGGCTGCCGCGACATATTGCTCGCGCGAGAACAGCAGCGTGACGTTCACCGGAACGCCCGCGAAAATGGCTTCCTCAATCGCCGGCAGGCCTTCCTTCGTGCCCGGTATCTTGATGAAGAGATTTGGTTTCCCGCCTTTGGCGTGGAGCAGCTTGGCGGCCGCCAGCGTGCTCGCGGTGTCGTGGGCGAACAGCGGAGAAACCTCGAGCGAGACCCAGCCGTCCACCCCGTCGGTCCGCGTGAAGACCGGTTGAAACAGATCGGCGGCGCGGGTCAGATCCTCCAGCGCCAAGCCGAAAAACAAATCGTCCCTCGATTTCGCCAGCGGCGCTTTCTGGCGGATGGCCTCGTCGTAGGTCGTACTGGTGCGGATGGCATTATCGAAGATCGTGGGATTCGATGTCAGCCCGGTCACCGAGAACTCGTCGATATAGCGCTTGAGCGTGCCGCTATTGAGTAAGTCTCGGGTTATATTGTCGAGCCACAGGCTTTGGCCGACATCGTGGAGCTTCTTGGTTGCTTTCATCGCGTCACCTGAGATTTGAAACGGCATGCAATTCGAGGGTGCCGATACTTCAATATGGGGTAGCTCGAAGGCTTTAGACAGGGCAACTAATCGGCTGAACTCGCGACTTTTCTCGGCAATGAGATCGAGTAGTTTTCCGCCATCGTGAGGGTGGCGAAGATCAAGGCAGATTAGGTGCCGCAATGCATTACTGACTCTGGATATTAGCGTCTTTGATGATTTGCTCGTATCGCGACATCTCGTCCTTGATGTATTTAGTGAAATACGCCGACGTGGACCCGATCGGTTCAAAGCCGAGTTTGGCGAAACGATTCTTCACGTCCGGGTCGCTTACGATCTTGATGACACCGTCCTGGATTTTTGCGACCAGGTCGGCCGGCATCTCCTTCGGGCCCCACAACCCATACCAGGATGCGAAATCAAATTCCGCCATTCCGGATTCCGCAACAGTCGGGATTTCCGGCGCGATGGCAAAACGTTTTTTACTGGTGATCGCCAGCGCCTTGATCTTGCCGGCCTGGGCCAACGGCAGCGACGATAAGATCGGATCGGCCATCAACTGCGTTTGCCCGCTCATCAAGTCGGTCAGGGCAGGCGCCGCGCCGCGATAGTCGATCACTAATGTGTCGACGCCTGCTTCGTGTTTAAGCACTTCGACCGCAAGGTGGCCGGCCGAACCGAAGCTGGATGTTGCGAAGGTGTATTTGTCCGGCGCCTTGCGGACGATATCGAAAAGCTCCTTGAGCGTGTTGGCGGGCATGCTCGGCGTTGTACTGACGATCAGTGGCCCGGCCACGACCAGCGAAATCGGCGTAAAGTCGGTGACCACGTTGTACGGGACGGTTTTGTAAAGAAACGGCGTTACGACATGGATGGAGGCGGTCAGCAGCATGGTGTAACCGTCCGGCGTCGCCTTGGCGACGTAGCTGGCGCCGACGGTGCCACCGGCGCCGCCCGCCCGGTTCTCGACGATAAAGGATTGGCCGGTCGTCTCGCTGAGCTTGAGGGCGATGATGCGCGCAACGCCGTCGACGGAACCGCCCGGCGGATAGGGCACGACGAGAGTGACCGTGCGGCTTGGGAAGCTATCGGCGCCGGCAAAGGTCGCCGAAAGCCCAAGCAGGGCGGTGACGATGGCGGCAAAGCAATAAGCTCGCTTCATGGGCCCAAGCCGCGGATCTCAGGCGGCGGCCGATAGCGGCTTGATGTTGTAACCATACTTCTTGTCGAGCCCGAGCTCTTGCACGATACGCACGCCCTTCGCGAGCGCCTCGCCTTGAAGATTTGTCAGCGGCTTGCGCAGATCGCCGGCCGGCATGCCCAGCGCCTTCATCAAGGACTTCACCGCCACCGGGTTGATCGCTGAATAGGTGTAATGCAAGAGCGGCAGCAGGCCGAGATAGGCCCTTTTGAAGCTTTCCGCATCGGCGTAGCTCGTCCACGGCGTCGAGATCGTCGCCAGTTCGGCGGGCGCAACATTGCCGGTCATATTCGCCGTGCCATGACCGCCGAGGCTCATGGTCGGCACCACCAGACCGAGATTTGGACTATCGCAGCACATCACCGCGACATTCGGATTGCCCGCCAAGACCCGAGCGACCTGACCGACACGGCCGGTGGATTCCTTGTGTACGATGTAATTCGGATGCTTGAAGATGCGCAGCAGATTTTCCCAGTGCAGGTCGCTCTTGACCCGTGGCGGATTGTTGTAAATGCCGAGCGGAAAATCGGTCGCATCCGCCACATCGAGGAAGAAGCGTTCGATATCCGATTCCGGCGCGCAGATATAAGCGGGCGCCGCCAAAATCGCGCCGTCGGCGCCATTATCCTTCGCAAATTTGACACTGGCGATCGTTGCGTCGGTGTTGTTGGCGGTGCAGCCGAAAAAAATCGGCATTTTCGGAGTCTTCATTTTCGCGGTTTCGACGATGATCTGCTTTTTCTCATCCGGAGATAGCAGGGAAGTTTCGCCGGTCGAGCCCATGATCAGGACGGCGGAAGTGCCGTGCTCCTCCTGGAATTTTAGAAGCGATTTGAACGCGGCAAAATCAACCGTGCCGTCCCTGTTGAACGGGGTGATCAGGGCAACGAATGAACCGGTCATAAGCTTCTTCGGCATCAGTGGCTCCATCTTGGATCAGGCCATCATATCACATCGAAGCGGGTTCGAGCCGTGCAAGCGGCAGGGCTGAAGTCGGACTAACCTCGTCGTTTTGCCTCGACAGCCCGCAACCATCGAAGCCAGCCATCAAATACCAGCCCATCCCGGTGGCGGTTTCTTACCCGGATGTATCGACCCACATTTTTTGCACTTTCGCGCCTTCTCATCGTTAAAGAAGGCTTCGTAGAGCGGCGGCAAATCTCGGACCAAGTGGGTGACCTTCGCTTCGATGCGGTGCACCAGCGCTCCGCATTCAAAGCAATACCACTCGAAGGCGTCGACTTGATCGGCCGCGCGCTGCGGCTCGACCACAAGACCGATAGAGCCAAGCGGCCGCTGCGGTGAATGCCGCACATGGGCCGGGAGCATAAAGACGTCGCCTTCCTTGATCGGCACGTCGTAGAAATTGCCGTTGTCGCCGACCTTGAGGACCATGTTCCCTTTGAGCTGATAGAAAAACTCCTCGACCGGGTCATCGTGGTAGTCGGCGCGCTCGTTCGGACCGCCCACCACCTGAACGGTCATTTCGCCGTCTTCGAATACCTTCTTGTTGCCGACGGGAGGCTTGAGCAGGTGTTCATTTTCGGCGATCCACTTCTGAAAGTTGAACGCTTTGAGACGTCCCGTCTGCATCACCCGTGCTCCTATTTTCAGGCCGCCGATTGCGTTGCCCCGCCGGGCAGCTTGAGTCCGCAAGCCTCGAAAGCCGTCCGTGTCAGCTTCTTTTCAGCATCGGTCATTTCCAGCATCGGCGGGCGCACCCGCCCGCCGACCTGACCGAGGAGTTCCTGCCAGTATTTGGAATGCGCCGGCGGCTTTTCGGCCGGTCGCGAACGACGAAATGCCTCGCGCACCGGATTGAGGCTGTCGCGGACGATCTTCGCCTTGGCAACGTCGCCGGCGAACGCGAGATCGGTGTATTCGCGCATGCGATGGTCGATCTTGGTCTGGAACAGATACGGCGGCGAGGAACACAGGTAAAGCCGCCAGCCAAGTTCAACGATGTTATCGAACCACTCGGCCTCGGAGGCGGTGCTGACCTGAATCTTGTCGCCGACCAGGCGTGTCAGCCGCACGTACATTTCGCGCGGCACGCTATATTTGATAGCGACGATGTTCGGCAGCTCGGCGATCCGCGCGCATAATTCGGGGCTCATCAGATAACCGGAGTCTTCGTGACTCCACATCGCGATGCCGATATCGACCTGGTCACTGATCGCTTTGTAGTACCGGTAGAGCGTTTCGTCCTGTTTTTGCAGAAAATGCAACACCGGGGCGTGAACGACGATGTAAGGCGCGCCGATCGCCTGTGCGTGTCTGGCAAGATCGATGACGGTGTCGATGTTCTGGTCGGAGCAAGATGCGATGACGCCCGAAGTTTTGCCGATCTCGTCAACCACGATCTCCATCGAACGCTTACGTTCGGCGATCGACATCGAGAAGAACTCGCTTTGCTTGCCGGCAATGAAAACGCCGTCGATACCTAGATCGTCGACCCAGTGGCGAAGATTTTTACGAAAACCCTTCTCGTCGATCGACAGGTCGTCATTAAACGGCATAAGCGCCGCGGCCCAGATGCCACGCAGGTGCGTCCGTGCATAATCCTTCGCTTCTTTTTTTGAATAATCCATCCTGCACCTGATCGCTTCATTGCCGTGCGGCCGTTCACTCGACCCGCACGTTAGGCGGCCGAACTTTCGGCCATTGTATAGCGATTGACAGCGCGGGCAAATCTTGGCCAACACGTTGCGGTCATTTCGGAACGGCGCCGCCGGCGCGGATCGCGGCACCCCACTTGTCCCATTCGCTGTTCACAAAGCTCGCGAGATAGGCCGGCGTGCGCCGCTCCGGCGCGACCAGGGCCGCGGCGAGATCGTTCAATTGTTCGCGCAGTCCGGGCTCATTCATTGCCGCCATCACCGCCGCATTCAGCTTCGCGACGATCGCAGGTGTTGCACCCCGCGGCAGGAACAGCGCCGTCCAAGTCGACGCCTGCAGCGATGGCAAACCGCTTTCGGCCGCGGTCGGCAGATCGGGCAGCACCGCCATGCGCTGACCCGACAGCGCCACGATCCCTTTCACCGTGCCGCTCTTGATGCTTGGCACCGCCGTCACCGCTATATCGCAGAGATAGTCGATCCGGCCCGCGAGCAGGTCCTGCATTGCGGGTCCGGTGCCGCGATACGGCACATGCTGGATATGCGTGCCCATCGCTTGGTCGAGCATGGCGCAGCCGAGATGGGAGGCGGAGCCGACGCCCGCCGAACCGTAGTTCATCTTGCCCTGGTTCGCCTTGGCATAGGCGATGAATTCCGCAAGCGTATTGGCCGGGAACTCCTGGCGCACGATGAGCACCAGCGGGATTTCGGCGATCAGAGCCACCGGAGTGAAATCGGTCCGTGGATCGTAGGGCGGCTTTTCCACATAAAGTAGCGGATTGGCATGGGTCGCGACCGTTCCGAGCAGCGTGGTGTAACCATCCGGTTCGGCCTTGGCGACGTGCTGGGCGCCGACCGTACCGCCGCCGCCGCTGATATTTTCCACCACCACGCTCTGGCCTAAGAATGGGCTCATGCGTTCGGCCATGATCCGGGTGAAGACATCGATCGGGCCGCCGGCCGCGGCAGCAACCACCATCGTAATCGACCGGTTCGGATAGTTCTGCGCCTCAGCCGCGCTGGACCAGACAAGAGCCGCCGCCAGCCCTACGCGCCACGGCCGCATCCGTTTTCTTTTCACCTCACCACCCACTCATCCAATGCGGCAAGACGCAAGCCGGACGCAAGCCCTTCGCCGCGGGCGACCGCTGACAACGCTACCAACATCGGCAAGGCCCGCAAGACGACACATGCCGACTTAGGCCAGACCTGCCAGCGGATGGCCGGCGCGGCAGTTACCCAGTGTCGCGGTCAGGCAGCATGACGAAAATTAGCACGCCGAGGATCACCATGGTGATGCGGAATGCAGTCTCCTGCCCGTTCCAAGCCTGCGATTGCCACATGGCGAAATACTCGCCGGCGATTACCAGAAAGCCGAAGAACCAGAGGCCAAAGCCGACGGTCAAGCCAGCCACGGCCCAGACCTTGGCGCGGTTAAAGCGCTCGGGGGGCGCCGTGAGCCGCCCCAGCAATGCCAGCGCGCCGACCACCAGAAGGAGGCAGGTCAATGCCTCGACCGCCATGATCGCCGTGTAAGCGGCCGTCCAGATGCGCTTGTCCGTGATCGCGCGGTCCATCAATGCGTTTTTGGGGAACGTCGTGTCCATGCTCAATACGTGCCGAACGAAGTCGTAATTCGAGTTGTAATCGACGATATTGTCGTAAGTGACGACGAAGACGAAAGCCGCGAGTGCAGCGATCATCACGATCTTGGAGAGCCGGAACAAGAGCATAGGGTCACCCCTGCGATTCGCCGTCGAAAAGACTGAGATTCGGCTTTGCGACCTTTTTATTATTTTAGATGATGCCGGGTTCGCAATCTCTGCTGTTGGCCCAGCTGCCTCGACAGCGAAAGGACCCTCTCAAACAACTGGCGCCGATGTTGCAAAGCATAAAAGCGCCCACTTTGCTGGTTTGGGGCGAAAAGGACGCCATAATTCCCTTCAGCAACGCGCGCGATTATTTGCGCGAACTGCCTAATGTCAAACTGGTGTGGTTCCCGGGGCTGGGACACGTGCAGCAAGAGAAGGCCCCGGCGTTGTCGCTGCTGACGGTGCGGTCATTTCTTGAACAGTGACACTAATGGCGCCGCTACGGAGGACTGATGAGCCCAGATGTCAAAGCCACCGCAACCGCATGCGTGATATTTGAGGCCTGGAGTTTCCGAAGAATCGTCTGCCTGTGTTGATCAACCGTACGTTTGGTTATGCCGAGTTCCTTAGCGACCTGCGCGGCATTTCGGCCTCGCGCGGACCACGTCAGGACTTCAATCTCACGGCGAGTGAGGGCAGATACGGGCTTCTGCATTTCCACGCCCTGGCGCCACAGCCTAAACGAGCATGCTATACGAAATACTAGGCAGTGTTAGTCATGAAACCGACCCCACGTCCGCTTCGTTCCGAAAATCCCGAAATGCTGCTTGCCGCGAAATCACGCGATGGGCCATAAATTGCGCAGACCTAAATGAGCCGGCGCGGATGAAGTGGATGGATCGTGAACAAAGAGTGCGTGCCATCGGCCTGCTCCGATCGCGAGTCTCATTGCCTCGTGATCGCGCAACCCGACGCGGCCTTCATGAGCGTCCAGATAGCGTTTAGACGCGCGCTATTTTGATTTTTGTCATTACTGCCTTCGGTTTGGCGATGCAGTTGGCGCTGAACGGGTGTCGATTCCCACCAGCTCATCGAAAGGTCTCGACCATTTTGCGGCCACACGCGGACTTGGATCAGCAGCTCGTCGCATTCCGGAATAACGGCATGCAGAGTGCTATGCAGTTCATCGACGCCCAAAATGCCGTGCGCCGTGCGCGCATTGGCAACCGTTGTCACCGGCGCAGCTACATCGGTCACCCATTCAGTCGTATTAACCTCCGCGCGGGCTTTCTGCACCTGTTGCTTGAGCTGCGTCTGCAGCTGCTTTTTGGCATTTGGCGAATCGTCGCTCGGAGACAGCAGATCGTTTGGATCGTTCGAAATGACAATAACGAGCGGTGCCAATTGCGGCTGGACCGCGTGCACGGCCAACGCGATCTCCTTCGCGCCGAGGGCACCATAGTTTTCAAAATATCCGCCATCGACGATACGATCGACTATTGCCTGATCTTGATTGTTGCGTACGGTGCCGGGAGGCGAAATGAGCGGGAAGCGCGCGGAGTTATGCGCAGCCGTACTCAATCGGATGTCATCGCCGCCTGCATTGCGCAGCAAAAAGCGTTCGTATCCATCCATCCAACCAAACCAGGCATTCGATCCCACTTTCTCGGTCAAGAGATCATGAAACCTGTCGGCCTGAACGAACAGCGGACAGTCAGATGCTGGAGCTGCCGTTGGGCAATTCGCCGCAGGAGTGTAGGTTTTCGCCAAGGCCGTAGTGATAATGCGGCCACCGGTTGCTTCCGATGTTCCGTTTAGAACCAGCAACGGAATCCAATGACCCGGCCGTGGCCGCAAGGACAGAAATGGACAGTCCAAACCCTTGCATGCCCACGGCGTTGCCGGATGATCTGCGCGGGTGATAACGGCAACGTAGCGACTGGCCCAGGCATCCTCTAGAACAGCGGCGCGGTCTCGCCCTAAATCGAATGGCAGCATGTCGTTGAAGGCAAAGCCGAAGAAATCGGCCGTCAAAAAGTCCCCGCTGGTCAGTGCTTCGAAACAATCGCGCCAATTGTTGACCGTCCGCCCCCACCACAGATCGACCGGCTTTTGAATGCAGGGATGATCGTTGCTGTCGTCCTTCGCGTCTAGCGCAGCAGTCACCATGACAGCCCCCATTGAGCCGCCGGAAACGCTCGAAATGGCGAACAACCGGTTGCGTACTTGATTGGGGTCAAGGCCGTGGTTGGTCGCTTCCTGCATGAAATAACCGGTAATAGTCGCTATGAAGAAGCCGGCACGACTTGCCCCACCGGCCGCAGCTAGAATGATCGGTCGAGGACACATGGTGGGTGCCCCGTCGCAGTTGTTCTCGTGCATCCAAGTCGTCACCGCGGTGTTTAGTCGTATAGGACTGACGTCGACGGCGTGCCCGACGGCGTTTGCGGCAATGATGCGGCGCACCGCATGATTATCTCCAAGGAGAACTACGAGCCCGGAAACTGCCACGAAGAGAATGACGATCAGAGGCGCACGCCATTGCCGGCCAAACCCAGAGATATTCGACAAGAACGGTAACCAGCCGCCGAGAATGAATGGAACGGCCATTGCGCGTGGAAATAGCTGCCCCGCGACATCGGCGCCAAACAAGAAAATGAAAAGGAAAGTTACGAAAACTCCCAAGAGAATGAGACGGCCGACATCGCGACTGGCTTCGTCGTCCGAGTCAAGCACATCCGCGAGTCCAGGTGACAGTTTTCGCCACAGCGGTGCCAACTTCCTGTTCCGCCGTTTGAGCTCGCGCAGCACTGGCACGTCCGCATCGCGCGGCCGCTTAATGACATAGAAGATGAAACCTGCAGCGCCCACCACGACGAACACAGCCATTTCAATGAGTGCCCGGTCGACGGTTGCAGTGACCTCTTTTTCGTCCAAATCAGGCAAATTCAAGTGCGATCGCCAAATTGCGATCAATACCGCAACGAATGTTAAAAGGCCCAAGAGGCGCGGTACACGCACTGCTGAAGTCCGTAGGCAAGCCGGATTCTCCACAGCCAAAAGACTTTGCAACCTTGCATCGGTATCGAGTAGCAACCGCGCAGCGTAATGCGTGGGCATCGCCCACACGGCAATCAAAACGACCAAGAAATAAAACATCCAGACAAATGACGTACGCGCAAACTCTACAAACAAATCCTGTGCCTGCGGTGTGTATCCCAGGAGCAATAGTCCTAGTCCCGTCGTCGACAGGGGCACGCGGACGATCCACAGCACAAGTGCGAATTGCAGGATGCAATCCCAAATTCTGCGGTAGCAAGGTGGATCGGAATTATGATCTCGGTTTGATCCTTTGGTTCCAAAATTTTCCGCATAAGTGGCCATTGCGAGCGCGCCCTTACAAGGTTGCAATCTTACAGACTTCGCGTCAGTAATTCAACCTAGCCTGGTATCAGACCTCAGAGCGGGCGGTCGGGCGAGGACAAAGGCGCCGGAAATCCTCCCAAACCTCAAGCGGTACGAGGATCCCGCCGAATCGGGACATTACGCGAGGAGCTGGAAAAACTCTGTTAGCAGGAGAGTAAGTGGTGGCGGACGCAGTCCTGGTCGAGCGCGTCTCAGCATCAGAATTCCCTGCTAACACGGAAATTCACAAGGAAAAATCGTAAGCCTTGCCTCAAGCAGTGAAATGCCTGTCATTTAATGCAGCATCTAGGGGGCTTTTTAGGAAAATTTCCTACAGAAATTAACAGGGAACAATTTCGGCATAACAGGGAAACTATCAACGCGTAACAGGGACGCGACGTCGGCCGGGCTTCCAGCGAACGCTGGGGCAGTTCGTGGCTCAACGCGGTTGCCCAGTTAAGCGCCTGCGTCGGCATATTGGGGGAAATACGACCGCGTCAGCGGTTGTCGTCGGCGGCGGTTTATGGCCCAACTCGGTCGCCCCAGTCACGCTCCAGCGCGGCAGATATTGGGGTAAGTTCGGCCGCGTCAACGTTCGGCGGTGCCGACGGTTCGTAACCCTTCGCCACCGTCATTTGACGCATTGTGAATGGTTCATTCGATCACCTCGTCGGCGCTTTACACGGTCGGTTTAGCCACCATCGGCGCCCCTGGTGAGCCAACCGGGGTCGACCTCGGGAAGCGGGATTGCATCGATCAACATGCGCGTATAGGCGGCGAGCGGCGCAGCAAAAACCCGTTCGCACGGCCCTTCCTCGACGACGCGGCCCTCGCACATGACGACGACCCGCTGGCAGATCGAGCGGATAACCGAAAGGTCATGGCTGATAAAGGCGAGCGCGAGATGCATTTCGCTCGTCAATTCCTTGAGCAGGCGGAGCACCTGCGCCTGCGTCGAGACATCGAGGCCGGATACGATTTCGTCGGCGAGCACGAAGTCCGGCCGCACAACAACCGCGCGGGCAATGCCCACACGCTGACGCTGTCCGCCCGAAAGTTCGTACGAATAGCGGTCGACCGTGCTGTGGGAAAGTCCGACGCGATCCAGCATGCCGTGGACCAGCGCCAGCGCCGCGGCGCGATTTGTTGCGAGGCCATGAAGGAGAATCGGCTCGATCAGGATGCGTCCGATCGTGTGCCGCGGATTAAGCGACGACATCGGATCCTGAAAGATCATCTGCATTCGCCGGCGCAACGGCCGCCGAGCGGTTTCGTCGAGTGTAGTAATGTTCCTGCCGTCGAATAGCACCAATCCGGCCGCCGGTTTCACCAAACCCAGCAGGGTCCGCCCAAGCGTGGTTTTACCGGAACCAGACTCGCCCACAATACCGACCGTCTCGCCTTTGCCGACGCGAATATCGACACCGTGCAATACCGCGAGCGCCGCTCCCTTGCGGGCGAACAAGCCGCCGGGCCGTCCATATGCAACCACGAGCCCGCGGGCGACGAGGAGATCGTCAGCCATCCCGCGACTCCGTGAGCCTTACGTCGAAGGCGGCGATTTCGGCGCGGAGTGCCGCGATAACCTCCGGCGGCGTCGGCTCGAGCCCGGTATCCGGCCGATCATACCGGGGAATGGCCGCCAGCAGCGCCTTGGTATAGGGGTGACGCGGCGCTTTAAGCACCTCCGCCGTGACTCCCTGTTCCATCACCTTGCCCATGTAAAGGACGGTCAGCCGATCGCAAATCTTCGCCACCACGCCGAGATCGTGCGAGACGAACAGCACGCTGGTGCCGTGGCGTTCCTGCAAGGAGCGGATGAGCCGGAGAATTTGTTTTTGAACGGTGACGTCGAGAGCCGTCGTCGGCTCGTCGGCGATCACGAGCTTGGGCTCGAGCCCAAACGCCGCGGCAATCAACACGCGTTGCCGCATGCCGCCCGACAGCTGGTGAGGGTAGCTGGTCAGGACACGTTCCGGATCACGGATCTGCACCTCTTCTAGCAAAGCGCACGCACGCAAGCGGGCCTCTTTCGCCGAAAGTCCGCGCTTCACGCGCAACCCGTCCGTTACCTGAGCCGCGATCCGCCGCGAGGGGTTAAGCGCCGTCGAGGGATCCTGGGGAATAAGGGCGATGTCGCGGCCAAGCAATCCGCGCAGTTCATTCGGCGACAGCGACAGAAGATCCCGACCCTCAAACGCGATCCGACCGCCCGTGAGCTTCACCTGCGATGGGATGATTCCAAGAATGGCCTTGGCGATGGTCGACTTGCCCGCGCCGCTCTCCCCGACGATGCCGTGCACTTCGCCACGGTCGACGGCGAGCGAGACTTGACGCAGAATCGGCCTGTCGCCATCACGCAACGAAATCGCGGTCAGCGCCTCGATCGAAAGCCGAGGCATACTCATCGGCGTAGCACCGGATCGAGGCTGCGGGCCAAGCCATCGCCGAGTTGGTTGAACGCGACGACCGTGGCGAACAGCGCCGTTAGCGGAACGGCAAGCATCCACCATGCCTCATGCACGATCTGCCGGCCTTCGGCGATCATGCCGCCCCAGGTCGGCGTGTCCGATGATACGGATAGACCGACGAAGGACAGGATTGCTTCGACCACCACGGCGATGCCCATTTCGAGCGTCAGAACCGCGATGAGTACCGGGACGACATTGGGAAGGATTTCACGAAACAGAATGGCTGGACGCGAGAAGCCGATAGTTCGGGCCGCAACCACATAGTCCATCTGCGCCTGCCCCATGGTCTCGGTGCGCACGACGCGGCAAAAAC
>Ga0181537_10003102_pt1 | contig 14391 bp, 12 predicted proteins | sample PEATcosm2014_Bin_39_FD_119765 | JGI IMG/M metagenome (GOLD analysis project Ga0181537, IMG submission 119765) | Peatland microbial communities from MTU Mesocosm Facility, Houghton, MI, USA - PEATcosm2014_Bin23_10_metaG | ecosystem: Environmental > Terrestrial > Soil > Wetlands > Peat | place... | reverse complement strand
TTTTGAGCTCATCTGGGCGTTGCAGCGGACTTTGCGCTTCGCGGCGAAACGTTCGTGCTGGATTTTCCTCGCCTGGAGAATGCGGGCGCGGATATCGGCGGAGGACTCGGCGGCGTGGGGCCGCAGCAGCGTCTCGTGCTTCACGGCGGGTACTTCGTCGTGAATGTCGATGCGGTCCAGCAGCGGCCCGGAAATCTTGTTGAGATAACGCCGGATTTCGAGCGCGGTGGCGCGACCGCGTTGCGCATCGCCGAAACCGCCGCTGCCGGGACTCGGGTTCATCGCGGCGACGAGCATGAATTGCGCGGGAAAGGTCATCGAACCGGAAGCGCGGGAAATCGTGACGTTTCCATCTTCGAGCGGCTGGCGCAAAACCTCGAGCGCGCTGCGGCGAAATTCGGGCAGTTCGTCGAGGAAGAGGATGCCGTGATGGGCCAGACTCACTTCGCCGGGACTCGGGTTGGCCGTGCCGCCGATGAGGCCCGCGTCGGAAATGGTGTGGTGCGGCGAGCGGAAGGGCCGCCGCGTGACCATCGCCTGCTCGGGCGTGAGCAGTCCCGCCACGCTATGCACCTTGGTGGTTTCGAGCGCCTCGTCGAGCGTCAGCGGCGGGCAAATTCCCGGAATGCGCTTGGCCAGCATCGATTTGCCGCTGCCGGGCGGGCCGATCATCAGCACGTTGTGGCCGCCCGCCACGGCGACCTCGATGGCGCGCTTGACGTGCTCCTGTCCCTTCACGTCGGCGAAGTCGTTTTCAATCGCGTCGAACTCGCCGAGGATTTCGTTGGGATCGATGCGCAGCGGTGGGATCATCACCGTGCCCGCCAGGAATTCCGCCGCCTCGCGCAGATGCCTGACCGGATAGACGTCGAGGCCCGCCACGACGGCCGCTTCGGGTGCGTTGGCGGCGGGAAGGATGAGGCCTTTCTTGCGGTGCTTGCGGGCGGAAAGAGCAATGGCCAGCGCGCCTTTGACCGGGCGGACTTCGCCGGTGAGCGCGAGTTCGCCGACCACCCAATATTGTTCCAGGTTGCGCAGGGTAAGCTGGTCGGAAGCGGCCACGATGCCGAGGGCCATGGGGAGATCGAAGCTGGGGCCCTCCTTCTTCACATCGGCCGGCGCGAGGTTGAAGGTCACGCGGCCCCAGTAATACTTGAACGCGCTGTTGGTGACGGCGGTGATGACCCGGTCGCGGCTTTCCTTGACCGCAGTGTCGGGCAGGCCGACGACGACGGTGACGGGTTTGCCGGGACTCGTATTGACTTCGACTTCGACGGCGTAGGCATCGACGCCCCAGACAGCAGCGGAAAAAACCTTGGCTAGCATCCGGCTAGATCACCAAGTTCACCGGCAACTGACGAGGGGAATCTTACTTCGGCTCGACCGGCGCATTGACCGGGAGCGCGTTTGTGGCCGAACCCAGGTTGTCGGGATTGGGAGGTGGAACGGGATTATTCTCCATGCCGACGCTGAACGGGTTTCGACCGAACTGGTCCTTGAAGAGGACAAGGTTGTCGTGAAAGCGCTGTTGCTGGTCGGGGGTCAGCAAGGCGTTGATTTCCTTCATGGTCTGGCGATTCACGACCCTCACCTGCGGCTGAACCTGTTTTTGCAAATCCATCCGTTGCCTCAAGTTTTTCACAAAAATGGCGTGGATCTGCTTCGTCTGGTCTGCGTCGAGACCGAGGTTGCGGGTGGTCTGCCGTTCCAGCAGGATGGCCAGGGCTTCGGGACCGCGCTGGAGCGCGACAATCGCCTTGTGACGCACAATGAGCAACGTCGTCAGCGAGCCGCCAAACCAGCCCAGGATGAAGATGAGGATGACGCCAAGAGCGGCCTTCCAGGTGGGACTCATGACCTTAGTTGCTCCCAAAATAGGCGGCCACCGGATTGTCCAGGCTGGCGATACTCACGGCATCGGTCGTGTCGGAAGCCGACTCCGCCTGCCAGATCGTCAGCGCGAGAATGCAGGCGGCAAAGAGGGGAATGAAACGCCAGGAAACCGTCGCCCAAATCGAGCTGGCATCGGGGGTGTTTTGCCGGGCGCGCAGGCGCGCCATCAGGCGGGTCTCAAAGGCATATTCGGCCGCCGAGGTGTCGGGGCGGTGCGACCGGGCCAAGGCGAAAAGGGCGTCCAGCCCGGCATCGGGATGAGGGGTGGGTTCATTCATTTTTGTTTCTCCATGAGTTTACGCAAAGCGGCCCGGGCGCGGAAAGCACGGACTTTGACATTGACCGCGCTCCATCCGGTGAGGCCGGCGATTTCCTGGACGCTGCGCTCTTCGAGTTCGAGGAGGGTGATGACGAGTCGTTCCTTGGGCGATAGTTGGGCCAGGGCGGCATGAAGGCGCTCCAAATCCGGGTGCGGAGCGGGAAGCTCGGGCGCGGACGGCTCATAACCCGATTCGAGCATGGCATCGACGGAGATGCTGGCTCCGCCCCGGCGTCGTTTGCGGAGATAATCGTAGCATTTGTGAGTGGTGATGCGGAGGATCCAGTGTTCGAAGGGCGAGTCGCGGCGGTACTGGCGCAACTTGAAGTAGGCTTGGACGAAAACTTCCTGGCAGATGTCTTCGAGCTCGCCGGCATCGCGGGCGAACCGGGAAGCAATCCCGAAAATACGGCTTTTGTGCCGGAGGGTGAGTTCAACGAAGGCGCTGTCGTCCCCGGCGAGCGTAGCCTCCACGAGCTGTTCGTCCGGGGTTGAGCTATTCGCAGAGACCATACCGTTAGAGTATCCCAGCAAAGTAAAGTCGGGGCGATCATCTTAAGCAAGGGTTGGAAATTGTCTTCAGGCGGGAGAATGGGGAAAGGGTGGAATGGCGGTGGATCAGGGTGGGAATCACACCTAAACAGACGCCATGACCGGCAAAAGGTTACAGGCAAAAAGTCTATTTTTGCCCATGATGCGCGCCCGCATTTGCAGGGTAACGGCTTTTCCGATAGGCTGTTGCTGATATGGATCATCCGATGAAGAGCCTGGTGGATGAGTTGCTGGAATCTTACGCCCATTGCGGCGGGATCAAGCACCTCAGCGGGGCCAATCTGCCCTCGAAGATGGCGGTGGCGGCGCTGACGCAGGACCTGCTCCATATCATTTTCCCCGGCTTCATCGCCGAGAAGCAGGTTTCAATGCAAGACCTGCCCCACGAAACGGCGCTGCAACTTGGCAGCCTGCAAAAACGGCTCCAGCGCGAGATCGCCAAAAGCCTGGAGATGCATCCCGTCGCGGGCCGCGACGCCGAAATCGCCACGCTCGATTTTTTGCGCAAGCTGCCCGATGTGCGCTGCCTGATCCAAACCGATGTCGAGGCCGCATTCCAGGGCGACCCGGCCGCGGCCAACAAGGAGGAAGTTGTCCTGGCCTATCCGGGCGTCGAGGCGGTGGCGGTCTTTCGCATGGCCCATGTGCTATATGAAATGGGCGTCGCTTTTCTCCCGCGCATGATGACCGAGTGGGCGCACAGCCGCACCGGCATCGACCTGCATCCCGGCGCGGAGATCGGCACCCATTTCTTCATCGATCACGGCACCGGCGTGGTCATCGGCGGCACGGCCAAAATCGGCAATCGCGTCCGCCTTTACCAGGGCGTCGGGCTGGTTGCGCGCAGCCTGGCCAAGAATGTCGAGCGCGACGAGCAGGGCCACGCCCTCGGCGGCAAGCGGCACCCGACCGTCGGCGACGACGTCACCATTTACGCCAACTCGACCATCGTTGGTGGCGATACCATCATTGGCGACCGCTCCATTGTCGGCGGTAACGTCTGGCTGACCCGCTCGATACCGTCCGATTCAATCGCTCTTTATGAAGCCCAGCAACTCAGCATCCATCCCCGGCAGCGTAACGGCGGAGATTGGGTGATCTGACCCCAAGGAAAATGTCATGCAGCGCTTTTATCTGGATGACAACGCCACGACGAACCTCGACCCACGGGTCCGCGCCGTCATGGAACCGCTGCTTGCCGCGCCGCTGGGCAATCCCTCGAGCCTCCATGCCGAAGGCCGCCGCGCGCGCGGTGAGATCGATTCCGCCCGCGATGCCATGGCCGCGTGGCTGAAGGCGAAGCCCTCGGAAATTATTTTCACCGGCGGCGGCACGGAAAGCTGCAACGTCGCCGTGCAGGGACTCGCCTGCGCCAACGGCGGGAAGGGGAGGCACCTGATTACCGCGAAGACGGAACATCATGCGGTGCTGCGCGCTTTCGAGGCGTTGGGCCGCTGGAAAAACTTCGAGGTGACTTATCTCAACGTCGACGCCAATGGCTTGATCGACCCGGACGAGCTCGCGCGCGCGATCCGCACCGACACCACGCTCGTCTCGATCATGAGCGCCAATAACGAGACCGGTGTTTGCCAGCCGATGCGCGAGATCGGTGAAATTTGCGCCGCACGCGGTGTGCTCTTTCATACCGATGCGATCCAAAGCGCGGGCAAGGAACCGATCGATCTGGCCGCGTGGCAGGTTTCTGCGGTCAGCCTGGCCGCGCATAAAATGCACGGACCGCTCGGCGCGGGATTGCTTTGGCTCAAGTCGGGCGTGCCGGTGGCGCGCTTGATGGAGGGCGGCTCGCACGAGAACGAGCGCCGGCCCGGCACGGAGAACGCGCCCGCCATCGCCGGTTTTGCGGAAGCGGCGCGGCTCCACGGGAATGCCGATCCGGCCGAGGCGCAGCGGCAGTTTCGCTGGACGGAGCGGCTCTGGCAGGAACTGAGTTCGCTCGGAGGCGTGAGGCGTAACGGCCATCCGACCCAGCGCCTGCCCAATACGCGCAACGTCAGCTTTCTGGGTCTGCACGGCGAGGATTTGCTGATCGGCCTCGATCTCGCGGGCCTGGCGGTGTCGAGCGGCTCGGCCTGCCTGGTCGGGTCGGTTCAGCCGTCGCATGTGCTCGCCGCGATGGGCGTTCCGGCGGAGTGGGCGTCGGCGACCGTCCGCTTTTCCATCGGGCCGCAGATTCGCGACGAGGATGTCGGTGAGGTAGCGAACCGCGTTCGGCAGGTCGTCGAGCATCAGCGCGCCCTGCGCGGCTGGACGCCCGAACAAACTCGCGGCAAACTCGCCCCACAAGAGGCGCTGGCATGAATAAGCAGAAGAAATTGCGGATCGGAATCGTCGGCGCGGGCGGCATCGTCCGGCAGCGCCATTTGCCCGGCCTGCTCGCGATACCCCACGCGCAGGTCGTCGCGGTTTGCAATTCGCGGATCGAGACGGCCCAGCGCGTCGCGAAGGAATTCCACATCCCCGAGGTCATGGACGATTGGGCCGAGATGCTCGACCGGCCCGACCTCGACATCATCTGGATCGGCACGCCGCCGGTCCTGCACGCGCCCATCACGATCTCGGCGCTGGAGGCGGGCAAGCACGTTTTTTGTCAGGCGCGCATGGCGATGAACCTGAGCGAAGGACGCGAGATGCTGGCCGCCGCGCAGGCGCGCCCGCAACTGGTGACGATGCTCTGCCCGCCGCCGCATGGCATGAAGGGCGGGAAGTTTTTCCAGAAGCTGCTGCGCGACGGTTACGCGGGCGAGCTCTGGCATTTTCGGCTGACCGCCGACCGCGATCAATTCTCCGATCCGCTGGCTCCGGCCCATTGGCGGCAGCGCACCGAGCTGAGCGGGATCAACGCGCTGACGGTGGGCATTTACGCCGAGGTGCTGGAACGCTGGATCGGCGTGCCGCGCCGTCTCCACGCGCAAATGAAGGTCTCCATCCCGAAGCGCGAAGGTTATGTCGTCCACATCCCCGACGTGGTGCAGGTTTTTGGCCAGTGGCCGAACGGACTTGCCGGCACGCTCGAATGGAGCGGCGTTGCGCAGTTTCCGCCCGATGAAACGCTGACCATTTATGGACGCGATGGCACGCTGATCTACAACTTCACCAGGGACGAAATTCTCGGCGCGCGCCGGGGCGAAAAGGGATTGCGCCCGCTGGCGATTCCCCCGGAACTCGAAACGACGTGGACGGTCGAAAAGGATTTCATCGACGCGGTCATGCACGGCGGCCATCCCGAACCGAGCTTCGAGACCGGCGTCCAGTACCTCGAATTCACCGAAGCCGTGAACCTCAGCGCCCGCGGCGGCCACGCCGTCGAGTTGCCGTTGCCGTAACAATCGCGTTCACATTCCAGTTTCAGGTGCTAGGGTCATTTTGTGATCGAAAGCATCCAATTTAAGAATTTCAAGGTTTTGCGTCATGCGGAACTGAAGTTGCGTCCTTTCAACATCATCGTGGGACCGAATGGGAGTGGAAAAAGTACGGTCTTCAAAGCCCTCGAAGCTCTCAAGAATCCAGGTCAACCTGCAGAATTTTTACGAACTGTAGGCGTGCCGCAAAATTTAGCTGTCCAAGTTGAAACTAAGTGGTCTATTGCCGATAAACAGAATGTTTCGCTAATAGCGATGTGGGAAGCGAATGCTTTTCATATTACAAATAATGGCAAACGCGTTCAGCCTCATCAAGTGACACACTTTTTTGGATCTACGCAGGTATTTGCACTGGATCCCGCCAAAACATCTGCGACAGTGCAGCTTCAGCCGAATACGCTGCTGACCAAAGACGGCGCAAATCTAGCCGGTGCACTTGATAATTTGAGGGACATATCCGAGGAGGCTTTTGAGGCACTCAAAGTGGAACTTCGGCAGTGGTTGCCTGAGTTTGATAGCATTTTATTCGAAACGCCCTCCCCTGGGCAGCGCTCATTTAAATTGCGGCAATCTGTTAGCAAGCAAGCAATCCGCTCAACCGATCTGAGTGAAGGTACTCTTATAGCTTTAGCTTTGCTTTACATTGCTCATAACCCAAGTTCACCCAAGGTCGTATGTTTAGAAGAACCAGACCGCGGCTTGCATCCAAGGCTACTACGGGATTTACGGGATTCGTTGTATAGGCTCAGCTACCCGGATCAATTTGGAATTAAGCGAGAACCGGTTCAGGTCATAGCGACAACGCATTCGCCCTATTTTCTCGATCTTTTTAAAGATCATCCAGAAGAGATCGTCATCGCGGAAAAGCAACCCGATGCTACCGCGAAGTTTAAAAGTCTGGCCGATGACAAGGAGTTGATGGAAATTATTGGCGATGCCCCGTTAGGCGAGGTCTGGTATTCAGGCATTCTAGGTGGCGTACCCATTCGTAAGTAATGAAAATCGCCATCCTGAGCGAATCGAGCGCTGATGACGCGGCGCTCCGCATATTGGTTGACGGCATCTTAAATGTGCAGACCGTAGCTGTTGCCGTTAATTTGCGAACGCGGGGCTGGCCAGCGGTACGAATCGACCTTGCGCCAGTCATAAAGTATCTCCATTACCGAACGGATGCTGAAGGTTTGGTTGTCGTCGCAGACAGCAATCATAGCCTCTTTGGGCCGAACAATTCTCAAACAAGATTGGTTGAGCTTCAGCAACGCGTTCGCACTTTACTCGGCGAATTACGCCCTTTGCTTGGCCGTCCGGTCCTGCCTGTCGCCATTGGAGTAGCGTGTCCGGCTATCGAAGCGTGGTTGCTAAGTCATCGGAGAACCGAAATAAGCGAGGCTGCCTGGCAATCAGGTCTGGCTACAAAAATCGATCCCTACTCTAAGTTAGACCTGAAAAGATACCTTTACGGCGTGGAACGTCCCTCTTTAAAGCTTGAAACCGACAAAATGATTGAAGCGGCAACAGAGCTTTCTGCGAAACTGGATCATTTGGAAAATCAATTTCCAGTGGGATTTGGCGCATTGACTACGGAGCTGCGTAAATGGCGGCCGAACTCATTAGTTTGATGGCGGCTTGCTTTTCATTTCGTTTCATGCAGACTGTTCGCATGCAGATCAACGCGCGGTCGCTTCGACTTACGCTACTTCTTCCGGGCCGCACGGGCTTGGTGGGAGCGATCTGACTTGGTTATCTCGCTTTAACTCCAAGAAAAACAAACCCCGACGGCCCGCCAAATTGAGCGGCTCCTCGGGGTTTCTCATTTTCGGCGTGGCCGTTTCCAATAGAAACCCTAAGCTGCAAAAGACAAACAAGCGCGACGGTCGCAGGCCGCCGCTACATCGAAAGAAGTTATGACCACCCCAAATCCGAAATACCGGCCTTTCCCGGCTGTGAAGATGACCCATCGCGTGTGGCCCGAGCGCGTGATCGACCAGGCCCCGACCTGGTGCAGCGTCGACCTGCGCGACGGCAACCAGGCGCTCGCCGTGCCGATGAGCGTCGAGGAGAAGCTCGAATATTTCGCGTTGCTGGTGAAGCTAGGCTTCAAGGAAATCGAGATCGGCTTTCCCTCCGCGTCGCAGATCGAATTCGATTTCACGCGCCGCCTGATCGAGGAGAACCGCATTCCCGGCGACGTGTGGGTGCAGATGCTCGTCCAGTCGAAGGAAGAGCTGATCGAGCGCACGTTCGAGTCGATTCGCGGCGCACCGCGCGCCATCGTGCATCTCTATAATTCGACCTCGCCCGCCCAGCGCCGGATCACCTTCGGCGGCCTGGACAAGCAGGGCGTGATCGACATCGCCGTGCGCGGGACGAAGCAGATCAAGGAGCGCCTCAAGATGGTTCCTGAGACAAAAATCCGGTTCGAGTATTCGCCGGAAAGTTTCTCCGCCACCGAAGTCGATTTCGCGCTGGAAATTTGTGAGGCGGTTCTCGACGCGTGGGGCGCGACCGCCGAGGCGCCGGTCATCCTGAACCTGCCCAACACGGTCGAGCTGATGATGCCGAACCAGTACGCCGACATGATCGAATGGTTCGTCACGCACCAGAAACATCCCGAGCGCGCGATCATCAGCCTGCATACGCACAACGATCGCGGCACCGGCGTGGCCGCGAGCGAACTCGGCTTGCTGGCAGGGGCGACGCGGGTCGAGGGCACGCTCTTCGGCAACGGCGAGCGGACGGGCAACGTCGACATCGTCACGCTGGCCCTGAATATGTTCACGCAGGGCGTCGACCCGAAACTCGATTTCAGCAATATCCGCGAGGTGCGCGATCTCTACGAGCGCTGCACGAAGCTCGACGTGCCGCTGCGCCAGCCTTACGGCGGCGACCTCGTCTTCACCGCCTTTTCGGGTTCGCACCAGGATGCGATCAACAAGGGACTCAAGGACCGCATCGCGCATCCCGATTGGCCGTGGGAGGTGCCTTACTTGTCGATCGACCCGCACGACATCGGGCGCAATTACCGAGCGATCATCCGCATCAACAGCCAGTCGGGCAAGGGCGGAGTCGCCTATGTCATGGAGCAGGAATTCGGCTATGTTTTGCCGAAGGCGATGCACCGCGACTTCGGGCGGATCATCAATCGCGTCGCCGACGAGCGGGGCGAGGAGTTGCCGCCGGAGGACATCCTGAAGCTCTTCCGGGATGAGTACCTGGATCGCGATCAGCCGCTCTGCTTCCAGGGCGTCAGCAAAATGACCCCGACGAGCGAAGGCGTGGACGGCATCGTGCGCGTCAAGCAGGGCAGCCAGGTGCACCAGATTCGCGGCAGCGGCAACGGCCCGGTGGCCGCGTTTGTCCATGGCCTGAACGAAAGCAAAATCGTCGAGCCGTTCGAGGTCGTTTCCTATTCCGAGCATTCGCTGGGCAGCGGCGCCGAGGCGAAAGCGGTCGCCTACTTCGAGATCAAGTCGGGCGCCGGCCTGACGACTTTCGGCGCGGCGACGGATACGAATATCGAGATCGCGTCGCTCAAGGCGGTGCTCAGCGCGTTGAACCGGCGCGCGGGTTAAAGCTTGTGCGCGAAGACGATGATCAGGATCAACGGGAGGAGCACGCCCCCGGCGAGACTGGCCAGCGCCAGCGTGCCGCGTCCGAATTTAAACGCCATGATGACGCCGAGGACGATGCTGAGCACGAGGCTCACCGCCATGAGCGCGACGAAGAATTCGAGGTAAGGTGAACTGAATGAATAGGCCTTGGTCGGGTCCTTGAAATAGAGCTGATGCCCCATGTGGATGGTCGAGAGATAGGTCAGGATGTTGGGGCCGTTGACCCATTGCAGGCCATAAACCTGCCAGATGCCCGACACGCAAAAGAAGATCAGCATCGGCGCGAAGAAGCAGCCGAGATAGAGATGAATGCGGCGCAGGAGGTTCATGCCGGGGAAATTGACGCTAAGAATTGTTAATGGAAACGTTGAGGACAACAATCGTTCCTGACCCGGGAGGGAAGGCGAGGGTGATCGTCTGCGCCTCAAGCGGAAAGAGCCCCTTGACCTTGTATCTTACGGTTTGGGGCTCGCTCGTATGCGCATTGGTTTTAATGACGTAATAATTTCCCGTGGTGCCATCGATATCATTGATAAAGACGAGCCAGTTTCCGGGCGGCGATTTGAAGGACTTCCAACCCCATCCAAGTTGAGCGGGGACATTCGCATAATCGTCGGGACTGGATGAAAAAGAGAAGTCGGCCGAGACCATAAAGGTAACGCTGAGAATGCCGCTGGCAATTTTGCCGGTGAAATCCTGCGCGACTTTGCTCCAGGTCTTTTGCTTGAGGGGAACGATGAGTCCCTTGCTCGTGAACGGGTCGGAACTTTGGAGGGGATTGTCCGAGGCGTAATCGGCCGGGGAGCGGCCATCTCCATGCCAGTGGGTGATGGCGTCGGAGAAATCGCCGTTCTGCAAAGCCTCCTGGGCATGCAGGGGAAGGAACGAGGAAATGACCAACACGACGAAGGCGATGGCTTTCATATAGAGTCCGGCTTACCAGACCACAGGCGAAAGCCAAGGTCTTTAATGTAGGTGGAGATCACGGCGCGAGATAAACATCGCTGCCCTTCGCCGCAAACTCCTGTGATTTCTCAGCGAGGCCCTGCGCGAGCGCGTCCTGCTCGGCGACGCCCTTTTCGGCGGCGTATTTGCGCACATCCTCGGTGATTTTCATCGAGCAGAAATGGGGGCCGCACATCGAGCAGAAGTGGGCCGACTTCGCACCTTCCTGCGGCAGCGTTTCGTCGTGGAACGAGCGCGCCTTTTCGGGATCGAGGCCGAGGTTGAACTGGTCTTCCCAGCGGAACTCGAAGCGGGCCTTGCTCAGCGCGTTGTCGCGTTCGGACGCGCCGGGGAAACCCTTGGCGAGATCGGCGGCGTGGGCCGCGATCTTGTAGGCGATCACGCCCTCGCGCACGTCGTCCTTGTTCGGCAGGCCGAGATGCTCCTTCGGCGTGACGTAGCAGAGCATCGCGCAGCCGAACCAGCCGATCATCGCCGCGCCAATCGCGCTGGTGATGTGATCGTAGCCGGGCGCGATGTCGGTGGTCAGCGGCCCGAGCGTGTAGAACGGCGCCTCGGCGCACTGCTTCAATTCCAACTCCATGTTTTCCTGGATGAGCTGCATCGGCACATGGCCGGGGCCCTCGATCATCACCTGGCAATCGTGCTTCCACGCCTTCTGCGTCAACTCGCCGAGCGTGGCCAGTTCGGCCAGTTGCGCCTCGTCGTTGGCGTCCGCGCCCGCGCCGGGACGGAGGCCGTCGCCGAGCGAGAAGGAGACATCGTACGCGCGCATGATTTCGCAAATCTCATCGAAGTGCGTGTAGAGAAAATTTTCCTGGTGATGCGCGAGGCACCACTTGGCGAGGATCGAGCCGCCGCGGCTCACGATGCCGCACGCGCGCCGGGCTGTCATCGGCACATAGCGCAGCAGCACGCCGGCGTGGATGGTGAAGTAATCGACGCCCTGCTCGGCCTGCTCGATCAGCGTGTCGCGATAGAGGTCCCAGGTCAGTTCCTCGGCGCGGCCCCCGACTTTTTCCAGCGCTTGGTAAATCGGCACGGTGCCGATCGGCACGGGCGAATTGCGGATAATCCATTCGCGCGTCTCGTGGATGTTCTTGCCGGTGGAGAGGTCCATCACCGTGTCGGCGCCCCAGCGGATTGCCCACGTCATCTTTTCGACTTCCTCTTCGATGGAGGAGGCGACGGCGGAGTTGCCGATGTTGGCGTTGATCTTCACGCGGAAATTGCGCCCGATGATCATCGGCTCGCTTTCGGGATGGTTGACGTTGGCGGGGATGATCGCGCGACCGGCGGCGACTTCCTCGCGCACGAACTCGGGCGTGATGACGGTGCGATGATTAAGCCGCGCGCCGAACCCGACGCCGGGATGCTGATGGCGTAAGTCGGTCTGGGCGAATTTGCCCGCGTTTTGCTCGCGCCCTAAAGTCTCCCGAACCGCAATATATTCCATCTCCGGTGTGATGATGCCTTTGCGGGCGTAGTGCATCTGCGAAACATTCGCGCCTTCAACGGAACGACGCGGCGCGCGTTTCAGGCCGGGGAAAGGCTGAAGCTGGCCCTTGGTCTCGCGCTGGCTGGCAAACTCGGCGTGACCTCGGGTAAGATAGCCGTTGTCGCGCGGCTGCACTTCGCGGCCCGCGTAAGTTTCGGTATCGCCGCGCTGCTCGATCCATTTCAGGCGCAGCGGTTGCAGGCCGGCGCGGAAATCGATCTTCGCCGCCGGATCGGTGTAGGGGCCGGAGGTGTCATAAACGCGCAGGGGCGGATTCTGGGTGATCTGGCCCTGGAAATCGCGGGTCGGCGCCTGGGTGATTTCGCGCATGGCCACGCGCACATCGGCGCGCGCCGTCTCGACATGGACCTTGCACGAATTCGGGAACGGCTTGGTGACGTTGCGCACGATTTTCGATTTCCCCTTCGGCGTGCGTTTGGCGGCGGGTTTCTTCGCGGTGATTTCGGTCGGGTTCAAGGGCTGAATCATAAGTCATCTCCATTTTACCGGATCGAAACGGGGAGGGGATTCACGCACCGCACGGCAGTGCCACAAATTCCTCCGCCGGCATGACCCGGATCAGGTTCATCGGGTCGTCGGCCGGCATTCAGCCCAGCAAACCTCTCAGCCCCTGCGGGCTCCCCGTTGTTGGGATCAAGATACATCCAACATTTCCGCCGACAAGGGGATTTGTGGCGTGCTCGACGCATGTAACGGATTGAGGTAATTTCGAATGAATGAAAAGTAGGCACGCGAATTTAATTTATTTATGGGGTTTGGCCGTCCTCGTTGCGACCATGGCCTTCCACAACCGCCACGTCGAGATGGCCTTTAATACTGTAACTATGTTGTTACTCGCTTTGGGTGCCATTGTCGTGGGTGCGATTCCACGACGAGTCCGCACAAGGCGCGAAAAGATTGTCTCATGGATCATCGGATGGCCGATGTTCGCGACTTTTCTGGTGCTTATGGCGGCCAGCGTTTATGACATGTGGGTTTCGAATGCACCTGAATGTGTGCTGCTTTTCGCTTTCTTTTGGGTTTTGGCCTATCTCACCTGGAAGGTCTTCATTGACCCCAACACCGGACCCGGCGGCTGGTGGCGGCGTGGTCCCAAACGACAACCGAGGGGGCCGGCCCCGTTTCCTGTAAATCGTGGGCCTCGACCCGTGCGAGATGTTGGCGCGACAGTCGTAGCAGGCGTCACCGCAAATCCCATCTCTGCTCTTACTGGAAAGCCGCACCATCCTTGGCGATGACTGGAGACCGCTTCGTCGCAAGGGCCTGCGACGGCTTCCCTACTTCTTCTCCGTCAGCGCGATGACCTTGTCCGAGGTCTTCCCGCTGAAAAGCCCTGGATGAATTTACCCCTGGCCGACCAGGGTGACGACGCCGAAGCCGGGGACGTTCATATTAAGCTTCTGGGCATCGAGGCTGAGGTCGGACTCCTGCCAGAACTTTCCGTCGCTGGAGGTGACCGCATGCATGGATTTTAGGCCGGAGAAATCGGCGGGGAGGATGATCGAGGCGGGTTGAACATCGGGGCTTTTATTCACAAGAATGAGGGTAAGCGTGTGGTTTTTCGGATGGATGTAGGCGCTGGCGGTGACGCCATGGTCATCGGCGACCGTTGTTTCCACGGCGATTGCGCCGGGACGGAGATATTTGGCGAAATGTTTGAACGCGACGTATTTCGGTTCCAGCGGCGCATACTGATGACGGGTGAGGCATTCGATTGAGGTGGCGGAGGCGTCCAGCTCGGCGAACTGCCAGTAGAGACAGGCGCTTTCCCGGCCCGTGGTGAGGGCCTGCTGCATCTTCAGGGCGATGCTCCACGCGCCGTTGCCGGGAAAACCCGTGGCGGGATCGAGCCAGGCCGATTTTTCACCGCTGGTTTCCGTCATCCAGCTTTTCTTGTGGTAGCCGGCGAAGCCGGGGATGTCGGCGGGGATGCCGGGCGCGGGACTTTCCTTCCAGCCGTTGATCCACCATCGCCACGATGGTGAATCGGCCCCCGCCGCGGTCGCGCCATCATTGGCATAACCGTGAATGCAGAAGAAGCTGAGATCGGCCGCGGCTTCCTCATCCTTTTCGATGGCCGCGAGGTACTGGAGATTTTTATGGGTGGCTTGCGGGCCGCTGCCGTACTGCCACATCGAGTAGGGATTGCCT
>Ga0181537_10003100_pt1 | contig 14396 bp, 13 predicted proteins | sample PEATcosm2014_Bin_39_FD_119765 | JGI IMG/M metagenome (GOLD analysis project Ga0181537, IMG submission 119765) | Peatland microbial communities from MTU Mesocosm Facility, Houghton, MI, USA - PEATcosm2014_Bin23_10_metaG | ecosystem: Environmental > Terrestrial > Soil > Wetlands > Peat | place... | reverse complement strand
TCGAGGCGCGTTTGACGGGCGACTCCATCTTGGGCAGATTAAAGCTCTTGTCGACGGTGGTATCGCCGATGATCGAAGCTGCTCCGAGGCGCATGATTTTACCGTTTTCGAGCTCGAGATAAATAGGCACCAGCATGCGGAATTGCGCGTCGACGCCGGACTGCGTGAGCTTAAAGTGCAGGGACTGCGAATCGCCGTTGGGCGAGATTTGCTGCTCGAAATGATAGGCGGGCAAATCCATGCCATACACATATTCGCGGAAGTACCAATCCATGCGCTGGTTTCCATCGAGGTCCATGCCGGGGCTCATGTGCTTTTCGACGATGGCCTTGAAGTCTTCGGTAGTGGCGGCCTTGAGGCGGTAGGTCGTGACGAGGTCGTGCATGGTGGCGATGAAGCGCGCGTCGCCTTCTTTGGGTGTCCACATCATCATGCGGATCATGTGGAGGATGTAGGCGCCCTTGGGATAGACGAGGTCCTGATAGATGTTGTAGCCGGTTTTGGGTGCGACGAGGCGAATGCCCATGGTGACGGGGCCGACATCGATAGGACGGAATCCGAAGGCATTTTTTTCGGTAATCAACTTGCGTTGTTCTTTCCAGAACTCTCGAAAGTCGTCGGGTTTGGGCCGCGTGACCTGCAAAAAGATGGAGGCGGACGTGTCGGCGAAGCCTTCGCTCATCCACTGGTCGCGATAGCTGCGGAAGCCCACAGTCTGGCCCCACCACTGATGGGCGACTTCATGAGGCGTAACGATCTTCCAGTACATGGGATCCCCTTCCAGGAGGCCCAGAGTGTGTTGCTGGGTCTGGTCGAGAAATCCGCAGATCGGCAGATAGACGAGCATGGGCCAACTCTGGCCGTAATTGCAGGCGGTCTGCTGAGTGAGGGAGATTGCGGGGAAAGGAAGTTGGCCGAAGTAGCTGGTATAGAGACGCGCGGCCACCTGGCCCTGGCTGAGCTCTACGGGCAGCATTGACACTGTGCTGATGTTGCCCAACGTGCCTTCCCGCGTCTCGTCCAGGCCCGAACCCGGTACGCCAGAAGTGCCGTTCATCGCCTCGTTGAGCTGTTTAAGACTATCCGGAAGTTGCTTATTGGCGTAGGCATCGACCACGAGGTTGTCACTGTTCTTTTGCTCGACGATGGCCTCCTTCATGGCAAAGTCGCCGAGATTGAAGCCGACTGTGGGCATCGGAACGGGAGTTACCCACTCCGTAGTTGTGGTTTTACCGTCAGTGCTTTCCTTCTGCTTGGTTCCGGTGGCGATGAGCTGCAGGCCTTTGGGGACGTGGAAGGTCATGTTATAGGTGGCGTAGTCTCCAAGGCCTTGGGCGCCGTTGGGATACCAGCTCTCGCGGGCCACCGGGTAGTAGTTGGATCCGCCAGCATTAAAGACCACATCTTTGCCGCCATAGGCGATGCGCACGGTGGAGGACTCGCCCTTTTTGAGCGGATGGGCAAGGACGAGGCCGAAGTCGGCATCTTCCTCCTTCTTCTCCTGGACAAAGTCGAGCTGCTCGCCTTTGTCGGTTTCCACGCGGCTCACGCGCAGTGTCGGATAAACATTGAACGGAACCACGGCGACGCCATCCTGCAGCGCAATAAGGTGAACTGTGGCCATCCCGGTGAGAAAGCCACTTTTCTCGATGGTGACGTCGAGGTCTTCGTGGTCGATCCGGGTCGTGGCATTCTCCTCGTTGTTGTTGGGATGGTCGCCTTCTGCGGCGAGATGGGATGCGGTCAGGAAAGTGGGTCCCCAATCATTGACGCTGAGCAGAGAGACCTCTTCAGGCGCGACATCGGGTACGCCGTTGGGATCGATGCGGAAGAAGAGGTGGCCGTTCTTTTTGCCGCGGATGGCGGCGAAAAAGTAGCCGCCGGGTGCTGGACTCAGCACGTCCTGGAGCAGGCGCAGATCGATGTTCTCTAAAAGCTTGAGGCGCTGGTAGTTGTGGAAGTCGCGAGCTGCCTCAGCATATGAATTTTCAGGTTGGCCTTTGCCGGTGGCGGCCTTGTGGAGTTCGGCGGCAGTGCCATCGGTGAAGCGCAGAATGACCTGGTTGAAGTCCTCGTCGAACTCCTCGGAGTGATTGAGGATGGAAAGATTGTGGCGCTCTTCGGCAGAGACGGGCTTGATATGAAAATGGCCATCGCCCTTGAAGACCGCCCCCGTAACCTTGCCGTTGACGTCGCCGTAGAAGGCAAAGTCGCCGCGCCGGAAGGTGAACGTCGCGGCGTCGCGGTGAAGCTCGAAGTTCTCAACGGTGATTACGTCGCTACCCGGGAGGAGTCCGCGAAGCTCCTGATAGTACGCGTTGGCATTGGAGGGCCGCTGCGCACTCGCGGGACGCAGGGAAAGAACGAGAAGGAAGGCAAAGAGCAAGGAAGTGAAGCGAACAGTATGCCGCACGGAGATCCCCCCTGAAAAATTGCGTTAGATGACCTTATTATGCAGGTTTCCGGGGACGGACGCGGTGACAAAGGGCGGGAGTTATTTGGCGAGCAATCTTGCGGGAAAGTTGAGCTGCGCCGGGAGGAGGTTCAGACCCCGCGTGCTGTGGCGGGGCCGAAATGGATGAAAAGAAGCAGTTAGCGGCTGAAGGCGACGTAGCTGCGGCCGGCGTAGAGGCGGAATCCGCCAGCCGGGTCGGCCAGGACCTGAAGTGGAACCGGCCGCTTCATTTCGCTGTCGGTGGAGGAACTCACTGTGAAGACATCGTGGGCGCCCACATCGGTAACGATGAATTTGTCGCCGACGATGAAGCCGATGCCGTAGACGCCGGCGGGCAGGCTCTGGCCGCCGATCTTGATGGGCACCTCGGCAATCAAGTAGGCCTGATATTTGGAAGCGACGTCGCTTGAGTATCCACTGGTGTCGACCAGGGTGGCGAGCACATAGTAGCCATCGGAAAATTTGACTCCGCCGGAGTTGCGCAACTGGGTGGGAGCGGTCTGGGCCTTGTAGTAAACGGCCGACGGCAAGAGCTTTTGTGCGTCTGCTGCTTTGAGAATGGTGTCGCTGCCCTGAGCTGTCAGGGTAAGCGGATAGGCAAGAGTTGCCAAAGCCAGCATTGCCAAACCTATCGTGCGCATTTTCATTGGTCTATCTCCCAGAGTTCAGTGTGCGAACGGAGTATAGCGCACGGGATGATGCGGGCGTGGCGGGGCGGCGCTTGCTGTTGTATGGCTGGCGGAGGACGGGGTCGGGCCAAACGTGCAAAGAACCGCTATAATCGCGCTGATGGCGACGATTCCCCAATCCCAAAGCCTCATAAGCACTGCGGAGTTGAAGCTGCTCGCGCTCGAAGAGAAACTGCGCGGGCTGGGTAGCGTCATGGTGGCGTATTCGGGCGGCGTGGACTCGGCATTTTTGGCGGCCACGGCGCATCGGGTGCTGGGCGATGGGATGCTGGCGGTGTTGGCGGATTCGGCAAGCCTGGCGCGGCGCGACATGGAGCAGGCGCGCGCGTTTGCCGCGTCGATCGGGATGCCCCTGCGCGTGATTGAGACCGAAGAGCTGGACAAGCCCGAGTATCAGCGCAATGACGCGAGCCGCTGCTTTCACTGCAAGACGGAGCTGTTTACCGGCATGGAAGCACTAAGCGCGGAGCTGGGATTGAAGCACATCGCCTACGGGATGAATGCGGACGATACGAAGGATTTTCGTCCGGGGCAGAGGGCAGCGAAGGAACATGCGGTGCTGGCTCCGCTGGCGGATGTGGGGCTGACGAAAGCGGAGATTCGCGCGTTGGCGAAAGCTGCTGGGTACACATTGTGGGACCGCCCAGCTGCGCCATGCCTCAGTTCGCGGGTTGAATATGGGCGTGCCGTGACCCGCGAGGTGCTGGAGCAGGTGGAACGCGGCGAAGAGAGTCTGCGGCAACTGGGATTTCGGGAGTTTCGTGTGCGGCATCATGGGGAGCTAGCGCGGGTAGAGATCGCTCGGGGCGAGATGGCGCGGGCGCTGACGGTGGAAATGCTCGACGCGATCACGAAGGAACTGCGGAAGGCCGGCTTTCACTACGTAACGCTGGATACGACGGGTTTCAGATCGGGCGCGATGAACGAAGTGCTGGGGAGCGACCTGCTTCCGGCTGAAGTGCTGACGCGGCGCGGGGTATGAGGCGATTGGCAGTGATCCGGCTTCCGACCATATAGAATGCAAGACCGATGCGCATTGGATATCTGGAGTGCTTCTCTGGCATCAGCGGCGACATGCTGCTGGGCGCGCTTGTTGACGCGGGCGTGCCGTTTGAGCGGCTGGCCGAAACGGCGGCGGCGCTGAACGTGGGCGCGCGGCTTGAGATGCGCAAGGTGAGTCGCGGCGGCATTGCCGGCACAAAAGTCGATGTAGTGATCGCGGCTGCAAGCGAGCATGCGCATGGAACAGGGGCGGCGCACAAGCACGAGCATACCCATGCTGACGGAGTGACGCATAGTCACGAGCACACGCACGATCATGAGCATGAGCACGGGGACACCGGCGCGAAGGAGCACATTCACGAACATCATCGGTCGTTGTCGACGATTCTCGGGATCATCAAAGCTGCTGCGCTGGATGATGGGGTGAAGAAGCGCGCGAGCCGGGCGTTTCAACTGCTGGGCGAGGCGGAGGCGGCGATTCACCAGATCCCGATTGAGACGGTGCACTTTCACGAGGTGGGAGCCGTGGACACGATTGTCGACATTGTCTGCACAGCAGCCGGATGCGCCGCGCTGGGCGTGGACGAATGGAGGTCGTCGCCGTTGAATGTGGGAAGTGGAACAGTCGAATGTGCCCATGGCACTCTGCCTGTGCCTGCTCCGGCGACGCTGGCGCTGCTGGGGAATGCGCCGGTGTATGCGGCGGGGCCGCCGATGGAGCGAGTGACGCCGACGGGCGCGGCGATCTTGCGCATGCTGGAAGTTGAGTACACGGCGCTGCCGGCAATGCGCGTGACGGCGACAGGTTATGGAGCGGGCGGGCGGGATGTGCCGGGGCAGCCGAACCTGGTGCGCCTGTTGGTGGGCGAAGAGACGGTTGCGGAAAGAGCGGTGACAGAAAACGGGTCGACAGAATCGATCGCGGTGATTGAGACGGTGATCGACGATTCGAGTCCGCAGTTGCTGGCGTATGTGAGCGAATTGCTGCTGGAGGCGGGCGCGTGGGATGTGTATCGCGTCGCGGTGCAGATGAAAAAAGGGCGCTCGGGTGTGCAGTTGACAGTGCTGTGCAGACCAGATCTTGTGCCGGCTCTGCGCGAACTGATCTTTCGCGAGACGACAACGATCGGGCTGCATTGGCGGGTGGAGCAGAAGACATCGCTGGCGCGGGAGTTTGCCGAGGCGCAGACGGCGTGGGGTCTGGTGCAGATCAAGATTGCGCGATGGGCGAGCGGCGAGGTGGCCAACGCAGCGCCGGAGTATGAGGATTGCCGCGCGCTGGCACGCAAACATGGAGTGCCGCTGAAGCAGGTGATGCAGGCGGCGATGCGCGCTTACATTTCAGGACACGCAAAGAAGGAGACGCGCTGATGGATCGCCAGCAGATTGAAGCGCTGCTCAAGGATGTGAGTGCGGGGCATACGGCGGTTCCTGAGGCGCTGGAGCGGCTGAAGGATCTGCCGTTTGAGGACCTCGGATTCGCAAAAGTGGATCATCATCGGGCGCTGCGGACGGGGATGCCGGAGACGATTTTTGCACAGGGTAAGACGACGGCGCAGGTGGCAGCGATTTTTGAGCGCATGGCGAAGGCTGGGGGAAACGTGCTGGCGACGCGCGCTTCGCGTGAGGCGTTTGAGGCAGTTGCTGCAATTGAGCCGCGCGCGATTTTTCACGAGATGGCAAGAGCGATTACGTTGACGCAGACGCAGGCTGCGGCGGGCACCGGCACGATTGCGGTGGTGTGCGCGGGGACGAGCGACTTGCCGGTCGCGGAAGAAGCGGCGGTGACAGCGCGGCTGATGGGCAACACTGTCGAATTGATCGCCGATGTGGGAGTGGCGGGGATTCATCGGCTGCTGGCGCAAAAACAGTCACTGCAAAGTGCGCGCACGCTGGTGGTGTGCGCAGGCATGGAGGGCGCGTTGCCAACGGTGGTAGCGGGCATGGTGAATGCGCCGGTGATTGCAGTGCCGACCAGCGTGGGCTATGGCGCTTCGTTTGGGGGAGTAGCGGCGCTGCTGGGGATGCTGAACTCGTGCGCGCCGAATGTATCAGTGGTCAATATCGATAATGGATTTGGCGCGGCGTGCATCGCGTCGCTGATCAATCACATGTAAAAGAGCTTGCAGGACCGGACCTTTGCAAGCGCATAGGGGCTGTGTTTGAATTGCCTAGCCCGGCGCTGCTATTGGATGGCGTGGAATGCGCGTGGCAGATGGAGTTGGCAATGGCTCAGTCGCGCAGAAGATTTTTGAAAACCGGTGCAGCTGTTGGCGCGGCAACAATATTGCAGTTGCGCGCGAAAAGGGCGACGGCCGAGAACACGCCGGCGATCGCGCCGAAGCTGAGTCAGTTTGGATATGGCGATGTGGAGCTGCTCGAAGGGCCGATGCGCGCGCAGATTGATCGCAATCATGCGTTTTATCGGAACCTCGATGAAGACAGCTTGCTGAAGCCGTTCAGAGAGCGGGCGGGGCTTGCTGCGCCGGGTGAGGAGATGGGCGGTTGGTATAGTTGGGCGCCGCTGAGCGATCTGAATAAACCGGGAGACAACGGTTTTGCGCCGGGCCACAGCTTCGGGCAGTATCTTTCGGGGCTGTCGCGCGACTATGCAGCGACCGGAGACAAGGCAACGCAGGAAAAAGTGCATCGCCTGGTGCGCGGATTTGCGCCGGCGATCAGCGCGCATTTCTGGGATGACAATCGATTTCCGGCGTACACCTACGACAAGATTTCGATCGGCATGATCGATGCGCATGAATTTGCGGGTGCGCGGGACGCCTTTAAGGCCATGGACGTGACGCTCGATTCAGTGCAGGCGCACTTGCCGCCCAGAGCGCTCTCGCGCGCAGAGCAATATGCGCGGCCGCACAGGGATGAGTCGTTCTGCTGGGACGAGCCGTATACGCTGCCGGAGAATGCGTTTCTCGCGTGGCAGCGCGGCGCCGGCGGCCGCTATCGCGATCTTGGCATTCGTTTCCTGGCCGACGACTGGTATTGGGATCCGCTGGCGACGGGAAAGAATGTGTTGCCGGGCAAACATGCATACAGTCATGTGAATGCGATGAGCAGCGCGATGCAGGCCTATTTTGTGCTCGGCAGCGAGAAACATCTGCAAGCGGCGAAGAATGGATTTAATTTCCTGCGAACGACGCAAAGCTTCGCGACTGGCGGATGGGGGCCGGACGAGGGGTTTCGTGAGCCGGGCAGCGGAGAGATCGGCGAGAGCCTGACGAAGACGCATGCCAGCTTTGAGACGCCGTGTGGTTCGTATGCGCATCTTAAGATCACGCGCTATCTGTTGCGCGCGACCAAAGACAGCCGCTATGGCGACAGCATGGAGCAGGTGCTCTACAACTGCATTCTAGGTGCGAAGCCGATCAAGGAGGATGGCCACGGGTTTTACTACTCGGACTACAACAACAATGGATCGAAGTTTTACCACCAGTACAAATGGCATTGCTGCACAGGGACGTTTTCGCAGGTGACGGCGGATTATGGAATCAGCGCTTACTTTCATGATGAGCAAAGTGTGTATGTGAATCTCTATGTGCCGTCGCGGGTGAAATGGATGCGAGGCGCGGATCGGGTTTCGCTGACGCAGAAAACGGAGTATCCGCACAGGCCGGCGACGCAAATCGAAGTCAATGTAGAGAAGATCGAGCAATTCCCCGTTTATCTCCGGATTCCGGCGTGGGCGGGAGCGAAGACGACGATTGCGGTGAACGGGACGCGGGTGATAACGGGACCGAAGCCGGGTGAGTTTGCAAATCTCAATCGGACGTGGAAGAACGGCGATCGGATTGAAATCGAATTTGATATGCCAACGGTGCTTGAGTCTGTCGATCCGCAGCATCCGGATCTGATGGCGGCTGTCCATGGGCCGCTGACGCTGTTTGCCGTGGGCGCGATTCCGGAGAGCGTGACGCAGAGGGAACTGCTGACGGTGGCGCAGACGGCGAACGGATCCAACGATGGGAAGACGGGGGACTGGAAGACCGTGAATGGCGCGGTGACGATGCGGCCTTTTGCCGCGATCGACGATGAGCACTACCGGCTCTATCTGAAGGTGGACGGCTGACGTCTTTGAGCTGGCGAATAAGACGGGCACAATCGATACCGATCTGACTGGACTGCGGGATTTAGAGAAAAGGCTGGCATGGAAATGAGCGTTCAGGAGCAGTTCGGGCAGATCGATATCTATGTCTTTGATCAGATTCTGCGTGGAAACATAACAACGGAGTTGCGGGTGCTCGACGCAGGATGCGGCTATGGACGAAATATAGTCTATTTGTTGCGCGCGGGCGCGGAGGTCTTCGCGCTTGACCAGGATGCAGATGGCATCGAGCATGTTCGCAGGCTGTCGTCGTCGCTGGGAACTGGCTTGGCAGCGGAGAATTTTCAAGTGGGATCGATCGAGCGGATGCCGTTCGCAGACGAATTTGCGGACGTGGTGATTTGTTCGTCGGTGCTGCACTTTGCGCGAGACGACGCGCACTTCAAGACCATGTTGGCGGAATTGTGGCGAGTGTTGCGGCCGGGCGGGATGCTGTTTTGCCGGCTTGGGTCTCGGATCGGCATGGATTTTGAGCGGCTGACCGGCGGTCTGTTTCTAATGCCGGACGGATCGAAGTGGTTTCTGGTCGATGAGGAGATGCTGCTGGATTTGACTGAAGAATTGAATGCCGTGCTTGCCGATCCGTTGAAGACAACGATTGTGCAGGATCATCGCTGCATGACGACGTGGGTGCTGCGCAAGAGAATAGCGTGAAGGCATCAATGATGTCGGCGAGCGGAAAGCGAAGGCCGGAGCGATGGCTCCGGCCTTTTATGTTGGAACGGCTGATCGAGCGGACCGCAATGTTTAGTCAGTGGGCCGGTCGTAGAAGCGGAAGAAGAGCGAGGGCTTGGCGCAGTCCTCGGCACGGGCGACCAACTCGGTTGTCTGTTTGTCGTTGAGCGGAGTGAACTCACGCGCGAGTTGCACGTTCTCCTCGAGCTGCGCGATAGAGTCGCAGCCGATGATGACGGTACTCACGGGGCGGGAGAGCGTGTAATAAATCGCTTCGCGCATGGTGAGGGTGCCGGGCTTGTCGGTCTGGATAGCCATGCCTTCCCACGAATGCTTCTGTGCCTCGATGGAGGGCGGAGTCCAGGTGGAGAGGATGCGACCACGGCCGGGAATCTTCATGCCGATGATGCCCATCTGCTTTTCAACGGCCAGGGGCAGAAGCTGCTCGTTGAAGCTGTAATGATGCGGATCCGCGGCGTTCATGGCCATGAGAATGCAGTCAAACGGATAGCGGTGGATGCACTCGATGAGCACATCGGGCCGGTAGTGGCCGGTAATGCCGAGATTGCGGACGACCTTCTGCTCCTTCATTTCGAGTAAGGCTTCGAACGCGCCGCCCTTGCCGAAGATATCGTCGATATTCTTTGAGATGCCGACGTCGTGGAGCTGCCAGAGATCGACGTGATCGGTGTTGAGAAGCTGCAGCGACTTCTCGATCATGCGCATGGAGCCGTCGCGGGTGCGCTCTTTGGTTTTAGTGGCGAGGAAGGCCTCGTTGCGGCGGTGGGCCATGACTTTGCCCACGTATTGCTCGGACCAGCGATCGGGACCTCCGTAGATCGAGGAGGTGTCGATGTAGTTGACGCCGAGGTCGAGAGCGCGCTCGATGATGGGTACGGTGACGTCGAAGTTATTGGGCTTCTCAAGCGCGGCCTGACCGCCCAGCGAAAAGATGCCGACCTTGTAGCCGGTCTTGCCCAGATTACGCGTGGGCATGGCGTCCATTGTGCGCGGATTGGTGGGCAGTGGGGGCAGCGCTTTGTTGGGTGTGACGGCAAAGGCGGAGGGCGTGAGCAAAGCGGCCGTGACGGCGCCGCCGGTCTTCAGGAATTCGCGGCGGCCCGGCTTGCGGGCGGAGAATGGATTCGACTCGCTCATTTCGGGTACTCCTCTACGGAACAAGATTTGGCGAGATCATGATAAACCCGATTGCAGACGCGGTGCCCAGGCGCATGATGGAGTGGGGTCGAAGGTTGATGAAAGGAATGAGTGTGCTTAGAAAGATCGGATGCAGCATTGGGGCGACGGTGCTGGGCTTGATGAGCGCGATTGCGTGCCAGGGGCAGGCGCCGCCGATCAAGTTCAACACGGCGGGTGCGGGCGCGCAGCCGGCGGATGTCGAGGCCGCGGTGCGATTGATCTGTCCGGCGGCGAAGATGACGCGCGCGAAGGACGGCAGGGTGTCGGGCTGCAGCGTTTGCCCCAGGGCGACGGACTTTCATGGCGATTCGGGCTCGAGTTGGGACATGTACGCGGAGACGCCGGGCCACTTCACTGGAGCGAAGAGCGACAACCTGGTGCTCGGCGGAACGGGATGCGATCCGCATGTCAACAACTTTGGCGGTAGTTTTGTATTCGCGGTGAACGCTGGAAAGGTGCGGCTGATGCGGTATGACCAGGGGCTGATCACGGAACAGTGCCTGAAATTTGCGTACGCCGATGGGCGCGATGGGCTGGTGTGCCGCGGCGGCTGGTTTGGGCAGGGTGTAGGAGACGTGTATGTGTTCGTGACGTCGTTTGACGCGATGGGGAAGTCGACGCAGAAGACCCTTATAACAAGCTCGGATACGACGGGCACGTGCGGGGACGACGCGCAGGTAGTACAAGAGTCGGCGATCAAGGACGTGCAGTTGGTAAAGAGTGGAGTTGGCGAAGCGGCGCAGGTTACGGGATTAACGGTGACGATGACGCTGGGCAAAGCGCGCTGCGCACAGGTGACGGCGGAACGGACGGCCAAAGCAGCGACAGCGGTGAAGAACTACACGATCGACTTCTTGTTTGATGGCAAGCGATTCACGGTTGCGCCGGCGAGCCGGACGGCAATGGCGAAGTTTGCTGCGGCGAACACACAGTGACGTGTTGACGGCTGCGTGAAGGCTTGAGCGCGCGAAGCAAAGAAGGCCCGCTTCACGCAAGCGAGCCTTCGGTTGATTCAGTTGAACTGCTCTCTAGTGGTGGCCACCGTTGGAGTGTCCGCCCCCACCGCGAGGCGCTCTGGCATAGCCGGGGGCGTGCTCGCGACCACCATCATGACCGGCGTTGCCGACGTTGCCTCGCCCATCCCGCGCCTCATTGGCATGGAAGTGATTGAAAGCGCGTTCGCCGCGACTCGGCATCGGTCCGGCATAGCCGTGACGGGGATCGAAGCGGTTGTCGACGTGGCCGTAGAAGCCACGGGGGCCGTGGAACCAGGGGCCAGCGCCGAGGAAGATGCCGCCGACGAACCAGTCGGGACCGTAATAGCCGTAAGGAGCACAGTCGTACGGCGCGTAGTCAAAGTAGCCGTAAGGGCAATAGGGCTCAGGGCCGATGCTGACGGCGATCTGCGCCGAGGCTTTGGCCGTGGTGCCCAGCAGCGCAAGACTGACAGCGGCAAGCGCGAACAACTTCCATGGGGACATGTTTTCCCTCCTAGAGTGAGGATTCTAACGCAAGGCCGCGGGTTGCGTGGAACGCGGATTTTATGCTCGGCAGGTCGAAGATTGCGGCCAATCCGGGCTGCCCGGGGATACGCCCGGGACGGCGGATCGAGCGCGAAGTTTGTGATTGCAGGTAATTTTGAGCCCGGCGTATACTCCGCTGATCCCCCAAGGAGGCAGCATGGGAAAGATCAACATGGGTCGTCTGATCCTAGGTGGAATCGTGGCCGGGATCGTCTCGGATTTGTTGGGCTATGTGGTGGACGGAGTGCTGCTTGCGCAGCATTGGGCCAACGGGATGAAAGGCCTGGGACACGACAACTTTTCAACCAGCGCACTGATCGGGTTCAACGTAATCGGGCTGGTCACCGGCTTTCTTGCGGTGTGGGTGTACACGGCAATCAGGCCGCGGTTTGGCGCCGGTATGGGAACGGCGCTGCTTGCCGCGGTAGTGGTGTGGATCGTCGGCTCTGCGCTGCCCAATGCCGGCTTCATGGTGTTTGCCGGACTGTTTTCGAAGCACCTGGCGCTATATACGACGCTGGGAGCGCTGGTGGAGATCATGGTTGGCACGGTTGCCGGGGCCGCGCTCTACAAAGAAGACTGACCCGAAAAAAAAGGCGAAGATAGAGAGAAAGTGGGTAGGGGAGGGGGTGGGTGCGCCGCTCCTCTAACCTGTTTGGAATGAGCGAATCGATTAACGGGTCTAGCGTTTTGGCGAAGATTTAGCGAAACGCAGTGAACGGTGATCATTGGCCCAGCGAAAAGCGAAGCCGGAACAGTAAAACGGCGACCGGAGCCCCGGTCGCCGCTGCTTTTTTTGATCCACCTCTATTGTGCGCTTTTCGATGGAGTTAATACGCAAAATCGATACGCCTTTTTTGCGAATGGAATCAATGAGTTACAAAATATTTTTGCTTTAAGGGCTTGACAAGCGCGAAACACGGGCCCGGCAGCTGGGATCGGGACGGCATCAATTCAGACCGGGGGCGCGGCTCAGAGCGGGCCGCGTTTGAGCCGTGATTTGACCGAAGACTCGTAGAGAAGAAATCCGGCGCCAAGCAGAAAAGCGGCACCGCCGCCCATGATGGCGTCGGTGCGCTCGCTCATCTCCGCTTCGCTGACTTCGGTAACCGCGTTTTGGTATTCCGGCGTCTTCTCGAATGCGTGGAGGGACATCTGTTCATTCGCGTGCTCGCGGCTCTTCTCGTGGGTGATGAAGTCGGTGGCAACCCAGATGCCGAAGAAGGCGGCCAGGATGGAGACGATGATGCCGGCTACCTTCATGGGGCAATCGTACTGCGGATTGGCCGGTAGGGGGAAGATAAAGCCGTTTACTGCGAAGGTCCGGGAGGTGGAGTGTGTGAGGGGGGGGCACGATCCCGTCGAGCGAAGGTTTGGCAATGTTGACATGGATATATATCGGGAGCATGATTTGTATATACGCAAGGAGAAGCTATGCCCGCGACCCTGACCTCGATTCGGCTGGATAAAAAGCTGGCGGATGAAGCCGCGCGCGCGCTGGGAGTGAAGTCGCGCACCGAGGCGGTGCATATTGCGCTGAGGGAGATTGTCGCGCTGAACCGATTCAAAAAACTGATGAAAGACTACGGGGGCAAGGGCTCGTTCGCGGGGAGCGATGAGTGAGTTCGTTGTCTTCGATACATCGGTGTTGATCGATCACCTGCGGACAAACCGTCACGTGCTGCGCATGGCCAATCTTGCGGCGCCGGTAAGGAACTCCTCGGTTGTGCTGGCCGAGCTTTGGCGCGGGGCATCAACATCGGTCGACCGGAAGATTGTGAGCGCGCTGGAGCGGAAGCATCCTATTCTGACGCCAACGACCAACAACTGGCTGGAGTCGGGGCAAATCCTGGCGGAGATTCGCAAAGACAGGGGCATTGAGCCGCGGAAACTGCGCGAGTTGCACTTTGACGTTCTGATTGCGTTGACGGCGCGGGCGCATGGCTTTCGCGTGATCAGCTCGAACGGCGCAGACTTCGAAATGATTCGGGAGTATCGGGATTTCAAGCTGGAAGTCTGGTAGGGCGGACGTGTTGGAGAGCGGAGGCTTCAGTAGTAAAGGCCGCCTGCAAAGGCGGCCTTTGTTTTGATGAGATGATGTTTTGTTTTCCACCCTTCCCGCGAAGTGCGCGTGAAGGATGGGGCACCCAGTGCGGTGCCTGGCGAATCAGTCGCCGGCGACGAGGTCGGATTCTTCGCGGTGGCGGTTGATGGGGCTGGCGGCGTTGTTGGAGGCCGGCTTGATGGAGCTGATGGAGACGATGCCTTCGACGGGCTTCTCGCCGAGCACGTGTTCGCGATAGAGAGCGGCCATGCGGGCGTTTTCAGCATCGGTCTTGATCTTGGTATCGCGGGCGCGAATTTTTTCTTCGCGAGCGTTTTTGGCGATGCCGAGGTTGTCGAGGGTGTGGTTGGCTTCGGAGTTGACGTGGTCCATGTTGAGCGCGAGGTCGTGTCCGACCTGGGACATGCCAACCTTTTTGCCGCCTGCAAAGATTTCGTGGCGGCCGTGCTCCTCATACCACTTGGTGAGGGTTGAGGTCATGTGCATCTTCTCGATGATGTTGCGCCAGCCCACGCCGGTGTTGTAGGCGCAGAAGGAGATTTCACCTTCCTGGGTGGCGTAGGGGATGATGCACTGCTCGGTGCGGCGGAAGTCGTAGTTGAACAGATCCTGGAACCACATGCCGGCGATGAAGAGGAAGTTCCAGCGGTCCTGGCGGCGGAGCTTGATG
>Ga0181537_10003099_pt1 | contig 14397 bp, 8 predicted proteins | sample PEATcosm2014_Bin_39_FD_119765 | JGI IMG/M metagenome (GOLD analysis project Ga0181537, IMG submission 119765) | Peatland microbial communities from MTU Mesocosm Facility, Houghton, MI, USA - PEATcosm2014_Bin23_10_metaG | ecosystem: Environmental > Terrestrial > Soil > Wetlands > Peat | place... | reverse complement strand
GGAAATCTCGACGCGATGATCGACAGCCGGACTGGCGGTAGTTGACATGGTTTTCTAAATCCGGAAAATGCGGGGCAAAACGAGCAAAGGATTCAAGAGGATTGGGGTCGATCCGATTTCAGCGACCTGCTTCGAAAAGTGCGCCACTGATTCTTGAGCGAGTCGCGAACCTCGTTCGCCAATACTTTGCGTGGATCAGACGGATCGATACGCCCCCATCGATCACTTCCAAGGATCCAACCCGAAGCCAAAATGAGCGATAGCAGCGTGCCCGCGGCAACCAGCAACGTCCTTGGTGGGAACGATTTTTTCTCAGGGACTTCGGCAGGATCGAGCACTTTTACGCTGGGAACTTCCCGAGCCTCGTCAACTTTTGCTATTTCGTATTGCTTCGTTAGAGTTTCGAAAACCGCTTCTTCGACTCGAGTACGGCGATACAGATCTGCCCAAGTAACACCCAAGATTGGCAGTTGACGAATGGTCGGATAAAGTTCGGTATTTTCCCCTGCAGCAGGGTTACCCGACGCGTCGGTCGTTGCATTTCCAGGCTGACCGCCCATTTTCTGCAATTGCCGCTTGTACTCATTGATGCGTGCCTGGACGGCCCGGACACGAATGTTGTCGTTCGTGTAAATCTGCCGTAAACCTTCGAGTTCAGTCTGGGCGGCAATCAACTGTCCCTCAAGTTCACCAGCCGCACTGATCATGGCTTTGCCCTGCTCCTTAACATCGAGAGCAGCCGTCTTGCTAGAGAACTGACTAAAGTCTTTTTCCGCACTCTCCAGGTCATGTTCTACTTGGGCCAGGCGATTTTCGAGAAATATTCGTTCCCGATGCGCTGCAGAAGTATCGAGAGTAATTACGAGTTGGTTAAGTTGAGCGACGTATTCCTGTCCGAGTTGTGCCGCGCGGGTCGGACTGTGATCGTCCACCTTGATGGTGATGATGCCGCTCTTGCGGTCCGCCGACACGTCAGTCCGGTTTTCCAGTTCCTTGCGGGCGTCTTGTAAGCGTCGCAGACCGTATACTTTTCGCAAATCGAACTTTTCGATGATTGCATTTTGAACGGTTTCGCTCTTTGCGATTCCAACGAACAAATCACCGGATGTTTTGACTCCAAATAATTCGGAACCCAGCGCCCCCAAGTCACTGGATTTTCCTAAAGCGGCAAGCATGGACATCATCCCCTGTCCCGCCTGATCTGGTGGCATCAAACGAGTTGTTGCCGTGTACCGGACAGGGATGACAAAGGCTATGACGACGGATGCCACGAATCCGACCAGGAGCCAACGATAAAGAAGGGAACGAGACTCCCAGATGAGTCTCAACCGATCTGCCCCGCTCCTGGAGTTGAGATTCGGCTCGTCCGGGATAGTGATTAATTCCGGATCGAGATCCGGTTCAACGTATTGTGGTTGGTGTTTAGCGATTTCTCTGGTTGCCATGTTTACGAGCGTCCCTCGTGTTTTTAGTTCATCCCGTTATTGGTCTGAACCATTCTTGCGCGAAAGACCCTTAGGCCAGAACGTTAGCTGTACAGACGAAGTAATATTTGACTGCTTTGACGGCGCGATGACGGGGAAGTTCCAAGTTTCGTATTGAACCGACGCAGACAGACTAAAACTGGAACGCACCCAGACGTCGGCACGAACGCTGCCATCCGTCATCGTCCCTCCTTCCGGTATGAATTCGTGACTCACCTTCAGGTGTCTGCACTCAAACGTTAGCTTATTACGCGGTGTGAACCAGTAAGAAGTCCACCCCTGCACTCCCTGACCTTCTCGTCCTACCCAATTCCCCATCAAATTGCCCGAGTTTGTGAAGCCGGAGATGTATGTCGGGTTGTAATAAAAAAATCCAGAGCCAACGTTGCCGCCGATTGGGGGATCGGTGTAAGCGCCTTCTGCACGAAAGTCCATCTTTGGGACCTTTGGAAGTCGGGGAATATATATGCCTCCGAGCCAAGCGGCCACGTCTGGACCAACGATGGGGCTGATCGTGTCATGCTCCGTAAACCCGTCAGCGTAAAAGGTCAGCCCGTTTCGTATCCTATAGTTAAAGTCTACACCGGAGCGGCGTGATCCGGGTTTACTAGCTGCCCCCGGGTTGGTTTGAGCTGTTGAAAACACACTCCGCAGGAAGGTGTGCCAGGTCAACGGATAGCCGGGTCCTCCGTAGTCAGTGGTTCGGGACAGGCCAAACTCGAAATTTGGCGTTGGCTTAAAGCTGAACCTCTCGCCATGGATAATCGGTTGGGGGTGCAATGATTGGCCATATTGCCCCACCAAGCCTTGGGGACTGAATAGGAACTGGTACCCTGAATATTGGCCCAGAAAGAACTCTACTCTCATCGGGCCGAGCACCTGCAAGAAGCTGGGAAGAAGAAAGGGAGAAACCCGGTCGACGCGAAACATGGTCAGTGGCGCAGCATTATCGCTAAGCATCATTCCGCCGCCCTGATCCGGTCCCCACCATAGGCTTTGTTTCCCGTACGAGAGTTGCCAGTCGGATAGGTTCATCGCGACATAGGAGTCGAGCAGGCGGCCTCGGTCGAAAGCCTCCGTGGTAGTTCCTGGAGGAACCGGGAAGGGAGGCGTAAGCCCTCCAGAGCGACCGAAATCGGCGTTCGAGATTGCCTCGCGCGCAGATAGAGGCATAGCCGGCGCGGATGGAGAATGCTGAAATTCGCTCCGCACATAAACCGCGAACGGACCGTCCGTAGCCCAACCAGCCAAACCAGTCACGTCGTTGAAGCCCTGCTCTTCAGGTCTGCCGAAGTCATTAACGACCGTCTGTCCGAAGTGATAACCATCCGTTAACGGCTTGCCGACAATCTCTGTCCCACGCGTGTAGGCTTGTTCCAGCCGGATCGCAGCGTTGTCGCCTCCACCCAGCAAATTGACTTCATTGCTAAACTCCCGCTGCAACTCCTGATAAAGTCTGGAACCTTCACTGTTGCCTTCATCGTCAGCGATTCGATCTGAGGCCTCGCTGATCTGGCGAGCGCACTCCATCCGGGTCCAAGGGCGCATCCCTGCAATCCCACTATTGATATAGCCCAACGCCGTAAGGCGTTCGATCGCTGGATAAATCCAGCTGTCCAGAGGAACGTAGGGCGACCCCATATTCTTCGATTGCCAGTGTCCCGGACGATCCTGACGGATAGCGGGTGTTTCCCATGTTCCTCCGGCTAGCTCGGGATTATGGCGCCTTCGATAAACGTATTCGCTGCTGAGATATCCAATGGCGGCGCCGACAAGGACGTCTGATGGAAAGTGCTGTTTTGCCGTAATCCGAGAAACACTTACGAGCGTCGCTGCGCCGTAGGAGAAAAACTTCATGAAGGGACTTGGATATTCATGAGCGAATATCCCGGCGATGGCCCACGCTCCAGCGGAGTGCTCAGACGGGAATGATGCGCCGCTCTTGAAGAACTTACCGTTTGCATTGTCCTGATAGGGGCGCTCCCGCCCGGACGCGTATTTCATAGCCTCGACAATGACTAGAGCGTCAATAGCGGACTCGCCGCTCAGAAAGCCAGTTTCACGTTGGTGCTGGTTCTGCGTTACCAGACCAAGAAAATAGAGTCCGGCTGCGCCTCCGGCCATGGAGTATGCGCCATAATCCGAAATATGCCGGTACTGCGTCAGTGTGCTTGGGACATTGGAAAGGTGCCGACTGAAATCACTATCGGTCGCGAACAATGCAGCGGTGAGACCGCCCAAAGGGACGAGCCACGTGGCGTCAGAGAAGCGAATCCTGGCGGGGCTAGTCCACATACCGATTTGGTCGTGCAGTAGTGCCTTGGGAAGCGTGATGACTTTGTTTTCTGAGTCGGCGGGCTGGGGAGCGTCGGGGACGTTGGGCTGATCCTTGGTACTTCCTTGGTTTACCTGACCCGCGGGAGGAACCGCCGCTGTAGTGGCTCCGTTTGATGCGGGCGCAGGGCTGGATTGTCCAGTTGCGTAGGCAGCGGACAGCACTAGAAACATGGCGATGATCCTAGGCCATAAAAACCCCGCAGGTAGATTCACGAACAATCCTCGATAGGCCTTTGCTAAAAGTAAGAGGCGGCCAGAATTGCGCTGGTGGCAATGGAGCTCACTACCTGTGCGTTCTGGAAGATAGTTTTCCAAATTGGCGGACCGCCAAGTGCCTTCTCGGGAACAACGACCATGTCTCCCGGTTGTAGAGCAACATTCAACCCATCTCCAGAAACCCAGAATGAGCTATGACTTCCGATTACGGTTCCGTTCGCTCTTATGACGAAGGTCGCTTTCTTATTTGCCATGTTGGTGGTGCCACCAGCCTGCGTGAGATACCACTTGGCGCTTTTGCCTGGTCGATAGGCGACAGCCGTTGCGCCGTAGACCTGGCCTTGCACCATTACGTAGCTGGGACGTTTGGGTACGACCAGGACATCGCCGGAGCGAACTACCACGTCGCGAGGGGTGTTGGCCCACTCCTTAAAGTTAGTCGAGATTTGAATGGTGACGCGACCGGTAGGGGGGCTGCTCATCAGATCGTCCAGAGTGCTTTGCCATTGGACTAAGGCAGACTCGGCGGAAGCTTTTTGGTCGGGATCGGCGGTGCTGGCAGCCGTCAGTTTTACAGCGGTTTGCTGTTCACGAACTCTCTGAACGAGCTCCCCATAGGATCGTTGCTCGAGTTTCTGTACTTCTGCCCGAAGCAGAACGGCGCCGTAAGGATATGCTGCAACCGAAAATCCGCCGGCGCGCGTCAACACAGAACTCAGTCTTTCTCCAGGACGAATTCCGTAGCTGCCAGGGTGCAAGACTTCTCCGCGAATCGCAATGGAAGCTCCGATGTCATTCCAACCGGGAACCTGCGGAACCGTGAGCACATCGCCATTATTCAAAGCACGGTTTCCCTCAGAGTTTTTAGCCATTGCGTCCGCTAGCAGAATATGTTCCTGGGTGCCGACCACTTGTTTATCGTCATGCCAAGCATAATGCGTAAGGTCAGCAATTTTTGTGTCGGCGCTGGGTTTTAGACCGCCGGCTGCTTGAATAAGGTCAGAAATTCGCATATCGGCGGTAAGAGGATAGCGGCCCGGTCGAGCCACTTCGCCCTTCACGTAGACCGTTGCTGGCTCGACAGCGGCGGAGTTTTTGTGGATCAAAACCCGGTCACGCGGACGCAGCACGATATCGTCGATGGGATTTCCCTCTAAAGCACTGCTTAATTTCACATTCAGGATCTTGAGCGTGCTATCCGACGAGTAGCGGAATACCTGGGCATCTCCTTGAGCTGCGTCCGGCGCAAGGCCACCGGCCAGATGGATCGCATCACTGAGATGAATCTCACCCGAAGTGGGGTAGGTCCCGGGAGTTCTCACGTCACCCCAAACTGAGACATCTGGAGGATTTTCGAAATCATAGCGTCCAAAGAATTGAACCGTATCCAGAGGCTTAAGTTCGGGTGAGTTTGAAGGGTCCGCCAGAGCCTCCGCAACGCTGAAGCTTTGAACGGTCGGACGGTAATCCGGGAGATTGAGGCGAATGATTTCTCCGTATTGCAGAGCCGGCTCGGGCAACAGATCCTTGTAGGACGCGACCAGATCTTTTACCCGCATTCCTTCGCGATAGGAGTATTTACCAGGTCGGACTACATGTCCCTCGAGGTAAACCGTATCCTGGCTGTATGGGTCGATGGGGAAGATTCTGATTTTGTCGCCGTCTTGAACTGAAAATGAGTCCAGTTGCTTGCTGCTCGCGTTGGTGGAGGCGTCCTGCGGAATGTCGACGTTGACCATCGTCTGCTTGTCGTGGGCGATTGTTCGCTGAATTTCAATGTGCTGGAGAGCCGCAGTGGGAAGTAAGCCCCCGGCAAGCGCAATCACATCGGCAAGAGACTTCTCGTTATTCGTCTCGTAGATCGCGGGCCGACGAACCATGCCTTCAACCGTGATCTGCGGGCCCAGTGGGGGAACCATAATTGTGTCGCCACTCTCCAGACGCAGAATGTCACCTTTCACGCCCTTGAGTAAAAGGTCATAGACGTCGACATCCTGAATCAACTGAGAGCCCCGATAATGTTTCAGAGTGCGCAAGGAACCACGACCCGTGGGACCTCCGGCCGAAAACAAAGCGTTCAACGGGGTGGACAACGAACTCACATCGTACGCACCGGGACGAACTACGTCGCCCACGACGTACACGCGTATCGTGCGCAGGCGGGAGAGCGAAATATCGGCCGAGACATCGCGAAATTGTGTGCGCAGTGTTTTCTGAATGGATTCCTGAACTTCTCCCAGAGATTTGCCGGCGACCAGCAGCGGTCCAACTTCCGGAAGGCTGACGCGTCCTTCGCGGTCGACTACACGGTAAAACCTCCGTGAGACGCCGCCCCAAAGGTCAATTGCAACGCCATCGCCAGGTCCGAGCACGTATTCCGGTCCGACGGGAAGGTCCATCGGAATTGTCTGCCGGTCCCGCGTGCCATTTTCGAACATCTGCATGCCAAAGCGTTCTACGGATGGGGGCTTCGCCGCGGCCTGCAGATACATGTCATAGAGAGACGGGACATTCTCGTACGGGTTCGTTTTTCGGACGAGCTTCTGTGTCGGACTGACAGCCTCGCGCGCCCGCCTTGCCTCGCGTTGCATTACGCGACTGTCGGTGTTGGAAAGTGTCTCAACCGATCCGTAGGAGTACGGGGAATTGGAGGCGGCGTATGGACCTTGGACGCCGTAATTCGTTTGTGGAACACCGGAGAGCTGGGGGTTGAAAGCCTCTGCGGCAAAGTCAGAATTCATCGAAAGATCTTGAAAGTCGTTTTGTGTTTGGCGTCGACCTTGAGCGGTGGTCGGGGAAGTTTGCTGGTCGGAACCTTGTGCGGCTGCGCCCATCGTCTGAAGTGAGTCAGGGGCGATCGAATCGTCACCGTTCGTCCGGACCAAGCCGGCAACATCGTTTGTCGGCACACCCGGTTGCTGTGGATAGTACGGCTGAGGTGCTGTCGGGTTCTGATTGTTGGGAGCACTACGCGGATACTGATTGATCCCCGGTTGAGATTCAGGCAATTCCTGGATCGATGAATTCTTCTGGTCACGCGTGGGACAGTCTGTCGCGGAAGGGTCGCAATATTGAGCCGCATTCAGCTTGTTCTGGTCCCGTTGGCGCGCTTTGGCTCGTTCTGCTTCTTCGTCCTGAGCAATCCATTTGACTCGTTCCTGAAGCAGAAGTTCCTGCTCTTTGGCTAAGGGGGAGTCAGGGTTTACCGAGGGTTGCAAGTAACCATATTTCTGCACCATCTGGGTGGCCACGGAACGAAAGGTGACGTCATTCTCGAGGCGATCAAAAATGGCTTCTTCGGTAAGATCGGAGTCGGAGATGAGCTGTCCGTGGGAGGTCGCGTCTTTTGCGATCCAGCGTTTGAGTTCGACCATCAGGCCCGGATCTCTGTGCAAAATAGCGACGATTTCGCCCACCGATGCGGCTACGCGCTCCATGTTCTGGCGGGCAAGATCGGATTGCGGAGCCGTAGGGACGGGCGCAGCGCTCTGTCCGAAGCCGGCGATCGAGGAGGCAAGAAGCACAAAGAAAAACAAAAAGACGTTGTGGCCGCGAAGTGCAGCCTTACTTGAACGATCACATTTTCTGCATGCAATTGGTGCCAGATTCATCAATTAAGAATCCCCAAGACGTCAGCGTGCCCGCTAAATCCGTGTTAAACCGACCAAACCCGGCTTCTCTCTTATTGCGCTCAAGACTCCGGCCTCGGAACTCTCGACAGGTTTATTTCGGATATCGAGCATAGCCCAATAATACATTCCGCGGTTTTGCTCGGGCGCAAGTGCGAGGATTCTCATGCGGGGATATCTCCCGAGCAAAAATCCACATCGGACGATAGGCTGTTCGGATTCGTCTAATGCGAGAATGAGGACATCTGGCTGGGTCTGTTCGACGATCTCATTGAGATCGCCTTCGTTGGCGACTTCTCCGACGATCTCGATGTCAGGCTGGTCCGCTATCGTCGCCATTACCATCTCTCGCATGAGGCGAGGACGGTTGGCAACGAGCACACGCTGTTTCACTCTGCTCTCCTTAGCATCAGGCAAGTATAGGTGAATCGGCGCAAAGCACAAGGTTCAAAAACGAACCGAGCGACCTAGCCATCCTAGTTCATTCCGAAGTACCGCTCGTACTTCACCCGAGTGCCAAGGAAAGTACCATGGGTCGTAATGTTCGAAAGGGAAGAGTTCCGCGTATCAGTCTGAGCTTTTTATCCTCTCCTAGGTAGTCGGAAACGATAAGACTATTTCGTTTCGAAAGTGGCTGCTCGATTCTATTGTTGCCACGTCACGCCGGGATACAGACTCGGGGAGCGCACGCCGCGATAAACATTCTCACCGCTTACATTCATTTGCCAGACGACTTGCGCGGTGCCGGTCCCTGAAACTTCCATGATTTGAGATTCCGTCGGATTGTTGAGGAACGGTTCACTCAAAGCCAACTCAACGTCTCCATTGGAGAGCGTGCCGATACTCCCGCCCCAGAAAGAATAGAGACCAGGGGAGAACGACCAGGACGGGGTAGCAAGATTCGTGCTCTCGTCCAGAAGGTATTGTGCGGCGCGGCTATAGCACGCAGGGGCTGTCGACGAAGTACCGCACTGGACACCGTCGGAATCCACGCGCAGGTTGCCGTCGTCGAAAACATTAAGAACGGTTTGTGATCCGTCTGTGGTGACGACGCCTGGGTCATGTTGACCGTAAAACCATTGGGTCGGGTCTCCTCCAAGGACTGTGAAGTCTCCGCCGTCGCCAAGCGTCCACAGAATATTGCCGGTGCCGACACCGTCCGCATAGTCGATTTTGATGATCCAACTTTGGTTCCGCATCGACAAAAGTATGTTTCCGTCTGCGGTGTAGACCAAGGCATTGCTGTGCGTCCAGTCCGGTAGACCTTGGAGATGTCGGTTGACATCCAAGTGATCGTAAGCCGACCAGAGCCAGTCCACTGCGCCGTTGGGGTCGATGTCTACCACGATGTCTCCCAGAACGCCGGTAGTTCCTGGATATCCGGGCAGGTCGGAGAAGTTTTGCGTCACCTGCACAAGCGCGATCCAATGACCGTTCGGGAGAACCAGGAAATCATGGCTGAAATAAAGGAGGTTATAGAAATAACCCTTTGCGTTCAGCGCCGTATTCAGCTGGGCAAGGGTGATGGCGCGGACCTGGTTGCATGCCAGATCGACTTCTTCCAGATCATAGTTTTGATTGATCACAAAATGGCCGTTCGGCTGAAGCTTCTGCGGGAAAGCCAGACCTGGACAATACCAAATGACATTTCCTTGAAGGTCAGTAGCCACCCCGGAGAGCATTTTTGTGTTTGTGGCCGAGGTCATACTCAAGAGTTCGATTCCGGGCGCGGGACTGAGGCCTTGGCCGCTACTTGGCGTAGTGACGCTAATCTGCGGCATCTGATAGGTGCTGGGAATTGCGCCGGTGGTGAATGTACGGTCTTGATCAACCCACGATCCCTGTGCCCACTCGACGTGCGCTCGCATGTGGTAGGTCGTTTGCGGTTTCATCCCGGCGACAAGAACGCCGGCAGGTTGGCCGCCGATTGTTGTCTTGGTGGTCGTCACCATGGAAGTTTGACGTCCGTAACTCGTAGTCGGACCAAACTCAACCCAAGCCGTTAGTCCCGAATGAAAATTCGTGATGTTGTACTGAGCGACCAACGGATTCGCAGTCGGCGATATTGACGCGGCCGGAGGCTGACTTGCAACACCGCATCCCAGAAAGCTCAAAGTCAACAGAATTCCTGAAGGCAGGCACAGACCTATCCGAGCAGTTTTCAAGTTGAGAACTCCTTCTGTTCATTAATAACGAGACAGCTCAACGGCGGGACTATCTACAAATGGCAGGAATTATACATTCGCATCCAATTTGCGACTCGTAAAATTTTGTATACGAGGTTGCGGGAATGCGAATCAGGACGGGAGATTTCGCTGCGGTCGAAGGGGACCAATCTCCGCAGGGAGGGCTCTGTGCGTTGAGCGCTTCGCCATGAAATGCTTGATTCAAACGCTGCGGCTTTACGCGAAAAGCTATTTCACAATCAAAGTCAGGCGTACCGATTGCGTGGTCGTGCCGTCAACGGCTGCGATGGTTACAGTGTAGGCGCCCGGCGGTGTTCCGCTCGTAGTGTGCGACCCCCGCCACCCTTGCTGCCTCCTCCGCCACATGAACCCAGGAAGAGGCTGAGCAACAGGAGTCCGGGAAGGAATGAACGCAGGCCGGCTTTCCGCAGCGGTCTGTTTCCGGCCGCAAAAAAGAAGCCAAAGAGTAAACATCCGAATAGCAACGACGCAGAGATTGGGCAGGATTCCTCGGCCGCTGATATCTTCTTGGACTGCGGTATTTTCTGCTATGGGCTTCCACATGAGGCAATTCTTAGTGATCCTCGCTCTCTGCATCAGAGTCGCGGCTCAAGTTGTGCCTGGCACCTCGACTGCGAATAATGTTGCCTACGTCGACGGAACCACGCATAAGACGGTCCAGGACGCCATCAACTCCTTCGGAACGACACCAGGCTTGGTAATCGTCCCGCCGAACTATGTGGGGCCATCGCCTGCGGCAGCCACCATCTCGGATAACGTAACGGTATGGGATTACTCAAAAAGCGGGCGGCTGATCATTTACAGCAATCCCACCGAGAACGCTGCGGGATCTTCAGGTGCAGGAATTTCGATCTTGTCCGGAAAATCTACGGGAACGGGGACCTGTTGGCCAAATGCTTTGCCCTCGGCCAATAATCTCGTCGCAACTTATATCTGCAATGCGGCTACCTCCCGCATTCCGGTATGGGCAGTAAATACGGTTACTATTCTTCCCTCGAATGCTCCCGACACTGAGATCTGGGGCAACGAGATTGACGTCAATATTTTCGGCAAGGAACGGTCGAGCCAGTACGTTGGATTGGATGTAGTTTCCGGGGGTCAAGTGCCGGCCACGCACGCGGTTCGGGCTTATACAGCGCCGGGCGCAGGAGTCTGGGCGCATGCTTTTCGCGTCAGCGGCCAAATGGGATCGGATCTGTTCGAAGTCGATTCGCCGGATACCGGTTTGACTCTGACCCGTGATGTCTCGGCAAAAAATTCAATTCAGACGGTGGAATTCAGCGGAAAATTTGGTGCGAGTAAGATCGGTGTTGGCGGCAAGGTCTCGGTTGACAGCGGCAATAATCAGGAAGATGTGATATTGACTGGCGGAGCAGGCCATAACATCGCGGGCATCTTTACCAAGAATCACAGGGCCGGTGCCAGCATCGCTCCGTACTCTGCGAACCGTATTCTGGCCTCGAATAATGCCGTGACTGCTTCCGTTCCGTACTACTTGGGCAATCTTCGATCGTGGTCGGACTCCAATACCCCGCAAGTCCTGGGTTTTTCGGTCGGCGATCTCAGCGGGACAGAGCGCCGATCCGATTTTTTTGTGACGTCCACGGCGCAGCATGTCTGGCGCGATGTGGGTATAGCGGGATTTGCGTGGCAGGGGCGCAACGGAACGCTGCTGTTAAATCTGTCGGGTTCGGGACAACTTGGTTTGCAAAACTGCCAATTGGGAGGGGTCGGAGGAACTATCTCGCCGGCCGCATGCGGCGCTGCTCCGACGGGGATGATCGCAGTTCCCCCAAGCCAAACTTCCTACACGATCGACACCAAAGCCGTAACCGCAAATAGCGAGATTTTTATTCAACAGATGACAGATAATTCGGGGCTGCCGTCAAGCCCGTCATGCAGTTCGTCGCCGGTCGCACCCATGCAGGCATCGCGTGCGGCGGGGGGCAGTTTCACTTTCACTCTAAGCAGTATCGGTTCGGTGACATGCTTCAAGTACTGGATTGTGAACTGACACCTATTTTGGATGGCGACTGCTACGGCACAACCAGAGTTAGTGGTAGCGATTGAGTGGTCGATCCGTCGGTGGCAGTGACGGTTAACGTATAGGTGCCCATCGATGTTCCGCCAGTAGGATGAGTGGAACCTCCACCCCCTCCGCCATTACTCCCTCCCCCTCCGCAGGAACCGAGGAATAAACCGAAAAGCAGGAGGGCAGGAGGGAAGGAACGCAATAGAGATACCGGTTTCGGCGCGACGGAAAAAGTCCCGCGACGAGCACGCAACTGAAAAACAAGCAGCCGGAGATTCCGGCCACGGAGGAGGAGCTTGATCCTCGCAAGGCCGCCGAGCTGGGCGCTGTGGTTCTGCAAGATGTTGGCTCGCTAGGGCTAAAGCAATAGGCAAAATGCGTGGCGCATTGTTTCCTTTGGCTTCCCGATCACAGATTTGGAGAAACTTTACACCCAACTGCTGCCAGGCGATGTGATTCATTAGCACCGTGGGTCCGGAAAGAGTTTTGCCAAGATTCGAAGGGAAAAGTCCGCAATTAATCAGTTTTTGCGGGGCGTTACGATACTCATTTGAAGGTGTATTCCTCTCCTGTTTGGACTCAAGCTCCAGTCTTTCGGAGAATCCAATTTCGTTTTCTACAGTGTTAGTATCGATGCGTTCTCGACGCATCGAACAGTGACGAACCAGTCCACAAAGCGAGCTCGCGCGGTCGAGTCACCACGCATCGTTTGCATTGATGATCTTCGACCGGCAGCGCAGCGGCGAATTCCGAAGGCAGTCTTTGACTACCTCGATGGCGGCGCGGAAGGCGAAGTCACCCTGCGGGAGAACTGCAGGATCTTCAACGATGTCACCTTCCGGCCTCGTCACGCGGTAGTCGAAGCGCAGTGCGATCTCCGAACCCGGGTTCTGGGTAGGGAACTTGCGCTGCCGTTTCTCCTGGCGCCCGTGGGATACAGCCGGCTCATGCATCCGGGTGGCGAAGTGGTGGCCGCACGAGCCGCCGGGAACGCGGGAACGGCGTACATCCTCTCGACGATTTCGGGGCACAAGTTGGAGGATGTCAAGACGGGCTCGACGGGTCCGGTCTTTTACCAGCTATATCTCATGGGAGGCCGCGCCGCCGCAGAGGCGAGCATCGATCGGGCGCGCACGGCCGGGTTCTCGGCTCTCGTTGTGACCATTGATACACCGGTCTCAGGCATTCGGGAGCGAGATTTTCGAAACGGTATGAAGGAACTCGTTAGCGGCGGACCGTTTGAAAAGCTTCCATATCTTCCGCAAATTCTGTCGCGTCCCGGTTGGCTGCTTCAGTTTTTGATGGACGGTGGCGTGCCCCTGCTGCCGAACGTGGTTGTTCCGGGCAAAGGTCCATTGCCGCTGGTGGATGTTGCTTCGGCCCTAGCTGAATCTGCGGTGACTTGGGATGACTTTCACTGGATCCGAAAGCACTGGGGAGGTCCGATTGTCGTTAAGGGCGTCCTGACGGCAGAGGATGCGCGGAGGGCTATCGATCACGGTGCCGCGGCTCTTTCAGTGTCGAATCATGGCGGCCGCCAACTCGATGGAGTTCCGGCATCGCTGCGGGTTTTGCCCGAAGTCGTGAAAGCAGTGAATGGTCAGATCGAGGTGTGGATGGACGGGGGCATCCGACGAGGCACGGACATTGTGAAGGCGCTTTGCCTCGGGGCGAAGGCTGTGCTTTGCGGACGCGCCTACGCATACGGCTTGGCGGCGGCCGGAGAAGCAGGGGTTGTGCGTGCCATCGAGATTCTAAGAACTGATCTGGAACGGACGCTGCGGCTGCTCGGATGTCGCTCGGTCGCCGAGTTGGATCGTTCGTATGTGAATATTCCCAAATCGTGGGAGCCTGCCTAAGATCACCGACGAAAAGCCGCCATGCGCATCGATGCTCACCAGCATTTCTGGCTCTACAATTCCGCAGAATATGGATGGATTGATGAATCCATGGCTGCGATCCGCCGCGATTTCCTGCCTGAAGATTTAGCCGGCGAGCTTTCCGCAAATGAATTCAACGGGTCGGTAGCGGTGCAGGCCCGCCAGACGTTGGAAGAAACTCGTTGGCTCCTCGAATTGGCGGCGGCCTCGCCGAGAATTCTTGGGGTAATTGGGTGGGTGGGTCTTCGTTCTCCTGCCGTGCATTCGCAACTCAAGCCGTTTGCGAGAAATCCAAAACTGGTTGGAGTCCGGCACATCGTGCAAGCGGAAACGGACGACCGCTTTCTCTTGCGGCCGGACTTCCTCTGCGGCATTTCGCTGCTTGAAGAGTTTGATCTCGCCTACGACATTTTGATTTACACGCGGCATCTTCCGGTGGCAGCGGAATTTGTGGAGAAATTCCCTCGACAACGTTTCGTGCTGGACCACATGGCGAAGCCGCCGATCAGGGCAGGAGAGATCGATGTTTGGGAGAAGGGAATCCGCCAGTTGGCGGCGTTTCCGAATGTGTTCTGCAAGGTTTCCGGACTAGTGACGGAAGCGGACTGGCAT
>Ga0181537_10003098_pt1 | contig 14397 bp, 13 predicted proteins | sample PEATcosm2014_Bin_39_FD_119765 | JGI IMG/M metagenome (GOLD analysis project Ga0181537, IMG submission 119765) | Peatland microbial communities from MTU Mesocosm Facility, Houghton, MI, USA - PEATcosm2014_Bin23_10_metaG | ecosystem: Environmental > Terrestrial > Soil > Wetlands > Peat | place... | reverse complement strand
GGTGGCTTTGGAAAGCGTGGAATCGAAGGAATGCTGAAGGCGATCCGGTATGCGCGCGAGAAGAAGGTGCCATATTTCGGTATTTGCCTTGGCATGCAGACGGCGTGCATTGAGTTTGCTCGAAATGTTGTGGGATTGGCGGAGGCGAATTCGAGCGAGTTTGATCCGGCGACGCCGCATCGAGTGATCTACAAGTTGCGCGAGTTGCGCGGCGTGGAGGAACTTGGCGGGACGATGCGGCTGGGTGCGTGGCCTTGCAAGATCGAGCCCGGCACGCTGGCGTACAAGATTTACGGGAAGTCGGAGATCAGCGAGCGGCACCGGCATCGTTATGAATTCAATCGCGAGTACGAAGAACCTATGACGGCGGCGGGATTGCGCATTTCCGGATCCACTCCCGATGGGACGTATGTGGAGATGGTTGAGTTGCCGGATCATCCGCATTTTATTGGTTGCCAGTTCCATCCGGAGTTCAAGTCGAAGCCACTCGAGCCGCATCCGCTGTTCAGCACATTCATTGGCGCAGCGTATGAGTATGGAGTGAAGCGGCGCGCGGAGAAAGAAACGGCAGCAGTCGAGATGTTCCACCGTCCGGAACGCGTCGCGGGGCGGTAGTGTTGACAACTGACCACAGAGGCACAGAGACACAGAGAAAGAATTGAGAAATAGACTTCTCTGTGACTCTGTGGTGAAAGTTAGCGTGTGCACTCGATGATCAAACCTTTCCAAGTCGGCGATATCCATGTCGGTTCCGGCGACCTCTTTCTTATTGCCGGCCCATGTGTAATTGAGAGTGAAGAGCACGCGATTCGTATGGCCGAGATCATCAAGGGCGTGACCAAGGCGCTGGGATTTCCATTCATCTTCAAGGCTAGCTACGACAAAGCAAACCGGACATCGATTCGTAGCTTCCGCGGTCCCGGGTTGAAGGAAGGGCTGCGAATCCTGAAGAAGATTAAAAGCGAGTTGAACTTGCCGATCTTGACCGATGTGCACGAGACGGCGGATGTCGGCAAAGTTGCAGAAGTTGCGGATGTGCTGCAGATCCCAGCGTTCTTGAGTCGTCAGACGGATCTCGTGGTTGCGGCCGCGCTGAGCGGACGCGCGGTGAACATCAAGAAGGGACAGTTCGTGGCTCCGTGGGATATGCGGCACGCGGTTGAGAAATGTCGCGACGCGGGAAATACGCAGATCTTTTTGACGGAACGCGGCGCGAGTTTTGGATACAACAACCTTGTCGTGGATATGAGGTCGCTGGCGATCATGCGCAAGTTCGCGCCAGTGGTATTCGATGCTACGCATTCAGTGCAGTTGCCCTCATCCCAGGCCGACGATACAGGGCCAGCGGTGAGCGGCGGGCAGCCGGAGTTCATCCCTGTACTGGCGCGCGCGGCTGTGGCCGCCGGGGTCGATGGCGTGTTCATGGAAGTGCACGACAATCCGAAGGAAGCGAAGTCCGATGGAGCGAATGCGCTGGAGTCTACCAAGTTGCGAGGCGTGCTGAAAGAGTTACAGGCGATCAGGAAGGCGCTGGCCGAGGCGCACGCGACACCATAGAGGGATACCAGTCGGCATCCCACGAAGCAAGCACTCTAGTTTCGCCCGGAAATCCCCACTTCTCGCGCACCGAACGCACGAGAAATGGGGCACCCGGCCTCTCGAAACTTACTCCAGCACGAAGATGTTTCTCTTCGCGCACATCTCCTTTAATACTTTGGGCCAGACGGTGACGCTGACTTCTCCCAAATGCGCTTTGCGGAGGAGCAGCATCAGTGTGCGGGATTGCCCAATGCCACCGCCGATCGAGAGCGGCAACTCGTTGTGAATGATTCCCTGGTGATAGGGGAACTTGAGATTGTCGAGCAAGTTCGACATCTCAAGCTGCTTGCGGAGAGTTTCCGCGTTGACCCGGATTCCCATGGAACTGAGTTCATGGCGACGTTGAGTGACGTGATTCCAAACGAGAATGTCGCCGTTCAATCCATGAGTGTCGCGGTGCGTTTCTCGGCTCGTATCAGTGACCCAATCGTCGTAGTCGGCGGCGCGCATCTCGTGCGGGTATCCGTCTTTCAGAGGCCATCCGATGCCGATAATGAAGATGGCTGGATATTTTTGCAGGATGACAGTCTCTCGGCGCTTGCGGGGCAGGTCGGGATACATCGCAAGCAATTCTTCGGCATGCAGGAACGTGAGTTCCTCCGGCAGATTGGGATAACGAGGATTGCGCAGTTCCGGGAATAGTTCCAGGGCAAACTTCTCGGCTCCGACGAGTACTTTCCAGATTTTTCCGACCATCAGCTTGAGAAATTCAACATTGCGCTGTTCCGGGATGATGACCCGTTCCCAATCCCACTGGTCGACATAGGCGGAATGGTCGTGATCTAGGAAGTAATCCTTGCGTACGGCGCGCATGTCGGTACAGATGCCCTCACCGGCGCGGCACTCGAACTGCTTCAGAGCCACTCTCTTCCACTTGGTTGCGGCCTGGACAACCTGGGCGTCGATGGGATGCTTGTCGCGATCGTTGGAAATATGGAACTGAATCGGAGTGCGGGAGCCGTCGCGATCGAGCATGTCGTTGACGCCGCTCTCGGCATCGACAATGAGCGGGACCTGGACCATCTGCAGCCCCAACTGCTTGCATAGATTATCTTCGATATACCGCCGGAGCTGAAGAATTGCCTTCTGCGTTTCCTTCGGCGTGAGGAGCGGGTGGTAGTCCTTGGGCAGAATCTTTTCCAACTCGGCGTAATCGCCGATTCCAGGGCCAGTCAAGTCGGCCTTCTTGCTGGACTCGCTGTCAGCGCTGGACCTGCAAGTTGGGGAAAATGTCCCTATGTCGGCATTGTCGGAGAGAACAGCGGATTGTTCATCGGAAATAAATAGGCTCATAAGCGAATTGCTCCTTCTTAACCGGGCAGCTGGGATCGCCGGGACATTGAGTCCGGGTCTATTGGACGGCGGGAGTGGGGCGCGAACCGTGATAGCAGTCACAAGTCATTGTGTGTAGGGCAACAGTGGATGAGAGATTCGAAGACCGGGATGAGATCGACCTTGCTCGGCCGTTTTGTTTTCCCTGTGGTAGATTGAATCCTTCGCATGAAACATGTTGCCAATTGGGCCTTGAACGCCGCATCGGCTCGCGGGGCGAGCTACGCAGACGTTCGAATTGTGGCGCAGCGCAGCCGAGCACTGACGACGAAGAACGGGAAAGTCGGAAGCGCGCTCGATTCGGAATCTGTGGGCATGAGCGTGCGCGTGATTGCCGATGGAGCGTGGGGATTCGCAGCTTCGGTTGAGCTAGGGCGCGGCTCCGTTGAGGCGACTGCGGCTGAGGCGGTTGCGATCGCCCGGGCTTCCGCTCGGGTGAAGAAAGAAGATATCCGGCTTGCTCCAGAAAAAGCTGCGGTTGCTGAGTGGACCACACCCTACAAGATCGATCCGTTCTCGGTGTCCGTTGAACAGAACATTGAATTACTGCTGAAGATTGACGCTGAGTTGCGTGCGGTGGCCGGCATCACGCTGGCGGAGGCGAATCTCAATTTCAATCGCGAGGAGCAGTGGTTCGTTTCTTCTGAGGGAGCGGATATTCATCAGACAAAGCTCTCGACCGGAGCAGGATATGCAGCGTATGCGTTCGCCGGGAATGAGATTCAGAAGCGGTCGTATCCAAATTCATTTGGCGGGCAGTGGCAGAACAAGGGATACGAGTTGATCGAGGAATTGAAGCTGGTGGAGCATGCGCGGCGCATCGCAGAAGAGGCGGTCGCGCTGCATCAGGTGGACCAGTGTCCAGAAGGGAAGTTCGATCTGATTCTCGACAGCTCGCAGCTAGGATTGCAGATTCACGAATCGGTGGGGCATCCGATCGAACTGGATCGCGTGCTCGGCATGGAGGCGAATTTTGCGGGGACGTCATTCTTGACGCTCGACAAGTTGCGCACGCTGCAATATGGCAGCGAGTTAGTCAATGTTGTGGCCGATGCTCGGCAAGAGCATGGGCCGGGGCTGGGAACATTCGGTTACGACGACGAAGGTGTGGCGGCGCAATGTACTCCGATTATCACTAACGGTTTGTTCACGGGATATCTCAGCTCGCGCGAAACGGCGCACACGATTGGCGAGCACCGTTCTGGGGGAACGCTGCGGGCGGAAGGTTGGAACAGGCTGCCGATGATTCGGATGACGAACATCAGTTTGTTGCCGGGTACGAACCCACTCACTCTCGAACAGCTCATTGCATCGACAGATCATGGAATTCTGATGCAGACGAACCGATCGTGGTCGATCGACGACAAGCGATATAACTTTCAGTTTGGCTGCGAGATAGGCTGGGAGATTAAAGGCGGGAATCGCGTGCGGATGGTGAAGAATCCGTCGTACTCGGGGATCACGACCGAATTCTGGAATTCGCTGGACGCGATCTGTTCGCGCGACGAATGGACCTTGTGGGGAACTCCGAATTGCGGCAAAGGACAGCCACAGCAGGTGATGGGAACGGGCCATGGAGCGGCACCGTCGCGGTTTCGGAGGATCAAAGTGGGGAGTGCATTTAAGGGCGCGTGATGCTGACGAAAGAACAAGCCGGAGAAATCTTCGATCGCATCCGCAAATTTGCCTCTGCGGACGAAGTCGAAGTCGGCATCTCCGGAGGCCGGTTTGCGCTGACCCGGTTCGCCAACAACGTCATCCATCAAAATGTGGCGGAGGAGAACCACATCGTCTCCGTACGGACGACATTTGCTAGTAAGACGGCTCGTGCATTTACGAACAGATTCGACGATGAAAGTTTGCGTCAGGTTGTCAGGTCTTCGGAGAGCCTTGCCAAAGTGCAGCATCCCGATCCTGACCTGCTGCCCATGCCGAGTTCGGATGAGGCCACGGGCAGGGCGCACGGGGGCATGCGCTCTCCACAAGTACCTTCCCGACATTTCGATCAGACCGCGGCAATTACGCCCGAGTTTCGCGCTGACGGAGTTGGCAAGATTGTCGAAGTCGCGGATCGGCACAAGCTCACGACCGCCGGAATTTTTTCCAGCGCGGAATCGTTTGAAGGAATCTTCAATTCTCGCGGGCTCAGCAACTGGCATACGCAGACTTCGGCTGAAGTGTCGATCACCATGCTGGCGGCCGATTCATCTGGATGGCAGAAAGCGAATTCGCCCGATGTGGCGAATCTCGATCCGCTTATGCTGGCTGAGACTGCCGCAAAGAAGGCTGTCGACTCTGCGCATCCACGAGAGATTCCAGCGGGCAAGTACACGGTAATCCTGGAACCGGCAGCGGTTCTCGATATTGTCGGATTCATGTTTTGGGATTATTCGGGGATGGCGATCCTGGACCAGCGTTCGTTTCTTGCGGGCCGGCTCGGCACAAAGTTATTCGGCGACAACATCACGATCTGGGACGATGTCGCCCATCCGCTGCAGACAGGATGTCCGTTCGATGGAGAAGGCATGCGGCGGCAGAGAGTGGCATTGGTGGAAAACGGAATTGTGAAGCGGGTGGTGTACGCGCGTGCAACCGCCGAGAGGATGAAGCGCTCCGAATATAAAGATAAGGTTGGGCCGATCGAAGCGACCGGTCACGGATTTTCTCTGCCCAACGAGATGGGAGAGATGCCGCAGAACATCGTGTTTGCTCCACCTGCCGATCCACAAACAGTCGCGCAGATGATCGCATCGACAGAGCGTGGAGTGCTCGTCACGCGACTCTGGTACATCCGCGAAGTTGAACCTTTCGAGAAGATATTGACCGGAATGACGCGTGACGGAACATTTTATGTAGAGAACGGACGCGTGCAGGGCGGAGTGCGCAACTTCCGGTTGAACGAGAGTTTGATCCAGATGTTGTCGAATGTCGAAGCCATGAGCGTGCCGGCTCGCTCGTGTGGCGAAGAGTCGTTCGACATGGTGGTCCCGGCAATGAAAGTTCGGGACTTCAATTTTACGGAAGTCACGAAGTTCTAGTGCAAGCTCCCGGTATTTGACATTAGCGTCCAGCCGCACGCCCCTCACATTGGTCGATCATTCTTACCGTTGACTGCGAGAATTGCCTGAAATTCACCGGGAATTGACCCGAAAACGACCGATCCAGAGGGGCTGATTCAGGCTCGAATCTGCCTTTCGAAAAGCCTCTAATCTATTCAAAGAAAAGCAGTTAACCCCCGCTTGTTCCATGACTTCGGTAACTTTGTTTGTTTGATTCCGGGGTGTACGCTGCCCTTAAGTTGAGCAGAAAGACCGCGCGATGCGTGGTCGGAAGGAAGGTCGCTCCAAACGTGGCAGCGGAAGGCACAGCACCGATGATGGAATCGCAGACGAGCGCGGCCCAGTATGAAGACATGCAGGGCGCCGCGCGATTTCCGCTGCATCTTTCGGCATCGGTGAAAACGCAGGGCAGCGCGTACCTGGCAGAGACCGAAAACATCTCGGCGAACGGCGTGCTGTTTGCGATGGACAAAGACGTTCCTGTGGGATCGATGGTGGACTTTACGATCCTGCTGCCGGCCGATGTTGCAGGCCTGGGACGCAATGTGCAGATTGATTGCCGCGGGCGAGTCGTGCGCAGTTTCGACGATCGTGGGCGGCGTGGGGTAGGCGTTGTAATCGACGAGTACCATTTTGAGCGCCTATAGGGCGCAAGGGAACGAATGTCTACGATTCCGGTAAGCATGGAAGAAAATTTCGAAGCAGGCGAGGACAAGGGGCAGTTTGTCCGAGTGATTCTGGCTGATACGCAGGCCATTTTCCGCGCCGGTTTGCGAAAGATTTTCGCGCTGGAAGATGATATTCGCGTAGTTGGGCAGGCTGAGACGCTCGCGCAGACTCAATCCGCGGTGGCAAAGTTTTCCGCAGACGTGCTGATTTTTGAGGCGGCCCTCACGCCAAATCCGGTGGATGCCGTGGCCGATCTGCTCCGCCAGAATCCGAAGTTGCGAGTGGTAGTTGTTACGCCGGGCTCGGACCAAGACTTGACGTTGGAATTGTTCCGCCGCGGCGCTCACGGCATCGTGTCGCGTGAAGTCGAACCTGAGTTGCTGGTCGACTGCTTGCGCAAAGTGATGGCGGGGGAAACGTGGCTCGGCAGCCAGGGGGTTCGCTGGGTAATGGAAGCCTATCGCAATCAGAACACACGAAGTACTGGTACGCGTCCGAAGGTGCAGCTCACACCCAAAGAGACATTAATCGTTTCATGCGTGACCCAGGGGATGAAGAACAAAGAGATTGCTCTGCGGGTGGGCACAACCGAGCAGGTCGTGAAGAATTACCTGCGCAAGGTGTACGACAAGCTTGGAGTGGCTGATCGACTCGAACTGGCGTTGTATTGCCTGAACCATCACGTCGTCGACAATGCGAAAGTGCCAGCCTTGCCTGCTACGCCAACGAACGTCGCCGCTGTTGCAAATGCAGCCGCAGCGGGTGCCTCGGCCTCAGGCGGTACTGCAGTCTCTCCTGCAACGCCAACCGATTCTTCCGAGAAGCTTTCCTAGAAATTCTCCTCGTTTTTGAGTCCCTCAGGTTGCGGTTTCGACAAGATCACCCATAGAATTGAGAACGGCGAGAAGCGCGGAGCTTCTCAAGGGTTGTTCCTTCCATCCGATTCAAGCCGGAGAGATGGCCGAGTGGCTGAAGGCGCACGCTTGGAAAGCGTGTTTACTCGAAAGGGTAACGTGGGTTCGAATCCCACTCTCTCCGCCATATTTTCAACGAGTTACGGACGATCAACAGACACCGCTTCTCAGCGAAAAAAGTCTAAGCGTGTATAGTTGGGCCGTCAAGTTTGCCCTGTGAAAAACCTACTTCGAGGATCGCTTGCGTCGAAGCAACTCTGCTGAGGTCAAAAGATCAGCCAGGACGTTCTCGCAAGTGCTGATGACTTCGGCTCGACTTCCACAGTGTAGGGTTGCGCATGCTATCGACGAGCTTGCGTCCTATGCGAGCATAGATCGGCGTGACCAGACCTAACCACAAACTTGAGAGGCGTGGCGTTAGGACCGGAATCGGAATCATCCAGCGGCGGAGGCCGCACTGCCGCGCGTACTCTTGCATGATTCCGCCATAGCTCACTTGGTCGGCGCCGCCGATCTCGTATACCGCTTCTTTTCCGACCGGCAGCTCAAGCGCCTCCACGAGGTATGCGATCACATCTTCGACTGCGATCGGCTGCGCCTTCACGCCAACCCAGCGTGGGCAAATCATCACTGGCAAGCGCTGCACCAGAGCGCGAATCATTTCAAACGAGAGGCTTCCCGAGCCGATTACGATCGAGGCACGAAACTCAATGGTGGGGACTTCAGAGGAGCGCAAAATGTCCGCTACTTCTTGACGGCTGCGCAAATGAGCAGACAGCGACTGGCCCTCGGCACCAAGCCCACCTAGATAGATGATGCGGCGGACACCTGCTTGGCGCGCGGATGCCGCGAAATAGCGGGCTGCTTGACGGTCCTCGTCTTCGAACTTACCTGAGGATCCCATCGAGTGAACCAGGTAATAAGCGGTGTGCACTCCGGCCAGCGCCGGCTCGAGTGAAGCCAGATCGAGGCAATCGCCCTTTACAACCTCGGTGTTGGGATCGACTCGCGGCTGCAGAAATTCGGGATGTCTGACCAAACAACGAATGGGCCAACCGGCCCTCTCAAGGCTCTTGAGGAGACGCCCTCCGATGTAGCCAGTGGCTCCGGTCAGCAGGACGAGCGGGCGCGCAGCGGAATTACTTGTGGATCTCGATCAGAATTCACTCCGTGAATTATTTCTTTGGAATCCAAGGAACGAGCACGCTTGTTCGTCTTTTGTACTCTGCGAAATCAGAATTCGCAGCCATCTTCTTTTCAAGCATTGGAATCCCGGAAACCTTCAAGATCAGGAAGGTGATGGCGAGGGGGCCGGCAATGCCAAACCAGCCGCCCGGAACGCCGACCGCGATCAGCCAAATGCCCCACCATTGCACGACCTCTCCGAAATAGTTGGGGTGTCGCGTATATCGCCAAAGACCAGTCTGCAGTATCTTGCCCCGATTGAATGGATCTTTTGCGAATCGAGCGAGTTCTGCATCTCCCACAGACTCGACAAGAAACCCAAACAGCCAAATGAAAACGCCCAGGATTTCGAGAATGCCGAGCGTGCCTCCAGGGCTGCGATTAATCATAAGGACCGGTAATTCGACGACGAATAGAAGCGCGCCTTGCAATAAGTACACCTGCGCGTAGGAGCGAGCATAGAACCACTTGCCCCATTCCCGTCTCCAGGCCAGGTAGCGAAAATCTTCCGGCTTGCCTCGATGGCGCGCATGGATGTGCCATGCCAGACGCAGCCCCCAGATGCTGACCAAGATGCCCGCCAGTACGCCTCGCGTTCCCGACCCACCAGATAGAAAGAACGATGTCCACGTCAGCAGGACAAAGCCCAAGCCCCACGCAACGTCTGCCACATCGTTTCTTTTCCTGATCAACGAGATCAGGAACCACACGGTCATATATCCCCAAAGCACGAAACCCAATGTCGCGTAGTAATTCATAGCCAGAGCTTGCGCGCGATGAGGTAGGTTCCGACAGAGACAGAGCCTGCCAAAGCCGTGCCCCAAGTCAAATCCACTACGGTCAACGCCAGCGGCCAATCCCTGAGGGTGGCGAGATTGGTGAGATCGTAAGTCGCATAAGTGATGAGACCGAACAAGGCTCCGAGCAGGAGCGCACGCACCCAAGAATCTTTTTCGACGGCTGGAGCGATGACGAAAACCACCAAGCCCGCAAGGAAGAGGAGGTAAAAGAGGATGGCGGCCGCCCAATTGACCTTAGGCGTCATCAAGAATCCGATCTGTTTCGTGTAGAAGTTCCTGGCCGCTACGCCGAGCCAGACCATATCCAAGCCAAAGAAAATTGGTAGGGCGATGCAATACAGTTTCAAGAACATATTAAGTGACTCCAATCAAGCCTTGGAAATCTGAACTGGCTCCGCGTTATTGGGACGCGGCCGAGCGGAGGCGGCGACTTGGCGCAGTGCTCTGGACAGAAGGAAATTAATAAGAAAAATTGCCGGAGGACCAATCAGCAGCCAAGCCCACATGGCATGCACCTCCGCAAGCCACAGCGTCGAAACGGCATGAGCCAGGTCCGAGCGCACCATGGACAAAATCTGAGTTATAGAAAACTGCAGAGGTGCAGCGCGAAACAGCTTTTCTCCCATGCGGATGAACGGCACCAGCAAGAACAACTGCAGGGGATAGATCAAGTAGTTCACCAACTGGATGGCGGGCAGGTTCAGCCCGAAAACCAAGGCTGCGGCCGCACATAGAACAGTGGTTGACCCGAGCACCGGAAAAGTGCCGAGCACAATCCCGAAAGCGAGGCTTAAGGCAATCTTGTCCGGTGTGATCCCTTGGGTAAGAAGGGCGGCGATGGGTGCCACGAAACGGCGATGTAAGAACCCACGCTTCATGATGCCGTGCTCGCGACGGCTATCCATTACGATTCCTGCCCATGTTTGGATCGCTTAGCCGTAGCTAGAACCTCGCTCCCCGAGCGGCCAGTTGGTGTTCCAATGCGGCGAAATCCGGCACTACCATCCAGCGAGAGCCCGCAGTTGCCCGGTCCAGATGCAACTCCGGAGGGCCACCGAGCCAGAGGGCGGCACCACGGGGCGCTTTGTTGGCGACGGAGGCGAGATCGTCCATTACTTCGGAATTGGGCGCAGAGGAGAGGCTGAGCAAAACAACATCGGCTTCACTTTTGCGTGCAGCTAGGACGATATCCGCAGCCGGCAAGTCCGTTCCTAGATAAATGGCTCCCAGCCCTCCCGCCGCGGTAAGCATGGCAGCAGCCAGGATGGGGAAGGCGTGACGTTCATTTGTCGGCGTGGCTAGCAAAACCCGAGTCGGCGGACTCGACGTAGAATAAGTTCGTACCAGCGAGGTCAGCACGCCGGTGAGCAGATTGGTCAGCAGGTGCTCCTGCGCGATGCTGCACTTGCCCTCATGCCACCGCTCGCCGATCGTCCGCATGAGAGGTAGCGCGGCTTGATGCACGAAGTTCCTGGGATTCCCCAGGGCCGCAGCCAGACGATTGATTTCGCGATCGGTCGCCATATAGTCAAAGCGATTGAGAGCGTGTAGAACGGGCGCCAGCATCGCATTCGCATCGGCCTTGTTCGAAGTGGATTTCCCACCCGCGATGGCAGAGCTTTTCTCCAGCAGTTCCCGCAGTTGCCGGTCCCCGAGAGCGGCCACTTGTCCGATGGCGTGCCCCTGTTCCACCGCCCGCCGTAACAGAAGCAGTTTCTGGATTTGTTCCTCGGAGTAAACCCGTCCGCGTGCCGACCGCTTGGGAATAACCGTGCTGTATCGCCGTTCCCACGCGCGCAACGTGTCTAAGGGAATCCCGGTAAGTTTGGCTACGGCACTGATCGGGTAGAAGGCTGCCATCTGAAACGATCTTATCAGCCTCGTTTATTGTTGTCAAATGTATGTCATGGACAAAGCATTGACAAATGGGTTCGGCATTGGTACAACAGATCGGAAGCAATCCGCCGCCCTGCCTCAGCGCGTACTGGCTAAGAGAGGTTCTCGAACCCAAGTCAGAAGTCAGCGGCAAAAGCCAGGAATTCTCTGTGATCAAGCAACTTCGCAACTACAGTTTCGGAACGGTCATTCCCTTTGTGCTACTGCATGTGGGCTGTGTCGCCGTGTTCTTGGTGCCTTTCCGTAGGTCATGGGTAGCGCTCGCGCTGGCGATGTACGTCGTGCGCATGTTCGCCGTTACCGCCGGATACCACCGCTATTTCAGCCACCGCAGTTACAAGCTGGGACGCGGCTGGCAATTTCTGATGGCTTTTCTGGCGGAAACTTCCGGCCAGAAGGGTGTGCTGTGGTGGGCGGCTCATCATCGTGTGCATCACCGGCATGCGGATCAGGATCCGGACATTCATTCTCCGTTGAAGCGTGGATTCTGGTGGGCTCATGTTGGCTGGGTGCTATCGAACGAGTACGACAAATACGACCCGGCGCTGATCCCGGACTTCGGAAAATTTCCAGAGTTGCGCTGGCTCGACAAACACTACATGGTCCCACCCGTCGCCTTCGCGGCGTTGCTATTCCTCGGAGGCGGGCTGGGAGCATTTGTGTGGGGATTCGTGGCCTCAACTGTCCTGCTCTTTCACGGAACCTTCACCATCAATTCGGTCGCGCACCTCTGGGGATCGCGGCGTTTCGAGACGGCGGACGATAGCCGCAACAACTTCGTCCTCGCCATCATCACGCTGGGCGAGGGCTGGCACAACAATCACCACAAATTCATGTATGCCTGTCAGCAGGGACTTCGCTGGTGGGAGGTAGACATCACCTACTACGCGCTGAAGATGCTGAACTGGCTGGGAATCGCCAGAGATTTGCGAGTCATTCGGGTGCCGCTGTCGGAACGTGAGGCGGCATGAGCCGTATCGCAGTTATTGGAGCAGGAATTTCGGGAATGGGCGCGGCGTACCTGCTCAGCCAGAAGCACGAAGTATGGCTATTCGAAAAAGAGGCTCGCCTCGGAGGTCATACCCATACCCACCAGATCGAAACCAGTCGCGGCGTCTTGCCAATCGACACCGGTTTCATTGTGCATAACGACCGCACTTACCCCAATCTGGTTCGCCTGTTTCGGCAGATGGGAGTCGTCCGGCAAGCGAGCGACATGTCGTTCGGTGTTTCTTGCCGGCAGACTGGATTTGAATACAGCAGCCGTGGCTTGAGCGGATTTTTTGCGGGCAGGAGCAATCTGTTTCGCGTGGGACACTATCGCTTTCTGGCGGAGATCATGCGCTTCAACCGGGAAGCCCGCAAGCTTCTGCAAGATCCGGCCAACGCGGGAATCACTTTGGGGGACTACCTGCGCGCCAATGAGTTTGCAGGCGACTTCACGCGTTACTATTTGCACCCCATGGCAGCCGCAGTATGGTCCACGTCACCGGAAGAAATCGAAGATTTCCCAGCCTTCACCCTGATTCGCTTCCTCGAAAATCACGGGCTCCTCGGTTTGACGACAGCTCCCCAGTGGTACGCATTGCAAGGCGGCAGCAGCGTTTACATTCCTCCGCTGACGGCGCCATACCGGGAACGGATTCGCCTCGGAGCAAAGATCAACGAGGTCAGGCGCAATGCGGACGGAGTAACAATTGGCTTTGAGAACCGTCCGCCGGAGTCTTTCGACGAAGTCGTCTTCGCCTGCCACGCGCCCCAGACCTTACAGCTACTGAAGGATGTAACTCCACTGGAGCGGCAGGTTCTTGGTGGTTTCCGCACCAGCCGCAACGAGACTGTGCTGCATACCGACTCGAGCCTGCTACCCCGGCGGCTGGGGGCGCGTGCATCCTGGAACTACCATCTCGGCGCCAAACGGAGAGCCGCTACGCTGACGTATCACATGAACCGGCTACAGAGCCTGCCGACACGGGAAGATTATTGCGTGACACTGAATGACACGCAGTCCATTGCCGAGCGCCACATTCTGCGGGAAATGACCTACTTCCATCCTCTTTATACGTTGGAGGCAGTGCGAGCGCAGGCGCGCTGGCAGGAGATTAGCGGCCGCAACCGAACTCACTTTTGTGGAGCGTACTGGTTTTACGGCTTCCATGAAGATGGATTTAATTCGGCGATTCGGGTCGCGGAGACGCTGGGCGCATCGTGGAATGCAGTCAGAAAAGCGGCAGCTTAATGGAATCGGGAATCTATTCAGGAACGTTGCGTCATCGCAGGTTCACTCCTGTGCGCCACGAATTCACTTACCCGCTGTTCATGGTCTTCCTCGATATCGACCGGCTGCCCAAACTGATGAAGGTGTCTCCGTTGGCGGCATACAACCGATGGAACTGGGTTTCCTACCAGGAGCGCGATCACTTCGGTGATCCGGCGAGAGCTCTGCGAGAGCGCGTATCGCGGGATGCGAACAAAAACGGCGTTGTTCTTCCCGAAGGGAAGATATTCCTGCTCACTCATCTCCGCTACTTGGAATACAACTTCAATCCCGTCTCCTTTTTTTACTGCTACGACCGGGAAGACAAATTGCAGATGATCATGGCCGAGGTAAACAACACCTTCGGAGAGACCGCCAACTACTGGCTCACGCCCACTGTCGAGCGCCCGGCGGGTGACAACAAACGCTATCGCTTCTCGAAGATGTTTCATGTCTCACCCTTCCTGAAGCTGGGCCAGGAATACGATTGGACGTTCACGCCTCCCGGTGAGCGGCTGGTCAGTCAGAGCGTCAGTTATCAAAATGGGCGCGAGATCTTCGATTCCACGCTGAAACTGGAACGGCGCGAGTGGTCGCGAGCTGAGTTGCACCGGGCACTTCTGCGATTTCCCTGGATGACCGCGAAGGTAATCACGGCCATCCATTGGCAGGCGCTACGGTTACTG
>Ga0181537_10003097_pt1 | contig 14398 bp, 14 predicted proteins | sample PEATcosm2014_Bin_39_FD_119765 | JGI IMG/M metagenome (GOLD analysis project Ga0181537, IMG submission 119765) | Peatland microbial communities from MTU Mesocosm Facility, Houghton, MI, USA - PEATcosm2014_Bin23_10_metaG | ecosystem: Environmental > Terrestrial > Soil > Wetlands > Peat | place... | reverse complement strand
GGAAGATCGACCGCACGCGGCTTCTGAGGCTCGCCTCGGACACCTGAGAGCCGCTACGCCGCGCCGACCCAGGCGGCGAGCGGGGCCGGAAGGGCCTTGCGCGACCGCGCGCCCGACTCGACGCAGACATGCTCGGTCCTCACCCGCGCCGCGCACTTGGGACTCGGCCCGAGGCGGGTGATCTCGAACCTTATCTCGTAGGAGTTCTCCGTGAGGGGCGCCGGCTTCACCGACACCTCGAGCCGGTCGCCGCAGGAGATGGGGCGCAGGTACTCCGCCTCGCTCCGGGCGACGGGGACGACGACCCCCTCGTCCGAGAAGAAGGTCTTCAGGTTGATGCCCGAGGCCATGAGCGACTCCTCGTAGGCCTCGTGGCAAATGGCCAGGTAATTGGCGAAGAAAACGACGCCGGCCGCGTCTGTGTCGGCGAAATGGACCGTTCGGGCGTAGGTGAAGGGCATGGTCTGCGGACGCACAAAGCGAACGGTTGAACGCGGCGGTACGCAACATCGCAGAGTCGGCCCCGCGCGTCTTACGTCGTTGAATTCGGGGGCGCCGCTGGATGGAATGGGTCCATGACCAAGAACGAGATCGCGGACGTCCTGGCCGAGATAGGGACGCTCATGGAGCTCAAGGGGGAGAATCCGTTCAAGGTCCGCGCCTACTCGGCCGGCGCCAGGGCGATCGAGGCGCTCGAGAAGGAGGAGTTTGAGAAGCTGGTCGGCGAGGGCCGCATTCAGAGCGTGAAGGGCATAGGCGAGGCCCTTGCCTCGAAGATCGGGGAGCTGCACTCCACAGGCCGCCTTGAATTCCTCGAGAAGCTGAAGGGGTCGATCGAGCCGGGGCTGGTCGAGATGCTGAGGATACCCGGCCTCGGGCCGAAGAAGATCGCCGCGCTCAAGCGCGAGCTCGGCGTGACATCCGTCGCGGCCCTCGAGAAGGCCTGCCGCGAGGGCAGGGTCGCGGTCCTGGACGGCTTCGGCGAGAAGACGCAGGAGAAGATCCTCGCCGGGATAAGGAACCGGGAGGCGTACTCCCTGAGGCACCTCTGGTGGAACGCGAGCCAGGTGGCGGCCCCGATCCTGGCGGCGCTCAGGGCGCTCCCCCAGGTGCGAAGGGCCGAGAGCGCCGGGAGCCTGAGGCGCGGGCTGGAAACCGTGGGCGACCTGGATTTCATCGTCGCCGCCGAGGATTTCGCCCCCGTCGTCGACTGGTTCACGCGCATGCCCGGGATCCGCGAGGTCACCGCGAAGGGCGACACGAAGGCGAGCGTCCGCCTCGAGAGCGGCCTCCAGGCGGACCTGAGGATCGTCCCGGCGGCCCAGTTCGCGTTCGCGCTCCATCATTTCACCGGATCGAAGGACCACAACGTGCAGATGCGCCAGCGCGCCCTTGACAGGGGCCTGAGCCTGAGCGAATGGGGACTCGTCCCCTCGGCGGGCGAGGGTACGGCCAAGGAGAAGGCGGTTCGCCACGAGGGCGTCGCGGCACCCGACGAGGCGGCCGTCTTCGCCGCCCTCGGGCTCTCCTTCATACCGCCCGAGCTCCGCGAGGGCCTGGGCGAGATCGAGGCGGCCGAGAAGGGCGAGATCCCGAGGCTCGTCGAACTCTCGGACATTAGGGGCGTTTTCCACAACCACACGACGGAGTCCGACGGGAGCAACACTCTGGCGGAGATGGTGGGGGCCGCGCAGGCGCGCGGATGGGAGTACTTCGGGATCGCCGACCACTCCAAGTCCAGCCGGCAGGCGAACGGCCTGACCGAGGACCGCCTACTCGCCCAGGTCGCGGAGATCGCGGCCCTGAACGAGTCCGGCAGGTTCGCCGTCCGCGTCTTCACCGGAACCGAGTGCGACATACTCCCGGACGGGAGGCTCGACTTCGACGACGCGCTGCTGGCAAAGCTGGACTATGTCGTGGCCTCGGTCCACAGCTCCTTCAACCAGGACGAGGCGGCGATGACCTCCCGGATCGTCAGGGCCGTCGAGAACCCGCGGGTGACGATGCTGGGCCATCTCACGGGTCGCCTCCTGCTCGAGAGGGAGGCCTATCGCGTCGACGCCGCGAGGGTGATCGACGCCGCGATCGCGAACGGCGTCGCGATTGAGCTCAACGCGAGCCCCTACCGTCTCGACATGGACTGGCGCCTCTGGCGCAAGGCCGCCGCGCGGGGTCTCGAGTGCTCCGTCAATCCCGACGCGCACAGCACCGCCGGGCTCGACGTGGTCCGCGCGGGCGTCAACGCCGCCCGGAAGGGCTGGCTCACGCGCGAGAACGTCGTCAACGCGCTCCCTCTCGCGAAGGCCGAGGCGTGGCTCGCCAAGAAGCGGAGGCGCCGATGATCGACGCGCGGGCGCGCGGCCTGGCCAACATGCACGCGGCGGCGATGACGCTCTTCGTCGCCGCGGTCTTCTGGGGATGGGCGTACCTGAACCTGAACTTCCACGTTCCGTTCATCCACATGAACCCCCGCGAGAACCTGCTGCCGTATTTCCTGTGCGTGATCGGCGGCATGCTCATCTCGGCGCGGGACGTGTCGCGCCGCCTCGCTGCGCGGTTCCATCTCCCCGACCTCGGCGCGTCGGCGCGCCTCGCCTTCGGGCAGGTCGCCCTCATGGCGATGCTCATCTTCGCGATGATGTTCGCCACGCAGGACCACGCCGCCAGCCGCCTCTTCCTGGGAACGCTCCTCGTATGGTGCTGGGTCGGCCTTTCGGTGCTGAACGCGTGGGTGCCCGGACGGCTCGCCCGGCTCATTTTCCAGAAGGGCCACCGCCTCCCCACGGTGTTCATCGGCAAGCCCGGCTCCTTCGCGAAGCTGCGCGAGTGGATCGCGAACAAGGAGCCGCTCGGGATCCACCCGGTCGGACTGCTCTCGCCGGAGCCGCCCGCGCCTGGCGCGGACGCCATTCCCGCTCCCTGGCTCGGCACGCAGGCCGATCTCCTGCGCGTTCTTGAGGAGAAGCCCGTCGGGCAGGTCGTCATGCTGGAGCTGCCCGCGACGGACGAGGAGGCGGGCCGCGTCATATCGGCGTGCCGCGAGCGCGGCTGCCGCCTGCTCATCCACAGCAACATCGAGGACCGCTACACCCAGCCCCTCGTCCCGGTGACGGAGGAGGGACGGCACTTTTACACCCTTCAGGAGGAGCCCCTCGAGGACCCCGTCAACCGGATGCTCAAGCGCTCCTTTGACGTCGCGGTCTCGTTTCCGGTCGTGGTCCTCGTCCTTCCCGTGCTCTGCGCCTGGGTGGCCGCCATGCAGGCCGCGCAGGCCCCGGGCCCGCTGTTTCACGCCCGGGAGAGGCGAGGCAAGCAGGGAAGGGTGTTCCGGATGCTCAAGTTCCGCTCGATGTACCGCGCCCCTGACAACCCGGCGGCGGAGTCCCAGCAGGCCCTCACGGAGGACCAGCGCGTCTTCCCCTTCGGCAGGTTCATGCGCCGCCGCAGCCTCGACGAATTCCCGCAGTTCTGGAACGTCCTGGCGGGCGAGATGAGCATCGTCGGGCCCCGTCCCTACATGCCTCTTCTGGACGAGGAATTCCGGCAGCAGACCCTGGGCTACCGCACGAGGAACCTTGTGAAGCCCGGGATCACCGGCCTGTCCCAAAGCCTCGGCTTCCGCGGGGCGGTGCTCGAGGAGGAGATGGTCAGGCGCCGCGTCTACTGGGACGTCTACTACATCTCCCACTGGTCGATGTGGATGGACCTGCAGATCACGGCCCGCACCCTTTGGCAGGTCGTTGCCCCGCCGGAAACCGCGTTCTGACGGAGGTCAGAAGCTCTTCACGAACGTGTTTGCGTCCCGGTCCACGAACGTGAGGTGGTCCTCGTCCACCTTGACGAGCCTGAGCCCGACCGCCTTGTCGACCACGTCGTTCAGCTTGTAGATGTGGCCGTCGATGAGCGCCTTGCTCCCGGCCCCGGCGGTGCGCACGCCCGAGATGTGGAAGCCGTCCACAATGGCCTGCACCATGTCGTTGTGTCCCTGGGTGCCCGCCGGCGCGATCGGGGCGGGAGCCGCGGGGGGCTGCGATGCCGGCGCCGGGGCCGCGGCGACGACAGCCGCGGCGGTCGGGACCGGCGTCGGAACCGGGGTGGGCGACGGCTTGGGGGCCGCGACGGCCGCCGCAGGGGCCTGCGGAAGCGAAACGGCGACGACGGGCGCCTGGACGACGGCCTTCGGGGCCGCGGACGCCTCGGGCGGCTTGGGAACGGAGGCCGCCTTCGGCTCGGGCTTGCCGGCCATGAGCATTCCCGTGACGACGGCGGACACGACGACCAAGGCGACGGCGGCCGCGATGATGAGAACGAGCGTCTGCTTCTGCATCGGCCCTCCCTGGCGGGACGGCCTCCTTCCGCCGCCGGGCATCGGCGGGTACTCGCCCACCTCCTCGGCGCGCTGCCGGGCGGCCTTCTTCAGGGCGTCGTTGATGAGGCTCATCGCAGGCCGCTCAGTTCGTGAGGTTGTCCATGTCCCGGGCGGCGCGCCGGGCGTCCCAGTAGTTGACCTCGTCGGACTCGCGGATGAACGCGGAAAGCATGGCCTTGTCGCAGAGGTTGTTGACGATCCTCGGTATGCCGCGGCTGGTCTTGTGGATGGAGCGCAGGGCCCACTGGGTGAACGAGGGCCGACCCGTCCCGCCGGCAAGGGTCAGCCGGTGCTGGATGTAGTGGATCATGTCCTTCAGCGACAGCGCGTGGAGCTCGTAGTGGACGAGGATCCGCTGCCGCAGCTGCCGGAGCTCCGATCGCGCCAGAACCTCCTTCAGCTCGGGCTGGCCCATGAGGACGATCTGGAGGAGCTTCTGCTTGTCGGTCTCGAGGTTGGAAAGGAGCCTCACCTGCTCGAGCACCTCGAAGGACAGGTTCTGCGCCTCGTCGATGATGAGGACGATGTCCCTGCCGCGGTTTATCCTCTCCAGGAGGACGCGGTTCATCTGGGAGACGAGGTCCACCTGGCTGCGCGCGAGCTTCGTCTCCCCGAGTTCCCCCAGGATCGCCTTCAGCATCTGAGTCTCCGTCACACGCGGATTCAGGATCAGGGCGGTGTCGAAGCGCGCGGGATCGAGCTCGTTGAGGAAGCGCCTGCAGAGCGTCGTCTTGCCGCATCCGACCTCGCCGATGAGCACGATGAAGCCCTTCCTTTCGCGGACGCCGAACTTGAGGTGCTGGAGGGCCTCCTGGTGCGTCGGGCTGAGGTAGAGGAATTTCGGATCCGGAGTGATGTTGAACGGCATCTCCTTGAATCCGTAGTAACTCTGATACATATGCGTTAGGGATTAAGCCGGTAACGCTCCCAAAACGCACGCCAATTTAAATTGCCGAAGGCCGGCACTCATCCGTTCATTGGGGTCAAATATCCGTGAATTACCGCCAAGTGATCGTCAGCCTTTATGTGCTCCTCTTTGCGGGACTCGGCGTCGGCGGCGGCTACCTTTTCCTGGATGCGCGCCACGAATACAGCCGGCTGATGCAGGTGGAGGACTCGAACCGGCAGAGGCTCGCCGACGCGCAGGAGCGCCTCAGGAACCAGGAGAGGGTGCTGGACCGGCTCCGCAACGACCCCGCGTTCGTCGACGCCGTCATCCGCAAGAAGCTGGGCTACGCGAAGCCCGACGAGTTCATCTTCAGGTTCGAGGACTGAGGCCTGCGGCATATGACCCAAGGCCACGATGAGCTCAGGGAGTCCTTTCGCCGCGCGGGCCAGGAGCAGGTGTTCGCGTTCTTCGAGAGGCTCTCGCCCGAGGCCCGGGCGCGGCTCGACGCCGAGGCCGCCGAGATAGACCTCGCCGAGGTCGACCGCCTTGTCCGGACGCTGGTTGCCGCGGGCGGGGCGCCGGCCGTGGAGCTGGACGGCCTCGCGCCGGCCCCCTACGAGCGCCTGCCGCTCCACGGAGGCGATCCGGCGCCGTGGGCCGCCGCGAAGGCGGCCGGGGAGGCGGCGCTGCGCGCGGGCCGGGTCGCCGCGTTCACGGTAGCGGGCGGCCAGGGGACGCGCCTGGGCTACGACGGGCCCAAGGGGACCTTCCCGGTCACCCCGGTGCGCCGCCACTCGCTGTTCCAGGTCTTCGCCGAGAAGATCCTGGCCGCGGGACGGAGGTACGGAAGGCCGCTCCACTGGTTCATCATGACAAGCCACCAGAACCACGACGCCACCGAGGCCTTCTTCGGGGAGAACCGGCATTTCGGCCTCGACCGAGGGCGTGTCCACTTCTTCCGCCAGGGGCGGATGCCGGCCGTCGATTTCTCCGGCAAGATCCTCCTGGAGACGCAGGGCTCGATCGCGCTCTCGCCGGACGGCCACGGCGGCTCCTTGAGGGCGCTCGACCGCAGCGGCTCGCTCGACCTCATGGCTTCCGAGGGCATCGACACGCTGAGCTACTTCCAGGTGGACAACCCCCTCGTGAGGTGCATCGACCCCGCCTTCCTTGGGTGGCACCTGACCCGCCGCTCGGAGATGTCCAGCAAGACGGTGCCGAAGGCCTATCCTGAGGAGAAGCTGGGCCATTTCTGCACGCGCAACGGCCGAGTCGTCGTGATCGAGTACTCGGACCTGCCGATGTCGATGCAGAGGGAGAAGGATCCCGAGACCGGCGCGCTGAGGTATGAGGCGGGCAGCATCGCCATACACGCCCTCGACCGGGAGTTCGTCCGAAGGATGGCGAGCGGCGCGGGCGCGCTCCCGTTCCACAGGGCCGACAAGAAGATAGCCACGGTGGACGCCTCGGGCGCGGAGGTGAGGCCCGGCAAGGCGAACGGAGTCAAGTTCGAGATGTTCGTGTTCGACGCCCTTCCGTCTGCGGGAAACCCCGTCGTCGTGGAGACGAGCCGCGCCGACGACTTCTCGCCGGTCAAGAACGCCGAGGGCGTCGACTCGCCGGCGACCTGCCGCGCAGACCAGCTGCGGCAGTTCGCCCGCTGGATGCGCATGGCGGGGGCCGAGGTCCCGGCGGATTCGTCCGGAAACGTCAATTTCTCTATGGAGGTGTCGCCGCTGTTCGGCTATGACGAGGATTCATTCATGGAGAGCTGGTCCAGCCTCGACCCAAAGCCCGCGATCGTCGACGGCCTCTGCCTGGATGCGCCGCCGGCATGACGCCCTCGGACAAGCTGCAATCCGCCGTTCTGTCGGGCCAGCTCATGCCGGCGTCGATCGCGAACATCGCCGCCTGCCTTGAGGCGAAGCTGCCCGCCTGGGCCGAGGCGAGCGTCACCGAGCTCCTCGGGAAACGCTCCTGGGGCGAGCTTAACGACAGGTTCTACAAGGAGCTCGAGTTCGGGACCGGCGGCATCCGCGGCCGCACGATCGGCGTAGTCGCCACCGCCGCCGAGACGGGGACCCCGGGCGCCTTCGGCACCCCGGAGCACGCCGCGGTGGGCAGCAACATGCTGAACGACTTCACGCTCGGCCGGGCCGTGATCGGCCTCTTCGGCTACACGAAGGATTACCTGAGGGGGAGGGGGGACCCCGCGGCGCCGAGGCTCGTCATAGCCCACGATGTCCGCTTCTACTCGAGGCACTTCTGCGAGCTCGCGGCTTCGATCTGGGCGAAGCTCGGCGGTGAGGCCTACATCTTCGACGGGCCGCGCCCGACGCCGCAGCTGAGCTTCACCGTCCGCTACCTGCGGGCCCATGCGGGCGCCGTGATAACCGCCAGCCACAATCCGCCCCATGACAACGGCTTCAAGGCCTACTTCGTGGACGGCGGCCAGGTCACCCCGCCGCACGACGCCGGCATCGCCCTCAAGGTCTCCGGCGTGCCCCTGGGGGCGGTGACGGGCTTTCTGCAGAAGGACCTTTCGCGCGTCACAACGCTCCGCCGCGAGCTGGACGACGCCTACATGGACGCGGCCGCGTGCGCGGTCGTGGACCAGGCGATGCTCCGCGCATCGGGGCTCAAGGCGGTGTTCACGAACATCCACGGCACGGGTGCGATCCACTCGATGCCCCTGCTCGTGCACGCGGGATGCTACGTCATCCAGGTGGCGGAGCAGATGTCCCTCGACCCCCGGTTCCCCACGGTGAAGTCGCCGAACCCCGAGAATGCGGAGGCCCTTTCGATGGCGGTCGCGACCGCCGACAGGAGGGGCTGCAACGTGGTGATGGCAACGGACCCGGACTGCGACCGGATGGGCGTCGCGGTGAGGGGCCCTTCGGGGAAGATGGAGCTGCTGACCGGCAACCAGATCGGATCGCTGATCGCGGAGTACCGCCTGCTCAAGTACAAGGAGCTTGGATGGATCCCGGCCGCCGGCTCGCCGAACGCATGCATCATAAAGACGTTCGTCACGACCCAGTTGCAGAACGCGATCGGCCTCGCGCACGGCGTCAAGGTGATCGACACGCTCACGGGCTTCAAGTGGATCGCCGCGAAGATCGGCAGGTACGAGGAGCGTCTCAGGGCCGCGATGGGCCCGGGCTTTGACTACGACAAGACTCCCTTCGCGGAGCGGGCGAGCCTGCTCCTCAAGCACAGCACGTTCTTCGTGTTCGGGACGGAGGAGAGCTACGGCTACCTGCCGAACGACTACGTCCGGGACAAGGACGGCAACGCCGCCTGCCTCATGTTCGCGGAGCTCTGCGCATGGGTTGCGGGGCAGGGCATCACGGTGCCGGAATACCTCGACAGGGTCTACCTCAAGTACGGGTTCTACCTCGAGGACACGATTAACATCTACTACGAGGGCGCGAGCGGCAGCGCGAAGATCAAGCGCATCCTCGACACCTACCGGAGCGCGAGGCCCGCGGCGTTCGGCGAAGTCCGGGTCAGCGAGTTCAGGGACTTCGGGCGCGAGCGCATCCTTGACGCCGACGGCGAGGAGATCCCCAAGCAGGACCTCTACGTGGTCACCCTCTCGAATGGATACCGCTTCGCGGCGCGGGGCAGCGGCACGGAGCCGAAGATGAAATTCTACCTGTTCGCCTCCGACAAGGTGCGGGATGCCTCGGAGCTCGCGTCGGTGAAGTCGGCCGTGCGCGCCGAGCTCGACCGCCTGAAGGCGCTCATCGAGGCGGACGCGCGCCGGCGCGCGGAGGGATAGGGGACGAGCGAGCCGCTGGAGTCCAGCCGGGCCCACGAAGCGCCATGTCCGACCTGGGGAAATCGCTCGTCATTCTGGGCCTGGCGGTCGCCGCTGTCGGCCTCGTCATGTGGACGGGGTTGGGGCGCTCATGGTTCGGGCGCCTGCCGGGCGACATCCATGTCCGCCGCGGCCAGACCGAGTTTTACTTCCCGATCGCGACATGCATCGTCGTCAGCGTCGTCGTCAGCCTGCTGTCCTGGCTTTTCCGAAGCCGCCATTAGGCCGGCCCCGCCCCAAATGATCACTCGCGGAACCCTCGTCGCGGCGGTCGCCCTGGCGCTCCCCTGCGCCGCGGGCGCGCAGGGTGCCCCGCCGGCGCGACCCAGGATCCCGGGAATTTCCCATGTCGCCCTCTTTGCGGCGGACCTCGCCCGCTCCCGCGAATTCTACAAGGGGTACCTCGGATTCGACGAGCCCTACAGCCTTCTGAACGCCGACGGGACGGTCTCTATCACCTGGATCAAGATCAACGACAGGCAGTCGATCGAGCTCTTCCCAGCCGGCGCGGCGGGAACCAAGGACGGCGACAGCCTCTACCACATCGCGCTTGAGACCGACGACGCCCAGGGGATGCTCGCCTACCTTTCCGCCAGGGGCGTGAGGGCCCCCGGCGGAAGGCCGCTGCCGCAGACGGCGAAGGCCGGGCGCATAGGCAACCTCAACTACTTCACCGAGGACCCGGACGGCCACATCATAGAGTTCACGCAGTACATGAGAGGGGGCTGGACCGTCCAGAAGCAGGGACAGTTCATGCCGCCGGGCCGGATCTCGAGGCGGATGAGCCACGCCGGCTTCGCCGTGGCCAGCCTCGAGGCCTCGCTGAGATTCTACAGGGACATCCTTGGCTTCACCGAATTCTGGAGGGGGAGCAGCGACGGAAAGGCGCTGAGCTGGGTGAACCTGCGCGTTCCGGACGGCGACGACTATCTGGAGCTCATGCTGTATTCCGCGAAGCCGGACTCCGGTCGGCTGCACATCCTGAACCACCTCTGCCTCGAGGTCCCCGACGCGGGCGCGGCCTACGCCGCGCTCTCGTCGCGGGTCCTGCCGCCGGGCTGCAAGCCCACCGACCCCGTCCGCACCGGCGTGAACCGCAAGCGCCAGTTCAACTGCTACGACCCGGACGGGACGCGTGTCGAGGTCATGGAGGCATCGACCGTGGACGGCCGGCCCGCGCCGTCCTCGAAGGCGCCGCCCCCGGCCCCTTAGGGGCCCTCAGAGGAGGAGCAGGGCCGGCTTCTCGAGAAGTTCCCTGAGCGCGGAGAGGTACGCGGCGCCGACGGCGCCGTCGACCACCCGGTGGTCGGTGGAGAGCGTGAGCGACATGCGCTGGCCGATCACGATCTGGCCATCCTTGACGACGGGCTTCCTGACCGTCGCCCCCACGGCCAGGATCGCCGCGTTGGGCGGGTTGATGATGGCGCTGAAACTGTCGATGCCCATCATGCCGAGATTGGAGACGCAGAACGTGCCGCCCGTGAACTCCGCGGGCGCGAGCTTCTTGTCCCTGGCCCTCTTGCCGAGCGCCTTCGCCTCGCTGCTGATGGCGAATACGGTCTTCAGGTGCGCGTCGCGGATCACCGGGGTGATAAGCCCGTCCTCGATCGCGACGGCGAACGAGACATGCGCCGCGGGGTGGTAGCGGATCGACGTCCCCTCCCACGAGCAGTTGACCGCCGGAACGCGCCGGAGCGCCTCCGCGGAGGCCTTGAGCACGAAGTCGTTCACGGAGAGCTTCACGCCCTCCTTCTCGAGGGCCGTGTTCAGCTGGGCGCGCAGTTCGAGGAGCGGGCCTGCGTCGACCTCGATCTCAAGGTAGAAGTGGGGGATCTGGGTCTTAGACTCCAGCAGGCGCCGGGCAATCGTCGCCCGGATATTCGAGACCTGGACCACCTTCTCCTCCTGCACCGGGCCCTTTGCCGGCCCCGCGGAGGCGGCGAACGCCGACGCCGCGGGCGCCTTCTTTCCAGCGCCGGCGGCCGCGGCGAGCACGTCGGCCCTCACGATACGCCCCCCGGGCCCGCTTCCCGAGATTCCGGCGGGATTCACCCCCTTCTCCTCGGCAAGCTTGCGGGCGAGCGGGGAAATCCTGAGACGCCCGCCGTCCCCCGCTGGCGGCGCGGGTGCCGGCGCGGGTGGCGCCGGGGCGGCCTTGGCCTCCGGGGCCGGCGCGGTCGGGGGAGCCGCGGCTGGGGGCGGTGCCGGCGCGTCGGCGGGAGCCTTGGGCTCCGGCGCCGCCGGGGCCGCGGCCTTTGGCGCGGGCGCATCCACTTTTTCGCCGGGACTGCCGATCGCGCAGAGGGGGACGCCGAGCGCGACCTGGTCTCCGGCCTTTACGAACAGGGCGAGGAGCGTCCCGTCGAAGAAGCTCTCCAGCTCCATGGTCGCCTTGTCGGTCTCGACCTCCGCCAGGATGTCGCCCGTCTTCACGGGGTCGCCCTCCTTCTTCAGCCACTTGACGAGCGTGCCCACCGTCATGGTGTCGCTCAGCTTGGGCATCTCGATGACGTTGGCCATGGGGTGTCGGGCGTCAGTCCAGCGCCTCGATCGCCGCCTTCAGGATTCTCTGGGGGTTCGGCAGCTGCTCGATCTCCACCGGCGGGCTGTAGATCGCCGGGGCGTCGATGGTGCAGAGCCTGGCGATCGGGCCGTCCAGCTCGTCGAACGCCTCGCTCTGAATCATGTACGTGAGCTGGCCGCCGACGCCGCAGAACGGCTTCTGCTCCTCCACGACGAGGACGCGGTGCGTCTTGCGCACCGAGGCGAGCACCGTGTCCATGTCGAGGGGCCGGATCGAGCGCAGGTCGACGACCTCCGCGGAGATGTTGTGCTCCTGCTGCAGGATGTTGGCCGCGGCGAGCGACTGGATGACGGCGCGCCCGTAGCTGACGATCGTGAGGTCTGTTCCCTCGCGCTTCACGTCGGCCTTCCCCAGCGGGATCAGGTAGTCGTCCGCCGGGACCTCGCCCTTGTCCCCGTAGAGCATCGTGTTCTCGAGGAACATCACCGGGTCGTTGTCGCGGATGGCGGACTTCAGGAGACCCTTGGCGTCGTAGGCCGTTGACGGCACGACGACCTTCACGCCGGGGTGGTGGGCGAGGACGTTCTCCGTCGTGTGGGAGTGCGTGGCGCCGACGTTCGTGCCCCCGTTCGCCGGCCCGCGGATGACGATCGGGCAGCAGATCTGCCCCCCCGACATGTAGCGAACGTTGGCCGCGTTGTTGAGGATCTGGTCGAACGCGACCGAATAGAACGACCAGAACATGAGCTCGATGACGGGGCGCACGCCCAGCATCGAGGCCCCGATCCCCATTCCGATGAATCCCGCCTCGCTGATCGGCGTGTCGACGATCCGCTTGGGGCCGAACTTCTCGAGCAGGCCTTCGGTCACCTTGTAGGCGCCGTGGAACTGGGCGACCTCCTCGCCCATGACGACAACGTTGGGATCCCTCGTCAGCTCCTCGGCGAGCGCCTGCCGTATCGCCTCTCGGTATTGCAGGAGGGGCATCGCTTAATTGAAGAACAGCCGTCCGCCCGACTTGCGCTGCGACGGGTTGTCGGACTCCCAGTAGACGTCCTTCTGCAGGTCAGCCGCGGTCGGGAACGGGCTTGCCTCCGCGAAGTCCGCGGAGACGTCCGCCTCGGCGCGCGCCTCCGCGTCGATCTTCTCCGCGGCGGCCTCGTCAAGGACCTTCTCCGCGAGCAGGATGCCCTGGAACACCTGGATGGGGTCCTTGGTCCTGCGGTACTCCTCGATCTCCGCCTTCGCGCGGTAGGTGTTGTCGGGGTCGGCGACGGAGTGGCCCCTGTAGCGGTAGGTCCTTATCTCGACGACCGCCGGCTTGCACTGGGCGCGGGCCTTCTCGAGGAACGGCGCCATGAAGGCGCGCACCTCGTAGAGGTCGTGTCCGTCGCAGGTGCCCCAGGCCATGCCGTATCCCTCCGCGCGCCGGGCGAGGTCGCCGGCGGACGAGCGGGCCTGGCTGGTCCCCATGGAGTAGCCGTTGTTCTCGATGACAAAGATGACCGGCAGGTCCCAGAGGGCGGCGAGGTTGTAGGCCTCGTGGACGGCTCCCTGGTTGACGGCGCCGTCGCCCATGAACGTCATGCACGCGCCCTTGAGGCCCTTGTACTTGAGCCCGTAGGCAAGCCCCGCGCCGAGGGGAACCTGTCCGCCGACGACGCCGTGGCCGCCCCAGTAGTTGCGGGCGGGGTCGAAGAAGTGCATCGAGCCGCCCTTCCCCTTGGAGCAGCCGGTCGCCTTCCCGTAGAGCTCCGCCATGAGCGGGTTCAGCTCCATCCCGACGGCGATCGCGTGGCCGTGGTCACGGTAGGCGGTGATGACATGGTCGTCCTTGCCCATCAGCGAGCAGCAGCCGACGGCCACCGCCTCCTGGCCTATGTAAAGGTGCAGGAAGCCGCCGATCTTCTTCGCCTGGTAGGCCCTCAGGCTGCGCTCCTCGAACCTGCGGATGCGCACCATCAGGCGGTAGAGATCGACCTTCTGGGACGCGGAAAGGGCCGCGTTGACGGGCGCTTCCGCGTGGCCCGGCTTGCCGGTGCCCGGGTCGCTGCGTCCTTCCTCGGTGGCGCTGGTTTTCTTGCTCACGATGAGTGGAAAGGATGAGTTTCCAGCCAGCCCGTGCGGAAATCAAGCGCGGTTTTCGATCGAGGAGGGTGTTATCTCCTCGATCTCCACGCGGACCGGCCTTCCCGGGCGGCAGTCGGCCTTCAGCGCGACAAAGCGGTTCCTGTGGGCGTCGTAGGTCGGCCAGAGGGCCGTGCGGTCTGTCTCCGGTATCGGAAGGGAGTCGATCGCGCGGCGGGAGAAGAATCCGAACCGGCCCTCGGAAATGTCCGGGGGCAGCCCCGGCACCGGCCTCAGGCATCTGAAGAGGAACATGAGCCAGTGCGTCTGCCCCTCGTACGCCTTCTCGGCGATGACGGCGAAAAGGTGCAGGTCGGGGTTGCCCACCTCGAGCCCCGTCTCCTCCCGCGTCTCCCGGGCGGCGCACTCGAACGGCGACTCGCCGGTGGCCATCTCGAGTTTGCCCCCGATCGGGCTCCAGACACCCAGGTTCGGCGGCTTGGCCCGCAGGAGGAGCAGGTGTTCGCCGGCCGGGTTCTCGAGAAAGACGAGGACTGCGATCCTGTAGGGCAGGGCGTCGGGCATCGGTGGCGCCGAGCCCTCCTCAGAGGATCAGGTCCGGGGGCACGTTCGCGGGCGCCTCCTCGACCGTCGTCAGGCCCATCTTCACCTTGAGCGTCGAGTCCTGGTGGAGGGATTTCATCCCCGTCTTCATCGGGATCCTCT
>Ga0181537_10003095_pt1 | contig 14400 bp, 16 predicted proteins | sample PEATcosm2014_Bin_39_FD_119765 | JGI IMG/M metagenome (GOLD analysis project Ga0181537, IMG submission 119765) | Peatland microbial communities from MTU Mesocosm Facility, Houghton, MI, USA - PEATcosm2014_Bin23_10_metaG | ecosystem: Environmental > Terrestrial > Soil > Wetlands > Peat | place... | reverse complement strand
GACGTATGCTTCATGGGGAGTAGTTGGCCGGGGGAGCGAAGATGGAGATCAGCCCAATTGCCGGAGTCCGCGCCATGCCGGTGCTGAAGATCCCGCCGCGGGATTCTGAGCTGACGGCCGTATTCGATATTGAGAACACGGCGAAAACTGACGACGAGACCTACACCCCGTCGAGTGAGAGACAGGCGAGCGCCCCAGAAGACGAGGAGCCGGAGGAGGAATTGGCCGGCGAGCCGGATCTGGAAGAAGCCGAGTCCACGGGGTCGGAGATTCAGGGCAACCCCAGCCGGCAGATCAGTTTTTTCGCATAGGGTTGACATTTTCTAAGAGCCGCAGCGGCATTTTCCCAAGCCGGCAGCTAAAAATTCACAATTAAATTTCGCAAGAAGCTTGCATTCGGTGACTGGGTGTCGTAGTTTACTAACCAGTTAGTTAAAAACTTGATGAGTCTACCCACATCCCGAACACAAACGGAACGCGCAGACCAGACCCGGGCGCGGATTCTGGAAGCTGCCGTGCAGGAATTCAGCGCCAACGGGCTGGCCGGGGCGCGAACGGAGCAGATTGCCGAGGCCGCCGGGGTGAACAAGGCATTGCTTTACTACTACTTCAACAACAAGCAGGCGCTTTATGAGGCGGCGCTGGAGACTGTTTCGGAGCGGGTGGTCACCAGCAGCCTGGCGGCAATGGGAGCCGAATGCTCGGCGGGCGGACGGCTGGTTCATTTTGCGCTGAACCATTTTGACCGGGTTCACACCCAGAGAACCTTCCAGAGCCTGATGCAACAGGAGATGATTCGGCTGCATCGCGGGGAAGAGAACGCGGTTGCGCCGCTGGTGGACAAGGTTTTCCGGCCGATGATGATTCGCCTGCGTGAGGTATTTGCGGAGGGGAAGGCATCCGGCGAGCTGGTGCAGGTGGACGAAATGCAGATGATGTATGCGGCGCTGGGAGCGAATGTCTTCTACTTTTTATCCGCACCAGTCGTGGCGATGATGATGAACACCGACCCTTTCGAGGCGAGCGCCGTCGCTTTTCGCCGGAAGGCGGCTGTGGAATATCTCGGGCAGACCGTTTTTACCGACCGGGAGCACGGAGCGCAGGTAGCGGCGCGCGTGCTGGCCGCAACGCCGATGCCTGAGGTGGATGGATCGAATGAGGATCGAGCGCGAACGGTCGGAATCTGGACCAACTCGATCCGGCAACATTTGGCAGGATCGCGGACTGTAACCAGTCCGGAGCGAAAACCGTAAACAAAGAACGAAGCGAGGGGCATGTGAACGCACGCAATCGAGTATTTCTGATCCTGGGTCTGCTTACCGTAGGGTCATTTATCTGGTATTTGACCACGACTCACCGCTCAAGCGACCTGGAACTGATTGGGACGGTGGACGCGAACGAGGTACTGGCGAGCGCGAAGATTCCGGGCCGGATCCAGACGCTGAAAGTGGATGAAGGCGAGGAGGTGAAGGCGGGGGATCTTATCGCGGTGATTGAGAGCGAGGATCTGCAGGCCGCGCGTGCGGCGGCGGAAGCCACGGCCGCGGGCCAGAAGTCGAAGCTGAGCGAGACGGTTGAAACCGAGCACCAAGACCGTGGCGAAACAGGCAGCGCTACCCGCGCCGCTGAGGCTCAAGTGCAGGCTGCCAAGGCGTCGTTGGCGCAAGCGCAGGCTAACTACGAACACCAGAAAGCCGATACGAGCCGAACGGTGGCGCTGACTCAGCAAGGCATTATGAGCGAGCAGGCGAAGGACGACGCCGTGACCAGCCTGGAGGCCGACAAGGCGGCCGTCGACACCGCGCAGCAAAACGTGGTTGTGGCGGAAGCCTCATTGCGGCAGGCCCGCGCGCACGAGTTGTTGACGAATGTTGCGGCGCGCACGGTGGACGAAACGCGGGAGCAGGTTGCGAATGCGAAGGCGCTTGCCGAGCAGGCCAAGGTTGAAGTGGGCTACTCGCAGGTTTTCGCGCCGGTGAGCGGCAGAGTGAATGTGCGCGCGGCGCGGCAAGGCGAAGTGGTGGCAGCTGGCGCGCCGATTGTGACGATTATGGACCTGACCGAAACCTGGGTGTACGCGCCGCTACCCGAGACGCAGGCCGACGCAGTGCAACTGGGCGACGTGCTGCGAGTGGTGATGCCTTCCGGAGCGACGGTGCAGGGCAAGGTGATTTCGAAAGCGTCCGAGGCCGATTTTGCGACGCAGCGCGACATCAACGGCGGGCCGAAGCGCGACATTGCCACGGTGCAGATCAAGCTTTTGATTGACAACCCGGGCGAGCGGTTTGTCCCCGGCATGACTGCCGATGTGTATATCCCCAAGGACAAGCTGAAGCTGGTGAAGCAATGACCAACACGGCCACAAACCGCGCTGCGACACAAGCGGGGCCAGTGCCAGCCATCGCGGTGGAAAACATCGTGAAGCGCTATGGCGCGTTTGAAGCCGTGAAGGGGGTCAGTTTCTCCGTAGCGGACGGTGAGATATTTGGACTCCTTGGTCCCAACGGCGCAGGAAAGAGCACGCTGATCCGGATGATGACCACGCTTGTGCCCATCACAGGGGGACGAGCGATGGTTGGCGGTTACAACGTGGCCGACAATCCCGATGCGGTGCGGCGCATTATCGGGGTGATTCCGCAGGCGCTGACCAGCGATCAGGACCTGACTGTCGAGGAGAACCTGAGTATTTACGCGAAGCTTTACGGCGTTGGAAAGGTGCAGCGCGAAAAGAACATTCTGGAAGTGCTGGAAGCTGTGGACCTGGTGAAATGGCGCGGGGCGCAAACCAAGACGCTTTCGGGAGGCATGCGGCGCAGGCTGGAGATTGCGCGCGGGCTGGTTCACGATCCGAAGATCTTTTTTCTGGATGAACCTACGACGGGCCTTGATCCTGTTTCGCGCATCGCGGTGTGGGAGATGCTGGACAACCTGAGGAAGACGCGCAGCCTGACCATGCTGATTACGACGCACTACATGGAAGAAGCCGACAAGCTATGCGACCGCATTGCGATTGTGGATCACGGCAAGCTGGTTGCGCTTGGCACGCCGCTCGAACTCAAGCAAAGCGTGCCGGGCGCCAACGTTGTGGAAGTTCACTTCGACCGGGAAACAGACAAGTGGAAAGAGCGGTTGGAAGGACTTGAAGGCGTGACCAGCGTGCAGGCTGAGAGCGCGGGATTCTACCGGGTACTTACATCCTCCGGTTCAAAAACGACCATGCAGTTAGTGGAGTTAGCCACGAAGTTAGGAGAGACGCTAACTTCTTTGAGCGTGCAAAATACCACTCTTGACGATGTGTTTGTGCATTACACGGGCCGGCAGCTGCGAGACGAGCAGGTAAAGGCTTTCGCATTCGTCATGCCGGAAAGGCCGGGAGCCTAGCCATGAACAGAATGTTAGCGATTTTTGAGCGCGAGATGCGCAAATTCTTCCGCTCCCCCGTTTTGATGATCATGTCGATGATGCTGCCGCTGGTGCAATTGATCATTCTGGGCAACGCATACGGCGGCAAGATCCGCGGGGCAAAGGTAGCGATTGTGGACTACGATCACGGACCGCAGGCGGTGAAGATACGCGAGGCATGCGACGCGGTCGCGGTAAACATAGCCACGTTCACCACGGTGAACTACACCGATGAACTGCTGGCGCGCAACGATGTCCGCACCGGCAAGATCGACGGCGCGATCATCATTCCGGCGCAGTACTCACGGCGCGTTTATGCGCAGGATGCGCCGAAACTTGGATTGGTGGTGGATAACTCAGATCAGTTCACAAGCTCCAGTATCGAGTCGGAGATACAGTCGCTGGTTACCGCACTCAACGCGCCGGTTATCCAGCCGCGGGTGATTACGAGCATCGCGCTGCAGTTTGTGGAGCTGTATCCGTATGTCTCGTACATGAAGTTTCTGCTTGCCGGGTCAGTGTCGCTGGCGATGTATATCTCAGTGATGATCGGCGGCGGTATGTTATATATCGACGATAAGGCGCGGGGTGTTCACGAGGGATACCTTGTAACTCCCATCACCAAGCTTGAGTTAGTGATGGGCCTGAACCTGGCCGGCGCGGTGAAGGCTGTGCTTTCGGGAATATGCCTGACGGTGATCGGTTCGCTGATGGCTGGGCTGGGAACCATTTTTCATCCGATGCAACTTCTGGAACTTCTGACGTTGATCGTAGGAACGTCTATCGCCTTCAACGGCATGATGTTTCTGATGATGGTTCGTGTGGACGATCCGCTGGTACCCCGTGCGATGTTCGGCGTTCTGAACACGCTGTTGTTCTTTCCGTCCGGCGCGGTGTATCCAGTGTCGGCCTTCCCCAAGTGGCTTCAGGCCATTGCGGTGGTCGATCCCTTTACGTACTGCATTCACGGACTCAAAGCGATTCTGCTGAAGGATGGGGGCTTTGTGTCTATTCAAGGCGATCTGTTGTTCCTGTTCACCTTCGGGATTGGCACGCTGCTGATTGCGACGCCTCTGTTTAAACGAACGCTATAGATTCCGCCAACGCGATGGAAAGGAATTCCGCGATGCACCGATTAACTGTGGAAGATTGCTACTCCGGTTCTGACCGCGATTGCCTGCCTGCGGCGCTATTCAGTCGCTGGATGGACCACGTCAGGGGTAGGGCTCATTGGCCGGGAAAATTGCAGCCGGCCGAACCGGGAAAGGGAGCGTGCTCGGCGATGTGCGACAGAAGAGCGAGCCAGACTCGTGCTGTGGGTCAGGGGGCTCCGGTTTCAGGGGCCGAAGTGCGCACGGATGCCGAGAGGGAGTTAGCGGCGTTCTATGCCGCGGTGGCGGAAAGCTACGGCCCGGAGGAAGCGACGCTGGCCGCCGAGAACTGGATTGAGGAGTTGAAGAAGGCGGGTACGCCCAACGCGGGTACCTTTCCTGTGTGGCATCAGATCACTGTCGCCGCAGCGCGAGGTCTTGCTGCAAGGGTGGCCGTCCAACATCCAACCCCGGGAAAAAACTGGGAATGAGAAACGGGAATAAAGAACGGTATTCAAGATGAATATCGGGATGATCTAAGATTTCCGGCGGATATGGCAAGAGGGTCCGGAATGCAGACGGGCGGTCCACTCCTTGTGGGAGGGTGGGCCGCTTCGCTGCGTCAGGGGGCACAGCAGAAACCTACCGCGCCCCGGCGGAGATTGACTCAAGCGCGGGAGCACGAGACAATCGACCCTGTCGATGCATGTATTCCAGGCGAGGAGCCGGCTGAATGAGCGAGCAATCGACGCCTTCCAATCCCGACCGATCAGCATTCCTAAAGCCGTTCTGGACCCACACCTTCGGACCACCGTGGCGCGTTTCGCTGCTGCTGCTGGCGGTGCTGGAGGGAGTGCGTTATTTTGCGGTATTCAGCCCGTATCCGGCGCAGGCGCTCTTCTTTCTTCAATACGCGGCGACGTGGGCTGTCCCTTTCATTTTTCTCACATCCAACGGGCGCTTTCAGATTGGGCTTCGCGAGCGGGGCGCAAGCTTTCGGTCGCTGGGCCTGGGAGCATTGGCCGGCGCCGCCTATGCGCTACCTGTGTTTGTCCTTGGCATGGTGCTCTACGGTGACTCCCCTGACAACTGGTGCATAAGTCTCCGCGACTATATGCGGCTGAATGAGCTGCGCGGCGTGATGCATCCCGCGGCGGTATTTGCTCTATTCTCTGTTCCAGCGATTTTGTTCGCCCCTATCGGCGACGAGATACTATTTCGCGGCTTGATTCACCAGGCATTCGAGCGCCGCTGGAATAGGATTGCCGCCACCGCAGTAAACTGCACTGCCTATGGCTTCACTTATCTCTACTTTCACGCTATCTGGATGGATGGATCCGGAATTCACTTCCGCCTGATATCTGGTTTGCTTTCGGTTGTTCTGCTGATGGGGGCGGGAGTGGTTTTTACGGTGTGCAGGCTGCTTTGCGGCTCACTTTGGGCCGCGGTGGCGGCCCACGCCGCATTCAATCTAACGATGCTCGGGGCCTCAATTGTGTATTACATGCGCTGATAAGAGGATTGACTTTATCTGTTGTTGGATCAGTGGTTTACCGGCGACAAGATTTTGGAAGAGCGGCATAGACGGCTTAGCAAATGAACATAGTTTGGTGCAGCTTGGAAAGCACTTAAAACTTAGGTCGGATACGATTGAAAGGATTTCCACTTAAATCGACATTTTTCCACAATATTAACAATTGACATGAAGAAACAACAAAGAGCATAGTTACTTTCATTCCGGGTTGCTTGGTGAGTTTGAGCAGCTTCACTTCGTGGCGTTGAATGGACTTATCACTGGCCCCATCCGGAAGCACTAAGAAGTGTTGAACGCGGAGAAATCCGAGTCCAGCACAGGGCGCTAAGTGTAACTCAAGGCGCAAGCCGCGAGTTACATGGAGGCGTCAAGTGTCGAGCACGAAGTAATTCGTGAGCGGTGCGAGCGATAACTGCGGGGAGTGGAGCAATCCATCACCGGCAGGAGTCGCAAAGTGCTGAACACCGAGCGATCGGCGGACAGCGCAGGGCGGGAAGTCATTGGAGGACGGAGCGCTCCGGACTCTGGACGGAAGGCCAAGTGTCGAGCACGAAGTAATTCGTGAACGGTGCGAAGCGCTAAGTGTTGAAGGCCGAGCGATCGGCGGACAGCGCGGGGCGGGAAGCAAAGCGCACGGAGCGATCTGGGCGCAAAGCGGACAGCCAAGTGTCGAGCGCGAAGCAATTCGTGACTGGCGCGAAACGGAAAGGGAAGAGCGCGGAGCAATCCGGGTTCAGAACGGACCGTAGGGTGCGGGAAGCGGAGAAATCCGAATCCAGCACTCGGGCACAAAGTGCCGGGCATGGAGCAATCCAGGCACGGTGCGGCGGGCCAAGTGCCGAGCACGGAGCGATCCGTGATCGGGGCGAGGCGCTAAAGTGCTGAGCGCGGAGCAATCCGTGGTCAGCATGGGCATTCGAGGTCAACCACGGAGCAATCCGTGTATAGCATCGGATGTAAGTATCGAGCAGGGAGTAATTCCTGAGCGGTGCGAAGTGCGAAGGGTTGGGACCAGCAACTCGGGACGACATCGGCAAGCCCCACTTAGTCGACTAAGTGGGGCTTGTCATTTTTTGCGTCGCGAATTGCCACGTGGGCTAAGTTTGGATCGATAGCATTCGATAAGTTGTGGATTTGTATCTTAGTTGGCCCGGTTATTTCTTCCTCATGCGCTCGCGGATGGGCTCGTTGTCGGCATAGACGCGCCACTCCGCTACCTGGCCATTTTCGATCAGGGCCCGGAAAGCCGCCGGCGTTTTCCACGTGTTTTCCGGCGTGAGCTTGCCGTCGGGGGAGTAGGTGCCTCCGGCTTCGCCGACTAATACGACTGCCGGGCCATCGTTATAGGTTTCTTCGATGGCGATGAAGTAGTCGGGGACCATGAGGAAATACGCGGCCCAGCCGGCTTGCATCTTCGCGCGACCCTGGACTCTATTGCCGAGGGAGTCGATGAAGTAATGCTCATCGGTCATCAAGGATGCGAGTTCATCGGTATCGTGGCGGTTGATGGCTCGCACAAAAGCCTGGGCAACGGAGGTCGGCGAGGTGGTCATGGGGACATTGTATGCGCACAGGTTTCCTGCCGCTTCAGGCAATTGAATAGAGGGCCAACGATCTAGGTAATTGGCGGGAGCGGTTTGGGTAAAGGCTGGCGGCCGAGGACTAGGGTGAGTGCGTCTACGGTTCCGTGCAAGCGGAGGACCAGCACCTCAGAGGTCGGAATGTAGACGACTGCCGTTTTACCATCTTTGACCCAGAGGATTGCGACCGTCTGGTCATTCTGGAAGAGCAGGGGGCCTTCCAGATGCTTGGTTGCATCGCCGTTGGTTGTGGGCGAGGGGAGCTTGTAATCCACCGTTGCATAGGGGAGATCGGTGGAGTGGATGAGCTTGCCGTAGACGTAGGGAATCATGGTGGTTACGGTGAGTAGCAGCAGGACGAAGACAGCAACCAGAGCGGCGCCATGGGTTTTGAAGCGGGCTGTCCGCTCAGTGGTGAAGAGGAAGTTCCAACCGATGAGGCAGATGAGGATGGAACGGGCGTACTGGGCATTGAGCACGTCGTAGGCCTTTTGGGTGGTGAGATTGAAGCCCTGGAGGACTATGAAATCGGTGCTTCGGGTGGGATCGTCCTTGATGCGAGAGCCGAAGATAAGGCGGACGAGGTTATTGGTGGCCTTGTAATCGGGAGTCTGCTCGGAGATATTCGGTTGCTCTTTGGGGTTGGTGATGAGGAAATCGTGAAGATAGAGGGTGGGCGCCTGTTCGACGCGAAAGACGGATCCGAGCGCGACAATTATCACAACGTACGCCCCAACATGCAGCGCAGCAGCGAAGTTTGGGTGTTTGCGCTTGAGATAGGTTTCGACCAACACATAGCCTGCCAATAGCACGATGAGAGGAATGGCGACCAGCGGACGGAGGACGAATTGGCAGAAGAGGGTCGCGCTGGTGAGGGCGAAGGAACCGGCGAGCATACCCAGATCCGAAACATTCCATGCGCCAGCGGAGACGCCGAGGAAGTCTTCGCGCGCGAATTTGACGATGAATCCCGAGCCGGCGAGGACGCCGGCTATCTGTAGAGAGCCGAGGACGGTAACGATGGACTTCCAGTAGGTTCTGGCGGGGTTGGGTGCGTCGCCGTTTGCAGTGGGCTTTTTCTTTGCTGAAGAGGGATCGCTGGCGCTGGCTTTGTTGTCGTCAGGGGGAGTTGTCATTTTGGTCTTTCCTATTCGCCGGGAAGCAATGGGGGAAGCGATGTGTTCCGACAACGGTAGCTTCAAATGAACAGAAGTTCAAGGGATTTCTGGGCGGAAGATCATGCCAAATCGCGAAATAGAGATCACGCGCGGTTCGGAGGCGGGAGTTTCCGGGCAACGCAGGAATGGCTGAAGCCCGCTGCTTTCCCCTTGCCGACCGCACCGCCTACAATGGATAGGAACTTCAAAGATCGAGGGAAACCATGCCGCTCTCCGGAGAAGCTATCCGCCTGATGAATTACATTGACGATGTTGCCGTGACCCTGCGCCGGGTGCTGGCAACGATTCCTACGCTGACCGCAGACGAGCGCGCGCGTGTGGCTGAGCATCTGCTGCACGCCAGCCCGAACGCCGACGATGTGGCCAAGGCACTGGCGATCAAGTAAGCTCCATTTGCCAAAAACTGTCGCTATTATCGGAGCGGGCCCGCTGGGCCGCTGGCTTGCGCTGAGCGCCGCGCGGGAGGGATTCCGCGTGCTGTTGGAAGACGTGATGCCGGCGAACCTGCATCACGCGGAAGAGGCGCTTCGAGCCGAATTGGGTCCCGATGCCCTGCCGAACGTGACTCTGGTTTCGAGCATTGAGGACGCGGTGCGGGGGGCGGATCTGGCGATTGACTGCGTTCCGGATGAGCTTGAGTCGAAGCTGGAGATTTTTTGCCTGCTTGACCGGATGGCTCCGCCGCGGACGGTTCTGGCAACTCCCACGACGCGGCTTTCGATAGCCGATCTTGCCGCCTGCACTTACAGGCCGGAGAAATGCGTGGCGATTGTGGCGCAGGCGAGTGCGCTGGCGGGAAACTCAGGCGCGGCGATCCGGATTCAGACGACTTCGCTGACGTCGGCCGAGACTGTGGCGCTGGTTGAGGAGTTCTGGGGGCGGTTGGGGTTCTATCCGGCTTTTGAGATGGACCCGGCTGAAGCGGCGGGGAAGTATTAGCGATCCCGCCCTTGCGACAGGAAAAAGTCGCAAGAACGGGGCACGGCGCATTCGATGCGGGTAAATCGGCGGACGCGGCTATTGCCTGACAGAGGCAGTGAAATGATTTCCGCAGCAGAACCCGTGTCATCAGTCACGCCCAGTTCCGTTATAGTGGCATCAACGAGATACGCGCTATGGCGAACATCCTCCAATTCCCTGCGTTGAACTTCAGAGATGCTGACGGAGAGCACTCCTTCGTACTCGACCGCGAGTTGACCTCGATTGGGCGCTCGGCGGGGCAGGATTTTGTACTGGCGGACCCTCGCGTTTCACGGAAGCATGCGGTGATTGTGAGGGAGGACGGCGTTTACGCGGTTGTGGACCAGGCCAGCACGCATGGCACATTTGTGAATGGAACGCGGATTGAGCGAGCAACGCTGAAACATGGCGATTCGTTGCAATTGGGCTCCCTGATGGGCCCGAAGCTTCGCTTTCAAGCGACGGCGGGGGCGACAGAAGATACAGACCACGTATCGGTGGTGAGCGAGCTGCTTTCGTCGTTCCCCGAAAAGACGCCGAGCGCGGGCCCGCAAAACCCGTCAACCGGCGAGATTGGGAAACTGAGCTGGCTACTGTCCGCGGCACGCCAACTGAATGCCGGAGGGGCAATTGAGGAGATTCTGACGACGCTGCTCCAGCTCACATTGCAGATTACCCACGTGGAACGCGGGTTCGTTTTCCTGAGGGATGGCGAGGCGATGAAACTGGCGCGCGGGTTGAATGCCGGTGGACGAATAATCGACGAGGATTCAACGGTCTCGCGGCGGGCGATGCAGGCGGCGATTGAAAAGGGCTCGAAGTTTTCGGTTCGGGACACGCAGAGGGATGAGGTCGCGTCCGCATGGGACAGCGTGATTTCAAACAGCATTCGGAGCGTGTATTGCATTCCGCTGCGCAAACGCGACGTGGCGAGCGATTCGGACCGGCTGTTGGGGCTGCTCTATCTGGATAGCCAGATTGGGCCGGGATATCTGAGCGAGATCGACCATCAGTTGCTGGACACGATTGCGACCGAAGCGGCGGCGCTGCTGCACAATGCGCTGCTGGCGGACGAAGAGCGCAAGGCGCGCAAGGCTCGTGAGGAACTTGCCGTTGCGGCTCAAATTCAAAACGGCCTGATGTCGATTGCGCTTCCTGTGCTGCCGTGGGCGGCATTGCAGGCGAAGATGATTCCCTGCCTGGAAGTGGGCGGGGATTTTTTCAATGCGGCAGTGGTGGATGACTGCCTGTGCGCGGGGATTGCGGACGTATCGGGCAAAGGGGTGTCGGCGGCGATTGTGGCGGCGACGCTGCAGGGGATTATCCATGCGCAATTGCAGTCGCGGCAGAGCCTGCCAGAGATTGCGGTGCAACTGAATCAGTTTCTCTCGGCGCGCAGCGTGGGCAAATACGCGACGATGGTGCTGCTAAAGGTGCACAAGAGCGGGCGGTTGGAATACCTGAATTGCGGGCATATTCTCCCACTGCTGGTGCGGAACCGCGAAATCCAGCGGCTGCCGGAGAGCAACATGGTGGTGGGCCTGCTCCCTGGGGTTAGTTATAGTTCCGGTGAGTGCGACCTGGAACCGGGAGACAGGTTGTTGCTGGTGACGGACGGGCTGGTGGAAGCGGAGAACGAGGCGGGCGAGTCGTTTGGTGACGAGGGTCTGGACAAGATTGCGCATTTCAAGAATATCGAGGCGATTCTGGCGCACGTTGCGAAGTTCCAGGCGCATAACCAGGCGCAGGACGACTGCACGGCGTTGCAGGTTGAGTATTTGGGCGAGGGGAAGCTGTAGGTGCGGCAGACGCTCGCGGGAGGCTCGCAGTAGATTTATTCTTCCCGCCCTTGCGACGGGAAAAAGTCGCAAGAACGGGGCACGAGCATCCTTTCGCTATATCAGTGACGCGGCTGATCGGGGATGCGACTATATTTCCGTCGCGGTAATCCATCGGAGATCTTCGGCTAGAGGACAGCCGGCGCAGTTGGCGGTTCGGCCGCAGTGTGCCTTGCCTACGGCTACGGTGAGGGCGTGGAATTCATTGAATAATTGAATCTTCGTGGCGGGTGGATCGGTTGCGAATGCCTGGCGGGTGAGATTTGCGAGGGATTCGTAGCCTTTTTGATTGCGGCCGGGAGTGGGCACTAGAAGCAGATGGCGCTCGGCGATGCGGCGGAGGTACTCGTCGGCAACGGGGACGGAATGGTTGAGGGCGTAGAGCAGGATTGCGTCGGCTGTTTCGAGTCCCACGCCGGGGAGTGCGAGGAGACGGCGGCGGAGAGATTCTGTGGGGGACGCGGCGAGAGTGTCGAGCGAGCCGGCGAATTCCTGATCGAGCATGGAGACGAAGGCTTTGAGGGCAGGCGCTTTGCGAGTGTGAAAGCCTGAAGGGCGGATTAGGGTCTGCAAATCAGCCAGCGGTAGAGCGCGCAGGCCGTCGACGGTAATTGCGCCGGCATCGCGGAGGTTGGCGAGGGAACGCTCGACGGCGGTCCATGCGGTGTTCTGAGTGAGGTAGGCGCCGAGGATCACTTCAAAATTGGATTCGGGGCGGGTGTCGGCGCGGGAGCTGACGGGCCACCAATGCTGTGGTCCATATGCGGCGGCTAGCTTCTGGTGCATGCGGCGCAGGCGCTGGGCGGAAGTGGGTTGGCGTGAGGCTTTCACCGAAGAGAATCCTCGGCTGGCGGGGTCTTGAGCTGGATTTTCCACTCGAGGATCCGGGCGCGGGCGGCGGCGGCTTCGGCCTGGGGTACATGGCCCGCGGTTTGCAGCGAGATGGAGAGCGCGGTGTGGGCGAGCGGGTCGGCGGGCGTGAGGGCGGTGAGAGCGAGCGCGGCGGCGATGGATTGCTCGAGTTGACCGGCATCGCGGAGGGCGCGGACGAGGCCATGATGGGCATCGAAGTTAGCCGGATCGGCGGCTATGGCGGCGCGAAAGGCTGTGGCGGCTTCCGCCGGGAGACTGGCGGCGAGGAGGTCTAGGCCGCGCTCGTATTCGGGCTGCGAAAGCGATTCGATGGGGACGTTGGATTCGGTCACGGCTGTCATTAGAATAGCGAGGTTGGCGGAGTTAGCGTTGTTAGCGGAGTTAGCAGAGGGTCACTGCCGCAGCGGGCTTGATTGCGAACGCGGCTTGCGCCTCTATGCGGGGACCGACTCGGCGGTGGGGGTAAGGATGTCGGGAGGCTTGGATGAAGAGTCATACGGAATATTTGGTTTTCGAGACTAAGAGGCGTCGGGAGATGGTTCATATCACCGATGAAGTGGAGCAGATTGTGCGGCGGAGCGGCGTGAAGGATGGGCTTTGCTTTGTATCGCCGATGCATATCACGGCTGCGGTCTACGTGAACGATTTGGAGAGCGGTCTGATTGAGGATATCGGCAAGTGGCTGGAGGAGCTTGCGCCGGCCCGGCCGGACTACAAGCACCACCGGACGGGCGAGGACAACGGGGATGCGCATTTGAAGTCGCTGCTGCTGCACCATGAGACTACGCTGCCGGTGACAGCGGGCAAGCTGGATTTGGGGACGTGGCAGCGGGTTTTCTACGCGGAGTTCGACGGGCAGAGGCGGAAGCGGGTGATTGTTAAGGTGCTTGGGGTGGAGTGAGAAAAGCAGCGAGTCAGCGAGTCAGCAAGTCAGCAGTCTGGTTGTGTATCCCTCAACTCCGGTCATCGCCGACAATGCTTTACGCCTTTGCGCCAGTCCTTTCCGCGAGGCGTCCGCCGCTGACCTGCTGACTCGCTGGCATGCTTGCACGTTTAGTTTTCGTCGGTGATTTTGCGCCATGCGCCTTGGGGGTGAGCGATTCCGGGGGCTGGGAGGGCGATGGTGGTGAGATCGATCTTGGTGCGGGGCAGGACGACTAGATCGACGCGGCGATTTTCGGCGCGGCCATCGGGGGTGTCGTTGCCGGCGACGGGGTGAAACTCGGCGTAGCCGGATGCCGAGAGCCGATCGGGGGGCATGGTATTGAGGTCGAGAAGGAGCCGGGCGATGCGCGTGGCGCGGGCTGTGGATAGCTCCCAATTGGAATCGAATTCATCGGTATGGATGGGGATGTTGTCGGTGTGGCCTTCAATGCGGAGGTCGTAGGGCGTTTGGCTGAGGGCGGCGGCTACCTGGCGCAGGGTGTCGAGGGTTTCGGGGTGGGGAGTCGCCGAGCCTGAGTTGAAGAAGCCCGCCTCGCGCAGACTGATGACGAGTCCGTCGTGTCCCATCTGGATGGAAACGGTGTGCTGGGCGATCTGATTGGAGAGGGTCTGCTGCAGTTTGCGGCGAATCTGTTCAAGGTCCTGTTTCACGTTGGCGGGAGCGAGGACGTCTTCGCCCATGACGATGTTCATGGGAATGACGGGCTGATCGGTGGCTCCGGTCTTGGGGTTGGCTCCATCGGAATGGCGGCTGGTGTCGGCGAAGACGCCGAGGGTGCTGAATGCGGAGTTGATGGATGCGGAGACTGCGGCTTGCTTTTTCTGGTCGGCCTTCGAAGTGGAGTAGAGGACCACAAAAAAGGCAAAGAGCAGGGTGATGAAGTCGGCATAGGAAACCAGCCAACGCTCATTGTTTGCGTGGCTTTTGCGCGGGCGGCGGGTCATGCAGCTTTTTCCATCTTCTTGCGGCTGGTCTCATCGAGAAACCCGGCGAGTTTG
>Ga0181537_10003094_pt1 | contig 14414 bp, 11 predicted proteins | sample PEATcosm2014_Bin_39_FD_119765 | JGI IMG/M metagenome (GOLD analysis project Ga0181537, IMG submission 119765) | Peatland microbial communities from MTU Mesocosm Facility, Houghton, MI, USA - PEATcosm2014_Bin23_10_metaG | ecosystem: Environmental > Terrestrial > Soil > Wetlands > Peat | place... | reverse complement strand
TCTTCAGGAAGGATGTTTTGTCCGCGCCCACCAGCTTCTTTGCCTTGGCGTCCTTGAGGCAGGCGGTGCGTTTGGCATGCTTCGCGGCCGCGTCCGCTGAGGGCGCCGCGGGCGGCGCCGCGCCTGCGGGCGCGGCATCGGCGCCGAGCGCGGGCGGTGCAGCGAATCCGCCGGCCGCGGCCGACAGAGCGACGCCCAAGGCGGCGGCGGCCAATGAAAAGTTACCCATGGATCTCCATCGAAGCGTCAAGGAAACGCGCTCGTGCGCCCCAGAATAGCGCCGGCACACGCGCGCACCGATGAAGCGCGGATGAAGCTTGCTTAACGTTGGGCAGCGGCTCCGCAGCCGGTGTGAGGTAGGGGATCAGTTCCCGCCGGAGGTCTCGAGACCGCGGCGCGCGAGGGTCAGGTAGTACGCCTCGTCGGGCGGCTTGCCCGCGCGCTGCGCCTGCCACAGCGCTTCGGCGAGCGCTTCCATGAGTGCGTGTTCGGCGCGGTGCGGGTCGGCGTGGCGTGCCTGCAGCAGGCGGTGCAACTCGCGCACGCCGGGCGGCCGGTCGATGGACACCTGCTCGCGGACCGCGAGATGCAGCCCCATATGTAAAAAAGGATTTTCCCCGCCGGCGCCCGGCTCGAACGCCACCGCCGCATCCGCATCGCTCACCATGGGTTGATACTCCGGATGCGCGCCGATCACGTCGGCGATCAGAGTCTCCAGCGGCGTGAGCGGAACACGCTCCCGGTGCTTGCGCCACGCCTCGGCGTAGGCCTGGCGCAATTGTTCGCGGCTGTGGGAATCAAATATGGGCATGGGTCTTGTGACGATACTCGCAAAGGTCCGCGATGAGGCAGGTGGGGCATGCCGGATTGCGCGCCTTGCACACGTAGCGGCCGTGCAAAATCAACCAGTGATGCGCGTCCTTGAGATACTCCGGGGGCACGAACTTCAGCAGTTTTTCCTCCACGACCCGCACCGTCTTGCCCTTGGCGAGGCCGGTGCGGTTGGCGACACGAAAAATATGGGTGTCCACCGCGATCGTGGGCTCACCGAATGCCGTGTTCAATATGACGTTGGCGGTCTTTCTGCCGACTCCCGGCAGCTCCTCGAGTTCCTCCCTCGACCTCGGCACCTCGCCGGCGTGGCGCTCGATCAGAAGGCGGCAGGCCGCAATGAGGTTCTTGGCCTTGCTGTTATACAGGCCGATGGATTTGATATAGGGCGACAGACCCGCGACTCCCAATGCCAACAGCGCCGCCGGGGTGTGCGCGGCGCGAAACAAGGTCGCGGTGGCCTTATTCACGCTCTTGTCCGTGGCTTGGGCCGAGAGAATCACCGACACCAAGAGCTCGAACGGCGAGCGGTACTTCAATTCGGTGCGCGGCGCCGGATTGGCGGCACGCAGCCGCGCGAATATCTCGCGCCGCTTCGCATCGTTCACGGCCCGCTGCGCCGCGGTACAGCAGCCTTTTTGGCGTCGAGGGTGCGCTGCCGTTCGGCGGCTCGATTCTGCAGCCGCGCGGTGTGTGCATCGAACCGGATGCGGTTGAGCGCCGGCTGATGGAGCGTGGGTTCCGGCCCGTCCTCGAGCTCGATGCAATCGACGGGGCAGGGGGGCAGGCACAGCTCGCAGCCCGTACAGCGATCGGCGAGCACGGTGTGCATATATTTTGGCGCACCGACGATGGCGTCCACCGGACAGGGTGCGAGGCATCGTGCGCAGCCGATGCAGCGCGATTCATCGATCCAGGCGACGCGCGGCGGGGTTTCCAGTCCATGCAGCGGATTCAAGGCCAGCACGGGCCGGCCGAGGAGCGCGGCGAGGGCCGCAATGGCCGTACCGCCGCCCGGCGGGCACTGATTGATCTGTGCCTCGCCGCTCGCGATCGCCGCGGCGTATGGGCGGCATCCGGCATAGCCGCAGCGCGTGCATTGAGTCTGCGGCAGCAGCGCATCGATGCGCGCGACCATGTCAGTCGCGGTTTCCCCGATCATGCTATTTGATGCGCATGCCGGGCACCGCGCCGCTGTCGGGCGACAGGACGAATATCTCTTTTCCGCCCGGTCCCGCGGCCAACATCATGCCCTCCGAGGTTCCGAAGCGCATTTTGCGCGGCTCCAGGTTCGCGACGACGACGATCAGGCGCCCCACCAAGGAAGCGTGATCGTAGGCGGCACGAATGCCCGCGAGGATCTCGCGCTCGCCGAGATCGCCCAGATCGACGCGCAATTTCAGCAGCTTGTCGGCGCCGGCTACGAGATCCGCGCGCAGCACCCTCGCAACCCGCAGATCGACCCGCAGGAAATCGTCGATGGAGATCAAATTGCCCTCCACCGCCGCTGCCGCCGCGAGCGCGGCGGCGTCCGATGCGCCGCCCGCCGAAGAACCGCGCGCGGCTGCGTGCGCCGCCCCCGGGACCGCGGGCACCGCTCCAGGCGCTGCGGTACCGCGCACGGCGGCGGGCGGTGCACCCGGTGCCGCTGCGGCATCCGGCTCCACCAGGCGCGCCACGGCCTTGGGATCCAGCCGGGTCGCCAGCGGTTCATACGCCGCGATGGACGTGCCCAGCAGCGGCACCGCGGCATGCGCCCACTGCCAGCCCGCCTCCCGAAGGAAACGCCGCGCCTTGGCCGCCATGTCCGGCAATACCGGCTGCAGATAGATCATCAGCACCCGGAAGAGATTCAGTCCCTGCGTGCAAACGGCCTGGACCTCGGCGGCCTTGTCGGCCTGCTTCGCGAGGCTCCAGGGCTTGTGCAGATCCACGTATTGGTTGGCCCGGTCAGCGAGCGCCATGATCTCGCGCACGGCACTCGCCGTATCGCAGGTCTCGTACGCGGCGGCGATGCCCTCACCCGCGGCCACGAAGGCGGCGTACAGGTCCGCGTCGGGCAGCGCGGCGCTCAAGGCGCCGCCGAAGTTCTTGGTGATGAACCCGGCGCAGCGGCTGGCGATGTTCACCAGCTTGCCGACGATGTCCGAGTTCAGGCGCGCAACGAAATCCTCCAGATTCATGTCGATGTCATCGATGCCGCCCGCCAGCTTGGCGGCGAAGTAGTAGCGCAGGTATTCGGGCGCGAAGCTTTCGAGATAGCGGCGCGCCGTGATGAAGGTGCCGCGCGACTTCGACATCTTCTGGCCATTGATGGTGAGGAAGCCGTGCGCGTGCACGGCGGTGGGCCGCCGCATTCCCGAGGCCTGCAGCACGGCGGGCCAGAACAGGGTGTGAAAATACAGAATGTCCTTGCCGATGAAGTGGTGCAGCTCGGCCGCCGAGCCGACGGCGAGAAAGTCCTCGAACTCGAGCCCCGTGCGCCCGCACAGCTGAGCGAGGCTGCCCAGATAGCCGATGGGCGCGTCGAACCACACATAGAAATACTTTCCCGGCGCGCCCGGTATCTCAAATCCGAAGTAGGGGGCGTCCCGCGAGATATCCCAGTCCTTCAGTCCCTGTTCAAACCACTCATTGAGCTTGCGGGCCACGCTTTCCTGAACGGCGCCGCTCTTGACCCACTCCGCGAGCTGCCGCTCGAAGGTGCTGAGACGAAAGAAGTAGTGCTCCGATTCGCGCCAGACGGGGGTGGTATTGCTGACCACGGAGACCGGGCTCTTGAGGTCCGCCGGCGTGTACGTGGAACCGCAGTTCTCGCACGAATCGCCGTATTGATCGGCGGTGCCGCACACCGGACAAATACCCTTGACGTAGCGGTCGGGCAGAAACATCTTCGCCGTGTCATCGTATGCCTGACGCACGCTGCGCCGGTCGATGTGGCCGCCGCTGCGCAGAGTCTCGTACATCCGATCGCACAGCGCCTTGGTTTCCGGCGAGTGCGTGGATCCGAAATTGTCGAGCCCGATCAGCATGTCGGCCAGATCGCGCGTGTGCTCGACATTGACCCGTGCGATCAGCTCTTCCGGCGAAATACCCTCGGACTGCGCCTTGAGCATGATGGGCGTGCCGTGCGTGTCGTCGGCGCACACGTAGTGGCACTCATGCCCGCGAAGCTTCTGAAACCGCACCCAGATGTCGGTCTGCACGGCCTCGAGCACGTAGCCTAAGTGGATCGGGCCATTGGCGTAGGGGAGGGCGCTGGTGACCAGGATTCGTCGGCGTTGGGTCATGCCAAATTATGCCACGGCCCCGGTGGCTGTGTTGTGGCGCGACGGAGGCCGGGCTGGGTGGGCATTTTCCGGACCGCCGTGAATCCATCCATGGAGGCTGCGGGAAAAACGTCCGTGTTTTTCACGCTCCGGAAAATGCCCACCCTCCGTCGCGGGCAAACACTATCGGGCTGTTACGACGCTTCGCGGTACTGCTCGAACCGGGACTTGTTGATCGCCTTCTTGAACGCTTCCTTGCCGGAGATCTGCCGCTGCTCCATCAGCGCTTGGATGGCCGCGTCCATCAGCCGCATGCCCACCGCCGAGCCGCTTTGCATCGCGTTCTCCAGCTGGTCCATCTTGCCCTGACGGATCAGATTGGCGACCGCCGGCGTATTGATCAAGACCTCGAGGGCGGCCACACGGCCCTGTTTGTCGACCCTGGGAATCAGCTGCTGGGAGACAACGCCGCGCAGGCTGGTCGACAGCATGGTGCGGACATGAGGCTGCTTGTCCGCGGGGAAGGCGTTCACCAGGCGATCGACCGTGGCGGCGGCGCCGTTGGTATGCAGCGTGCCCATCACCAGAATGCCCATCTCCGCCGCGGTGACCGCGATGCTCATGGTCTCGAGGTCGCGCAGCTCGCCCACCAGAATGACGTCCGGATCCTCGCGCAGCGCCGACATCAGCGCGCTCGAGAACGACGCGGCGTGCACCCCGATCTCGCGCTGGCTGATCAGGCAGTTCTTGCGCAGATGCACGAACTCGATCGGATCCTCGATGGTCAGAATATGGCCCTTCTCGCGCGAGTTGATGTCGTCGATCATCGCCGCGAGCGTGGTGGACTTGCCCGAGCCGGTCTTGCCGGTGACCAGAATGAGCCCGTTGTTGATCTTGCACAAATTCATCACGGCATCCGGCAGCTTGAGCTCCGCCGCCGTGCGCGCCTTGGAAGGAATGGCGCGGAACACCGCACCCATGCCGTTCAGCTGACGCATCACGTTGACGCGGAACCTGGCCACGCCCGGCATGCTGTAGGCGAAATCCGTGCCGTCCTTGGCTTCGAAGCGCTCGGCCGACAGTTTCGGCATGATTTCGTACAGCGTCGTCTTGACCGTCTCGGCCCGGAGAGGGTCGGCACTCAACGCCTTCAGCTCGCCGTACTGACGCACGCGCGGCGGATCGCCCGCCAGAAAATGCAGGTCCGACCCGTTGCATTCCAGGACCTGGTTCAAAAAGGTGTCGATGGCTGGCACGGCGTTCTTACGGGGCTACGGGTTCGGTGGGAAGCACGCCCGGCAGGTCCGACACGAAGCGCTGGAACTGGCGCTTGTCGGACGCATACGTGTAGGCGTGCTCGGGGTCGACTTCCTTGGCGTTGATGGCCGCGAGCAGTGCCTGGTCCATCAGCTGCATGCCGTACTCCTTGCCCATCTGCAGCTGGCTCGGAATCTGGTGCGACTGATCGGTCATGATGAGCTTGCCGATGGCCTTGGTGAGCACCATGACTTCGCAGATGGCGCGCCGCGCGCGCTGGTCGGGGCTCTTTACCAGAATCTGGGTGACCACGGCGATCAGACTTTGCGCGAGAAAGCTCTTGGTTTGTTCGCGCTCCTCCGTGGGCAGCGCATCGATGATCCGGTCGATGGTCTTGGTGGCGCTGGTCGTGTGCAGGGTACCGAGCACCAGATGTCCGGTCTCGGCCGCGGTCATCGCCATGGAAATCGTTTCAGCGTCGCGCAGCTCGCCCACCAGGATGACGTCCGGATCCTCGCGCATGGCCGCGCGCACGCCTTCGGCGAAGCTCGGCAGGTGCGTGCCCAGCTCCCGCTGGATGACCTGACTGGTCTTGCTGCGATGTACGAATTCGATCGGGTCCTCCAGGCTGATGATGTTGAGCGAGCGGGTCGAATTCAGGTAATCGATCATCGAGGCGAGGGTGGTGGACTTGCCCGTGCCGGTGGATCCGGTCACCAGGATCATTCCCTGATGGTAGTCGCAGAGCTTGCGCACGATGGGCGGCAGGCCCAGCTGCTCCATCGTCGGCATGGTGGTGGGAATGGTGCGAAACGCCGCGCCGATGCCGGTCTCCTTGCGGAATACGTTGACTCGGAAACGGCCGCCCTCCGCCGACACGTAGGAGAAATCGAGGTCATGCCCCTCGCGCAGCTGCTTCTGCTGGTTCTGGGTCAGCACCTCGGTGATATACCCTTCGAGTTCAGCCCCTCCCAGTTCGCGGAACTTGATGGGCATCAGATCGCCGTGCATGCGCAGCATGGGCGGGACGCCCACCGCCAGATGCAGGTCCGAGCACCCCTGGGCCACACCTAACTTGAGGAACGCGTCGATTCTTGCCATAACGGGTAAGGCTACCCGTAAGCAATTGGATTTTCGAGCGTTTGGGCCTGCCTTAGGCCGTAAACGTGAGGTCCGTCAACCCCGGGGACCATTCCGACTCGTGGGGTCGGGGGGCTTAGCTTCTAGTCGGGGGGGCTTAGCTTCTAGAGGAACTTTTCGAGCGACAGGCGCAATTCGTCCATGCTCTGCGCGCGCTTGGCCTTGTCCAGCGACATGCACTTCATCACTAAGTTGTTCAATTCCAACGGCAATTCCTTGTTGATGTCGATGGGCGGCCGCGCCTTGCCCTGCACGTGCTGGTACATGACCGACATATGATCGCCGCGCGAGTAGGGCGGTATGCCGGCGAACATCTCGTACAGAATGACGCCCAAACTATAGATATCCGCCCGCTCGTCCACCTTTTTGCCCAGAATCTGTTCCGGCGCCATGTACTTCGGAGACCCGATGACGTAGCCGGTCTTGGTCAGCTGGGTGTCGCCCTGGGTCTGCGCCGCCGCGACGCCGAAGTCCACGATCTTGAGCAGACCCTCGTTGTCGATCAGGATGTTGGCCGGCTTCAAGTCCCGATGCACGATGCCGGCCTGGTGCGCGACCGCCATGCCGGTGGCGATGTCGATGCCGAACTTGACCGCGCGCTTGAGCGAGACAGGCTTCTCGTTGACGATCTCCCCGCCCAGCGTGTGCGACGGGAAATACTCCATCGAGATGGCGTAATTGCCCTTGATATACAGGAAGTCGTAGATGCGGATGACGTTCTTGTGCGTGATCTTGCGGCTGTAGCGCAGCTCGTGCACGAAGCGCTTCATCATCTCCTCGTCCGCGGACACGTTGGCGTTCAGGAATTTGAGGATCAGCCGCTCTTCGACCACGGTGTCTTCCATCAGCAGCACCGTGCCGAATGCACCCTTGCCGATCTTTTCGATGAACTTGTAGCGGCCCTCGATGATGTCGCCGCTCTTCAATGTCGCGATATCCAGCTTGCCCGCCTGGATCTCCTGCTCCCGCACGACCTTGGCGAGATCCTGATTGTCGATGAGCAGGGTCTTGGCCGGCTCCTGCATCCTTTCGGCGCGCTGGTTGGCGGCGATTTGCTGCGTGGAAAACCGGTTTTCCAGCTCCTGCATGGCGCGGGCGACGGCCTGGCTGACGGTGGCGTCGTTGGTGTTCGAGGCCGCTTGCAGCCGCACGCGGATGGTCTCGGCGCGCCGCTCGTCGGCAAGCTTGGCGAGCGCCGAGATGGTCTCCACTTTAATCTCGTTCTCCGGCCGCTGCAGCATGGGAAGCAGCGGCTCGATGCACTTTTGGTCGCCGATCTTGGCGATGGCGCGAATCACGGTCGGCAGCGACTTCGGCTCCCCGCCCCCCAGCATTTCGATGAAGCGGGGAAGGGACTTGGTGCTGCCGATCTCGGCGAGCGCATCGACGGCGCGCTCGCTCACCCACCAATCGGGGTCCCGCGTGGCCTCGATCAATTGCGCCACCGCGCGTTCGTCCTTGGTCTGGTTGAGAATCTCGATCGCCGCGCGCCGGATGTCCTGATTCTCATCCTTGATCAGGGTGAGCACCGCGTCGACGACGCGCGGGCCGCCGATCTTGCCGAGCGCGTCGGCCGCCCGCGTACGCACCCACCAATCGCTGTCGGCGATCACTTCCAGCAGGTATTTGACGGATTTTGACGTGCCGACCGCGTTCAACACCTCGACGGCCGCGCGCCGGGCGTATTCGTTCTCGTCCTTGAGCACCTCGACCAGGTACTTGACCGTGTCGGGATGATTGGCGTGGATGATGACGTCGACGGCCTTGTTTTGCACCTCGATTTCCGGATCGCGCAGCATGCCGCAAAGCATGGCCATGTCGAACGGCCCGTCCATGCGGGAGAGCGCCGAGAGGGCGGCGGAGCGGATGAGTTTGCTGTTGTCCTTGAGCTGCTTCTGCACCGCCTGCTGCACCTTCGGTGAGTTGAAGCGCGCCAGCACATTGATGATGTGCAGCCGGGCGACCGGATCCTTGCCCTCGATCCTGGAGATCAGATCGTCCACCGACGAATCGTCGGCGATCTCCCCTACGATCTTGAACAATCCGGTTCTTTCCGTGGAATCCTGGGTGTAGGCGGCATTCAACAGATCGCGCACCGAGAAACGGCCCTTTTGCGCGGCGATGACGTCGAGAATCGCCTGCTTGGGCATCCCCGGCTTGTTCATGGCCTCGAGCAGCGCGGACGGTGGATAGTTCTTGCTCGATGTCAGGGCCCACGCGATCCCGGACATCGCCCGGCTGTTGGCCTCGGCCATGGTCTTGAGCACTTGCGGCAGCGATTTGGCGTCGATCAGCCGCGCCAGCGCTTCGACGTAAGCCAGGGTCTCGCGCTTCTCCGCCGTCGCGAGGGCTTCCACGATGGGTTCGATGGCGCTCGGCCCGAGCGCGACCAGTTTGTCCAATGCCTTTTGTGCCTGGGGGCCGCCGGCGTTGCCGCTGGATTTAACCTCGGCGATCAGCCGATCGGCACGGTAGTTGGCGAATAAACTCATTCGGTGCCTTTGTTGCACAGCCCCACGGGAGCCCATTCTCAGCGTAAGCGTCAGGACGCCCGTGGTCTAAATCTCCACTCCTGATTATGCCACACCGCGCGCTGCTATCCGCGTGCGCTACAATGGGCAGCTTATATGAATCAGCCCGCTCCCGCGGATAACGCAGTCCGCGAAAAATTGAACTCGTATACGGATCCCTATCTCTGCCAGACTTTGGCGGACGTAAAGGCCGTGCAGTCCGTCACATTTCAGGACGGCGCGGTGCACGCGGAACTCGTCCTGGGGTTTCCCTGCGCCGATTATGGCGCCGAACTTCACGATGTCCTACAGGCGTACCTGCAGCCGCTTCTGGGAGAGATCCCATTGGCGTTGACATTGCGGGCGCAGATCACGGCGCATGCGGTCCAGCGGACGCTCAAGCCGCTCGCTAACGTCAAGAACATCGTCGCGGTGGCCTCGGGTAAGGGCGGGGTGGGCAAGTCCACGACCGCGGCGAATCTGGCGCTGGCCTGGGCCGCCCAGGGCGCCAAAGTCGGCTTGCTCGACGCCGATATTTACGGGCCCAGCCAACCTCTGATGATGGGGTTGGCGGGGGCCAAACCGGTGAGCGCCGACGGCAAGCATTTGACGCCTTTGCGCGCGCACGGGGTGGAGGTGATGTCGATCGGTTTCATGATCGATCAAGAGCAGCCCATGGCGTGGCGCGGGCCGATGGTGACCCAGGCCCTGACACAGCTGCTCGGAGACACGAATTGGGGTGAACTGGATTATCTGGTGGTGGATATGCCGCCCGGCACCGGCGACATACAGCTCACCCTGGCACAGCGCGTTCCCGTCAGCGGCGCCGTCATCGTCACCACGCCGCAGGACATCGCCCTCTTGGACGCGCGCAAGGGTCTCAAGATGTTCGAGAAGGTCGAGGTGCGCGTGCTAGGCGTGGTGGAGAACATGAGCATGCATGTGTGCAGCCAGTGCGGCCACGTCGAGCATGTGTTCGGCAGCGGCGGCGGCGCGCGCATGGCGGCGCAATACGGCGTGCAATTATTGGGCGAGCTGCCCCTCGATATCCGCATCCGCGAGGACGCGGACGGCGGTTCTCCCACGGTGGTGGCCGAGCCCGGCAGCGCGCGCGCCCGGGCCTACTTTCAGATGGCGCGCCGCACGGCGGCGCGGCTGGCGACCCTGAACAAGGACTACAGCCGGGCATTCCCCAAGATCACGGTGGAAGCGACCTAGGTGCCCGGCCAATGAGCATCAAGAGCGATCGCTGGATCAGGCGCATGGCGGCGGGCGCCGGCATGATCGAGCCGTTCTCGCCCGATCAGGTGCGGGTCGCCGACGGCCATAAGATCATCTCCTACGGCACCTCGAGCTACGGCTACGACGTCCGCTGCGCCGATGAGTTCAAGATATTCACCAATATCAATTCGACCATCGTCGACCCGAAGAATTTCGATGAGAAGTCCTTCGTAGATTTCCAGGGACCGGTTTGCATCATTCCGCCGAACTCCTTCGCGCTGGCGAGGACGGTGGAATTCTTTCGTATTCCGCGCAGTGTACTGACCGTGTGTCTCGGGAAATGCGTTACCGGGGATACCCGCTTGGTCGATGCCGATACCGGCGCATATGTGCCGATCACGGAGATGCACTGGGGCAAGCGCACCTTGGCCTGGGACGGCTGGCGCTTGCGACCGGCAAAGGTATCGGCCTTCATTCCTCAGGGCAAGCGAGAGATCTTCGAACTGCACACGCGGGCGGGGTTGCGCATTCGAACGACGGCGAATCACCCGTTTCGAATGCTCAAACGGTGGACGCCCTTGAGCGATTTGCGGCCCGGTGATCGTATCGCGGTTGCCCGGGAGATTCCCATATTCGGAAAGACGCCCATCGCCGACTGGGAAGCAACTCTCGCGGGCCTGATGATCTCAGAAGGGCAGTGCAATACGCCCGGTAACAGCCCCACGTACACGAGCGCGGATCCGGCCATGGTCGCTCTGCTCGAGTCCTCGATGGCGGCCTCCGGCATGGGAGAGATCACTTACAAGGGTCGCTATGGGTACCGACTGGTCAATCGAAAGGGAAGAGGAGGTATCGCGCAGCGAAATCGCGCACGCGACTGGTTGCGAAATCTGAAGCTCAACGTAGGCGCTGGCGAGAAGTTCGTGCCGCCGATGATCTTCACGGCCCCCGAGCCCTCGGTGCGCCTGTTTCTGCAGGCGCTTTTCAGCGGCGATGGCAGCATTTATCACACCCATGTGTGCGTCGTCCTCGAGTATTACTCGAAGTCCCGGCGGTTGATCGAGGATGTGCACCATCTTCTGCTGCGATTCGGAGTCTTCTCGCTGATCCGAGAAAAGACGACCGCGATCGGGACTCTCGCATGCAAAATACAGATCACGGACAAGGATCAGATCCTGCGTTTTGCCCAGAGAATCGGCTTCTCCCCCGGCTCGGTGAAGCAGCGGCTGCTCGAAGAAGAGGTGCTTCCGATGATTGCCGCGCAACCGAGGCGCAAGAGCAATTTCGATACGCTGCCCAGGGAGGCCTGGGCAGTTGCCGCCACCGCTGTGCGAGTTGGCGGGCTCAGCTTCAGCTCGCTCGACATCCGTTCCAGCCGGCCTCAATCCATGCCCATGGTCGCCGCCGCGCGGGTCGCCCTCATGACCGGCGATCCAAATGTCAGTCCGCTAGTCGACGGTCCTGAATGGGACGAGGTTGAGCGAATCGAGCCCGTCGGATCCGAAGAAGTCTATGACATCACCGTGCCGACGTTGCACAACTTCGTCGCCAACGATTTCCTCGTCCACAATTCAACTTATGCGCGTTGCGGCGTCATAGTGAACGTAACGCCTTTGGAACCCGAGTGGGAAGGCCACGTCACTCTGGAGTTCTCGAACACCACGCCATTGCCGGCAAAGATCTACGCCAACGAGGGCGTCGCGCAAATGCTGTTCTTCGAGTCCGACGAGATCTGCGAAACCTCGTACGCGGACCGCGGCGGCAAGTACCAGGGCCAGCGCGGGGTCACGTTGCCCAAGACCTGATGGCCGGGTTCGCCGGCTCGGGGATGTCGAGCGCAACACAATTACCGAAATGCGTGACGGAGCAGCGGGCGTATCGCAACGGAGGCTTGGTCAGCGCTCGAGGGTCTTGATCCGCATGGCGAACTCGAGCTTGCCGTCGCGGCTGCGCTCCGCCTGCACCGGCACGAATCCCAGCGACGGCGCGAACCACATCCGCAGGATGCGATTGTTGCCCGCGCGCTGGCTGGAGACGATGACGGTGTCGAGCTGCCCGAGCGCGGTTCTGATGCGGGCGGTGCCCTCTCGGGTATAGAGAAATTCCTTGACCTCGTCCTTGTCGATGATCCGGAAGGTCTTCGGCAGATTGCCCTTCATCAGATCGAGCATGACTTCGACCTGGATGGACATGACATCCTGGGTGCCTTTCTCGAGCTTCAGGTCCACCGGCTTGGTCTCGGAGGTGCCGACCGCCCGGTCCCCGTTCCAGTCGAAGTTGAGCTCCACGCTGGATGAGCCGTCCACGGCGCGATATCTTGCCGGGCGCACGTGATCGGCATCGATGCTGAACCAGCTTTTCTGGATCAGATCGTCGTGGTACACCACGCGAAAGATGCCGCGGGCGGTGATCGTCCAGGTGTAGAGGTAGTGCCCCGGCGCGGTGTCCTCCACGAGTTGCAGATCGCTGGTGCCCACGCTGATGGATTTCCACGCCGCTTCGTAGTGGGCGGAGAAGGGCGCGACGCCGCGGTCGGAGGCGGCGGGTGTCTGCGCCCAGCCGGCGGGCGCGGCCACGATCGCCAATAAGCCAGCAGTGATTGCGAGAGCGTTCGAGGTGCTTGCTCTGAACCTCGCGGTGTTTGCATGAGTTCTCGGGGCAAACGGTCGAACGTTCAAAGCTTCACCCCTCCGAGCCCGAATACTGCACGGGCTCGAGCAAAGGCCGCCCGTCGAGCGAGGCACGACCGCCCGCGCAGTGCAAACGGCCCTCGCAAAACCATCGAACCGCGAGAGGATAGATGCGGTGTTCCTGTGCTTGCACCCGCGCCGCCAGACCAGCCTCGTCGTCGTCCGGCAGGACGGCAACCCGCGCCTGGATGACGGGCGGACCGCCGTCGAGTTGTTCGGTCACGAAATGCACCGTGGCGCCATGCTCTGTCTCGCGCGCCTCGAGGGCGCGCCGATGCGTGTGCAAGCCCGGAAATTTAGGCAGCAGGGACGGATGGATGTTCAATATCTTGCCGGCGAAGTCCGCCACGAACGGCGCGGACAGGATGCGCATGAAGCCGGCCAGCACGATCAAGGAGGGCGAGCAGGCGTGGATCGCGCCGGCGAGCGCGCGATCATAGGCGGCGCGGTCCGCGGTGCCGGCGGGTAGCGCCTGCGCCGGGATGCCCATCGCTCTGGCCGCCTCGAGCCCCGCGGCGCCGGGCTGGTCCGAGAACACCCGGGATACCGTATAGGGCGCGCCGGGTTCGCGGCTGTGCTCGATGAGTGCGCGCATGTTGCCGCCACGTCCCGATATGAGAATGGCGATCGGCTGCCGCGGCGCCTCGTTGTTCAAGCGATGACGACACCGCGGGTACCGGCACGCACCTCACCGATGATGAGCGCCTCCTGGCCCATGTCGCGCAGCACTCGGAGCGCGCGCAGTGCATCGCCCGGGGCGAGATGAACCGTCATGCCGATGCCGCAATTGAACACGCGGTACATTTCCGCGTCGGCGACCTGCCCGTGACGCTGCAGCCAGTCGAACACCGCGTGACGGGGCCACGCCTTGCGATCCAAAACCACCTCCAACCCTTCCGGCAGGACGCGCGGAATGTTCTCCACCAGGCCGCCGCCGGTGATGTGCGCGAGGCCATGCACCGGCAGCTCGGCGTTCAGCTCGAGCAGGGGTTTCACATAGATGCGGGTGGGCGCCATGAGCCGGTCGAGGAGGCTCACGCCGTCGAGAGGTTCGTCCAGGTCGGGGGCGGCGAGCTGCAGGATTTTTCGAATCAGCGAGAAGCCGTTCGAATGGGGTCCGGAGGAGGGCAGCCCCAGAATCACGTCGCCTGCGCGCGTTGCCGAGCCGTCGATGATCGCGTCCTTTTCCACAATGCCGACGCAGAATCCCGCCAAATCGTAATCCTCGCCGTGATACATGCCCGGCATCTCGGCCGTTTCGCCGCCCACCAGGGCGCAACCTGCCTGCACGCAGCCTTCGACGATGCCGGCGATCAGCCGTTCACCCACGCTCACGTCGAGCTTGCCGGTGGCGAAATAATCCAGAAAAAACAGCGGTTCGGCGCCCTGCACGACCACGTCATTGACGCACATCGCCACCAGATCGATGCCCACGGTGTCGTGGCGGCCGGTGTCGATCGCCAGGCGCAGCTTGGTGCCGACCCCATCGGTTCCCG
>Ga0181537_10003093_pt1 | contig 14425 bp, 16 predicted proteins | sample PEATcosm2014_Bin_39_FD_119765 | JGI IMG/M metagenome (GOLD analysis project Ga0181537, IMG submission 119765) | Peatland microbial communities from MTU Mesocosm Facility, Houghton, MI, USA - PEATcosm2014_Bin23_10_metaG | ecosystem: Environmental > Terrestrial > Soil > Wetlands > Peat | place... | reverse complement strand
TCGAAGTGGTCAGCCGAAGCCCTCAATTATATGGCGAAAGTGGCAGTCGGAATCCAGACATTCATCGAATTGACGAACCCACCACCTATGCGACGAATACCCGTCCCCCGCACGTGGCGCGGGCTTCAGCCTGCAGCCTCGGCTTTCTAGCCGACGTTTGGAGCCCCGCTAGGTCCAGCACAAGGAATCGAGCTTTGACAGATCGCCCTGCTAAGGCACGCGCGGAACCTCAACTCGGCTCCACTTGCCGTTTTCATCGGCAATTCTAAGTACCGCCCGCGACCGCCGTTCGGGACAGTTATCAAAGCTGTGCTTGATCCATCCCAAGGTCTCGGCCCGGCGATGAAGCTGCGGGTAATTGTCTCCGTATACAAAGCTCTCGGGCTGCAGGTCCTGCGAGAATTTCATAAATCCTCCTACGCCATCGCCTTGTACTGAAGGGCCGTCTAGCTCCACGGTTTGAACCGTCACTCCGTCTACTCGGTCTCGTATCCCATTCGCCTGGTTGTACGGTTGGATGCTAGCTAGATTCAGCTCCGACCGGGGCAGCAGGATGTATCGGTAGGGCCTGCCAGTCGGGCAGCCACGGATGCACTGGAAGGCCGACCCATCACTTTGAGGAGACGTCGACGGAAGACTATGCTCCGCGAGTATCGCAAGCGAGGCGAGATTGTATTCGTTATTGACGCCGGCAGCCAGGATGTAATTGCCCGTCTTCGTCTGAACCCTATGTAGCGCGTAGATACATCCTGAGCTCGTGAATACGATTTCAGGAGCTCCGGCGGGTGAGAGCTTCACGATGTAGGCTGGCCACCAGGTTCCGTGATTCACGGCTACCCAGATGGAACTGGTGCGATTCTCGGAAACCACTAGCATTTGGGAGAGGGCCCAGGGTGCACCGTAACCCCCGCCCCTGAACTCCATGTGCCTTTCCGGCCGGTAGCGCCACACCACTTGGCCGCGCGCTGAGAAGCAGAACACTTCTTCCTTCCCGGGTCCAAACCCACTAGGGGCGTAGTAGACAGCAACCAAAACCTCCGGGTTGCCATCATCTTTCAGATCGGCAATCTGAACACGCCAGCCCTCCCCAGCCCGAAGCTCACGAACCGGACCGTCAAATACATATCTCCAGAGCTCGCGTCCTGTGGCGTCCAGCGCCAGCAACGTGTCGCCGCTAATCGTCACACGCGCTAAGTGGGGAGGCTTTTGGAAGTAATGAAACGCAACAAAAAGACCAATACAGGAGACCAGAATCGTTGCAATTCCAGCAGCAACCACTAAAAGCCACCGGGCGGGTTGCCGTCGCTCACTCCTGGGATGTCCATTTTCGGTGATCCGCCCAATTTCCGTCTCGAGTGGCTTGTGGGCAACCCCAGCGCCTTCAGCCGCAGCTTCTTCCTCCCCAACTTTCGCCGGGACGGAACCGGCAGTCACCCGAACATCGGCGATCCAACGATAGCCCTCACCCGGAACCGTCTCAATGTATCGAGGGTTTTCCGCGTTGTCTCCCAACACGTGTCGAAGCTGCGAAATTGCCTGCTCCACCGTGTTGGTTCCCCGAAGGCCGCCCCATACCGCCTGAAGGAGCTCCTCTCTCGAAACAACTCGATGGCGGTTTACAAGCAGGAAACCCAGCGCGCCGAAGGGCTTCGGCGTAAGCTTGATCGGCACCGCGCTGCGATAAACGCGCCTGCGCGCCAGATCTACGCGAAACTCGCGAAACTCGACGACCGTCCCCGAGAGAAGTTCCGTCTCCGCCATCGCATCTCCGCCGCCGCCCAAACCCAATTTCAGCCTTTTTCAGCGCTTTTTCAGCACAGCTGAAGTGGAACGTATTGTACCTTACTCGCGACTGGAAGTGCTGACGACCTCACACGACTGGAGGTCACGCATGCCGCAAGACCAGCATCGACCGAAGGTCTCTGACGGTTAGGAACGGAGGCCGTACATCCTGTGCCATCAGCCCCGCCCATCATGGAGATCAAACTATCGGCGCTCTCGGACGAGGAACTTGCTCGGGGCGTTTGGACAACGGGGGACAACGATTGCTTTGCGGAGCTCTTCACTCGGTATCGCAAACGCGTCTTTTATGCTTGCCGAAACTTCTTCTCTGACGTCCCGGCCGCGGAAGATGCAACACAGGAGACCTTTCTGCGAGCTTTCAGGAGTATTCGCGGCTTCCAGGAAGGCGATTTCTCGAGATGGCTTCTGCGTATTGCGAAGAATGTGTGTATTGACGAGTGGCGGAGAACCCGACTAGAGACCGCCCTTGACGACCCGGAAATTGCAGACAAAGCAGTTCGAACAACGATCGACGCAACATTCGAGACCCACCAGCTAGCGAAACAAGTTTGGCAAGAGATTAGATGCCTCCCCAGTGAGCAGCGCCAGTGCCTGGAATTGAAGGCCGAAGGCTTCTCTTACGAGGAGACTGCGGCCCGGCTAGGCCTGACCCCCAATGCCGTAAAATCCCGCATTCAGAACGGCCGGCGAATGTTGTGGCGCAAGATCGAGGACGCGCTTCCCCGGTCTCCAAAAGGCTGACAAGGGGCCGGTCAATGCAGACGCGGTTCAGGGAGCTGAGGCTCAGGAGTTCTTTTCCGGCCACCAATATGGAATTTCTCTTCCTCCTCCGTTGTGAAGGTGGAAGCACAAGCCACAACCCGTGGCTTGGGGCGGCGCGGGCCACTCGGCAGTCATCTGACGCGGCCGCCCGGAGCCCGCAATGAATCGAAACGTTTAGCGACGCAGGCCGGAACAAAAATGAACCATACGCATTCCACGCTCATTTCGTCGGCAGTACTGTTGGTGCTGCCGATCGTTAACGCAAATGGCTTCGGTCAGGCCCTGACCGAACGTAACGCCCAGAAGTTTGTCCCCTTCGCTGATTTCGTCCAAAGCGTCAGGTCCGCCGACGTCAACGAAGTTCTAGCCGCCCCGAACGTCATCGCGGCAGACTCCATTTCGGTGGAGTCGATGCGTCAGTACCTCCTAACCATGTACCAAGGGATGAACATCGGCCACAGTTATGTCGTCGGCTCGCAGACTGTCGATTGTGTTCCTATGCTGGAACAGCCTTCGTTGCGCGGTCTGGGGCTCAAAGAAATTCCGCAAGCGCCGCCCGCGTCTGCCGGGCCAGCACCGAACGCGGTCGAACCGCAGCGTGCAAGTGCCCAGTTCCCGACTGGCCAGGCGAAAGACGCATTCGGTAATGCGCTGGGCTGCGAAGACGGAACCATCCCGATGCTTCGCATCACGCTCCCCACGCTCACGAACTTCAAGTCTTTAAACGACTTTTTCCAGAAAGGCAAGAATGGGGCGGGCCAGGCACCGGACCCGAGCCGGGTTGATGTTCCGGCAACGGCAGGCCACAAGTACGCGATTACCTACCAGTACGTGAACAATCTCGGTACTAACGCACAAATTAACGTCTGGAGGCCCTATGTCTACACTGACATCGACGAGACGTTTACACTGGCTCAATCGTGGACTGTCGGCGGTTCCGGCGCCTCCCTGCAAACCCTAGAGGTTGGATGGCAGAATTTCCCGTCCCTATGGGACACCGAGGACTCTGTACCGTTTATTTTCTGGACCGCTGATGACTATAACAAGACCGGTTGTTACAATCTGACCTGCAAAGGCTTTGTGCAGGTCAGCAAGGCCATAACCTTCGGAGTTCCCTGGGCCGCCGGTAGCTACAGCGTCCCCAATGGACCCCAATTAGACGTTGCGTTTCAATACTACTTGTACAAGGGGAACTGGTGGCTATTCGTCAACAGCACTGCTATTGGTTACTATCCCAGTTCTTTGTATGGGACCGGTCAGCTTTCCAAATACTCCACTCTTATTGAGTTTGGCAACGAGACCGTAGGCACGACCGTTTGGCCGGCGGGGGGCAGCGGAACGTGGGCAAGCTACGGCGCTGGCCAAGCTGCTTACCAAAAAGAACTCTTCTACATCAGCTACCCGAGCGCCACGGGAACATGGGACACGCTAAGCGTTGATCAATCCTCACCGTCATGCTACACGGCTACGACACCGGCCTATTCGTCTGCATTGGGTTTCTATTTTTACTTCGGAGGACCTGGCGGCGCAGGCTGTTAGTAGTAACCCCGCAAAGAAAGCCGAGTTTCGCCGATCTTACCAACCTGCCGCTCCGAATGGCTCCGGCAGTGCTCCGGAGCCACGTAAATCGACGTGGTCGCCTATCCCAAAAGGAATCGTGGCCGGGCGCCGGAGACGCGGACAATCCTTTTTTTCCCAGTATCCAAGTATGGAATTTCTTTTCCTCATGCGTTGTAAAGGTCAGGGGGTGAAAGCCCGGCTTCCGGGCTTGGAGGATTGGCCGATATGAATAGAACGTTTCATCGCCCGGGTGTCCGGGCATCTTACGGCGGGGTGTCCGTATTCAAATGAGCGGCTGGAGCGAGGACAGCTTTTTGGAGGAACTGATGCCTTTTTTGGGGCACCGGTCCAGTTCCGCCCTCTGTCCGCGAGCCGCAACATTGCAAGCAGTGGCCGGCGGCGCGACCGCCGAAGGCTTCAAGAGCGCCATTACAATCCACTTGGCCCAATGCCCCGCCTGCAGAGACCTCCAGCAGCGCCTGCAAAACTTTGACGCCCCAACCGTCGGCGAACCACAAGCAGAGTGGGACCAAACCGAAAAGCGGCTGGACATCTGGCTGGATGGCTTTCTCTTGTCGGATCTGGCGTCTTATCACGCGTCGGGCCGTGTCCCGCGGGGCCGTTTTGGCTTCCTATGGGGCAACCGGACGTGTCCGTCCGGCCTCCGGAGATCGCGTTGGGCTCTCGTCCCTGCCGCGACGCTTGCCATGATGGTTCTCGCTTTCCTCGCCGGGCGAGTTTCCGTTTCGTACCGCTCGAAAATGACGGCCGAGGTCGCGGCATCTAAGAACCTATCCTTGAGTCCTGTCCCGCCATCCCCACTTGACAGAAGTAAAGCGGCGAAAACATTACGAGCGGCGGAGTCGCAGCTTCCCCGAAGGTCTCCGCATCCTCCGGTCAGTTCCGCGGCTGGCATCGAGGCAGCGTTGAGTGCCCGTGAGCTGGGCCTCCTGTCCGAGCCGTCCGCGGGACGGGGCGGCCAAACTGAAACTGCGGCAACACCCCCTCGTTCTTCGATCAATTCCGAGAAACTGAACGCTCTTCCGGGGTCTGAATTGGCTCAAAATGCGACCGACGCCTCGCCTCAGGCCGCGGCTGGATCTCCGTCCGTGGAACACGACCAAGCCCTCCGGACCGCAGAAGCGCCCCGTACAGTCGCCTCAGCCGGTTCGAGGGGCGCGGGCACGACGGCTACTGCACGGGCGATGCCATCCGGACTGAGGTCGACAGTGCCTCGCTTAGAAGCCATTCGACCCGCGCCGACGGCAACAGCGCAGCCTTCGTCGGAGACCACCGCTCCTCCCGTGATCAGGCTGGAAGCGGGCATACGAGTGTGGATTACATTAAGGTCCGTTCGACCGCGGCCGGACGGGCTCTCGGACTTTCAGGGAGTTGTGTTACTGCCAGTTACCCAGTCTGGTGTCGTACTGCTCAGCCGGAACACCGAGGTCTTAGGAACAATGACTATGAGAAATGGCACTCGGTCGGTCCAAATACAGGAGCTCCTTTCAGCCGGAGCGCATTACCGGTTGAGAAGTTCGACTGGCGAGGCCAATCTCCGCTTGCTCGGAGCGGGAGAGGCGGTCGAGTTCGACGCCGGGAAAGTCCTCGAGACTTGGATGAAGTCCGCATCGGCGTACGAAAAGCTTCCCGCCAACTCCTCGCTGTCCGAGAAATGAAATTCGCGAGAACGTGTGGAATTTGCCCAGCGCCTACGTTCCAGTTAGTGAAACCAGGGACAACAGTTCAGTTGGAGGTAACCGTGAATCTGAGAACGAGAGTTGAAAAGGTACTGGCCGGGGTAGTGCTCGCCGTCGCCGTCAGCGGGACGCTCAAAGAGGCTCAGGCCTACCAGAAAAAGACGACCCAGGCCACTGCCGCCGCTCCTGCGCCTGCGCCACCTGCGGCTGCCCCGGCCAAGCCGGCGGTCCCGGCCAAAGGGGGAAGTCCAACAGGACCGAAGCCTGGTAATGCCGGCGCAGGCAATAGTGGCGGCTTAAGCGGTCGCGGCCGTGGGCCTGGCGACCCGGTGGATCATCGCGGCCCTGGCGGGTACACCAATTACTCGGGCCGCCCGGGCGAAAAAGCGGTATCCGTGCCCGGAGGTCTGACGGAACATCGCAATCCAAATGGCCAGACCATCACCACCAACGCGCGCGGCGAGGTGCGCCGAATCGTGGCCCCACATGGCATCGCCGGTAGCACCTCGATCATTCGCAGTGCTCGCGGCGAGAGAGTAGTGGTGACGGGCCGCCCTGGCGCTCGCGTGGTCAGCTACGGAACACACCGAGGCTTCGTCGAACGAACTGTTCGGCCGGGTTACATGTCACGTACGTACGTGGTCGGCGGCCGCTCCTATGCGCACATGTATCGCGAATACCGCTACGGTGACGTCAGGTACTACTCTTACGTACCTGGCGTCTACTATGGCCCGCGGTTCTACGCCTGGGCCGTCATGCCCTGGGGCCTACCCGTGCGCTACGCGTGGTATGGGCTAGCCACTCCGGCGCCCTGGTTCGGCTTCTATGCGGGCTACTTCACTCCGTATCCGGCCTACGCTTCGCCGGATTTGTGGCTGACAGACTACCTGCTTGCAGAGAATCTGAGGCTCGCGTACGAAAGTCAGCAGGCGGGCAACGACGGCCAGGCCCCGCCGCCTCCATCCAGCATGCAAGCGGCAGATTCTACGCTATCGCCAGAGATGAAGGCGCTGATCGCCGACGAAGTCAGGCAGCAGCTTGCGGCAGAGAGAGCGGCAGCTGCCCAGCCCGCATCGTCCAACCTTCAGCCGGCTCCCGATACTGAGCAAGTGCCGCCGGCACTGAATCAGAAATTCTTCGTAGTTTCGTCGAATCTTGACGTGGTCGCGGCCGGTCAGGCGTGCTCACTAACTCCCGGAGACGTAATCCAGCGAAAGGGCCGCGTTGTTATGGCTGATGGAGTCGCAGTCGAAGTCGTCAGCAGCAAGGCGGGCGACTGCGCCGCCGACTCCGCGACCGCAATCCAGCTTGCCGATCTGCAGGAAATGCACAACCAGTTCCGGGAGCAGCTTGACGCGGGGCTGCAGAAGTTGGCGCTGAATCAGACGCCGGGCCTACCGAACCCGCCTGTCGCCGGGGCCAGACCCGTCGCGGATGGAAACGCAGTTCCCGCCGCAGATGCACAGTCCCAACTTGAGTCACAAGAAGCCGACGCCGCCAGGCTTGAAGCTCAGGTGAGACAGAGTAGTGGCAACTAGAAATATTCGCCGACGAAAACGGAGAGGAGGAATCGGTATGCGAAACGTAGCTCGCACGATCGCCTTGCTTTCACTAGTGGTTTCCTACCTGAACGGGCAAGGCGGGGATCGTACTTCGCTGCAACAGAGGGTCGGCAGCGAGTTTTCTTTAACTGAGGTAACGAGGAACAGAAGTGCGGTTGTAAATAAAGGAACCGTATTGACGCTCCATAAGGACAATCTTTTGCTGTATTCCACCGCTTGCCCGTCGTCGCCCCAGAACACGTACAGGAGTGGCAGGCTGGCTCAGAGCTTTGGGGGTAATGTCTTACGCGATCTGGGTGGCTCAATGCGGATGCCAGGAAACTCCACGACTGCAAACTGCCCTCAACGCCGATTCACCGCAAGCACGCAGCTCTGGGTCACGAAGATCGATGTCGATAAAAATGGCATCGTGTTCCACTTGTACGCAACCCCAGAGAATGATTCCCCGTACTACGGTGACCTTAAGTTCCCGTTCGAGAAAGGATCGGTGCCGGCACCAGACGAGGCATTGAGAATGATCTCGGAGGTATTGACGGTAGAGCAGGTCGGCGACGCAGCCAATAGAACCCAGCCGGCACAGACGCCTAGCGAGAAACGGTGGGACACGCCATCCCCAGTCGTACCCTTGAGGCTTCCGGCCACCTATGCCAACGCTCAAACTCCAGCAGACAAACTTCAGTTGAACGCGGATAACACGTTTTTCCTTCAAGAAGGCGGACAGAACTACAGCGGTACCTTTTCAGGCAAGGGTAGCGCGATCGAGCTCAACATCCGCGATGGCCCCACGACCACGCTCACCGTTCAGGGCAATAAACTCACCGACAGCAGCGGTCAGACCTGGGTATCTGTTCAATGATGACGGCCCACGAGCGAACCAAGTGCTTAAAGACCAAAGTTGCCGGCTTACTGAGCGCTGTTTTTTGCAAGGACGCCAGGTACCCAATTGCCTTGCGGCAGCGCGGGCTACTTGGAGATCATCCGGCGTACCTGGAAACACTAAACAAGGTCTTTATCCGACATAAACGTGATGTGAGGTTATATGCCTTTTCGGCATCTGCTCTGGATTGTACTTGCCTCGACGATGTGATCGTAGTTAACTCCATCAAAAAGGACACGATCGTGGGTTATCTGTCTACGCCGAAGGACACTGCGGTCAAGCGATTTTGACGAGAAATTGTCTTGTCGAGGGGGAGAACAGCTATGTTAATGCAAAAGCGACTGTTATTCGCAGGCATTCTATTTCTACTACCTGCGGAAATGTTAGCGCAGAGGGGCGGTTCGGCCGCGGGAGCCGCAGCCGGATGTGCCCTCTGTGGTTCCCTGATCTTCATTCCAATAACAATCTTCGTCCTGAACATCGCCCTTCTAGTTTGGGTGGCTCGGGACGCTAAGTCGCGCGGAATGGATAGCGCAGTGATCTGGATGATCCTGGTCATGTTTACCAGCGTCATTGGCCTGATCATCTATATCTTCTCGCGACCGCAGGGGAATCTTATCCAATGCCCGCATTGCAACAACAACCGGCTACAAGCGAGCGTGAAATGCCCCCATTGCGGAAATGCCTAAAACAACCGCATATTTATCTGGCGATGCTGGGGTGTTTTTGCGCGGCCACGGCGCTGGATTCGTACCGTTCGCCGTCGACTCAATGGACGGCTAGGGTCTATACGGGAGCAGTGCATTTTTATCAAAAATATGGACGACCCATATCCAGCAGATACATTCAATGCCGCTATCGGCCGACTTGCTCCGAATACTCGCTGGAAGCCGTCAAAGCTTACGGAATCAGGTACGGTCTCGCGCTGACATACCATCGCCTTGCGTCCTGCACCAAGGCCGTGCCTCTGGGCACACAGGACCCGATTCCGCAGCTTGCCGGAGTACCTACGTCGGATGGGGGACGAGGCTCTAGATGATTGGCTAGCGGCGCAAGATCGGGGCGGCCTTTTGAAGAGCAGCCTTCCGCGCGATGAGCATTCGAAGCTAGGGATGAAAACGAATTCGGCGAGACCGACAATGAATTACACCATCAACCGCAACGGCGAACACTTTGGCCCCTATTCCCGTGAAGAACTGCAGCGGTATCTGAACGAGGGTCGCCTGTTGTGGGCGGAGCTCGTTTGGCAGGCGGAGGGCCAACGGTGGGTCACACTTGCCGAACTGCTTGGAGGTCCGTGGACGCCTGTGCCTCCGCTCTCCCAACAACTCAAGGACGAAGTTAGGGCGAGGTCGCTTGATGCCCTGCAAGGCGTCAAGCTGTTCGCCAAAAGCCCCGTCGGAGGGTTACCGGAATCGTTCGCTCTGTTCGACGACCAGCGCGCCATACAGGTAGGGATGGTCTTCGCAATCGTTTATGAGGTCGCGATCCTGCTGGGTGCTTTGATCTTCAAATCGAAAGCAGAAGCTCTGCTTGGCGGCGCCGTTCAAGTCGGCCAACTGACGGGCGAACTGTCCGCCGCCCAGTTGCTAAAGGTGCTCTTACTCGGGCTGGTTCCATTCGCTAGCTTGATAGGCGCCTGCGCCCTGGCCCGCGCGATCTTCCGCGGTAAGGGGCGATTTGCTGGTGACGTTTACACCGCGGGCGCCGTTCTGCTTCCAACGGGGCTGCTGGTGTTGGCGGCTGCGCTTCTAGGCGCGGCGAACATCGAAATCATTGCGATCCTTTTCCTGTTTGCTCTGACTTATTCGATTCTGATCTTGTACGCTGGCTGTTCGCGCGTTGGGTGCATTTCCGAGGCTGGAGCGGCTCCGGCAGTTCCGATCATTTTGCTTTCGAGCGCGTGGATCACGAAGATCATAGTGGTGGCTCTTTGGTAGTCAAGCCGGGCCTTCGGCCTCTATTTCTGGGAGCACATTTTCTCCGACAGCCAACCCACCCTCGGCCGTCCGCCTAGCCTCTCGGGGCTGAGGGCTCCTGTCCGGATTTCTTCCAACGGGGCATCGATGCCAGACTCTGCCGGACCGGTGAGCGATCCTATGTTGCCGCTCGACGGGCATTGCTTTAACCAATTCACGGAACTTGCGAGTTGGCATTAGGGCTGTCCCTCCTTCTTCAGTTCTTTCAGAACGCCCAGCCCAAGAGCGTACCAGCACAGAGAGCGGCTGCCTGAAACGAGCTGATTCCTATTCAGAGCCCATCAGCAGGCGGGAATTCCGCGTGCCGCCCAAACTCCTCTTCAAACACGAACGAGTCAATGGGATTCCGCGCTCGCGGGGCCAGCTCGCGCTCCCGCATCTGCTCGGAAAGTGATTCGGGATGGCCTCCGTGCCCAATCGCCATCATTGCGCCCACTTCGTAAGTTTCGGGGATGCCAAACGTCTCGCGTGCCTTCCCGGCATCAAATCCCGCCATCTGATGCACGCTCAGTCCAAGCGCCGTCGCCTCAACCAGCAGTCCGCCCACTGCCTGGCCCAGATCATAGAGCGCGAACTTGTTCGGATTGTTATTGGCCGCGAAGGTCTTTCGCGCCAAGCCAAGCACCAGTACCGGAGCCGCTTTCACCCAGGCTTGGTTGAACGGCACCAGCGTGTCGAACAGTTTCTGCCAGCCCGCAGTTCCGCGCTCCCCGAACAGGAACGCCCACGGCTGCTCATTCGAGCTCGAGGGCGCCCACCGTGCGGCTTCGAACAAATGCGCAAGCTGGTGTCTATCCACTGGCTGCGCGGTGAACGAACGCGGGCTCCAGCGCCGGCTGATCAGTTCATGAACCGGGTAGGAGGCCGGCGCCGGCTTCTCGAAACGTTGCTGTTGTTTGTGTTCTGCCATAAAGAACAAGGATAATTGGTGGCGGTTTCGGCAAGAAGTCAGGAGCCAGAAGACGGCTCTCTTCCGAACCCTACTCAATGACCTGCAGGACAATGCATTTCAGATACAACGTCTCCGGCATCGCCAGCAACATCGGATGGTCTCGCGCCTGCGTGCGTCGCTCGAGAACTCTCAGCCGCTTGCCGGAATCGAGCGCCGCCGCCAGAATGATCTCGAGCAACCGCTCTTCGCTCATGTGATGCGAGCACGAGCAGCTCATCAATATCCCGCCCGCCCGCAGCAGCCGCAGCGCCCGCAGATTGATTTCTTTGTAACCGCGCGTTGCCCCTTCCACTGCGCCGCGCGCCTTGGTGAATGCGGGCGGATCCACGATCACCATGTCAAAGGTTCGGTGTGCCGTAACCTGATTTGGCAAGTATTCCAACACGTCAGCCTGGCGAAACCTGACATTGGTCACTTGATTCAGGGCCGCATTGCTTCTCGCGGTCTCGAGCGCGGCAGCCGAGGAGTCCACCGCTTCTACGCTCTCGCTCTGACCCGCCAAATGCAGCGCAAAACCGCCCGTAGCCGTAAAACAGTCCAGCACTTTCCCGCGAGCGTACTGCCGCGCGGCAACGTAGTTCTCGCGCTGATCCAGAAAGATGCCTGTCTTCTGCCCGCCGAGCAGGTCCACCTGCCACCGCAGCCCATTCATTTCTATCGGAACGCTTCCGGTGACTTCTCCAGCCAGGACCTTTGTCTCTAGCGGCAGGTTCTCTTTTTCCCTGACGCTCAAGTCGTTGCGCGCCACAATCGCTGCGGGCCGGTACAACTCCTGTAACACGTCCACAATTTCCGGAGCCAGCCGGTCCATTCCTTGATCCAGAAATTGTGCCGCGAAGTAGTCGCCGTAGCGATCGACGATCAGGCCCGGCAGAAAATCCGCATCCGCATAAACGAGCCGGTACGCGGTTGTGTTCTCCACTACGCGCGCGCGCAACTGAGCAGCCTCTTCGATGCGCCGCTTCAGGAATGCGCGCCCGATCAGTTGGGTGGCGCCCCCCTCGCTGTGTTTCGCCAGCAGGCGCAGCGTGATCTGCGACGTCGAGCTGTAATGCGCCGTGCCCAGATTCCGGCCGCGTGCATCCACAACACGCACGGAGTCGCCGGGCTGCGCCTCGCCGCGGTCCGTCACGTCGCTCGCGAACACCCACAGATGGCCGCTCGCAATCCGGTCCGCCGCTTTCCTGTTCACACGAACCATCGGCATGACCTTACTAGCTGGCGCAGGGGGCATCTGCTCTATTTCAGCATTCGGGCAAAAAAATAGCCGCCTCGATTAAGGAGGCGGCCTCGAGATAATACAACTCTTCCGGTTATGTTTAGCTCACGTGCACAGTTATCGGACGCGGCTTGGCGACTTCCTTCTTCTGCAGGGTCACGCTCAGAACGCCGTTCTTGTATTCGGCTTTCACCTTCTCAGCATCCACGGTTTCCGGCAGGCTGAAGGCGCGCACAAAGGAACCATAGGATCGCTCGATCCGGTGATAGCCCTTGCCGTTCTTCTCCTCTTCAAACTTCCGGTTACCCTTCAGCGTCAAGGTCCCGTTTTCGAACTGGACTTCGACGTTCTTCGGATCCACATCCGGTAGGTCCGCCTTCAGAACGAGCTCGTTCTCGGTTTCGTAGACATCCACCGCCGGCGACCAGGGCCGCGCATTGGGCTCGGCGAACATCCGCGACAGGGAATCCTGGAAAAGGCGCAGGCCCGGATAATCTTCCAAGCCGCTTTCGAACGGGGTGTACTTAATCATTGCCATAGGTTAATTCCTCCTCTCCAATATGGAGACAACTAAAGCATATAATATGCGCGTATAATTGTCAAGATTAATACTTAAAGAACAGTGAGATTCTTGTGCAGTGCCTTGACCGGAAACCGGGCATCTCAGCCCTAGCGCCCAACTGACGCCGCTGCCCGCGAGGAGAAGTGGGGCGTCAACACACCTCTCTCGCCAAAGGGTGTACTCGTTCCCAAGTGATTGAATAATATGAAGTTAATCTAAACGTTGTTGGGCGAATAAAAGGGGAATTAATTCGTTCCGTATTTTGGGCTGGGCGATCTTTTCTATCGTTCTTTCCCGGTCTCGACCGCCTGCAGCCGCACATACAACCGCTTGTTGTTCTTGCCCTTGTTCTCGATCCGGAAGATCGAAAACCGGCCCACCTCGCCGGTTGTGTGCACGTGGGTCCCGCCGCAAGCCTGAGCATCGAAGCCCTCGATTTCCACAACCCTCACCTTGCCACCGACCACCGGAGGCCGCACATCCAGGGTTCGCAACAGGTCGGGCCTGTCGCGGAATTCGGCCTCCGGCAAGAAGCGCGCTTCGAGCTTTCGATTCTCTCCGATCACCGCGTTCACCTTCGCCTCCAGATCGCGGCACAACGCCGGAGTCAGTTGGTCAAGCCGGAAGTCGATGCGGGAATAGTCCTCGGCTATCTGCACACCTGTGATCCAGCCGGCATAGTCGCGGAGCGCCACCGTATTCAATATGTGCAAGACCGTGTGATAGCGGGCCAACGCCAGACGGCGCGCGGGATCGACTCGGAGCCGGGCAACATCGCCATTTGCAGGCGTCGCGTCCGCCTCGATGGAATGCCAGACGAGGCTGTCTTCATCGGCGCGCGCGGAAGTCACTTCCCTTGGCTGCCCATCGGCGAACGTCACCCACCCGTGGTCCGGCGGCTGCCCTCCACCACCGGGATAGAAACAGGTTCGGTCAAAGGCAACCTGGATTGTGGCACGGGCTTCAGCCTGTGTCGGAACCACAGCCTGAAGGCTGTGCCACGAGGCAACCACAATCGCATCTGCTTCGAGAAGGGAGTCGTCTTCCCAATAAAGTCGCACCGTGGGCGCGGGCATCTTGCGATCCTCGCACACTGCGCCGAGCAGCGCGTTACGAGGGGTCAACCGTGGCTTTGATAATCTCGAGCCGGCGGACGGGCGCTTCGCCGTTGACGGCTTCATTCTCAAATGCCGCCAGCACATCCAGCCCGCTCACCACGCGGCCGAAAGCTGCATAGGCTCCGTCCAGATTCGGAGCGTCTCCTAAGATGATCGAAAAAGACGTCGTGCCGGAATCCGGATCGTTCTCATAGTGAGCCATGGAAACCACGCCCCGCACGTGTTTGATCTCGGGGTGAAACTCCGCCTTCAGAGGGCGGACCCATCGATCCGCGTAATGTTCCGGCCCTGACGATCGCGTCTGCCCATTTCCACCCTGCAAAACGAAGCC